>Ga0153986_1000286_pt1 | contig 16036 bp, 18 predicted proteins | sample TSGA070MetaG_FD_104724 | JGI IMG/M metagenome (GOLD analysis project Ga0153986, IMG submission 104724) | Attine ant fungus gardens microbial communities from Georgia, USA - TSGA070 MetaG | ecosystem: Host-associated > Fungi > Mycelium > Unclassified | place: USA: Georgia, Alexander Wildlife... | reverse complement strand
GAGTTAGGGCAGCGGCTTCATACTGGCCAGTCCTCTAAGATCCTTACACCCTTCCATCAACTTTCTGTGGTAGTAGTATACAGTGTTGAAGTCAGGTTGCTTTGCTCCCTTCCTTCTGTATACTTACTAGATAAGTGGGGACCCTAACAAGTTCTCTTGACACCACCAAGTCTTGAGTGGGAGTTAGTAAGCCATCTTGATGAGCTGGGTCCAATAATCCCACTAAATATTATTATATCCACTCTGACATTACTCCTCTGAATTTGGCAACCATCCCACAATAGAAAATTGAGACACAGCACATTAAGCTGAGGCCAAGGTCATTGTGTCCACCCTCTTCTGTTGTCATCTATTATTATCTGGATAACCTCTGGATAATAATTACAGTACTTATTCTTATTATTTAGCAGAGACCCCTGATCTGTCATCTTCTGAGTTCAATATTAGATTGCCTCCATCTCCATCTTAACATGACTATCTAGAACAGCTTCTTGAGACAAACATCTGGGTGGACCAACATCTCATCTATCCTCACCATTACATAACCCCTAACCAAAGCCACTCATGTAGTAAAGAGAGAATACAAGTGTTGCTCAAGCTTTTGCTCTGTTAGACCAGATTAGGAGCTGGGAGTTGTAACAAGGTATGCTTACAGCACATGCCAGGGGTGTGTAGCTGCCTTTTTATAAAGTGCTGTCATGGTCTGCCACTGTGCTCCATGTGATAAACTATTGATGCAGAAAAACACAACACAATTGGATTATGAAGCTGTAATTGCAAATACAAGTATCACTTGGGCGAAATATATTACGCATCTTTGGTCTCCATCGGGACATTTCAAATATCTTGGGCCACTATACTGAAGTGATGTCTCAACACCATGATTCTATCAGAGTTTCGAGGAAATTCGAAGCGGGTCAAATTTTGGCATCCGTCGTTCCTGCATCGCGATGACGTTCTCTTTTATATCCTGCATTGACAAAAAAAGTTCTTCAGTTCTCCCCCAAGCACATAAAAAAATTTTTTTTTTTGAGCCAACTTGCATTCGTCATTAGGGCATGTGCATTCCAGCTCTGCGTATACACTAAATTCTCTTCAACAGAATGATCTCTCGCATGGGAGATCAGTCTCTTGGTTCCACTGACAGCAATCGGACTCTTTTCTGTAATTGTTTTTGCCAACTCCAGAGCAGCTTGAACAACTTGGTCTCTTCCGCCTGGGACGACCCGTGATACCAGACCGAGCTTCTCAGCTTCAGGCGCTGAGAAATTCCTCGCTGTGTACGCAAGCTCGCGAAGTAAAGACTGATTGCCCGTGAGTTTTGGCAGGTAAGCCAAAGACCCGACATCAGCTGCCAACCCAACATCTGACTCCTGTGTGGATAGGTTGCGCGTCGATCCTTATTTTGTACCGCGGAAACGATGAGGGAGGGGTTACCTTGATGCTGAAAGTACTATCCTCAGCAGCATATCTCACATCACACGCACACATGATGTCGATGCCCAACCCAACGACCGAACCATGGACAGCCACGATGACAGGGAAGGGTGCACTTTCAGGTTTGGTAATTGCAGCTTGGAATTTTTGTATAAACTTGTGCATGGTAAGGGATACACGTGCACCATCCGGGTTTGTTGGAAAAACGCGCCCAAGGCTGGGTATAGATGCCTCTTTGACTGCATAGGCATTAGTGCTGAAGACATACGGTGGAAGCGGTTGAACACACGGTCTAATCCTGCAGTAAATATTGTAGGAAAACCTGAGCAGAGGACTAGAGCTCGAACATCGTGGCCATCTTCAATAATGTCGTCAAAAAGCTTGCCGTAGGCCATCCAGTATCTTGACAATCAAGTCTGATCAATGTGCTAGCAGCTAGATCAAGACATACTCGACGTTGAAAGCATTGACGGGCGGACTAGGATACAGTGTAAATGGGATGAAGTAGGGGATACAACCAGCGCACCGAGCAAGTTCGACCAGCAACACAGTTGGATGAGGCTCTGTTACTTTGAGCCATTTTGAGGAGTAGCTAGACATGATAGTATGTGTCACGTGTGTGTCGCGCAACGCGTGACGATAGCACTGATTTAGTTTTCCAAATGGAGTCATGAAATTCCGCTGTCGAACCCTCAATGGTGCTAATAAATATTGCAAGAGAATAAACAGTTAAACTTCTATTACGACGAGCTCTTCTGCTATCGCCTATTTAATTCTAAAGTGCATGGTATACTCATCGTAGCAGCCGCGGCAGATGTTATACAAAGTGTTCTGTACAGTGTAGGTAGTATCGTCAAAAGCGTCCGCCTGGGTGTTGATAATGGTGCGGGCAAATGCTCGATGATTCTGGGGATTGAGTTGACAAGCTCCATTGCGCGGTGATTGAGGCTGCAGAATGAGAGAAGGAGTGTCAAGTTGCAGCAGGACCTCGATGACAAGTTCTAGGGTGGCGGAACTGGTGAAGACGGACACACAATTGTGTCGGCCATTGTCGTAAAAATCCTGTGCCCTGTATACGCTATCGCACAAAACCGAGCGAATCATTTGTTTCCATCATAGAGTAGCTTGAAGACCAAGTGTGGCGAAATAAAAGTGAAAGAAAAGCTTTCTGTAGCATGTGATCTGGTCCTTGCCTTTTGATCACAAAAAAACATCTCTGCTAGTCACAGACGAATTTGATTGATCTATGAATTAATACAAGTCAATCAAGTTTATCTTTAATCGCGCCATCCCCTACGTCATTCCCACCTTCAAGACGGTCAATAGCACCCGCGAGCCCAGAGAGTGGCGAAGGCGGCCCTCCAGGTACACCGAGGAATAGGTCTTTATTCAATGAGGACTTGATGAAACGAACAATAAGATGTTCCCAGGTAGGCTGATCAAAGTGATGTTTAAGCAAAGTACCTCTTGTTTGAGTGGCCATTCCGTTGCGCAGAAACGAATCGTAGAGCCGTTCAAGGAGGATGGCAAAACGAAGGTCGCGACGGGTTATTCCCGGGACACGGCGGGAGAGCGGAGGATTGGCAGAAAGATCTTCTTGGTTCCAGCGAGGGCGAAAGGCTTGGACTGTTTGAACGTAAAGGGTGAGTTGTGGTGATCTACCGTCATTGTGTAGGGTAAAAGTAGAAGGATGATGCTTCGAGTGAATGTGCAGGCTGAGGCAAGAACTGGGATTGAACATACACGTTCTGCCTCACAAATTGGACTAATGTCAGCAATAAATTGGGCTGCACAGCTGTATTTGGTAAAGGTAAAGTCTGTCACGAGGTGCGCAACATATCTGTCCTGCAACAATTTGGATCATTGATTGTTGTGTTAGTAGGAAAAGGGACTGACATTGACAGGAGGCGTGACCAGGGGTCTGGGATGGAATTTAACGCCCCAACCTCGTTTATACAACGGATAAAGGAAATGTTCAGTCTCCCACGAGTTAATCCAGAAGGCTGGGTTGCTACGATTTCGTAAAGGCAGGTCTGGAAGAGGCACATATTCATTTTTTTTTTCGTGCAGGAAAAAACACAGCCGGGGCCGTCTTATACGGATTCGAGGCCGCGTTGTTGCAGCCAAAATCATGGCGGACGGTAGACTCCAGAGTTTGGCAGTCACGGGATACCACCACGTGATGTTGAGGGCCGGGCTGGAGGAGATGAACGTGTCGTTATTTCCATCTAAACTCGTCTGAACTTGATGAAATTCAAGGAAATTCGGAGGACATCGACCTTTGCGTGGTCTCCAGCGGCCTCGCTGCCTCTGTTGGCGACAGGCACTGTCGCAGGTGCCCTCGATGAATCATTCAGCAACGAGAGCCAGTTAGAAATTTGGGCTCCTGATTTTCTTGATGACGATGAATTCCAACTGGGAGCCGATCCAGCCAAGGGACCAAAAGGCTCAGTGATCGACACCTCTAGGTATGATATATCGGACATTGTTGTTGATATATTATCATGGACCTAGGTTCAACCGCCTGGCCTGGGGTTATGTCGACCCGACACGACCTCGCGGTGTCATCGCTGCTGGTCTCGAGAACGGTGAGTTGGCATTGTGGGATCCCTCAAAAATTCTTGCTGGTGGAGGGTATGTTCGTCTCCATTCACCGTCGCCCCTTTACTCACCACAACCCAGGCCTGAGTCCCTGATCCTTCGCAACACGACTCATACTGGCCCAGTACGTGGCCTCGATTTTAATCCAATCCAGACCAGTCTTCTTGCGTCTGGTGGTGTAAGCGGAGAGGTATGCTTGCCAGTGCTGATGCCGTCTCAAGCTCAAGTTCATTCAGGTCTACGTCTGGGACTTAAAAGACCCCAGCAAACCCTATGCACCTACGCCTGGCTCTCGTAGTACCAAGCTAGATGAGATTACCTCGGTCGCTTGGAATCAACAAGTCCAATACGTGCTTGCTGGCTCTAGTAGTACCGGCTATACTGTTGTGTGGGACCTCAGAGGAAAGCGAGAAGTTGTTGCTCTCGCCTACGGTGGAGGGGCTGGGACGCTTGCAGGACAAGTAGCTATCGGTGGCGGTTTGGCTGTTGGAGGTCGACGTGGGATGAGCGATATCGCTTGGCACCCGGACAATGCATGTCCATCGGCCTCTTCAAAGTCTCACTATACTGATTCTTGCTAGGCCACACGACTTGTCACTGCTTCTGAGGACGACTCGTCACCCATCATCATGGTGTGGGATCTTCGTAATGCACGCGCACCTGAAAAGGTCCCTCACCCTTTTCTTGTCACATCATGCCCCATTAACACGATCTCCAGATCCTCACTGGTCACGATAAAGGCGTTCTGTCATTATCATGGTGCAAACAAGACGCAGACCTCCTTCTCTCTTGTGGAAAAGATAATCGTGCCCTATGCTGGAATCCCCAGACGTCGGAGATCATCGGTGAGGTATGTTATCCACCGCCCATCGACACTCTGGCCTTGATTAAAACTATAAAAGCTTCCTTCCCATGACAATTGGGCTTTCCAAGTCGATTGGTGCCCTCGTAATCCCGACCTCTTCGCCACTGCTTCCTTTGATGGCACCATCGGCATTCACTCTATTCAATCCACCAATGAATCTTCCACCCAACCGGCTATTGCTAAATCTGATGTCTTTGATATTCCCGGGTTTACTCAGTCCTCGCGGCATGCAGCTTTATCACTTAAACAGTCGCCTCATTGGCTGCGACGTCCTGCGTCTAGTTCTTTCGCGTTCAATGGAACCCTTGTCACCGTTTCTACCCTACCAAATGCCCAGGGTAAAAACCAGAGTAGTACCATCCATATACTTCGGGTGGTTACGGAGAAGAAATTGGCAGAACGGGCTCGTAAATTACAGGATGCGATAGAGAAGGAGTCATTGTATTCATTTGCTGAGGAAAAGATAGCGGCTTCAAAGGCTGACAATGAGGGCTGGAAGGCTCTCTTTAACTTATTCAATGCAACATCTCGTGATGAACTCATCACTCTTCTCGGATTTTCCAAATCTGAAGTCGCCACCCGAGTTGCCGAAGCTATTGAAAATATGCAACTTGCCAAAAGTTCAGGTGAAACCTCAAGGCAGCGTATCCACGAACCTGTTGTTTCATTTGCCGAGCCCGAGCGTCAAGCAGACGAGGACGGGGATGATGATGGTGTTGGCGAGAAGACGCCATCAGAAATCAGTGCGAGCGTGACCTCTGATGCAGCAAGCGGTTTGCGTGCAGACGGTGAATCAACAACAACAGTTCCCAGCCTTTTCAGCGATGACGCTGGGCCTGGTACTCCTCAGCTTGATACTGGTGCTGATTTTTTCAATACCATTGGTGTTTCCCAGGCAGACAGTATCTCTCCAAATATATTTGTCCCGCATACCAATTACGGCCTTGATTCCTCTGTTGCTGCGACCATTGGTTCTGGCCCTTCGTCCGTCACTTCGGAAATTATCAAGACTAGTAGCTTCAAGATCTATCCTATCGATGAGTCTGAGACCGACCGTTTAATCACTAAAGCTATCCTACTGGGAGATTTTCGTTCTGCTGTTTCCCTCTGTCTGTCTTCAGATCGTTATGCCGACGCTATCCTTTTCGCTGTTCGCGGTGGTCCAGAACTGTTTCAACTCGTACAGAAGGCTTATTTTGAACGACAAACTACTGCGCTTCCTTATCTCCGGCTTTTCCATTGTATTGTCACCAACGACCTCGACGATATCGTTCAAAATGCTGATCTACAAGAATGGCAAGAAATTTTTATTATTATATGTACATTTGCGTCCGCCGACGAATTTCCGGGTCTTGCTGAACAGCTTGGGACTCGACTTCAATTTCAATCTACTCTTGCCAAAAGTTCTGAGGATCCTGACATTCGGGCTAGGGCTGATGTGTTTAGGAGGAATGCGACGCTCAGCTATCTTGCTTCTGCTCGCTTGGAACGTCTCGTCAACATCTGGTTAGAAGAACTTGCGGAGGAAGAGCAGAGTCTGGCGAAAAATGGCAGTGGAGAAGTTGGATCACCCTACTCTGCGCGTGCCTGTGCTCTTCAAAGCCTTGTAGAGAAAGTTTCGATTTTCCGCTCAGCCACGAAATACGAGGATGATCAGTTGGCTTCAGCTACTGCCTTGGAGACAGAAACAGTAAATGCGAAGACTTACAAGCTCGCTAGTCTTTATGAACTTTACTTTGAATACGCCGACATCCTCTCAAATCAGGGGCTTGTGAATGAGGCTTCGGCCTTCATCAAGCTCATACCCATGGATTATAAAGGGTCAAATAGTGCCGATCATACAGCGGAAAGGCAGAGGATCTTGTCCGCTACCAACGCTATCTCTGTCCGGAGTACGACTCGTGCCCCCACTGTTGCTGTTCCTGCTGTTCCTTCCGCTCCTGCCCCTTCACAGTCACGTTTTCAGGCTACTGATGGATACTCTTCAGTTCCCGATCCTTCTGTCCCTGTTACATCGATACCATCCTATTCATACCAGCCCGTTGCTCCTGTACCAGGCCCATATTCTACTTCATCTGCAAACGTATCTGCACCATCCGTTCCAGCTGTCGGTCCTTATGCCACTTCGACTTATGCTCCAGTCGCTCCGGTCGCTTCATTGACTCAGCCTCCTCTCCCACGGGCGTCTCAGGCCACAGTTATACCGCCGCCGCCTCAACGTCATAATGGATCATTGGTTGCTCCACCGAAACGCCAGGATAATACTGGCTGGAACGACGCTCCAGTCATCGGTCCCTCGCGAATTTCTGCTAATGCAACTCCGCCAATGGTTTCAAAATTGACTGCTATCACATCACCTTTCCCTAATACCCATGTCTCGCCAGCCGGCTCGCCTTATGTGGGTCAAAGTCAGGCCAATCTTCCTCTGCCGCCAAGGCCAGGAAGTAGAGGTACAATTCCTCCGCCACCATCTGCAGGTTATCACGGACAATCGGGACTGTCTCAAGCTGGGGTATCCCTGCAAACAAGGCCGCCTTCAACGGGCTTGGGATTACCACAATCGGCGAGAATGTCTCCAGCAGTGTCGGGTCAACCGCCCAGATTGCCGACACCATCTCAATATGCACCTCCACCTGTTGCTCATGGATCAACCACAGGTCCTCAGTCGACCCGACCGCCACCTGGACAAGGAACGTATGTTCATCCTATGTCATCACAACCATCAAATCCAAGCCCATACGCCCCTCCGCCCCCTTCCCAAGTGAATTCTGGACCGTATGCACCACCTACAAGAGTATCGATGGCCCCGTCTCATTCTATGTCTTATGCACTTCCTCCTGGCACTCATCCTCCCCAGCCACCTGCTCCTGTTGGGATGAGCGGTGCCCCGAGGGTTTCAGGACCTCCTGCTGCTTCTTCCGCACCGACTAGAGCTCAGCCGCCTGCACCAAAATATCGTATGTATCTTCTGCTTAATGATATTATCGTTGTAAGTTAATGGCTCCTAGCACCTGGGGATCGGAGTCATATCACAGATGATGTAAAACCTGTATACCAAGTCTTAAGTGAGCATTTGGAGAGATTGAAACAGGTGATGCCCGTATGTTATCCATTGCCCCCTTTCCAAGGAAAGCTATCTGACAATGAACCTCGCGCTACCGTAGCCTCAACAACGAAGATTAGCTGAAGACCTCGACCGCCGTCTCAATGCATTATTTGACGCTCTCAATTGCGAGACACTATCGAAGCCGGTCGTAGAGCAGTTGATCCCCTTAACTCAAGGTAAGACTATGGTTTTTTTGTTATGTAATTTCGGATCTGATGTTGTTTCTTGATTAGCGATGGCTGCTCGCGACCGACCCGCTGCGTTGGCCATCCATGTTGACCTTCTCACGCGTGGAATATCAACAGATAACATCACAACCTGGATGCCAGCCATTAAACAGATGATCATGAAGTTGTGATTACTAGATACTTCCTTAGCTGTTTTTTCTCGAACACATATTTTTGCCAGACAGAGAGGGACTGCACCGGAGAGATCCTCCATGTTTTTTGAATGTGTCATCTCTCCTAGCCACTTTCAGATCCAATCTCTGATGGTAGAATAAGTATGATTACACGCGAAAAAAAACAAGCACAATAATTAAGTGAATGCAAATAGTTTATACACTAATCATCGGAATCGTCACTATCCATATTCTCGTCACTATCACTTTCCTCGCCCTCAGCAACTTCAATCGACTCTAGCTCGATATCATGATCAGCTCCGATATATGAGTCGCAGACAACGTAAAGTCGTGGTTTATGAGTCCCTTTCGGCAACGTGAATTCAAGCTTGACTGTGAGGCTTTTCGTGACGGTGACTTTCTTAATGACATAAAGCTGTCGACTATCCCGATCTCCGAGTACGATCCACCAGTTGGCAAGCTTTTTCGAAGGATAGAACGGGGCAACGACCGATTGTTCTGTGTCTTCTTCATCTTCGTCGATGTCTCGTGAGAGGCTAACTCTGAGCAATATTGGAGAGCCAGCCGTATAGTCGTCTTTCGCGAGCTCATAGGAAACTTCCAGGGTCGGGTACGAGTTTACGAACATCGCAACGTCACGCCTAAACCAACGGTAAGCCAAACTTCCAAGAAGTAGTGATGCAGTTAACATACATCTGAGACGACGTCATCTGTAGTAACTTGGTACGATCATCATCTTCCATCTCCATTACATCGTATACAGTCTCGATTCCAGCCTCATTACACCTGTTAATGACCTACGGTATATCAATTAGCATTGATACTCACATGGAATCAAGCAAAACTCACCTGAGACTCAAAATGCGGGATCTGTTTTAAGGGCGAGTCCTTGTCCCACACTGCTTGCACACACATCTGTGACAGATCCATCGCACCAAGTGCATTCAACCATGCATTCGACGACATGACATCAACACAAGCCGACAACAGGTTCAGAATTTTCTCTAATACAAGCACCTGGTCAGCAGCAAGATCAGGAGGAAGTTGTAGGCGAGAAAAATGTGCTTGAAGTAGGAGGAACGTCTTGAAATGTGGAGCCTCAAAATCAGCACGGTCGAGCTTAACGGGTACACGATCGTATATGCGACGCAGTAAGACATCCTCATGACGACGGATGGGGATCGTTTCGAACTCGGCGGAGGAGGAAACAACCTCCAGGAGACCCTTGAGTTTAGTCCGCTCCTTCAGGGAGAGAGTATACACCTCGACAGTGACATCTATAAAAAATATGAGAAACACAGCTCCAACAGCCCTTTGCAGGTCACCTACAGGAGATATTGTAATATGCCGCAATCATACCCAAGTTGAGCGCAGAAACATCCATCTCATCCTCTTAATCATTTTTTTCAATACATATCAAGACACAAAACAATTGATCAACTTACCAATCGCGATACATTTCGAGTTGACGAGATCATTCAAAGTTGTTTCAACTAATTCCGAAAGATGATCCGACAAATGTTGATGACTGACGTTGTGCAGGTTGTAGTAATTCGGGTTCTGTGTCATTCGACGGTAAAAGTATGTCCACGTTAGAATATCCTATCAATTTCATCAGCATCGAGTCCGTTGTAGTACTTCTTCAACTGACCATTGCATCCTGTTTATTCTCAATTGTCTTCACTGCAATCTCTGCCAAGAAGTAATCATGCAATAGGTGTGTGGGTAAATGGCTCTCGATCGGTAGCCCCTCTGCCAAAAACTTTTTATAAAAGTCCTTCCTTGCTTGTTGACACATAAGGACACATCTGCTGTTATCATCCTCGCTCGGCCGACACGCACGTCCCATCATCTGAAGGACGTCCATAACTGGATAATCAACGTATCGATGTTCTTTGCCTTCGTATGACTGGACACCCATGATGATGACCATATGGCTCACGACAGGAAGATTCCACGCAGTATCCTGGACAACGTGAATAATTTTGATACTTCAACTGGTCATCACTTACCTTTGACGCGACCAAGACCTGGATAGCACCACTCTCAAACAAACGCTGCACGATCCTCTTATCCTGTCTGTCTAGTGCCTCGTGGAAGAAACCAATACCATGTTCCAACGTCTCTGCAAGTTCTTTATCCCTCACATGAGCGAGATGTTTCTCAAGCTCTTCACGCTCAATATTCAGAAATCGATCAGGCTCGTCATCAGCGGCACAGTGAGTGAGCAAATCATCGACCGTGAGACGACACTGCCTTCTCGATGGTACAAAGACCAGTACAGGTTTTGTGGGCGAGTATTCAAGTATAGCAAGATAGGCAGGCTTTGACATGGCGATCATCAGGGACGGGAAATGGGGGATCGTGAACGATTGAATATGTATTTCCATATTCAATGGTCGAGCACTATGACACAGTATTATTAAACGAGATCAGGATCATGAAAAGAGGTGAACTTACTTTGGAGAGAAATTGAAAACAGTGTGCGACTTGGCACCAATCCACTCTCCCAAATCCTCCGCATTGGCAAGTGACACACCACACGCAACAATACGCGTCGGAACTTTTGTCTGGAACGACACATATCTGGTCCTCGAGATCACTACCTCATATGTTGGTCCAACTTCTCCTCCGACCTGCTGGATCTCATCGGCAATCAACAGTCCGATATTCTGCACGTTCTTCCTCTGCCTCCACCGTCTTGATAACACATCCCACTACAGAAAGAAATCGATTCAAAAAAAAACCATATTTCAAAAGACGACAAACCCACCTGATTTGGCGTACAAATGACCACATCCCCCTTCTCCAACAATCTCAGGTCCGCACTCGTCTCCCCCGTAAGCGCAAGAACCTCTTTTCCACCTTGCACATTTCCAAACTTCCTCCTCCACTCCTCCACTCTCATATCCACCATCTCCTGAAATGGTAGTATGCAAACCGCCCTCGGCTGTTCTCTCTTGCTCCATAACCTCAACAGTGCAAATTCTGCGCATACAGTCTTGCCACTACCGGTCGGCGCCCCAATGAACACATTTTCATCAGACATGTACAATGCTTGGAACACTTGCGTCTGAATCTTGTTGAAGCCTACGGATGGAATTGTCGATGTATAAATACCTTCAAACTCTTGATTGTGCAATGCAGATATGGGTAGCGATTGAAGGTCGAGGAGGGATGTGGGTTGAGGGAACTTGGCAGGAAGAATCAAGTGCTTGAATGAAATTGGCAATCTTGTTTCGGAATGTAGCCACCTGTCCGATATGATAGATATGTAGTAATTTGGAGGGACAGGCTCAAAGATGGGTACGGTGAGAGTGACATTATGCTCATCTTCGGCATAACGTTGTCGCAAAACGAAGCTGTCATGGAAAAGGATTATCTCTCCGTCGACGTCCTCGACGAGGATGATAAAAGTTTCCGCAGATCCATGGACCTTTTCATCCCAGCGGAAATCAGGAACAATGGAAAGATCAACGCGGAGGAGTGACCGCGTGATAGGTTGGACTTGAGCCTGAAGTCTTAATAAGACGCAAACATCAGATACGACATGCGACCAAAGCCAAGTTACAACTCACTGAAGTTTGGGGAAGTTATGCACCAACCGATGCACCAGCTTGCCTGCATTCTGAATCCCAATCAATTCCCCAATTTCTGGCGGCGAAAGGTCAAAGTATCTATACCAGGGCTATCAAGTCAAAAAAAAAAACATCAGCACTCGCTGAAACAACAGTACAACAGAGACAACTTACAAACTGTTTGCCTTCTGCTCTCCTCACAACTTCGCTCGGCACGCCCTTGAACTGTCTCAAGGGTGTCATGCTTCCCCACATCCTCTTCTCAACCATTTTACACAAATCTAAAGCGGCTTTTGCAGGTACCGCCCATCCACGCTTCAAACAGATCTCAAAGATCGCTCTCAGAATCCTGCCCAGCGTCACCATTTAGACTAACAAATAAGCAAGGAAAACCGATCAAAAAAAACGTACCGTCCAGCTGATTGTTGGACAAACACCATATCTGCTACGAGTACGAACCCATCAAGTTTCAATTGCGAGATATACGCCTGTAACAGCACATTTATCTTGGCTGCCGGCTCTTCGACCCCCTCCTTGACCGGAATTGGAACCCTCTCCAACAATTTTGAGAGCTCCATTTTCTCCTTGGAACTCAGTTAATTTCACGCTGACCACCCCCCAAAACACATCAAACTTACCTCCTGACGAACAGGTATCAGTTTAAACTCGTTACTCAATGCAAAAACTTTAAATAATTCCAATGTTGACATGGTCGGCTTCAGATGCTTCGTATAGACCATCATCGAATTATACGTCACGTAATAATGGGATGCGATCTTCCCAAGTTCAGTACTCTGGAACCGTCCAGACGCACGTTCATACTTTACAAGTTGGCATTTTTCGAGTAGCACCGCAGCAGAGTGAACGATATCGGCGCGTTTTTGTACAAGTCCAGACTCTTCTCGATAATCGACACCGACACCATACAATCCCGGATCCTTCAGCATCCTCACATACCTATCATTTCATCATCAGAATCGGCTCAAAAAAGGCTCAAGAAAAAAACTCACAGGTACGTGTAGCCCAACCACTGTACCGCCTCGTCCCGATTCCTCACCGTACCCAACACGATCTCCGCATTCAGATTATCCACCATCTTACTCACGAACTGGCTTTCAATGGGCAGCTGTTGGTTCAACAGACTCAAATAATACTGCAGCTCGCCATGGTTCGTGATAATCACACCCTCGCCAAAGGTATCGTACTGTGGCCTCCCAGCCCTGCCAAGCATTTGCAATACATCCTGCGACGAAAGTTCCACCCATCGACCCTTTTCTGGGTTGTATATTTGCGTGCCCTTGATGATAACTGTATGTGCAGGAAGATTGACGCCCCAAGCGAGTGTCGCAGTACAGACGAGGACTTGGACATGGCCTTCCGCGAAGAGATCTTCAACAAGTGTACGATCTTCACGTGACATACCGGCGTGGTGGATGGCAAAGCCAAAGGGCAGCAGATCACGGAGGTTTGGGTCCTTACAATTCCCACTTTCCTCCGTAAGGATTTCTCGCGTTGCCCCTTCGGGCTTGACAAACTGGGTAATGGTTTCCTTGTCGACTGCCATATCTCTGAGGAATTTTGCAGTTTTTGCAGTTTCCTTGCGAGAGTGAACAAAGACAAGGGTCTGGTTCTTGCCAGCCTGATCAAGGACCTTTTCATAGCATACATCGTTCATGACTTGGTAGCGTTTGATAGCCTTCTTCTCCATGATACCGATGAACTGCTGTTGGAGACCGCAAGGCCGGTAGGTTGCGTCGAAATAGAAAAGACCCTTGTTTTCATCCACACGGAGGAAAGTAGCAACGTCTTGATAGTTGGGAAGGGTGGCAGAGAGACCGATGAGACGGACATATTCATTAGTCTGCTCCATACGACGAATGGTGCGGGCAATAATGGCCTCGAGAACGGGTCCACGATCATCATGGAGTAAGTGAATCTCATCAATGATGACAAGGCGAACAAGATTAGTATAACTGGTATCAGTGCTCTTGCGGGTGATAACGTCCCATTTTTCTGGCGTAGTGACGATAATCTGCGTCTCGGCGATTTGTTGCTTGGTCATTTGAGAATCACCAGTGAGCTCGCCGACTTTGATGCCGAACGACTTGAGACGGGTTTGGAAATTGCCGACCATTTCCTGTACAAGGGCCTTCATGGGGGCAATATAGACGATCTTGAAACCATTGAGATCAAACTCGCCTGATTCCTCGTTCCGCCACTTGGCGAGCTCGTTGAGAACAGTGAGCATGGCGACGTTGGTCTGTAATTTGTGTGAGTGACACTCATAGAAAGAGATACGTTTGAACACACACCTTTCCGGCACCTGTAGGGGCGCAGAGAAGAATTGGTTCTTCGCTTCCGAAAGCGACAGGATAGAGTTTGCTTTGGACACGATTAAGGCGAGGGACGGTGAATGCCTCGCGAGCCCAAGGAGGGAGGGCGGTGATGGGCACAAGCTCGCCATCAGTGGCAGGCTTAGACTTGGGGGCAGGAACATGAATCTCCTCATAACCCTTCTTGGAACGTTTCAAGGAGCCTTCGGGAAGTTTACATTTTTTGTTTGACATGAGATGCCCTCCTTGGCTGAACGCCATACTCTCTAAATCCAAGATACGCTTGGGTTGGACAGTCGAGCCAGGAGCTAGTGTTGCAGTCTTGGGTACCTCTATTTTAGCCGTATTGTCGACGTCCATCGCGTCTGACTCGTTCTTGGTCTCTTTACCACCAGCGAGCTCGCGCAAAATCCATCCGACTCCTTTTTCGCGCATGGCGACCTCGACATTAACCCGTTCATCGGCATCACTGCGCATGAGCTTTGTGCACCAGACGATAGCGTCGCGATTTTTGATGAAAACCTGGATGATGTGATGAGACTGATAGTCGAAGAGTTCCATGAGCTGGTTTTCGCAGTCACGGAGACTGGACTCTGAGCCGAGGATAGAGAGGACAGACGCAGCCTTGTCTGCAGCGGTGACAGGATCTGGATATATTTCTGAGATCTGCCGTTGGACCCAGAAACCATCGATGGAATGGGGGGAAATAATGTCTTTTTGGGCATTCTGAGCCTTGTCGCGGGTTTCTCCGCCAATGAGGAGAGAATCATCTGTGGGAGCGTCGGCATCCAGTTCGTGTTCGTCGTTGTCACCGTCATCTTCGTCGCCAGAAGACTCTTCACGGACTTCGTAGCCCTCTGCATCGTCCTCTTCTTCCTGTTCTTCCTCGTCGAAGACAACGGCGACGCCAACCTCATCGTCGATTTGCGCATCCTTCCTCTCCATGTCTGGATCGACGCCTGCGTCCTCGTCGCCGTCGCCCGCCCAATCCGTGATCTTCTTCGATAGAGTGAGCAGCTGGGAGAACTGCTCTCCTGTAATCGGGCCAAGCACCCCCTCGACGTCTCGCTTCTTGTCGAAATCCTTTACGTTCTCCTGCTTCAAGGACTCGAGGACTGCATCAGCTGCGGACCGCACGATGTCCTGGGCCTGGTCACCAAGGGCCATATGAACGATGGACAGCATGAGCTCATAGACCTCCTTTGTCTCTGCGGTGCGTGGTCTGTACGTCAAGCCCTCCACGCCCTGGGTGGCCTCGATGATATCGGTATACCCGAAGCCACCGCTCTCCATAGCCCTTCGCCTCTCCCTTCTCTGCTCGTCGTGGCCCTCTGCTGCAGCAGCTGCCAGCGCTTTTTTCTTTTTCTTGTCCAGATCCTTTGGCTGTGCGCGGAGGACGCGAGAGCCCATTTCATTTGGGTTTATACGACCGACCAGGGAGGTTGGAGCGCCATCTGGCTCCTTGTCGCGGCGTGGAAGGACTGAGCGGTCTGCGGTGAGGACGAGGGACGATATAGCGCCGTAGTTGTAGCCAGAGAGGTCAGGCTTTCCAGGCGGACGTGCGGCCATGGTGGTTTTGAGAAAGAGGCGATATTAAGTAATACGCTGCTCTCTGGATGTCTGCCGGTGTTGTTGCGCGGGTGTTCCGTTCGAACTGGCTCAGCTTTTATGGGTGGAAGGAGCACGACGCAAGGCAGTCGCTGGCCGTGCTGCTGGCTGCAGCGCCGGAGGACATTGCTGAGGACGACGAGGACG
>Ga0153986_1000285_pt1 | contig 16048 bp, 16 predicted proteins | sample TSGA070MetaG_FD_104724 | JGI IMG/M metagenome (GOLD analysis project Ga0153986, IMG submission 104724) | Attine ant fungus gardens microbial communities from Georgia, USA - TSGA070 MetaG | ecosystem: Host-associated > Fungi > Mycelium > Unclassified | place: USA: Georgia, Alexander Wildlife... | reverse complement strand
AAGAAGGAAGAAATTAAAGTGAGGGAAGAAAGAGGACTAGGGTGGAGACAAGTGCCTTTTGTAGCACATGGTGTTGGAAACAGAGTCGCAATATGAAATGCATTTCATCGAAACCATCACCATCACTCATCTGTCGTTGTGCATATCGATGGTGGCCAGACGGCTGTTGGTCGCTATGCTCATCCAAAAATAGAATTCCCCATTTGTATGACCTGAAATTTTGTCATCGAACCTTGTGATTGCCGGTTGCAACTTGTTGATTTTCAGTCAGAATGTCTGACCCGCGTTTTGCTCGACTTAAAACCGACCCCCGTTTTCGACCCCCTAAAAAGAAGCATCAAAAGGTTGTCATTGATGAGCGGTTCAAGTCAGTCTTTGATCAAGCAAAGAAGGGGAGGGACAATGCTCAATGTGAGCAGTTGCCGTCAGTGCGCTCCCAACATGCCTCATTGACGAATAATTAGCCCGAGTGGACAAGTATGGCCGAAAACTGTCTAAAACCCACGAAGAAGACAGTCTCAAGAGATTCTATCGGTTGGCTGAAGATGGCGAAGATGATATCAAAGCTGGAGATGTGCAGGGAGTGGCCAAACCCATTGACTATGCTCGGGGTGAAGTTCTTATGGAATCGTCAGATGAGGAAGGAGGTCAGGGAGCAAGAGACACTGAAGAGTCTAGTCAAAACGATGCTGATGAAATCCTTCGACTTGGTGGGAGCGACGAAGAGTTGGATATTGACCTTGATGAGGGTATCTTTACTGAACTCGATGCACAAGTTTCAATGTACGCGAAAGTCAATAAAAGTCTCGAGGGAGAGGAGGAAAAGCAAGATATTGGTGTCGCCAATAGGACTCGACGACTTGCAGTGGTCAATCTGGACTGGGAATATGTTCGGGCCTCACACCTCTACAAAATCTTCTCATGTCTTGTCTCTCCCAATGCACCACATGTTCCGGTGACTACGTCACAGGATGGGGAAAGGGCCAATCCGAAGAAAGGCAAGAGTGGGGCTTCACCCATTGCAAGAGGTACCGTCGTTTCTGTTAGGATATATCCATCTGAATTCGGCAAGGCACGGATGGCTCAAGAGGAACGCGAGGGACCCCCAGCAGAAATCTTCCAGAAGAAGCGAAGGAATTTGGAGGAAGTCAATGAGAAGACAGTATACGAATTCGGGGACGGGAATGAGTACAATGACGATGCTCTACGGCGATACCAACTAGAACGCCTGAGGTGGGCATGCGAATCATTACTCTGCCTTCAGCCGTACCTAAAAACGTCTAAAGATACTATTATGCTATTGTGGAATGTGACACAAGAGAGGCGGCCTCCCACATCTATAATCAGCTGGAAGGCACAGAACTAGAACGGTCTGCTAATGTTTTTGACCTGAGTTTCGTTCCTGAAGACATGACATTTGACAATGACCCGAGGTTCGTCCAAAAAAATGTTAGTAGATCATTCGTCAAGTGACCTCAATGAAAGGGACGAAGCTACCGAGGACATGTCAACAAACTACAAGCCGGTAGACTATGTCACCGACGTATGCTCTATACTTGCATCTGTGCTTTTCATTTTCAAATGTCCATTCAGGCCTTGCGACATTCTAAAGTCAAACTCACTTGGGACGAGGATGATTTGGATCGACACCAAGTAACGCGGAGAGCACTGACGCGCCAAGAAATTGATGACGGTGATTTCAGGGCCTACATCGCCTCTTCCTCAGAAGATGAACCTAGAATTGGTGATGAAGACAAGATGGACAAAAGCAGCTCTCGGCAGAAACTACGTGCTATCTTGCTCAACGGAAACAACGATGCCCTTCCGGAAGGATGGAATTATGGAGAAGAAGGAAGTGACGTAGATATGGAAATCACATTTACCTCAGGCCTCAGTCAGAAGAAAGATGAGGAGACAACTTTGGATAAATATCAGCGAAAGGTTCGAGAAAAAAGGAAGAAGAAAAAGCAAGAACGTAAAGAGAGTGAAAAATCAGTGTCAGAGAAGAAAGGTAGCGGTGGAAAGATTCAAAACGATGGTTTCTTCGGCTCTGGAAGCGATGAAGACGACGTAAGTGATAGGGAAACTCAGAAAGTTTTTGGTAAAAACGCAAGAAAGGAAAACCGGCGATGTATCTTCCCTCAGGAAGAACTGTCTTCACCTCAGAACGTTCAAGAGGAACCCAAGCACTTCGACATGAAAATGGTTCTCAAAGCCGAGAAACGTAGGGTGGGGAGAAGCAAGAAGTATGGAAAGGATACACATGAGCAGGAGCTGCAGGACGATTTCACTATTGATGTGAATGATGTCCGTTTCAAAGCATTACACGAGGATCATCGATTTGCCATTGATCCTACAAGCCCTCAGTGAGTGTCATACATTGTTCATAATGGCTTGTTCGCCTACTCCTCCTGTTAGTTTCAAGAACACAAAAAGCATGAGGGCATTTCTGTCGGAACGAAGGCAAAAGCGGGCTAGAGGCAAGGAGCGGCAGGAAACTCAGCTTCAAACAAATAACGGATTCAGTGACAAAGGGCTGGAAGGCCTTGTAGAAAGCGTCAAACGCAAAGGCCAAGAGGCCCATGGCAATGGCAAACGGAGGCGAATGTAGTTACCGATGAATTTTTGGATTTCATACTACAACGCAGATTATTCAAGCAATTCAAGACTGGAGTGTCTGTAGGCGCCCATGACGATTGAACATCAAGCTACTACATGATGTTGGCATTGGATAAGTCGAGTTCAGGGTGCTGATCTTGGAATTTCTTAAGCATCTGTGTGGGTAGAAGAATCAGCATTTAATTTGCAAGCATAAAGAGGATCAGCACCTCTGCTTTTTTGATCTCATCCGAAGTGGGCTTTCCAAGTTGCTAAAGTTGCTCAGGTGCTGCTGGGTTGCAGACAACATAATGACTAACCTTTTGCTGGTTGTCGAACTGCAGAAGAATTATGTGTTAAGGGCTTGTTTACATTGAATGATTAGCTTACCATCATCTTTTCAACGATGCCTCTATAAGTAACGTCAGTAATAATGCCAGTGAATCAGACAAATATACATCAGATCTCTTACCGTGTCTCCGAATCCAGGTCGCTTAGTTTGCTGTTCGGAGGCTCAATCTTGCTGGTATCGATCTTGGGATGATGGGTGAGGACGTTCTCCCACCATGTTTGGTTCACTTTTTCAAGGGTAATAATGATATTTTTTTGATCCTCTTGGAGGAAGGAGATTGTGAGCAAGAAAAAAACAGCGATAGATCTCACTCACGAATGGTCCAACTACTTTCGTCGACCTTGATTTCTTTGCATAGGTTGCCAGTGAGTATGGGGTTTTGGCTTCTCAGACCAACACTGAGCTTTGTCTTCTGAATTACCACAGACAAGTCTTTTCCTCTTGTTCCTTGAGGAACTGGGACATTTATCTCAACCTCTCCGAGTTCTTGTCTCCATTGATATGGTAATGCTGAGATAGAACAATTAGAGATGGTGGTGGCTTGCTGATGATTCGACTGATAAATTACCGGCCTGCTCAGCAGCCTCACGCTTACGATTTGCTTGATCTTGAGTTTCCTGTTGCTCAGTAGTGAGGTTCTCCTCAGTGTCCGACATTGATGATCCAAAGATTATGTGGTCGATGATGACATAATCATGGGCTTTGTTTGGCCAATATGACCTTGGTCACAATCCTCAGCAGCTTACATTCCACGGTCAAAACTCGTGCCTGTGAAGCTTTCTTTCTTCAAATCATTGTTTTTCTTGAGCCTACGCGCTAGCTCATGGGGAGTGCAGAATCTTGGTCTGACTTTGATGTGCGTTGTAATTCCCATTTCATTCCTTCCTTCCTCAATTGTCTATAGGCAATCCGACACAGTATCAAGCTCAACACAGTGGACAAGCTTAAACAGATTCTGACAGGTTTTAATGACGAGTGTGGTACCCACCACAATCGCTCAGGCAAAAAGCAAGATCTCATAGATAGGGCCACTTCTTCCTTGGATCAATGGCACAACACAAAAGCGGACGATAAGTGGTCGAAGGCGAAGACTGTCATTGCCCAAGTCAGGTCCACTGGAATGTACGTGTGTTTCTCTGGAATCCACTTTGCCATTGACGCGTGTGTGCCTGTCGATATTATTCATTCTCAGTGAGCTTCGAAAAACGCATACTGATCTACTCTCCCAGGTATTCTGCGCCATCACATCCGATGGCTTCATCGTCTACCTCTGCTTCAAACCTACCAATACACTCGTTATATCACGCGAATAACATCGTCAAGCCTAACTACCAATCCCCGAACTCTGGCCCAAGTGTTCTTCCACGCTATGATCCATATGCTCCCCCACGTCGACCTGCCGCTCCCCCTGCAACAAGTACATCTTCATCAGCATTACAGAAGCCCACAGGCATGATGATATGAATCACAGTATCTGTTTTATGACTCTGATATACTTTTTGCAGTGATTCGATTCAAAGAATCCCCGTTCTTCCACATAGAGCAAATATTGTCGAGCGTTGTTGAATGCCCAGGTAGGAGTTGAGAGGCAGATAGGATTGGCTTACTCATTTCTTCCTAGAGTCGGCCAGTTCCACTGATCGTCGGCAACAGCACGTTAATTTTTCCCTTTCTGCGGAATTAATTAGCAAACTTCGGGCTCCTGGGTGTGTCTGAATGTTTCAAGTGTTGGACTGCACTAATTTCTTAGCAGCTCAAAGTACCAGTTACGTCTCTTTTGCACTTCTTCCTTTTTCTATTCTGGCCATTCCACCTTTCGTGCCACCAGCTCCCCTTGTTTGGTTGAGTTCCCACCCACATGTGAAGTTCGTGTCAACAACGTGCAACTCAGTGCCAACCTCAAAGGTTTGAAGAAGAAACCAGGAACAGCACCTCCCCCTGATATCACCAAGCTAGCACGCTTGACGGCTACTCCCAATAGGGTCGAACTTGTTTATGTGAACAGTCAACAGCCTGTGCAAAATAAGGTTTGGGGTTTATTCCTTCTATGTCGAATCTCTTCTAATGTAGCTTCAGAAATACTATATGGCTGTGATGCTCGTTGAATACACAGGGGTTGAGGAGCTTGTCGAGAAACTCAAGTCCTCCTCCTATAGAAGGAGTGAAGATCTCAAACAAAAGAGTGCGTCCTTGTACTGTATCCCTCGTGACGATCTTCCGCTGACCATATCCAGTGGCTGAGTCAGCGAATCTTGATGAGGATATCGTCGCCGGGCCGTCGAAGATGTCGTTGAAGTGCCCAGTATGTGTATCAAGTCTCAGGTTGCTGTGCACTGACTATCGGTCTAGCTTAGTTTCATGAGGGTGGTCACCCCATGTCGATCCTTGAAATGTGTGCATCCACAATGTTTTGACATAACATCTTGGTACTCTATGATGGAGCAAACGACGACCTGGCTGTGTCCCGTTTGCGAAAGGCAACTGGATTACCGGGAGCTTATAATCGATGGGTGAGGAAAGACCTTTTCTTTTCTATATTTCTTTGGCTAAACCATGTCATACACCGAAAGTTACTTTGATGAAATCCTCAAAGCAGTACCCGATAGTATTGAAGATGTCATTGTGGAAGCTGATGGTGAATGGCATACGGCAGATAACAGATATGGCAGCACAGCTTGGAGGGCCAAGAATTCTGTCATCATATCTGTCCAAATGCCTAAAAAGGAGAGCTTCCCATCCGTGAAGCTTGAGCCGGAAGTCAGCATTAGTAAATTCAGTGGTCAACAGAAGACAGATGTTTCCTACATTTTTTTGTCAGACGATGATGAAGACGAAGTTCAAAAGGAGCTTTCAACGTCCAATCACCCTATACGCTCAACTCCTCAGCGACCGAGTCAGAATAAGACGCCCAACGTGATTGACTTGACACTGGATTCCGATGATGATGAACCTGCCCCTGCCCCCGTTCAGCCTGGAAAGCGCAAGATGATCGATGTTGCAATCGGTGCTACTTCACCGACTGGACCAATTTGGAAAAAAGGTCGCCATGAATTTGATCACCAACTTCCCTCCATTGCTACACTCCAAAACTCGGCCTCGAGTCCACACTTTCGAGTGTTAAGCAATGACAATCAGCTTCCCCCGCCTCATCCTGGCTCTCCTGCACGTTTCTCATATTACCCGGGGACCTCTACGACACCTAATTCCCTTTATAACAGTCTCTCAATCCGTGGTAATGGTCCTACATCCGGTTCTCTTCAACTACTGCCTCTGTCTGGATTGCCTCCCCATCGTCAGAATGGCCAGCCCCGTTGGCCGTAGTGAAGTCTTCCCACTTACATTACCTTAGCTTTTGACATAGTTTATTTATGGCCTAATGCGCATGCCCATGTAGTTTATGCATCACAATAGGATCTTTGACCGTATGCTATAGATCATAGCTCACAGTCTTTGACTTGATCGGCTCTAGGGTCACCTTTGCCGGGAAATCAGCGGAGTTTAAATTCTCTCCGGTGCTTCCCGAATGCTTTTTGACATGCGAAGTTTTTAGCAAGCTGTCACCTATTTCCTACCCTCTACCTTTACCTCCACTCACTTTCCCTGGTTGACCTCTTCAAAATGGCTGAAGGAAGGCAGACTAAGAGTGCCAAAGATTTTACAAGTAAGTGTGAACAGTTTCATCATGAAGCAACATTGAGCAGTTTTTTGTCTTGTGCAGCCGATTTCCTCATGGGTGGTGTCTCTGCTGTAAATATACTAGCATCTATTCCTTCCTGCAAATCTTTTAAGCATTATCATAGGCTGTTGCTAAAACAAGTGCTGCTCCTATCGAACGTATCAAGCTCCTTGTCCAAAACCAAGATGAGATGGTATGACCATTCCGTACCGTTTCAATATGTTGACACGTCACATGTCTTTTAGATCAAGCAGGGTCGTCTTTCTGAGCCATACAAGGGTGTCAGTGATGCTTTTATCCGTACTTACCGAAGCGAGGGTGCTGTTGCTTTCTGGAGGGGAAATACTGCCAATGTCATCCGTTACTTCCCTACTCAAGCCCTTAATTTCGCCTTCAGTATGTCTTTACTCGCTGCCGATGTTTCCATTCTTAACGAAATCTTTAGAGGACTACTTCAAGTCATTGTTCGGGTTTAAGAAGAATGAAGGCTATTGGAAATGGTTTGCTGGCAATGTCGCCTCTGGTGGTGCTGCTGGTGCCTCTTCCCTGCTGTTTGTCTACTCCCTAGATTATGCTCGTACCCGTCTTGCCAATGACGCCAAGTCTGCTAAGGGTGGAGGAGAACGCCAGTTCAACGGTTTAGTCGATGTCTACAAGAAGACTTTGGCTTCCGATGGTATTGCCGGACTTTACCGTGGCTTCGTCCCATCTGTTGTCGGTATCGTTGTTTACCGTGGCCTGTACTTCGGTGTCTATGATTCGCTCAAGCCCGTCGTCCTCGTCGGTGCTCTTGAGGGTTCGTTCTTGGCTTCATTTTTCCTTGGCTGGGGTGTTACTGTTGGTGCTGGCCTTGCTTCGTATCCTCTCGATACCATCCGGTCCGTCTGCTATGTTTTAATTGTTGATGTTGCTCACAGAAATGTAGTCGTCGCATGATGATGACTTCGGGAACCGGGAACAACTATAGGTCCATGGCTCACGCTGGCTCTGAGATCATCAAGAAGGAAGGTACAAAATCTCTCTTCAAGGGTGCTGGTGCCAATATTCTACGTGGTGTTGCTGGCGCTGGTGTACTTTCACTCTATGACAAGCTTCAAGAGATCTTGTTCGGCAAGGTCTACAAGGGAGGCTCTGGGTAGACGGTTAAGTTACTATTTTCACATATACACTGCGCATAGACTGTCATTTTTATAACCCCTTGGGTATTTTACTATACCCTAGTAAAAGTTAGTACTTTGAATTTAGCGTGGATAATTTTTACCTAGTCAAGTGCAAGCTCGTAAGTATACTGATTTCAGCAAGCCCAGTCGGCTCTGAGGGCTGCGAACATTATTACTAGAACCATAGATTGGAAACGCATTTACACATTGTTTTCAGGTACTGGGACTCGTGGTCAGATGTTGAATAAACCATAATCTTTCTGTTGCTTTGTTCTTGAAATCCTGGAGGATATGAATATCAAACAATCAAACAATGGGCACTGTCGGGTCCAGCGTACAAAGCAGGCCGTGAGAATTTGTGGTTTGCTCTGGTCGCTGCTGAACTGTCTGTGTGTGCTGTGTATGAGCTTGACTGGGCATGCGTTGTCTATTACGTTCATTATGCCTGTCTCGGCGGGCGTATGCGACTCTGAATACGTCTGCTACAAGCCCCATTGTTCTCAGGTCTTACCAAAATGAATGTATACAGTCCTGCCTGGAGGCTCTCGCATCTGGCGTCACTAGAATCGGCGTGTCTCTGCCAACCGGCTCAGGAAAGACGACTGTCTTTCTTTCTTTGCTCTCTCAGATTCCTTCGCCCCCCACAAATCCGAATGCTACGCGGTCGCTTGTCATTGTCAACAGCATCGAACTTGCAAGACAATCTGCAGAGCAAGCTGCCCTACTATTTCCTAATTGGTCCATTGAGATAGAGCAGGGAACCAAGCACAGTGCCACAGGTTTAGCAGATCTGTGTGTCTCATTTATTGCCTCTAGTCTTTGTTTGACGTGACCAAGTACTGTAGCCACCTATCAGACCTTGGCGCGTACGGAGAGGTCCAAGAAATTTGATCCCAAGTTCTTGAAAGCAATCATCATTGACGAAGCACATCACTCTGCCGCTCCTTCGTACGCTATTGTCCTACCTCAATTCTGAATCTTTGTTGATGACTGGTCAGCTACCGCAAACTCCTGTCCCAGTTCGATCGAAATATTATTCACCCTGAACACTTGATCCAGACCAACAACCTTTCACACCCTATCCCAATCATTGGTTTCTCTGCCACTTTCAGTCGTCACGATGGTCTGATGTTAGGATCAGTATTTGACCAAATTGTGTATCACAAGGACTTTTTGGATATGATAAAAAGCCAATGGTGAGTTTCAAAATTGCCTTGTCCTGCTCATTGTCCGAAATTTCCATAGGCTTTGTGACATTCGATTCACCAGTGTCAAAGCGAATCTCAAACTCGACAGTGTTCCTTTGAATTCCCAGACAGGAGATTTTCATACGTCAAGCCTTGCGAACCATATCAACATCAAGCCCTTGCGCGAGTTGGTCGTCAAAAGCTGGATTGATCGAGCTTGTGAGGTCCAGTTTCATCGTCGTAGTCCCTTGTGTTGATTTCCTTAGCGAAGCGGAAGTCTACCCTCGTTTTCTGTGTCAATATTGATCATGTCCATGCTTTGACGAAGACATTCAGGGACTTCGGCATAGATGCACGCGGCATCGACTCTCAAACAAATATCACTGAACGCAAATTACTTATATCGCAATTTAAAGAAGGAGAGTTTCCAGTACTAGTTAATTGCGGTCTGTCCACGTTGGCCCGTCAGATCATGCCTGTTCATTTATCAAGAAAAATAGCCATATTGACTGAAGGTACTGATATACCGAATATCGACTGCGTTGTTGTGGCAAGACCTACACGGTCGCCAAATCTATACGCTCAGATGGTATGTTTCATCTCAGTGAATACTACAATGCAACTGATTGATCCGTGCCAAAGATCGGACGGGGAATGCGGCTATCACCCTCCACTGGAAAGGAGGATTGCCGTGTTATGGACTTTGTAGACGTCACTTCCAGGTTGAACGTTGTTTCACTGCCCAGTCTCTTTGGCCTGGACCCTGCGGAAATAGAGGATGAAGGTATGGGGCCTACATCTATCCTTACTCTGCCCCTACTCACCTTCCTATACCTAGAGAATGTAGAGACTCTTGAAGCTAAGTCTCTAGCCAAAAATGCGCTTAGCTCCGATCTCCAACAGGCGGGTTTGAAATCCGTCACCTATACTGACTTCGACGATCCATTCTCACTTATGGACAACATGTTCAGTGCTCCTAATATATTCAGGATCAGTCACAATGCATGGGTAGGGTGCGGAGATAACATCTATGTTCTAGCATGCCTACAATACGGAGATATCAGGATTCAGCCCACACAAGATGACAATGGTACATCATTTATATGCTTTGTGTATGGGGTGTCGCATATTGATGCAGTTATCTCCAGACGAGATTAAATTCATTGGCTACTTCCTTCCTCAACTGGGACCAAGAATGGCCAAGTCCAAAAGTCTTCCTAAGTATCTACGCAGAAGGGACATATTGAAAGCCGAAACCCTCGAAGAAGCAGTCAAGGGATGTGATACCTTTGTAACGATGCAAGTGCTCAAAGGCAAGCTGAGTCGTGGGTGAGCATTTCCATCAATGATTAATGTATTGATGATTTAAATCCTACTCTTAGCGCATTGCGGACAGCAAGGTGGAGATCGGATCCTGCTACAGATCCTCAAAAGAAAATTGTTACATCTAAGTGGCAAAATAGTAAACTGCAAAGCATGAAACCGCAAGACATTGAAAACAAAATCAAGAGCCTGACAAAAGGGGAAGCAGCAGACATAATAACACGGTGGAAGCATGGCACCCAGGTAAGCGACTTGTAGTTTGCGCAAGATACATTCATCGAGCACCATCCAGTCTCGCATGACAAAGAAAATAAAAGAGTTGAAAAAGAATCAGGCTACGAGTGAGCAAGCTAGACTAGCAAAGTATAAAGTGCAGGTGGGACCCATCCTAAATTAAATTTCAGACCATTGTCCCTTGTATATACCATACTTCAGTCACCAGACAAATTTTGAATTCATATAGCCGAGGATTGGAGCTTCAAAACGTCGGAGAGCAACGGCGAGACCGCCAAATCGCTCTGGAGAGTCAAGATCGCTGCCTGCTGTGCAGAGGTGATTACTTGTTCTAAATTATTTGGGTTATAGAAGACTTTGAGATCTTGAGAGAGTGATGCAAGGACAGTGCCAACAAATGAATCTCCAGCTCCCGTTACACTTGTCACATTGTCAACAGCCAACCCAGGGAAATGTTGGAGGACGATGGTTTCCTTGTTGTTCCCCTGTGCTACAATGTAACGAGCTTGGGGGTTGCTCCGTTCCCTGCTCCAGGGAGACGTAGTTGCATCCTTCGCGCTGATGCGCATAACACATATCGCGCCGCGTTCACCACATTTAATAATTATATGTTGGAAGAATGGAAGAAGATGAATGGCCATCTGAGCAATTCCTTGGTCTATTATGAAGGACATCGTGCCCTTACCAACATCAAGGTCTGTGGCATTTCTCCTCGCAAGTTGTTCCAGATCCATTCGGAATGCCGAGTTGAGTCCCATACTATCAATACAGGACCACCAATACGCGTTCGACAAGAAGTTGTAGGGTTCAGCTTGGATTGAGTTGTATACATGAGTAAATTCGAGAAGATTAGGAGAAAAGAAGGCGATAGGAGGTCCAGAAAAATTTTGTTTAGCTAGAAGAGCATCAATGGAAGGAAGTATGGATGTGGATTTCATAACGGAGGTAGGTTCACTCCATTGGGGATTAACGAGCTGTATACGCCTCGATAGCAAATTTGTACTCACAAGAAGACTGCAATGTATAAACATAAAAACTCGACAATTCAATCAAGAGGGCATACCTTGGATATCGTGCTTATTACAATAGCTGACCACGCCTTTGATGGCTGCTGGTGACAGATTTCCGTCGATAGCCACAATTTTGGGAATATGTCTTCGTAGTTGAGGTATAATCTACCCTTTCTCAATAAAATGCCGTCAATTGGAAGAAAAGGTATACCTGTTCGTCAATAAGTGCATCAGTGATTTCCATATCTGCTACTCCTCCAACCAGGTTGCCTGCACTATCTAAAACCATATCACAAACCGCTGTACTTCGGTCATTTCTCAGGAGACCGTCGGTTCGCATGCCCAGTTTTTCTGTTTCTTGCATTAAAAATTTGCCAAACCCGTCTTCACCGACTGGTGCAATCAACAAACATGCGACCCGAAGTTCTTGTGCGGTCAAGATACGGTGAGCCGCTTCTGCCATATTGCGAGCCACACCACCTACGGATAACGAAACCTTCCCGGAGGCCGTCGAATTTTTCGCCAGAGAGGAATCAGTGCTCAAGTCTGCTTGGGCAGTGATGTCAACCGCCGCAGAACCAACTACAATGAGGTCTGCGGGTGGCTGAATCACAAGAATGAATGTTCAATTTATCGAAAAGACGAACTGCGTACCAAGGTAACATCATCTACTTCGGTGGTTGATGCCAGAGGAATAGTAGTTGCTGCGACACCATTGTTTTCAACGAATTGTGGAGTAAACGAAGTGACACTCGAATGATCCTAGAACACCTGAAGTGAGATGTTTTCAATATGAACAAACGCAAACCATACACAACCGTTGGCCAATTTTGCATACTGGACAGCAATCTGACCACCTGATTGTCGGCTCAGACTGATGTCATGAGGCAAAGAAAAGGACTGACCAACGCGAGCAGTATTTCTCAGAAGAGCAAGATTGGAGCTCATCGAGTCCCCTTTTGTGAGTTCTGCCACACGGGCCAGGAGCCAAGGGGTGACTTCCTTCCCGCGCTTGTTCATCCCACTGACTTCAGATTCCATGACCGCTTGCTCAACTAACTTCTGAATTTCTGCCCCTTTCTTTTCGCACTCGTGAGGAATAGGAACGGCGAAAAGTGCACCATTCTCTAACCCTAGTTGCCTTTGCGAGACTAAATGAGGTTCATGAAACCCTCATCGGTTAAATGAAGATAAAAAAACAGACTTACAAAGTAGCTTGGCTGCCTGCAGAGGGTCTTCTACGTTCCAGGGAACCTACATTCATGAAGTATAGAGAGAACTGAAATCATGGTCGCTTACAGTATGGCCGCTCCTCCGTGAAAAGAAAGCTGGGAAATCCCGAGTTTCTCCGTACGCCACAACCGGTACACCCAAGGTTTCCTAGAAGAAATTTGAATGAATGAATGGATAAAAGAAGACTAGACGCCTGGTGACCGACTAGATACTCCAATGTCCTGTTGACCGATAAGTGCATTGGTCAACTGTAGAGTTGGGAGGCATAGCATACCTTCCGATGTCCAAGATTGATTTCACGCCAGCAGACACCAGCCCAACAGGACAGCGCGTAAGTTCATGAAGATCGGCTGATACGTCCATTGCTGAACGACATAATTTTGTTATTGATTGGTTGAGTAATTCAGGCTCTTATCAACTCACATATTTCTCCTCCGCGATGAACGCCGCCTAAACTAGAAGTCGTACTTCAGCCTATATGACCTCGTCTCTCAAGAAGAGATGACGTACCCTCCAGTCGCAAAGACCTATCGACAGAAGAGTCAATTTTGGTGCTGGAAACACGGAATTCGAGGAGTACCTTGATACCAGCCAAGGCAGAGAAAATTAACGTAGCACTGCAAGTTGTACCTGTACATCCAGTCAAGCGTCAAGAATGCAACGATATATTTGAATTCACACACCTCCATCAGCCTTGAGAGCAAGTGCTGGAGCAATATCCCTTCTGGACAGTTTGGCTTTCTTTCTCGCGGGATCAGCAAGTTGTTCAATTTCATGTTTTTCCAAGCCAATCTTTACTCTTCCATCAATCACGCCAATGGTGGCGGGAACTGACCCTGTCACATGCACAATTTGCTCGAGCTCGAGGCCAATTTCGAGATTGGTCGGGTGAGGTAGACCGTGAGTTATGAGGGTAGTTTCCAGAGATACAATAGGTTTTCCAGAGGAGAGAGCCTCTTCAATTTCCGGGTGAATGTCGATGGGAGCATTGGAACGTTCGGCAGCAGAGAGACGTGAGAGATGACGTCGCAAGGTGCTTGTCCAAACCCTGTGCGTTGAATACGCACGGCTTGCCAATAACATTGTAAATTGAAATGTGGACACGGCCCGAGACGTCACACAGTTCTCATGTCGTTACGTCCTGCTTCATCAACCGAGGGCTCAGTCCAGGTCCCGGAAGGGACAATTGCAATTTCTTACACCCTTGACATACAGGAGATCATCAAGTCAGTAAAGGATGAGACTGCTGGTGCAACTACTGTATTCATTGGTGCGACCTAACATGACCAGATGACTGTCGGCTTGACGCTGCAGTAAACAAGGTACCACGCGCAACTCCTTCCAAGGTCCACTTAAGCACACTGCCAGGCTCAATGAATAACATTTTGCCTAGGCAGGCCCGTGGCAAGGCTAGAATACCAAGCATACACAAAATTGGCACTCAAAACTATTGCTGATATCGTCCGCGACGCCGCTAGCTCCATCACACGGTCCGAGCATCAACCGCCAAGTCAGCGTTCTGCAACATATGTAGCGTCCCTTGTTCACTGTGCAGTCCATCATCGAATTGGTGTGGTGCCCGTTGGAGAGCCATCCATCGGTGAGCTCGACTGCCAGCCTATGAAGCCTGCTCGACTGATGGGCGTGTCCCAGTCATTGCCGTCTCCTCCCCTCATAGAAAGGAATCCTTCCTAGCATGCGAGAGGATATTAGAAGATATAAAACGAAAAGCACAGATATGGAAGCAAGAATTTTATGAAGGGGAGGATGAAAGTACTGCCCAATGGAAGGAAAATCACTGAAGATCAAAATCGCTCTGAGAAAAATGGTGAGACCATTCAGGGGCACAGAAGTGCTAATCAATCTTCCATTCTTTGGTGACAATGTCATCCTCAGAGCCGACAAATAGCTCAACGGACCAGATGACCAGAGTAAAGAATATGTTCATCCATCTCCACCAGATTTGAGATGAATGATCTAGCACTACAACTCTGGGTCAGAGTGGAAAACTATCAAAATAGATGAAACATACAGAGAAGTTGGGAATAAACCGTGATGAAAACCAGCTGACGATAAGTCAGAAGTATACGAGTGAGCATCGACGACTATAAATGACCTCAGGGAGAGCTATTCAAACCCCAATGGAAATACGTACTGGACAGTCAGTCCACCTGTCATCAACATCCTCTGATTCCCAGGTATTGGTGCCAATTGTAGGTAGAATCCGGGATGCAAGGTGTAAAATACTTAGACGGTATAGCAAGGCGATGAGCACAGGCTTTGGCAATGTGTTGATCATGAAGTTCAACAGAGTCTGAAGATGTGGGTATATGTTTGGAAGCAAGGGCACACTGAACCGAGCGTGAATGAACGGGAAAGGTACACGCACAATACGCAACTCACTGGGAAGCTATAGGGTCGGTAAAGGACTTTTGGTCGAAACCACAGAGCCATACATTATAGGCCAGCACTACAGCTAAGCCAGATGACTCTATGATATTTGTCCGTCGTGACACGAATCCAATGAATGTCAAGAAGACAAATGCTGTGAGTGCGACTCCAAGAAGGGTGGATGATAATGGCGATGAGGCAGCACTTGGATATGACTGGATTCATTCTTAAATGAGTAGTAGTCACTCTAAGCCATGGGATCAGACTCACTACGACAATCCACCAAGCAGATGCTACATACGCAACTGCAGCAGCGACCAACAACACAAATTGATAGTTCTCTCCTTTATACACCAGTTTTTTCCCTTCTTGTCCCAATTTCTGCACCGCAAGCAGACTTGAGAGACCCTCCATCACGATGAACAACGGTCCAAAGAAACTGAGAGCCATTCCCCAAAAGTCCGCTGCAAGAGTGAGATATGGGTTCACAGAAGAAGAATAGACATTAAAGCAAACAAGGAGTAGGAAGGGGTGTATCGGGACCTGTAGGACTGAGAGGGCTTCTGACCTCCACAAGAGTGCCAAAGTCCCGTGAATGAACGCATGGATGCAAAGTAATAATGAAAGGAGGAGAAACGCTTGTTTTGAGAGAGTCGCAAAAGTGAGAGGAAGAAAGATGAGAATTTGGAGTACGGTTGAGAGCCTGAGGCTGTTGAGAAATGGGCGAGCCACGGACAGCACAACATACCTCGCCGTTCCAGAAAGCGCGCTCCACATAATCCATGGACTCATCATTTTAAAGGCCAAAGGTGATGAAAGAATGAAGATACAAAATTAAGAGTTGAGAACAAAGGACATAGATATGGACTGTTAGTACTCTCTTT
>Ga0153986_1000283_pt1 | contig 16179 bp, 14 predicted proteins | sample TSGA070MetaG_FD_104724 | JGI IMG/M metagenome (GOLD analysis project Ga0153986, IMG submission 104724) | Attine ant fungus gardens microbial communities from Georgia, USA - TSGA070 MetaG | ecosystem: Host-associated > Fungi > Mycelium > Unclassified | place: USA: Georgia, Alexander Wildlife... | reverse complement strand
GGGAGACGTATAGCCTCACCTTTGATGGTGAACACTCGTCGTCATCACACAATTCCAGGCTTGAGTGGTTCATTTTTCGAAAAGATCGGTGCAAGATCCACATCAACAAAGAGATCATCATCAAGAACTGCGGTGAGATGAGTTTTACTACCTCTAGTTGATTATGGTCTTGTATACTACATGGGCAACATGATCACCCGGAGTTGTTGAGCTAATTCGGACATAGAAATGCCCGATTCCTGTCAGACAACATTAGAAATGCTAGTTTATGATATTTATATTTGTTAGTTTAGAATCGCTTTGTAGGCAACACAAAGCCAAATGAAACTTGATCATGGATGATTCACCTCCCAACTGACAGGCCAATCTCCTCCTCCTCTCCCTCCCCCTTCCAACCATACCGGTTCCCCTACTGATTTTTTGAAGAATGTCGTTGGAAAAAGAGTCATAGTTCGTCTCTTGTCTGGTGTTGATTATCGAGGTGCGCAACATTGTGAATAGTTGGTAGCATGACCTCACTAGCTTGGCGTCTGCAGGAATATTGTCTTGTCTTGACGGGTATATGAACATTGCATTGGAGCAGACGGAGGAGTATATCAACGGAATAAGGACAAATCGGTACGGTGATGCATTCATCAGAGGGAATAACGGTATCTTTCTTTTTTACTATATCTATGACTGACCTCACGTTCATTTAGTTCTGTATATCTCAGCTGCCGAATTACTTTAGACAAGACGCAACGTAATGAGTAGGCCGCTTAATGCCCGGGTCAAGTATGTCCGTCCAATGGATTTTCAGGGCTCTGAGTAGTTCCCTTTTTTTTTTGTAAACAATCATGTTGGGAACCTCAGCTTGCCCAGTTCATCTCCTATCATTTGCCAAGTTACTGCCTAATATTCTCGCAGCCTAGAAAAGCTGAAATTCACTTGTACTTTGCCCTGACTGGCTGAAGAATTGTCGTACGGCAGACTGGATGGTAACAGCCAACATTGAACTATCAATATTGGCTTGTATCACGATATCGACGAAGCAACCATCAACCAATAAGAAAGATAAGTATAGAGAACACACCGAATTCTGTAGTAGCATGCAAGACACCTATGAATAATTTTAGAATTCACACATGAAGTTATATGATAAAGATGGTGAGTGACATGGGAGGGCATGTCGTAATGTTGACTAGAGATCCTGATATGGCTCTTACGAATATCATCTTGAATGAAAAATTGTGGGGAGTTGAGGAAGGATAACGTGTTCCAGAGCTCACAATGGAGACGTGTTCTACTGTTTCGCATTGCAAATAAAATCAAGAAATTCCTCGCTAACTCGCTGGAATGCCCTCAAGTTTTCTTTGCATGAATAGAGCTAGTTAAACCATCCCCAACAGCCTCTACTCATAATCGGTATCCCATGCCCGACATCAGCCATCAATATTTTCAGCCCGGAAAACTCCGTCACAGTATGACCATTCCAACTTGTTTTAGTAGTTCCATTATCCTAGTTCACAGCGGTTACAGCCCTTCTCAAGGCGGATGATAAAATTCAAGAAAAAATCCAGCTGGCGATACATGTTCCGGCAAAGGACGGGTTTTGTCCCTTTCAACCGTTTGAGTATAGTTCGAAGACGCATATTCTTAATGCATCAATGCATCGTATGTTAATAATTCTTGTACCGTAGTTGAATTGATATCTGATCAGGGTGATGCCGAAAAAGAACATTTGCTTTTCTTTTCACAGACAGGAACAGTCTGCCCAGGCGGAATAACGAAAGCAATACGCCGATAATGGCTTCCAGATAGACCAATCTGCTCCTACATTCGCTTCGCCTTGCTTCTCACATGCTTGGATGCTGATTTTCAAGTTCCTACCCAGTTCATGTGTCACCATCTCTTGTTCTTATCATCCTATGCTTGTAACATCTCTTCCTCTTCGAAGTTGAAACAATGGTGAACCAAGCTGAACTTGTTATGGCATGAGCTATCCGAGCTCAAACTCTTCCCATTGGCTCCATCCATCAGTAATACATTCATTCATCGGGAAATAACGATCATGGGTTTTCACGACCTCTCATTGTCAAGTACAAGACCGATCTTTCCTTTCAAAGTCTTAAGGAGAATTCGACGATAGTAATAGGGATGAACAAAGTCTGAAGCTGGCCCAAAGATGGTGAGTTGGCCTTTCAAATGCCCATGCAGCTTTTACATATTCATTATGATGCAGCATTCTGGAAGTGGACCTGAAATCTACAAAGAGGGCCCGACGGCGGCGAATTATCACCCTCAGACGTGCCTCAGAGGGTAATCTCTTGTGTCTGAGTCAGCGCCAAGTTTGATAATCTATAGAAACGCCTGGTTTTATAGGGGAAAACAAAATGTAAGTTGATCCTTGCTTCAATCGCTTCTGATATGCTCAGGATTTGAATGCAGTATATGTATTTGATCGCAATCACTATGTAGATTCCTTATTGTATAATCGTAGGCCACGGCAGTGATGGATGCACAAATCAGGAGTACAACAACAAGACTTTGAGCCCGTTCTGAGTCGCCTTTGTCCCGCAAGCACTGAATATGGGACGTTCATCGAATTAGGGAAGACCATCAGCGGGGTGATCGCAACCGTTAGAAAGGTAATTGAAATGTGTCTTACATGCACGCATATTGTCTGACTTGAACCGGGTGCATCCTATAGCACAAAGTGTGGTTGCTTTTTTCGAAGTTGTTTACAATGTTGGCCCGTACTCTTTCTTAAGAAATCGGATGACTGATCAATCTTCTAACATTTCGAGAGACGCAAGAAGAATTTCATAAACCAATGCAAAGCCTTGCAGAAAAGCATATTGCATCTAGCTGATCACCTCGACAAGCTCAAGGATGTTCAAATTCGAAAAGAAATGTACCGCACTATCCTGGGACGATGGAAGAAGTGGTGGGTTTTATACGGCTTGGTGCGTATCCATCTGCATGGAATGGGATTTTAACTGAGTCGTGGGTCCAGCCAAGTACATCCTCGCTGTCCCTCAGAAGGACAGAGCTATTGAGCTACAGAAGAAGGTGGATGGATTCAGGGAACGGCTTGTTGTTGATCTTGCAATAGAAACCAAAGTAGCGCAAGGACTAAACGATTTGGTGCGGGCTCTTGTGGGAAATGGACTTTCCTTCCGGGACCCATGTATGGAGGGCACCCGCCTTGACATCTAACACAAGATTAGGATTGGGATTAAGAGCACCCAATGGCCGCAATGTGATCTAGAAAAGAGGATATCCTGGCATTGGGAAATCTGCATTCAACAGCTAGCATGACCACTTGACTACAAGACCAGAAATCGACATGTGATATGATTCTGGTTCGACCGTACACAATCAGAAGCGCTCTGGTTTGTCGTTGCCTGTTTTTTCCCCATCTTTCCGTCAACAATCAGTCCAAGGCAATAGGGAGCTTAGGTCATCCAGCTTTTTCGAGACGCTCATCGAGAAACTATTATCCACACTGGATCATGATCCAAATGAAGAACTTCTGGTGATTTTGGTAGATGCATTGAAGAGTGTGGTGGTCTCAGACACGATCCTTTGGTGCGAGAACACTGTGACTCTCCTGTGTGGGTTACAGCGTTGGGCTCAGGAGGACCACTTGAGTGATCATCACTAGCTGTATATCACCCACACATCTGTTATGAATGCAGTGATTTTTGCGGAGCAGCCACTTGATGACAATGCACTTATCATGCTTTGCGGGGTAAGAGTTCCAGACTTGAATTTGGATGTGCTGGAGTTTATATCCGAAAGGGTCTTGTGCCTGTCATTAACTCTGGCCCCATCCTTCGTTTCCATCATCGATCATTGAAAGATTTCCTCTCCGTTTTTCCGGCAGCAATTACTCGATCTTTCTGGTGTCCAGGATTGGGACCTTTATGAACCTCGACTTGCAGTGCTATGTTCAAATACTACGGTTTCATCAAAACTCCACTTCAATCTGGGCAACTTGAGCTCTTCGAGCATAAAGAATGTCAATATCTTGAGGCAACTGACACGTCTACCATCTCTCCCCTCATTGCGTATTCGTCTCAATTCTGAGCAGACCACCTTGTCTGGACTTGAGCGCATTGGGGAAGGCTTACGAGTTGTCTTCAACCTTTAAAAGGACCCAAGAATGGCGTGCATTGATAGCATGTCCTCGAGTTCATTTCCAACAATACAATTCTAAGGATGGCTGGCTAGAGACACTCGATTCCGAGAACGAGGTGACATTATTGATCCGCGATGCCCTCTGATTCCTTTCCGCATTCATCATTCCCGTTGCTCAAAGTCCTCCTCAAATCTATCGATCAGCTCTTTCATTTGTACCCTTTTGTCGGAGAAAATTTCTTGCCCCCCAAGGTTCCCAAACACGCTTACCACCTGTGACGGTGGTGCCTTCTCAATGGCTCATGATCACCTTTGTTGCAGAGTGCCACAAGGATATTGCGTGGTGCATTGTCTTGTCGCTGGATGAAAAGGCTTTTTTGCGTCCATGATCAGAACAAATAAATTGTGCATCTGCAATTATGCATACATGCGACTCGGAAACGGGTCATTGTAGGCCCATTTCGAGAAACCTAAATCTATCTAATTGGGGGGATTAGACCTGGTGCCTGTTTTAATTCTGATGGGAGGCATATTTCGGTTAAACATCGTCATTGCGGTGCATTGGCTTTCCGTGCAGTAGTCTGGGACATTGAAAGGGGAGAGGAGATGTTTCAGATTGAGGGCTTCGATTTCGTCTTCATCCACTGTGGTTGGAATAAAGGAAGGATTGCATGAGTGTATTGGATAGACGAAGATGGATCTTCAATTTGGACAATCGCTTTCATAGACTCGGAGATGAAGGTGCACGTTCGACCCGTGTCCAGGTCAAGTTGTGGGATATTGGTAATAGTATATGAAATCCAAAGGTTCAACAGAGCATGAAGATGATCTTCTCGAGTGTTTAGAAGACATCATTGGCACATCCGAAATTTGACAGGTACTTTGAGGTGGCCGGTGTTGCCGTTGCCCACTCTCTTTCAATGGACAATATCTGGCTATAGGAAGGTGGTCTGAGAATGCGGAATTTGGAGGATGGAAAAATCACTCATCAATTCTTGTATCCCTCTGGCGACCTCGTATCACTCGAATTTTTGCCAACAAGTGACTGTTTAATGGCTACATTCCTGTGATCCCCGGTCCAGTGCCTTTGGAGACTCGACTCACAACAGACGGTATCTTTCAATCCCGGTGCCCCACAGATTCTTCCGTCTATTATCCATTGACCCCCCACCATCGCTATCCCACGGGATGACACAGTGGAGACATGGGAGGTCTCGATGACTGGCTCAAATAGGATCTTCATAAAAGAGCCTCCAACCACTTCGCAAATCAGCAGTATTGCGCGATGGCCACAGGCTTTTGGTGAAAAGTTATGATCGAACTGTGGGTATCTGGAAACATGTAGGATTTGGTGGGCAATCAGCGTGTGACTCAAGATACGGACGAGCCGATTATAACTGCATTTTCACTTTCCGGAAAGATGGTGGTTACAGAATTTGAATTGCAGGATACAGCTACTTGGGAGGTTGTAGGACATTGAACATGAATATGACATGCACCCTCTTATTGGGTCCCTGGCACAAAGGAGCTTTAGGCAGGCTGCCTTCCAAACACATAATGACCTAATCGTATGCACCAAGCTACAAGGCAGTGACCTCAATGAGATCTCAGTATTGCTCCAGACTCGGAAACCGAAGGATAACAGTGAATGTATATTTTCTCTAGACATCAACAAATACTTCTGGCACCCAATGGCTTGGCCGTCATCATTATTTATCCCATTTCATGACACTGACCAGTTTGATTGTATTCACTTTACTGATAAAGCGCATCTTGCCGGTCATTGTCCTGCATATTCACCTGACGGGAAACTCTTCACATGTCAGTCTTGGGAGGGCAAGGATGTCGGAGTCTGGGACACACGAACTGGTCAACTCTGTGGCAAGCCCATCATAACGCCCAACGTCTACGAAACTACCCTCTCACATGCCCTAAATGACCGACTCATTGCTCTTCATCACTATGACACAATTACTCTCTTCAGACGTCCACATTGGCCATTTGTATGCTCAGTATTGGGACCCAGGATGGCACATGGCGTTGATTCGAGATGAAACCAACTTGGTGGCCTACAACCCGATCAGAATCTGCGACATAGCAGACTTTTCAGCTAAGCACCTGAATGCCATTCATGAATATGAGCTTGTCCCGCGATATATGAGGGATAAGTGGATGGATGGGGTCAGGATGATGAGTTACTGTTTTGGGTCCCACTCAAACACAGACGAGTTCTATGCTTGCCTCGTGCAGAAACAATCGGGGGGTGATCAATGAAGGTGGACTTTTTTAGATTCAGGGGTGGCAGAAAATGGACTGAGTGTATCGACCTAGTGTGGATCAAATAACTTGGGGAAAGGGGAAAGGGAATTGCGAGGCTGCCTGAATAATATTACAATTTTACATCTACCATAGTATCCATCGTTTTGAACGAGTCCTGTGGACTGCATTGCAGTCCACATACAGCATATTCCTGTGTCAATGTGAAGCCCGATGATCATAATACCAATATTCACCAACATTGGCTTCATTCATGCCACCACCTTGGCTGATATCACTGCGAGCTTGGTTTATTCAAGTATCTTGATGCCAAAGAATCATTATAACGTATCAATCGTTTTGCCCGTCGTTACGGTCATCTTTCGTGCTGTGGCTTAAGAGAGTATTAGATATTAGTCTCAGGAGTCACCTATCAAGGTAGATGACTGAGGGAGTGAGTGCGCAAAGTAGGGTTTATAAGGTGTTCATATTGTCTTACTATAAAAGGCTAGTACCAGAGTGAGGATGAAATGGAGACAGTGTCATGGAGCGAGGAAGGACCCGAGGTATGGCGTCGGGAACACCTCATGTGCCGCAGTTCTGTTCAACAGAGAGAAAGCATTTTTTTGCAACTGCACTGGTTGGTGAATTGTCCAGCTCATTGCTGTCCATCCACTCCAGCATGTGCCTGTCAACAGCCGATGTGAAGTATGTCGCACGATGGCCATGGTCATTTTGATTTAATCTCCCCTGATCCTTGAACTCAATCACCGCATACAGAAATCTCAATCATCATCATCACATTCACATCATGCTTAATACTATCCAACCTTTGATGGAACATGCTGCTCATTTTACAAACCCTTCCTTGTATCCAAGGACATGAAAGCGATTTCAGCGCCTTTGCCGATTCTTTCAATTAGCTGGGTATATCAATCTCTCTTATTTTGGTTATCTTATCAAATTTGATCGAGACCATGATGGTTGCATTGAAAGTGGATGGATGGATGATGGTCAGTTAGACCAATGGTTCAATTGATGATCTGCTTGTTCGTAAATAAAGATGCGGCTAATCGTGTCGAGGATGTAGCAAAGAGGGACTATCCAATCACCAGTGGTAATGCAGGTCAAGTAAATCTACCTAGTCTTTTTTTACACATGATCTACGACGCTGACCTCTCGTTCTTCTGTAATTTTATGTACTTTCGTGTTTTGCTGTCCTGGGAGATGGTATGCTGCTCTTCAATCTACCCTCCTGATGTGACCATAATTTGTATTCTCATGTATACCTTTCCTTCCTCTCGTATGTTGCTTTGATAGCCTTTCTTTGGAAGAAAAACCCATATATCATCAACGAGTCGGATGTATCTCCCTCATCACAAATTTATCTCGCGTGAATTGCATTGGAACAACCAAAACGATTCCCTCTCCTTGTGTTTGAAAAACAGATACTCGCATTGGTGATGCGATTTGAGGCAACAGAAAACAAGAAATATGATGTTGGACAAGGAGAAAGGGAGGTAAATAATTTGACAGGGAACATCCTGAGAGCAGATATGGATGGTTATACTCAGATGCGGACATACTTGTCTGGTAAGTGTAGATTTGGCCCATGATTCCTTGATATCGTGACAAACAAGAATGTACCTAATCCTTTTGTTCGACAGTTTCTTACACGGTTCTCAAGCGCGGTCCGTAATAGGTACATGGTACTCTACTTATATATGTAAATAGAAACAGTAAATAAGGAAAATGTGTCCAATCTTGTGAGAGTCAATTGATGAAATCCATGTTTGGCTCTTCGATCCTTGTCTTTGATCATTTCTCTCGATCATTTCTTGCTTCCCTTATGAGTTCCTAGATTATGGTTTAGATTTCTTGCACATGAAAAGTAAGTAATACATATTTGTTTCTTATTTACAGGTATTATTATTGTGAGGCCAAGCAATGATCGGGATCGAGGAACCAGACAATGATCGAGGAACCAAAACTGATTAATGATTGATGAACAAAGTGGAAACAATAAGCATTGACAGAAATAGTATCAAGAAAATGATCATCAACATGAACGGAACACATCGCAAACTCCTCGATCAGTGGCAGTGAGCTATGTCTATTCCTGTCACAGGCACATCTAAAAATGTGTAAAATGGAAAGTGGTGATGTGACTGCCAACAAAATAAAGATAGACAGAAAAATGGAGTAAATGATGCCAATCTCACAATCACAATGTAGTACGATGAACCTTGTCCTGAATTTGCCATGCATAGCGATCGAGAGCAATTGAATTCACGAGCAATATTCTTATGGCCTTGCAACCTAGCTGAACAGTGAACGTGTACCAGACTCGGACGTCCTAGTATTTTGTGTGAAGAGTCTCCTATTCGAGCACGATTTTTATCTTTATCACATCTTGGCGTTATTTTAGTCCATTGCACTGTCTATCTTTAATCACCTTCTTGGCAGTCACAACTTTCCATTCCGCACATTTTTAGATACGTCTATAATAGGAGTATATATAGCTCACTGCCACTCATTAGAGAATTCAGACTTATTTCATGTCAATCATTTCAGATATTTTTTTGCCAATGATTATTAACATACATCAATTGTTGATTAGTTTTGGTTCCTCAATCATTGACCAGTTTCTCGATTGTTGTGTGACGTATAGATCAAGGCTAAACTTGCGAAGGCCACTGATATCGTATTGATGACAAGACAGTAACCGTAAATAATGGACAAACGATGAACACACAAAGCAAAACATCTGGAATGATGGATCAGCGAAGCGGATCAAAGTACGATCCCCCTCGATCAGTGGCAGTGATCTTGCCGATAAACGCATCTAGATGTGAAATCCAAGGTAGTGATGTGACCCCCAGCGAGGTATTAAAGATAGACACAGGAATAGATGTTGCAATCAGACTGTGATATAGGGTACAATTACTACCCATCACACTCGAGTATATCCTTATGGACCAATATGTAAGGATTTCCCACTCCAGGTCTTGTAGCTCGAGTCCATGATCCATGATTGCAGGCAATTTCTTCACAAAGTGCCGAACAAGATTGAGTGTGGATCAACATTATCAAAGTGCCGATGATGAAAATTAATAGCAGTGAAGTTGTTCTTCTTTGGTCACTTTTGGTTATATACATACGCAATGTTTGTCCAGTACTTGATGTGTCGATCGATCAATACTTGTCTCCGGATCATTTTGGTTCCTTGATCAATCTGTGTTTTCTCAATCAGTGCTTGGCTCCTCGAACATCTTTTGATTTGTTTGTTATTTACAATTATCATTTTTCATTGATGGCAATCTCTTTGCTGACTAGTGAGTGATCCACTGCCGATCAAAGGGAATAATGAATAGTTTAGTCCATTCCTATTGCCATCACGTCACAACTTTATATCTCACATTTTTAGACATATCTATAACAGGAACAGATCTAAATATATTGATGGCCTCACTGCCACTGATTTTGAGAAATGATCGTTATGGTTCCATTTCGGACACTTTGTTTTCCATGCTTATGCTGTGTATCCATTGCTGTTCATCATTTGTCGATCACTTTCAGTTCCTCGATCATTCCTAGCCATCAGAAACTAGTTTTTCATTCATTGATGGCTCTCATATCTTCATTTTAGGACATTGTATTCTGTGTTCGTCTTGTGTTGCCAATCCAATTCTCAAGGAATGACGAGCTGTTTTTTCATATGGCACCCTCTTTTACACTCTGTATTCTTTGTTCCCTAGGTGTGGATGTCTCTTCATGCGGTCCAGTTTTCCTTGTTATATGATTTGTCTAGCCCTGATCTGACCTTTTCATGAGAAACCCATTAACGAAATTACGCTAACTAGTAGATTAATCAACTGTCAATGTATCAACCTTGATCAAGTACTTCACAGAACAATCAAAATCTAAGATACCGTTATACCTATCTAAGTAGAGGAATGTCTGAAGGTGCTGAGGCCACTTTCATGTCCCTGCATGTGAGGAGTTGTGCGACGCACTCAATGAAAAGAGCAGCAAGTTCTTCAGAGTTTGGATAATATTTTGCATGGTGATAAAGAAGATGATGGTGATTGAAATTTCTGTATGTGGTGATCGGGTTCGAGGATAAGGGATGCTTTGGAACGGGACACCTCATTCATGAAATCATACCCAGCAGGCATAGTCAAGGTGTTATCCGAATCAAAATCATCATGGTTGTCGTATGACAAACTTGACGTTAGTCATTGGTGGGCATATCCTAAAAATCAATGGACAACAGTTAGCTGGACAACTTGAAACTACTCAGTAATTCATTTTCCGTGGCAAAAACGATCTCTCTTGTAAGCTGCAAGAGAGATATGTGTAAGGACATCAAATATTAGCCAAGAGGGATGACATGAGTGAAGGAAATGTTGATTATCATGCTCATTGGATTTTTATATTCGTGCAGGAATATCTTGTATGCCGTAGCTCACAGGACTTATTGATGATAATGGATATTACGGAAGATGTAAATGTACGGTAAAAATTGTAATCTACTGTCCTCCTACTCAAGAAGCCTCCACATTTCCTTTTCCCTTTTCTCGAGCTGCTTTGGAGCTGCTTTAGTCATGCTTTGTCAATTTATTCTGGCCACTTGCTGCCGTATCTGAATTTAGAGAGGTACACGTTCGTTAGTCTGTCCCAAATGACGTCAACACGTCGTACATCCTTATCTTGAGTAACAGACTGACTGTTCCCCAAATCCTTCAGGCTCTGCATCCTCACAGTTCCATCACCCCAAGATTGTCAATTCAGCTGTTGCAAGAACAATCTCCTCCTCCAAAAATGGCTTCTGCACTTGCTGCTTTGAACCAGCAAAGGAGTATCTGAACTTGTTCAGTGAGTGTCGTAACAATGACAAGTGCTGGATGCGCCCTTGAGACTGTCCTCACCCTTTATCTTAATCTCATGGGTGATGTAGAAAAGGACGCTGATCCTGCTGGAATACTCGGCCAAGTGAGAGTCCCCTGCCTTGCACTCCTGAAGAAGGTCCTCCCGGCTGAGGATGGTAGCGGGAGACTTTTTTCCTATGAGACATCAATGTTAGAGACATTATCAATGCCAAATCTGCAAGGAAATTGAGCTGATGGCTATTAAAAACACAATTACTACCAGAATATGGCCGCTGACGTTTAAAGTGTGTCATTATCATGTTCCGCATATGAAAATTCTCTCATGCTACCCTACACTATCTATGCCTCAGAACTGTGCCCGTAAGCACCCACAAAAAAAAAGGGCAAGATGCTCACCCGGATATGTTCCCTCCGCTTGGTTAGGTATTACACCCATTTGATACTCTGGTAGTTGCTCTTCTCAAGCACCTCAAGGAACAGCACATTTAGCCCTGATGCATAGAACATCAGCACCTCAAAGTCCAAATTAATCGATGGCCGCATACACACCGGGGAATGATTATCATAGTCCCTACTTTGATCCGCGCTTCCCGATCCATTATTTCAGATGTTTTGTATAGCCTACTTATTGTTTGTCCATGATTTAGGCTCTATGTCCAAAACCGCTGACCACTGAGTTATTTGGCCTTGAACCTGGCACAGAATAAGCAAAATTGGTTCGCGCAATGATTTACTCCATTAGTGTTGGCATCATACCGCAACTGTGCATATCACATTTTTAGACACATCTATAACAGGAACGGACCTAGATATAATGACAGCCTCACTGCCCCTTTTTTTAGAAATGATGATCATGATTCCGTATCGGAGACTTTGTTTTCCATGCTTATGTTGTGTGTCCATTGTTGTTCATCATTTGTCGATCATTTTCAGTTCCTCGATCATTCCTGGCCATAAGAAGCTTATTTCATCAATTGATGGCCCTTGTATCTTGTGTTCAATTTATGAGAGCCCCTGCCTCTGCTTATGATTGGTATCCACTCATGCAAGCACTACAAAGTAGATATGTCCTATACTGAATTAGAGCACCAAAGGCCTAATGCGGGTGCATGGCTGACATGTCAAAACCTTGTTTTTAGCTGGGGAAACAGACCAACTGAGAGACGAGTATCTCCCACATCGTGACAGTCACCATTCCACCCCTTGTCACACCGAGCCGCCTACTCAACAGCCCTGCACAGTATTCCGCAATGCCTATTGGAAATATAGCTGGCTCTCAAAACAAAATAGATGCAAGAGACACTGGTATGTACAATTTGCAGCTCATAGAATTTTGTGTTGACGATGCGTCGACAGTTGTGCAGTTGATGACCCAAGCACTCAAGCATTTGATTGCCACTCATTCTCATACCCATTCATCTGCGATTTTATCCATTACTCCTGGTGATCCTGGTGCATCTGCCATGGCCTTGACACTCACATAGGAGATGCTGATCTACTCCTGCTCAACTCTTAGACATTGCTCTTGATATCCTGCTTTCACCGCACCAAGGATTGCAGACAGAAGACGAGAAGCATCAGAGAAGGAACAGAGTGCGTATGAAGACGCAGATAAGGCATATTTAGATTCCGTTAGCGCTAATACATGGCTATATCATTGACGGTGGGAATTCTGCGCAGAGATAGCTTGACGTTGCTTGGACATGGGTTCATTCAACTGTGGCAGGTCTTGTGAGGAAGACGTACCACCCAGCAAGTGGTATGAAACTAAATTTCCTGCTACTACAAGTGGTGTAGTTGTGCCAATTCGTGGACTTGACCATCATCCAGCTCGACTGTCTAAGTGACCTTCATATTAAAATCTACAAAAGATATTCTTGACGGCGAAAAATATTTACCCTCGGATGCGCCTCAAAGGACGAGTTCTTGTGTAAAGCTTCCATCAAGACGATCTATGGAAACGCCTGATTTCGGAATCACAGAAGGAAACGAAATGTGGGTCACTTTTTTACTCCATCGCTTCTGATATACCTGAGCGAACTTGAAGTTTCATTGATGCAGTCTCACGATCTGGATCGCCCCTGAGGTATGCACTCGATTGCTTTCAACATGAAGATTCCCTGCTCAAGTTCAATCATAGGCACATGATTGAGCGCACTGCATGCACTGCATGCACATATCATGAGCACATTGGACAACTTGACAAGCTCTAAGCCATCTTGGATCATCTTGGAACCGCAAGAAAAACTGTGAAAATAGGAATTGGAATCGGAAAGACTGTCAGTAAACCATCCTTAAAAAGCACACGTGGCCATTATCTGACCCGAAGTGGCTGAGTCCTATAGTAGTGTTTTTTTGCATCGATGCTGCATACCAGGTGGATTCCCTCTCTGTTTAAGAAGCAAAGAATACGATTGATGAGATTGGTAGCATTTCACGGCCCAAGAAGCATCTCGTGAATCAATGAAAAGCCCCGCAAATCTTAGCCAGGAAGTTCCACAAACTCCGGAGAGTGCCAAACTGGGTGAACTAGACAATAGATGATTTTGCAAGCATAATGAATTAATGGGTCTCATTCAGGGCTGGTTCGGTCCTTGGACACAAAGGTATGAATCCATGTGAGATGGACTGGCCACTGACCCACCGACCCCCACATTCAAGTATATCCTCGTTGCTGCTCAAACAGACAAAGCAACTGAACTACGGGACAAGCTTGATAGTTTTAGAGTCAAATTTATCTTACAATAGAGATCCAACTCGAGCAAGGTCCAGTCTTCACGCTTGATATTGGTTGTCCAATTTGTCTGATCTGTGGTATCAGATGCCATGGCAAAGTTTATGCATACCAGATTTGAAAATCTTCAAGGTGGGTAATCTTTACACATTCCTATAGAAGCTGCAAAAGCAAGTGCAGAACAGAAGAGACTGGACGATTTGTGCGTACAACTGGGAAGATAGGCTTCTCCAGTGCAAAGCATGTATGGAAGGCACCCGGAAAACGATTTTGGGAAATCTGCCTTGGCAGCCAGTATATCTACTTGACTAGAGGACCGAGGTAGACTTGTAATCCGTTTCGATCATACACAATCGACCACGATCACTACAGATGCCCTTTGGCAAGGTCATCTGGAATTGATCGCCTTTTCAAATTAACCGTCGAGACGCCATTGACCACACTGGATGATGATATCATGCTTGAGCAACCTCCGGTGATCGTGGTAGATCAATTGGATGAATGTAGTAGCCTCACGTATGGCTCATCAGGGGCGACTTCAAGGGACTCTTGCGTACGCTCAAGCGCTGGGCTCTGGTCGGCCACTTGAGGAAGTTCAAGTTGATCATGACCAGCCGGCCAGAGGACCGTATCACTCAGAACTTCCCAGAATTCATCCATACTAATATCAATATCCCCTGTGGCAGCGATGTCGAGCCTGGAGACAGTGCTCCCAATGACATCTGTGCATTACCAAGAAGCGACTCGTAGGCACAAACATGGGAGATGGATGGGTCAATGAGGCTCTTGATTATCTGGCTCCTGTCATTGTTGGGATGTCTATCTGCTGCCGACTTCGTTCAGAAAAATACCGTACCTCGCTTGTAGAATTTTAAAGCAAGGAAGGAAGAGGATAGCACAGAGAGGTTTATAGACTTGTATTCCCTGTATTCTACTATTGTCAGGATACCATTCAAGAACATTTGAAAGCAAAAATGAAAGTTATTACATCTGTCATGGGTGACATAATTTTTGCAAGCAGCCACTTGATAACAATGCGCTTATCATGCTTTGCGGGGTAAGAATTAAGGGCTCGGACTTGGATTTGTTGGGGCTCATCCGAAAGGACCTTTTGGTAATAATGCAATTTAGGGCAACATAAAACAGGAAATATGATATTGGACAAGGAGAAAGAGAGGTAAATGAATTGACAGGGAAAATCCTGAGAGCAGATGTGAATGGCCATATTCAGATACGGACGTACTTATCTGGTGAGTACAGATTTGGTCAGTGATTCCTTGATATCGTGACAAACAACAATGTGCCTAATCCTTTTTTCCCATGGATTGCGAGACCAAGAAACGATAGGAACCAAAACTGATCAACAACTGACGAACAAAATGGAAACAGTGTTTGTATGTCAAGAAGCACTGGCAAACAAGGTTGGTAATAGCGTATGACATGTTGCAGCACGGAGTTAACGGGACGCCTGTCTCACCTTGTAATTGATCCACCTCGTTGTCTGTCTCACCCTCTCTTCAGTGTGCTTTGTCTAAGACATTACATAATGTAGTGAGTGCCTGTGTACCCGATATTGTATATGTACCACTTGCCTGTAAATCTAAAGGCCCAGTCGTTTGCCTGGACCTTTAGGTGAGTCTACTTGTTATTATGTCCCTTACAAATATTCAGTCGTTTGCCTGGACCTTTAGTCCATCTTTCACCGCACAAAGTCTCATCTGCCCTGCTCTCTGCTGTTAGGAGTCCACCTTCGACAGTGAAATACTGGGAATACCACAGGAGAGTGAAGAAAATTCTTGATGTCATTCCCCTACAAAATTGGGTTCTGGCTGTGTCCATGTTCTAGATTGAGCTCCTGCCATCAATCATGACCATCAGAAGCTAACACAATGATCTAAAAACCAAAACTGATCAGGGAATGATGAACAACAATAAGCATTGACAAAAATAGTATCCGAGAGATGATCATCAACATGAACGGAACACATTGCAAGCTCCCTGATCAGTGGCCATGAGCTATGTCTGTTCCTATCACTGGCACATCTGGAAATGTGTAGAATGCATAGTTGTGATGTGACTGCCGAGCAGTTGATTAAAGATAGACAGAGAATGCTACAGTTACAATATGATATGGATGAAATTTGATGAACCTAGTCATCAAATGATTGGTCATGC
>Ga0153986_1000282_pt1 | contig 16206 bp, 24 predicted proteins | sample TSGA070MetaG_FD_104724 | JGI IMG/M metagenome (GOLD analysis project Ga0153986, IMG submission 104724) | Attine ant fungus gardens microbial communities from Georgia, USA - TSGA070 MetaG | ecosystem: Host-associated > Fungi > Mycelium > Unclassified | place: USA: Georgia, Alexander Wildlife... | reverse complement strand
TACGGAAGGTACAGGAATATGACGACACAACCCGCAAGCTCCACGAATGCCCAGCCAATCTACATACAAGCCCCCAGAAGAGAACGATGCCGAAAGACCTTGATAGGCACTAGAAAAACGTGCAGACCGCTCCATCTCGTGAACGTCGGAATTAACCAACGCCTCGCTCCGCCAACCAGAAAGTTTAACGTCACTTTGGAAATCGACATAGACCTCCAAATGTCCTAAACAACACCACAGGGTGGCATTGAGAGCTAACGCTTCGAAAGGTTGGTTCGGACACTTGAGGAAAAAAAAAAGCACGAGAACGCCCTTTAATGTGACGCCTGTCGGAGTTTCAAAAATTTTGTGCATCACATGATGAACCAGACTTTTCCCATTGGGGTGATATCTGCACAGAAAATCGCATGATTGTTCTTGAGTCTGCAAAATAGTCCATGAATAACTAGCCTGCTTACCCCTTTGACTGGATTTGCTCGGCAACTTATGTGTCATTGACAATAATTTTCGAACAGGTGATGCTTGTCTTCTAAACTCAGGTCTTTGATTACTTAATTACATCTATATAAATCAATCTAGATGCAAACCATACAATTCCTTGTCTATCATGGTAAGATTCTCTGTCTATATGTGATTATTTATTCATCAGTACATAGCCTCTACATACCCAACCGAAAATATATCTTCTTCAAGTCAAGACTCACAAACTTAGTATTCACTTGACACTTCCACCAACAGCAACTCTCGCAAAACTCAAGCAAGAAGTCTATGATGCGCTTACTTCTAGTGTTGTGAAACCTGTGACGCGTTTGAAGGATTCAAATAGTATGGACGAGGATATTGATGAGCCCAGTCGATATATATATATGGATACGGGATTGCCAGCAAGCGAGGCAGACGTTGTTCCACGTGTAATGAACTTGGAAGACTTCGAATTATGCAAGTCGACAAAGGAGAAAGGAAGAATGACTGGCGAATTTCGGGTCATCGATGCCAATGGGACAGAGCTAAGGCTAAGCGGCTTGTCTGGGTGGGAGGTTCTATTTATACAATTCAGGGATAAGAAATCCGGTGAGTTGACTATCCTTTCACTCACAAGGCGTTTCCGGTCGTGACTGACATTCTTATGTTCTATTGTATATCCGTTCAACAATATTGTACAGGTCTTCTTATGCCTGCTCAATTCACATTGCCGCCTATTGACGACGACGAAGAGGACACTACCGCGTCTCAGCGGTTATCAGTTAGTGGAGGTACCTCAAGTGTAAGCTTAGGCAAGCGCAAAGCTCGCGAATAAAATTAAGTGGAGTATAGTACAACCTGATGTCTATCATCGTCGAATACTCATCGGATTTCAGGATACTTGCAATTTTCGCCAACCTTGAGGTGTCAACGGTAACAATGCGGCTGAAATACGTCGGCCTTCTTCTGTTAGGAGATTATATGTCGAACAAGCATTTCGCTGTGGATTCTGTGAGTGTGAGCGTTGAATATGATTAGAATTAGATTACCGTATCCATGACGTCAAGTTGAATCCCCAGGCTGGTCAAATACGAACGTATGGCTGAAGGTGGTTGGACTAGCATTTTTCCTGTACCAAAAAGCAGAATTTCTGCGAAGAATGAAGGTCAATGAAAAACATGTATGTATGAAATATATTGATACCTGGCCGAGGTATTATCGACTCAAAGAATTCAAAACGCTCAGTCTTCCAACCCTCCCACAATTTCTGCGGAACATCCCAGAGGAAAACACTTCCATCATGTAGTATGCATGAGGAGTACAATAGCAATCCATCCTCCAACATGATACCGTTCTCTGTGACAGAACTAATTTGCACCGGGGGAGGTATTTCATCTGCAAGGAGATTTGTGAAGGAACGGTCCCGCCGAACCAATGATGTTCTTATTCCTCTCAATAAATTGATACTGTACGACATACATATAGTATGTCTAGGAAGAGACTTGGAAAATGTTCGGGACAGGAGTCGGACGGACATGACGGAAAGTCGTTTGGAAAGTCGTTGAGCACAAACTGGAGGTGCCCAGAAATAGAAATAGAACTAGATCTACGCCCACGTGACCCAAAATTGGAAGGGCTTTTCTTTGTTTGACAAAAACATCATGGCCCCTACTGCGGTCATAAATGAACCTTTCTTACTTTCAAATTACTCTGTCACACAAAACTCTTCAAGACCGAGCTCAGAGCCAGGAAACCGACTGCAACAAGCAAGTGTTTGTGCAAGTTATCAGAAACCAAGTGCTAGCTCGGATGGGTTTGTGAGTGTTGCTGCCCAATCGGATGGGATTCATATAGTCGACGTATGTGAAGTCTCGCCTTTCTTATATCCCTCTTCGTCGGCGTTGAACTGAGTCGAAAGGTTGCTACTCTTCATCCAATTATCTCACATACACTCGGTCCTTCTACTTCGTTTGCTTGTGCGCCTTTGACCCTGAATTCACCCTCGAAATCAATTCATACTACCTTCGCCGTAATCTCGTCATCCTCGGATCTCGACTCTGGGCAACAAGGAAAGACTATCTGGAAGTGGAGCGATAATCCTTCCCGCCTGTCGGCCGAAGGTCCTTCCTCAACTTCAAGAAGCCAACATCAAACTGTTGTGGTGAGCTGAACTATGAATATATGGCTCTGCAAGAATGCCCAGTAATTGCAGGAGAACAGGTTTCACATTTTGTTGCTGGGCTGTATGACTGTGAAGGTCTTCCGGATCGGATCCTTGCTATTTCACCAACAGGAGACATTTCTTTACTAACGACAGATTTGGAATTGAAGACAACGCGCTCAGCTTTTCAAGGGGAGAAAGAGGAGAGTAATGTTCTTTTTGCCTGTGTTTTCTCCTGGACAGTGTGTTCTTTCCTTGCGTTGCCATCTGAGGGGACGGTCGTTGTTTTACTCCGGAAGCGCGGTGCTTCAATTCACATTGAGGTTTATTGCGTTGACACCAAAGATTTGATTGAATGTGTGCTTACGCATGAAGTACCACTTGACGATACAGTATGCTTTTCTCTAATGACTAAGCGCAATCTTGACACCGTCTAGGAAATTATTGCAGTGTCGTTCAGCAATTCAGGAATTTTGAACATTATTTGTATGGAAACGTCTCTCTATGCCATATGATTCTTATTCTCAAATAGCGTCTGCGGGTTCATGGCATACATTTTCGCTCACCCCTTCTTCTATCAGCACTATCTCCTCGCCGCTGCATCTCCGCAATCTACTATTCGTTTCTTCTCCATCCCGAGCCTCATCCACCGAAAAGACCCAGTCTCAGAACAAAGCACCGTCATCGACCAACACACCTTCCCTGCTTGCGCTAACTTCCTCGCACGTTCTTCTTGCTTCCCGGACACTTCAAGATGAAATCGCACTTCTTTTATGGGACACACAGTATTCTAGTCTCCTTGCTTCTCATTTCCTTCCCCTTTCATCATCACTTGCAACACAGAACTCTCCTATAACTGTTTCTCTAGCCTCTCCTGGTACAGGGATGATGCATGCAGGGCACCAGCAAGCCATCCTTGTGATATCCCAGTCGGCATCTGTAGCAGACGGGAAAATACCAAAAAAATCCAGCATCTATGTCGTGCCATATAGTGTCCCTGCTCGGTCAACAATCGCAAATGCCATAGGTCATGTCAGTGCAAGTACCAGGTGGCTTGCTGGAATTGAGAATGGAGGAAAGAACGCTACACCACAGGATACTGCTAAGGCAAAAGTAATTATGGACATACGGGCTGCTGTTGAACAGAACAGAGCACAGGCTGCGAAGGTTTTGTTTGAGGAATGGGAAGAGAAAGAGCGAGAGAGGCTAGCAAATGGGTCAGAGGTCAGTATTGACCAATATTAGGAATACTGGTTGACTCCTGCTGTCAATAGGTCATATTTGATCATAATTTTGTTAGAGATATTATGAAAGCCATTATTCAACCTGAAAAACCCTCCAATTCGCTGTATTCATTCGATCTTGTTCGGCATGTGATTGAGTTGGGCGTGGTGCGTAGCTCAATGCTTAATGGCGGAATTTTGTGTCCTTTACGCTTAAGAAATGACTGGGTATGTTCGTTCAAACCAAGGTCTCTTGCTTTCACCAGAACACTGTCCCTTTCAGCCATCAATAGATCTTGCTCTTCGACACGTTCCCGACCTCTCAGAAAATGAGCTCATTGAAACCCTGGCTATCGTCGTCAACTCCAACCCAATCACACCTGTGACAATCGACCCAAACGCAATGCAGGTCGACTCAACGTCGTCAACATTAGATCAACCTCCCTCACTTTCAGAATTTCTTGCGTCAATGCTCAAACATAGACAATTTACAAGTTCCCAGCTCACCATCGCCTTTCGCTATTATTTGCGGTCAGCGGAGGCTGTAACTTCGATAACACACCTTTTGCACGCTTGGTTCAAGCATATACAAGCACAAGAAGTGAAACTGGTGCCTAGTAGGAATGACATAGAGAAAAACGAACACGGGGTATTTGTTGTCAAGAAGGATGTGGCAAGGCCAAAAACGGTGGATCATTTACCAAGCATGACTCAGGTAGCGATCTCATTTTTTTAAATTTGACTGCTTCCTCATAGTTTACAGATCTTGGACTTCCTCCAATCACTCCTGGACGCTTCATTCCTCGTATTGATCCAGCATTCACCTGCGCACAAGTTGCTCAAAGATCTCAAAGCGAACATCGAATCTGAAATCCTGAAAATGTCTTTTGCAGAGCAACTTCGAGGATTTGTCGAAGGATTTGCAAAGCTTCATGCGACGACTCTCAGGAAAGCTGAAATGGGCAAGGTTGGAAATGTTGCTGATGAGGGCTCGAAGAAGGATTGGAGGCAATGTAAGGAAGAGGCACGTGAACAGGTTGGAATGGCGATTGGAGTATATCAGTTGGAAGAGCTTGTGTTATAAGAAAGTTTTCTTTACTCAACCTCTGAATCCACTTTCCCTACATTTATAAACGCACTGATTGCACTTGGCATTGTATACACGTCTAACCACAGATGCCAACTTTCGAAGTAGCAGTTCTTACAGGTCTGTTTTTGAATAGAGGCTCTCAATTACTACGCTTCGGTGATTCTGATCTTTGCCAGTTAGCGATACGGCCTCAAAAGACGCATCCGCAGATCTGTCAGGCCCGACTATCATTGATATTCTCAAAACGCACGACAGCTATCGACTTGCAAGCAAGGATGGGGTCCAGGACAAGTTCTACAAAATTGTGCCTGATGACGTCAATCAGATTCAGAGTGTTGTGAAGAACTGGGTCGATGGTGAAGATGCTGTAGATCTGGTGATCACGACTGGCGGAACTGGGTTTGGTGTAAGAGATTTGACTCCTGAAGCAGGTTTCCATCAAAGTAAACTTGAGGGTTCCTAATGCTATTCACCATGTAGGCCATAAAACCTCTGCTCGATCGAGAAGCGCCAGGACTTGTTCATCTTGCTCTCTCGTCATCGCTTCGACACACTCCACTGGCTGCTCTCTCTAGGCCGATTGCAGGCACCAGGAAGAATACGCTCATAATTACACTCCCTGGTAGCGTGAAGGCTGTCAGGGAGATCCTTGCGACACTCTTCGCTCAGGATGTCATTGGCCATGCTCTGGAACTCATCAGAGGGGGTACTGGAAATAGTCGTCACACAAAATTGGCAGACTCTCTGGGTCAGGCAGTTTGGCCTGAACATGGTCATCACCATCACCACGGTACTCATAGCCACGAGATTCCTAAACCTAGGTCTAATGATCCCTCTGCTCCTGGTAAGTGTCAGTCTGAAATTCCAGACAAACTTTGAAATGCATACCCCATATTGTAGTTTCAGCGAGGAATCGCCATTCACCCTATCCCTTAATCTCCTTTGAGAATGCCATGGAGTTGATTGACCAGAACATTAAACCTCTTGAAATACACAAGATCGTGGTATGCATCTTCTTTGATCTTGGCACGATTGATCATCTCTCTCAAAGCATACAGGTCAATCCTGATCTTCGTAACCATATTCTCGCTGAGGACGTTTATGCTTCTCAAGACGCTCCTCTGAGAGCTACCACGAGTGTAGATGGTTATGCTTTGCGCTGTGAGTTTACAATGTCATTCTTGTGAACGGGAATTTTAGTATTGATTGTTATTAGCAACGGATCCTCCTGCAATCTACAAGGTCGTTAGCTCGAGAAATCACCCGATTGATCAACCGCTTCCGACAGGCTGCATCTATCGTATTAACACCGGTGGCCCACTACCTAACGATGCCGACACTGTTATCATGGTTGAAGATACAAAGCTGGTGTCTAGTTTCGATGCTACCGACGGAGATCTCGAGGGCGAAGAACAAGAGGTTGAGACCCTCACGCAAATGCCTCCCTCGGAAAATGTCAGAGTTCCTGGGTCAGATATACACATGGGCGACTTAGTAATGCAGCAAGGGAAGCACATATGCGGAAATGGTGGTGAGATTGGAACTCTGGCCTTTGTGGGACGTAAAGAAGTATCTGTGTACAAGAAGCCGATCATCGGTATTCTAAGTACAGGGAATGAGATAGTTGATCTACATAGTCCGGTGTCGGGGAGACAAGAAGATGGGTGGGGAGGTATTTTTGATACCAACAGACCTTCACTTCAAGCCGCAGCGGAAGGTTTGGGATACACAGTAGTCGACCTGGGAATTGTACCCGACACGTAGGTGATGAAGCGAATTTTGTATATCAAGTTCACTAATTGATATCGGCAGTCTTGATGCACATGTCGATGCTATACGAAAAGGGATCGAAAGTGCTGATATCTTGATAACGACAGGTGGGACTTCCATGGGACCCACAGATCTGCTGAAACCTGTCATCGAGAGACAGTTAAATGGAACCATACACTTTGGTAGGGTCACCATCAAACCGGGGAAGCCAACGACGTTTGCAACCATCCCAGTGGCAGGAGCTGAAAAACCACTGTTTGCACTTCCTGGAAACCCAGCCTCAGCTCTTGTCACATTCTATATCTTCGTAATCCCTGCTCTTCGGAAATTAGCTGGCTGGCCCTTAGATCTGTGTCAGCTGCCGAGAGTAATGGCGGAAGTAGGTAGTCAACTCGATGGATTTCTCATCGTCATTGACACGAAAGCTTAGTTGAAGTCTAGCATGCCGTTAGATCCCCGAACTGAATTCCATCGCGTTATAATCAGAGCTGAAAAAGATGGATTGAAGGCATATTCAACAGGCAGTCAGCAATCTAGTCGCATTGCAAGCTTGAACGGTGCCAATGGCTTTGCTGTCTTGCATCCCAAAATAGCCAATGGACCATCAACGTTGGAGACGGGGACGAAAGTAGAAGTGGTGGTAATCGGGGAGATCCAACATGCTCTACAATCACACTCATCATAGTTTCCTCCTTCTGGTAGACTTCGCCTCCTGTGGCCCTTGAAATGAAAAGCATGGATAAATTAGTGGATTATATGGCTTACCAAGAGTATGATTTCTTCTTCCAATACTCGAACATCATTTTCGAGGCGTTCTCGTTGTTTTTTCAGGAGTTGCAACCGGCGCGCCTCCATTTTTTGAGTGGCTGTTGCATTAAGGTTTGGCTGTGTATGTGCATTCTCCAGCTGTTGGCGATGTTGATGAAGGCCCTAAGTGAAGTGTCATCACAAGATTACCTTGGATTTGAGGAGGGCTTCCTTCTTCTCGAGTGCTCTTAATCCATCCTCAGCCCGCTCGATGAGTTCAACGATAGTTGGTTCAACTTCATCGGCAAGGTCAGCCTTATATTTCCTGATGGTGTCTTCATTGACAAGTAAGAAAACCTGAAAAGGTGGTCAACAGAGCACTAGATCAGCCAAGATCCTCCGACATGCTCTTTCGTTTTTCAGGACTTTCATAATTCTTGGGTGGTCTCGAGTGCCATTTCTCAGGAGTTTCTGGGCCTCACGCATCTGGGTATCTGAGTCAGAGCTGTTGTCAGAGCTCGAAGTGAAGGTATTCAACACCTCTTCGCAGCAATCTTCTATAGCTGCCACGCATTCTTCCAAGTCGGGAGGACATTGTTTGACTGGATCAGTCCTGTGTATGGATGGTCCTGAAGTGAAAATGGACTCCCGAGCTTTGAGGTTGGCCCTTGACAGACGGGACATGGTGAACGTTGATTGATTGGCTGATCACTACAATAAAATTAAAATAAAACCCCACTGGGAAAACTCCGGCCAGTGAAATTCCCACTATTTCCCGAAACGGACGACACGATCCTGGCTTGCAGAAACCTCTTTCTGTATAACTTCCTGTGCTAGCCATGAATACCTTCCAACCTGGAGCACGGTCTAGCAAGGAATATGTAGATCCCACTCCCATGCCTGAAGACATCCCCAAGGTCGCTGAACTCGGCGTTACAAGTGCACCCCTCAAGAGCGCTGCCTTCTTCATTGGTGCTTATTGCAAGGATTTCAATGGTATGTGATGACTTTACCTCGCCTTTCTTCGGAACGTGCATGGCTATATGGTCGCATTCATCTCATATAGAGGACTTTATGCTCTGTAAGAATGAGAATCGTGATCCGGCACATTGTCTCAAGGAAGGGCGAAGAGTGACGAGATGTGCGACCGAGCTGTGAGTGCTTCACAAAGGCAGGACCACCAAGTTTGATCTATTGTGATCAGGATTAACAAGATGAGGGAAAACTGCTCGCAGCAATTTGAGGCTCACTGGAACTGTCTGGAACGTAATAATCAGGTAAAACTATGGTTATGATATTCCTTGCAGTGCGTTCAAAAACTTGCATAGGAGTATTATCACTGCCGTAAGCCAGAGCGGGCTCTGAATGCTTGTGCGTTTGAAAAGCTCGTATGTCCTTCACGCTCGGAAATAGCTTTGAGCTGAAGAGACTCCCTTGGCAGGGTCTTACAAAGATCATTCCCGGTTCACCAGCTGGCCAGAAACCTATTCACGAAGTAGAGAGCCCAGTCTTCACGTCCACACAGAAGTAGATCACCATCTTGCAGCACAGTAATTATTGAACCCTTTCATATCATTGGTAGCGCAGAACATTGTGATGTCTGTATGAGCTTGAGTCAGCCTGAACAATTCCTCGGATTGTGCCCAAAGAGTTCAAGAATTGTAAGAGGTATGCCTTGTCTCGATAGTGACAATGCCAGCACAACTAGATCCGTGTAAATGATTTTCCTAAATGCTCTTCCTTCGTACTTTCCGACTTCCTCTTCGTAGTAGTCTACCCTACAGCCTTTTCCCTCGCTATTTAACGTCTTCGACGAGTCCACAGCATTCTATTTATGTTTCTCAATCTACGAATCCATATTTCAATTTGACTTTCGAAGACTGGTTGGTCTGGATAACATTTACTTGTAGGCTCTGGGTGATGACCAGAGGTGTACAGGCTATTTCGACATAAAAACCCGAATGAACCTCTGCTATTGATATACCGTGATGACCCGTGTGTAGTCATCGGAAGAAATCAAAATCCATGGAAGGAAATCAATTTCGATGCCCTCAGAACGCGTCCCGGTGTCCCATTCATCCGCAGACGAAGTGGCGGAGGAACAGTCTATCATGTACGGTCCTTTACCTTAGATTCCAAAACCACTCATGGCTGAGATAGCTGCGTCCATTAGGACCTGGGAAACACCAACTTTTCAATACACCTTCCTCGGCAGTCCTTCGATCGACACGTCACCGCGCAGATCGTGTTTCGCGCGGTGCGCTCCATGGGAGTCGATGCCTGTATGAACGAGCGGAATGATATTTGTATAGGAAAGGATAAGATGAGTCTCCTCATGTCTATGGTCTCTTCTAAAGCCTAACCTTCATATTTGTCCTCACATCTCAGGATCTGCATACAAAATCGTTAATACGCGAGCATATCACCATGGAACAATGCTCATCTCTACACATCTGAATGACTTAGGTGATATCTTGCGAACTAACAAGGTAAAAGATTGGTTAGTTCTCCCAGATGTAGACGTTGTGATTAAAATTTTGGAAATCAACAGGAGACGATGGTAACAAAGGGTGTCGCCTCAGTCCGCTCGCCAGTTTGTAATATCCAACAATCATATACAAACGTAGATCATGCCTCCTTTGCTGCCGCTGTTGTTAGCGAGTTCCGCAAGGAATACAAGATCAGTGAGGAAGTAAGCTTGTCGTCTTCCTCATCCCAAACTGGTTTTCAGCTCGTCTGCAGGTGATAGAAATCAATGAGTTGGATAACCTTCTAGCAATTGACTATATCAAGAATGGAATAAATGAGTTACCGGTGAGTCCAGACGACAATGTCCCTGCCGTTTTGAAGACGAGTCGAGCGACTGTTCAGAGTTGGAATTGGGCATATGGTCAAACACCCGAATTCACATATACCGTTCATAACACATTTTCATGGGGCACAGTTGTAAGTCTCCCAGCTTGGCAGCAATTTTTCTGATTAATGTACCAATGCTGGCAGTCGGTCAGGATAGTCTCAAAGCACGGCCTCATACTGTCGTGTATTCTGAGCATCGTTGAATCTTGTCTCTCAACCGAGGATACAATAGATGTGTTTCGACTTGCAAAAACCATGGAAGGACAACGTTACGGCTTTGTCAATGATATTCTAGTGACGGGCTCCAGTACAAGCGAGGCTGCTGTAGATGTGTCGTCCTGGTTAAAATCTGTCATGTGCTAACAGTAGCCAAAATATTTGAGTGCATGGCAATATGATCTTGTACACAATTACGCCACAATGGTGCCGAGGCCTTCGATGAAATTTGGTGGTGGAACGCTGGATATCCTTCACGCTAGAAAAATGGCACTCGGATGTTTGCATCATCACGATGGGGCACGTTTATAGAATCGCTTCAATTCAATAGTAAGTCCCGTAGAGGAGTATGGTTGATACACCGCGATATCTGAATATCAGCTTTGGAATACTGCCTTCCAGGTCTGCTCATTAATGGGAATTCGCCCAACACTATTGACGTTGATACCCTTGCCTAGCTGCGACAGATTCTAAAATTGATATGGGTTCTGAACCCCTGGTGGAAAGGAGGATCGTGCCGGTGGGAATTAGATACATTTCTCTATCAAGTGCGTTGTGTCAAGTAAATACTGTTCGTTGCGAACGCTTCAGGAGCGACTGGGTTATCCTAGATGAGAGAGTGGACCTAGTCAATTTCTATCATGCGAAGAGATATACACAGACGTACCGTTTGCCCCCGTTTGTGCCCTGTCAGTCGCTCATCCCGTTGCATCATCATCTCATCCCATCTATCAATGTGGTATCGGGGGGGCTAAATTACAACAAGAGGTTCAGCATATTTTACACAAAATCAAGAGGAAAAAAGGGTCAAAGGTTACCTTGCCTTGGTTTTGAAACCGAGTCGATACGTTCAGTAGCGTCCCGGCAGCTCCGAACATGACAGTTAAAAGACCTGGGGCACAACAGAATGGTGAGAACGGTACAGTATCAAGGTGCAAAACATACCAAAAGGAATGAGAGCCTCCCAGGGAACCGGCATATTGTTATAGTTGGTATTCTGAAAACCTGGAGAACTGCTAGACTGATGTTTACATCGATTTCGCAAAGCCCTCGAAGCCATCAAATGACTAAACAACGAGACAGGTACAAGTCTGCAGTGAATAATTACTACGAATCCTCCTGATCATATAAACTACACACGAAAGAGGGACATCATCAAAACCATGGCAGTAACCACTATACTGAAATCATCAGCACTAAGCTCTCTGCGGAAATGACCGAACACAAGTGATAACTGTAAACTATTAAATTTCCGAGCTCGATTTGATTGAAGGAGGCAGAAAACCAGTCGGGACGCTACAGCTCGATATGGACGATGGATTCCACAATCTGTTGAAGACTGAACTATCATGTTCCCGCGCCTCGGTCGACGATCAACAACCAAATTCTTGAAGGAGAGAAGAATGGTGCAAAGCTCAGGTTCTCTACATGTATTGATGATGGGATAGTACCCAGTAGTGTCTGAGTCAAATGAGGCTGGACATAAATGAATCCTCAAGAAAGTGGAAGAGAGTGTGAAAATTACCTCGTTCTACAAGAATAGATAGACCATCGGAATCCATAGTATGAGTGTCATTCACAACCAAGCATCAACCCACGGCGAGTCTACACGGTACTCTCAGTCAGAGCAATTACCAAGGAATCGTACACAAGCGAATCATTATATGCTGGAATCAGAACCGGCTGAGATTGTGTAACGCTCGACAGTCTAATCATCAAGTACGGCCTATCCAAAGAGATAATACACAACTCAGAGATATCGGAGTTCTGACTTGGGCAGGCCACACTGAACTAGGTTCTAGATTCACTCTCACCAATCTCAGTCTATGTACGAGTAGAAGGGCGGACAGTTGAAATTTTGTGCTTGGGAGCTACTCTTGCGATACGATGTCTAGCGGGCCCCGTGATTTGCACCGCTGTCGGGGGTGATAGCGATACGCGACGACGTTTCGAGATGGATTCTTCACTTTCAAAGGAGCGACCAGCAGAGGGTGGCTCATTCTCGGGTTCGGGAGGGTGAAGCCCCGCAGGTGTCCGGCTCAACGCATGATATTTCGGACGCACAAGACGCCCCTGACTCACTACTAGACGTTTAACAGGTGATTTCCCACTACGAGTCATCCTAGTGGAACCGCGGACCATCGTATGAGAACTGCGGACGCGGACGTTGGTGGTAGTAGAAGCTGGCTGTAGCACCTTCTCACGGCCGACAAATGTTGAAGAATTTATAGGAACTCCCTCGGAGATAGGAGGCTCGGTGGAAGGCATGTTTAACGAGGTATCTCCGTCCACTGTTGTCGGAGTGCTCACACTTGGGAGATTTAAAGGCGAAATTTCGCTCGACAAAGGAGGTCCCAGTGACGTGAGGATACGGAGGGGTGCATCAGGGGTACGAAGGGTGATGTTGAATTCATCTTCCGACTCATATCCATCTGCATCATTGTATGTAGGATCATCTGATGCGTTACTGTTGTCAACATTTATGACAGATATTGCAATGTTCTGAGACTCTTCTAGCTGAACCCCATGACCTCCGATGTCGTTGCCCCTGTCATCCGCATGACTAGGGTTCGAGTCATCATGCGGCAGTGACAACGACTGAAGAAAATCCTGTTCTCCAGGGACAGGAGGATACAACGAGATTGACGCAGACTCAGGCGTCACAACTGCGGTCTGTGCCTGTTTGAAGAGGGGTGTGGGCGGATACGCTGATGGAAAAGCTGGGTATTGCTGCCATTCGTCCACTTTGAGAAGTCTATCAACTTGTGTGGCATCATTTGGAGTCGGTTCTGTAGAAGAGATACCTGCTTTCTTGCCTCCGGATTGAACCTGATATATACATATTATCAGAAATCTACAACTAAACACATGGAGTAGTTGAACCCACTGGTGCTTTTTCCTGTCTTGGTGGTAATCTGGACGCGGGTTGTCGGGACTCTGAAACTAGACCTTCTGTTGCTCTCATTGGCTTTGAACTACTGGCATGGCTAATCGGAGGTTGGGTTTGCATCCCGGATATGGGGCATGACGACGTGTCTGTTTCAACGTCCGAACACTTTGACACTTTGCCAAACTTCGATTTCCACCATCTTAATATGTAGACAAACGGCAAAACAGACAGGCCGAAAACGATGTCTCCAACAAGTTGCGCGAAGTCAAGTACTTGGTCGATCGCTGGCGTGTATGGTTTGAGGAAAGGACGAATCAAATGAAGATATATAGGTTCTGCCCCCTTCAAATTGGCATAAATAGAGGCCCGATTGATGAATTGCGTAACTCACTCGAGCACGGGTCATGATCAAGAACAACAAAACGAGGGACTTAAACTCGTCATAAAACGGAATGAAGAGACTGATAATTGCTTCGGCGAATCGCTCATAAATGATGAAGCAAGACTAATGCGTTGAATTTACACATTATGTAGTGACCAATGCGATTTTCACTTACCCAGACGATCCAAACTGCTAAGCAGCCTTTCATGCCACGTTTCCGTTGTGACATGGCTCGTAAACTTGGCTTCCCTTTGTTTGAGACCGAAGACGGAGGGAGTTTAAGGATCTTGTATGAGTCATAAACGTTGAAGAACACCATTGCAAGGCGGAAAACGCGAACAAAGACTGCCATAGCGAGAAGGATCGGAAGGCCGTTCAAGGTGACGAATATGGACAGCCTGTCCGAGGTAATTTCCAGCTAAATACCTAGTAGCCGTACACGAGTAAGAGGCACAAAAACTACGGACTTGCGAAGAGAGGTTAATGTGAACAAGTATTATATAATCAAAGTGGTCTACACTACACCAACACCTTCTAACCATGCCCAGAATAAAGACTACTAGGACTAAGCAACCACCTGAGGGCTTTGAAGACATCGATAATGTAGGTAAAAAGCCTCTTTCTGTCTTTTTATCCGACCTCGCACAGATTCTCGATGACTACGCAAAGAAAATGCGGGATGCAGAAAATGAATCGCACGAAGGCAAACGCAAGGCTGAATCGCTCTGGCCTATCATGCGCATTTCACATGCACGGTCACGTTACATATACGAACTCTACTACAAGCGTGAAGCAATATCTAGAGAGCTTTATGACTGGTTGCTCAAGGAGGGTTACGCTGATGCCAAGTAAGTTGAACGAACCTGCTTCTTATATCTGACATAATTCGTCCACAGCCTCATAGCTAAATGGAAGAAAACGGGTTACGAAAAGTTATGCTGCCTTCGCTGTATACAAACGAGGGTATGTTTCCCCAGATCTGCTAACTTCTGTACAATCTTTGACTTTTATCTACAGGATATGAATTATCAAGGATCCACATGCATCTGCCGTGTACCCAAAGGACAAGTGAGGGAAGGGACCATCGTTGAATGTGTGCACTGTGGTACGTGAAATGTAGAACAAGTTTTTTTTGATCAATGTTCAGCGTTGACTTTCAGGTTGTCGTGGCTGCAGCTCTGATTCTTAGGATGACCAAAGAAACCTAGTTATTATGCTAGTAAGACCCGAATAGTTGAAGCCACATGTGATAAGCTCCAACTTGGATTGTTTCTGAATGCTAGCGAGCAGTTGTCAAATGCAATGATACATGCTCTTGATGTCATGCCATGGCTCTAGTGTCCAATTTTTTTGGAAGCGGTGTACCAGGTCTAAAATAGTACCCTGAGTATCACCTTAATCTGTCTTAATCTCTGCTGCACGGTGCACCCTTCATTATTCCCATTACGCATCCCCATATGAAGAAGACCTACCATCGACATATATCGGTCCACTTTTTCTTTCTTACTGCCATAATAACACCTTTGAACATATTGTTCTGCCCTGTCTGTTTAATTTTGTGTAATCCATTGTATAACATTTTCCAGGCATAGTCTCCAAAAATTTCAAGTTGAGCTATCTTTTTTTACAAAATCACTATTTTTTTAAATCAACATTTTATTACTATTTTATTACTTGGGGTATGTCATAGTTGTTACAGACTCCATCCACTATGCAAAAAGAATCTTTGACTCTTTGACAAAGTAAATTTTGTTTTGTCATTATCCCTCCTCAATTCCTTATCATGTCACCTTAACAACATATGTAACAACTCAGAGCCCCTAACCAGATTTAACTGTAATAGGAACCTGAGGTAACCTCCCCTCACCTCCTACAAGAGGCTCTGGTTAAGGATTTTAGGAGAGTTATACAAAAAAGAGCACAATGAGACATTGTGTTGTGAACTGTCAGCAACTGGCCGCAAGCAGTAGCAGTGCCAGACAAGAAGGGACTTAGGGAGCAATCAAGAAAAGGGAGTGCCACTTGTAGACCAGGAAGATCTAATGAGAATTCAATGAGTTCTCCTGGTATTAACTCTAGCTATTTATACAAAGTATTTACCAGGGCGTTGTTACACCTGATATAAAAATTCAATTAAAAAGTAACATTAGACAATTAATAACCACGAGTTAGCTCTTGTAACTTGCTCTAGAAACCTTTACTATTCCTCATAGTAGACCCAGACCATTACTATTACCACAAAAAGGGGTCACTCTTAACAAAATACCTCAAGAGCCAAAATAGCACACTAGCACTTGGTATCTGGATATTTCTCTATAGGTCAGGTTCTAGATCGACATAACTTAGAATAGAGGAAACAAGTATCATTGGAAATATACACAGAAATGAACTTAGAAGGCAGAGGAACTC
>Ga0153986_1000281_pt1 | contig 16231 bp, 29 predicted proteins | sample TSGA070MetaG_FD_104724 | JGI IMG/M metagenome (GOLD analysis project Ga0153986, IMG submission 104724) | Attine ant fungus gardens microbial communities from Georgia, USA - TSGA070 MetaG | ecosystem: Host-associated > Fungi > Mycelium > Unclassified | place: USA: Georgia, Alexander Wildlife... | reverse complement strand
TCATGCCCTGTGTATGCTTTTAGTTGAAGAGCTAAAGATAAATGAAAATATCAGGTTGCAGCACTTCAATCTGAAGTTGCCACTCTACGCTCCAAGCTTCAAGAAAGTGAAGAAGAACGTGATCATATCCGAATACAGCTTACCCTTGCGGAAAACCGGTTTGAACGTTCGCGCAGTAAGACCGTACAAGCGCTAGAGGCTCGAAAGGCGAAGAGCGAAGGGACGGAGGAGCTGGAGCAAAAGCCGTCCTCTCCTTCAGTGAGTGGTTCGGTATTTGGTGGGAGTCCTCGACCATTTATTTACGCTTTCTCTGATTATCCTCTAGCAGTCGGTCACACCACCCCCTCAAACAATAACAAATGGTGACCACGACATGTATGATTTTGCAACGCTCCAGGAACAAGTAAAATACCGTGAAGCCAGAATAATCGAACTCGACAGACAACTTGCCACTCTTCGTGATCAGAATGCCGCAATCGAGGCAGAAGTACGTGGCTCATTACTCACCATCCTTGTTACCGATCCAAATCTGAATTTAGTCTCGAATGAGAGAAGTGGGCGACCACATCTACGATCATGCTGCTTACAAGGATGTTGTGCAGTTTGCTCTTAGATTAGATGCGGACTTAGGGGAGAAATATAAGATGCTGGGAGTACTCCAGGAAGAAATTCAACGTCTGACAGAAGACAAGGACAAGTACAATTCAGAATTAATCGTGCGTGCATATTTCTTTCTGTCCGGCCTGTATTAAACTGTGTTCCAGTCCGCAACGGAGAAACAAGTACATGAGTTGCGTATTATGCTGCAGAAGCGTGACGCGGAAAATGCGAGACTTCGCGAGCAGCGTGATCAACAGGCTGCAGAGCTTGTAGAAAGACGCCATAAGGATACAGTGAAAGCTTCATCGCTCGAGCAATTGAAACTCTTAGTTGACAGTCGTTCAGCCAGTGCAATCTTCCATCCTGTTTAATGCATTACTGATGCCTCGAACAGGAACGTATAGCACAATTAGAGATAGACCTCAATCAGTGCAAAGCTCATATTGCCGCTAATATCGGGAATAAACAGCTGCTATTGACTTATCTTCTCGGGGAGGATTCATCACGGCAACGCTGGGAGATTCTTGACGAGAAACTGAGGTACTCTTGTTCATTGACAATAGTGTTGTAGTTGCCTTACGTTGATGCAGGCAGGCTCAACACCAAATCACGGCTATGCAGCAGACGATCTCGTCGTACGATGTGGATGTACAACAAGCCATTCTTCAACATGTCGAGATGTCTGAAAGAGTAGCAGTGTTGACGGAGGAACTGGAGCAGTACAAGATCCTCTTGGGACCCAACATACCACCGGATTTGGCAGAGCTATCTAGGTTACTCAGAGAGAAGGAGGATGAGGTACAAAAGTATAAGTTGTTAGAACTGCAACGAACCGAGGTAGGTAAAATTACTTGTAAGTGTCTTGTTCGAGGACTTATATTATTGGAAAGGCTGAGAAGTCACTCTACTTGGAATTGGAAAAGATTACGAGTGCATGGGAAACACTTGATCGACAAATCAAGAACAAGATTTTTGACCTCAGCTCACTGGAGGAAAAGCTTTCAAAAAGTCAAACGGATGTGAGTGGTCAGATTAAGGTTGGAGAGAGGATTCAAACTGAAACCGTTTTTCTGCAGAAAGCTCGGTCAGATAATAGATATTATGCAACTGTACGGGAGAAAGAGGCACTGGAGAACGAAAAAAAGAATAAGGAGAGATTAGTCGAGAAGCAACAGATGGCTGTGGAAACTCTACATGATGTTCAGAAAAATCTTACCGTTCAAATTGTAAGTGATTGGAGGTGAATTGTTCAGTGCATCTGACACAGTTGACCCTCAATAGCAATCGTTGACATTAGAGAATGCTGCCCAGAGGAAGCAGGTGGATACTCTGAATCTGAATCTGCTCGCTCGGGAAAAGGCTAGGTCTGAACTCGTGTCAAGATTAGAGATGGATAGAGGCCGATATGAAGCGGTATGACTATTTCTGCTCCAGTCTATCTGTGCTGCTTATGCTGTTGGATTTAAGTTACGACATAAACACAAAGATTTCGAGAAAAATTGGGCTGAGCAGAAGAAACAAGAGCTACGGCAGATTGAAGATGGACTTATCAAAGCTCAAAAAGAGGTTGAACGACAGGCTGCAAGAATGAAGGAAGCTGTAACGACGACGCCCGGAAGTTCAGATATTGAGAACCTCAAAGTATGCGAAACTTGGTTTAAATTGCAATGATACTGACCGATATGGTATCTTAGTCAATACTGAAATGCTCGACGTGTCGTATTAACTTCCGATCAACGGCTATTACAAAGTGCATGCATAGTACGCTGTTTCGCTTGTCACTTCTGTATTGTATTGTATTGACAGTTCTTGGTAGCATTTTGCAAGGAGTGTGTCGAAAAACGGATACAAACACGACAGCGTAAATGTCCGGCATGTAATATACCATTTGCCCAGTCCGAAGTACAACAGATATGGTTCCAGTGATATACTTTCTTCACGCTTCAGGAGTCTACAGGTGGTGTCATGTGCAGCGGCATTACGTTCATCTCATTATCTTTATTATTGGTTCATATATTATCTTGGCATTATGAGGGCTCGTTTTTTTGGGAAATGCTTATGATCACCTTTTGGATTATGGTTCCTTTAGCATGTCGGATAGGGGACGAGCCAGTAGTAATCAAGGTAGCGAATGTTATCATGATAAAAGGGTGGGTGAGGATAAGGATGGAATATATGAATTTACCGCTTGACCCAGGCCCGCTGTGAGCAAGGGTGTGAGTCATGATGGCAAGGTTGAAATTTAGAGCAACGTACCGCCTTGCGAGCTTTGAGTAAGTTGGTCTTTTTCCTCTCTACCATACGCGGGTCACGCCGGGAAAGTTTCGCTATGATGAATGAGAAAAATAAAAGAACAGGTGGACAATGGTATACTCACCTTTTCGGAATGGTAGCTCAAGTGCTGGATTGTGGACAATCAAGCCTTTGGCAATACCAACACCGAGAGCATCTGACTGGCCAGTCGTTCCACCGCCTCGCACAAGAGCAAATATATTGTAACCACCAAGCGCACCAGCTGCCCGAAGTGGGCGTGTGATTCGTTCACGGTCTGCCGGGATGGGGAAATATTCATTAAGAGGAATGTTGTTGACAAGGATGGTTGCAGGTACAACCATCGGTTTTCTGGGTATCATATCCTCCAAGTTGAGAAGAGATTCAGGGGATGTTGGATCCGCCTTGTGCTCAGGCTCTTGGATAGGAATCATCCAGACACGCGCAGAACTCGTCTTGCGCTTTCCAACAGTATACGACCTCCCATATTCATCTAGCATGGCCTTATTCCTCTTCCCGTGTGCTTGTCGAGCCTCCTTGTTCCCAACTTCGAACAAGATGACGATGTTGCGAATGCCACTAGCGAGCGTAGAGTGTCCGGCGACCTCAGCAATTCGGTGGTAGTCGTTTAATTGGTTCAGGATTTTGGTCACTCGTCTATAACGAGCTGTTGAGAGTTTGTCCTGAAAATCCTCGGACATCTCGGCTTGGGTTTTCCATAGAGGGTGAAGTGAAGGAAGACTCTGACGTGCAAAATCGGGGAGAGGGAGGAGATGGAGGTTCTTAAGAGACGTTCTTGTAGTTGCCAGAGCCTTTTCCAATGAGGCAACCTGGTCGTAGTAGACAGGACGGACAGTGTAGAAACTAGGAGACTCGGGTGCTGGTTTTTGTCGAGGAGGAATGGCGCGATCTGTGGGCAGCTGGGACGGCGGCACATACACTGTTCTGCAGATTGGGCGTGCGAGGATACTGTTCCTTAGTGACTGGCGGAGCACGTTCATTCCTGACAAAACACACATTAAAAAAATCTACTGACGAGAATAGTACATCACGTGCACAAACGCGTCCCACGTCAGCCTCACTATATTCTCTCTCCTAGTTCATGTCCAAAGAAACAAATTTTTCTGGTGCTTTGACAACATGGCGGGGTGTGTTGAACTTTGCCCGAGCGGCAGTTAGGGCTGATGTCTCATATCAGACATAAATCTTTCTGAGTTGCAGAAGACCCTGGATACACAGGGAATTGAAATAGTCGAGAACCAGAAGGAGAGTGTCATCGGGCGCAGAGCTCTGGCTGACAAGACAAAAGGTATGCATTCTTTCTTCTCGGAGCGCTTGTGGGGACAAAGTTTATCTCCAATCAAAGATTTCAAGAAGATACCCGATACAGAGAAACTAAATGTATTCAAAGGCCTACTCAAGGGTGCGTCTGGCGTCTCGTAGACCTCGGATCATACTCAATTTTTACAGCGTACCAGACAGAGATAGATAATCTCACGAAACGTTCCAAGACATCGGAAAATGCATTCTTACATGTCTATAAAATCCTGGCTGAAGCACCCGACCCGTATCCTTTACTTGAGGCTGCAGTTGTACGCCACTATTTGGATTTGACAGATATCCACCTGCTGACAACAGGTGTAGGATCAAGCTGTGAAAGTGGCCGAGGCTCTTGAACATGAGATTGAGCTTCAACGACTGTACAAGGAGAATGCTGAACTCAGGAAACAAGTTAATGACTTCTCCATGGTGGAATCAGCGAAGAGAAAACTAGAGAACAAAGTCGAGCAGCTTGAAGGAAAGGTGAAACAACTGTAGTCTGGTATTGTCATGTGTCACTGAGATTGTTAAGATGGACGACATGATTCAAGATAAGGTCGCACAAAAAGCGAATGAGCTCAATGCAACATACGACGAGAAACTGCGCAATTACGAAGAGCGGCAGGTCTCATACTTTTCGTGACCCAAACCAACCGCTGATGGTCTACCTTCAGCGAGCAGGACTTACAACGACAACTAACTCTCACAAGGAACCAACTCAAGGACCTTCGAGTGTCGAACGAGACAAACCAGGCCAGACTCATCGACCACAGTCAGCGGCAGGGTAGGTTTGACGCCACTTATCATCTAGCTCTATCCCATATACATTTTTCTAGACGAAGAGGTTGTGGCAAAGTTGGCCGAGCTTGATATGGTTGCCGTGGAGTTGGAAGCAGCGACGAGTCGCGTCGCAACTGTTGAACGTCGAAATGTACGTCGTACGCGCTTGCTTTCCAAAGCTCTACTGACTGATACGCCTTAAGGAGATACTGCGGGCAGAGATTGAATCTATGAAAAGCGGTAGTGAAGCTTCGGACCGGTGTGTTTGCTTTCAGCATGCACCAATTCATGAGCTCAGGTGTTCTCTATAGCATCCAGAGCCTTGAAACACAAATATCCGATCTAGAATCAGAGTCAGAACGGCTCTCCCGTACTCTGGAGCAGCAACGGACTGATTCTGTTCAATCAGTGACTGCTCTGAATAAGAGGGTTGAAGAGTTTAGTCGAGAGCTTCAGAAAAAGGTGACCCACGTTTCTATCACATATAAGCCTCCCAAGTTGAATTGCTTCTCTCTAAAGGTGTCAGAAATTGACCAGCTAAGGCAAAAACTCAAGCATTTCTATGATTACGATGAAATCAAACGCGAACTCCAGATCATGAAGGCAAGTTTTTCTTAGTTTGCACCCTCAAATCCCGACTATAATTACTGACGTGGTACGTTCCCATCAGCATGTGGAGTTTGCCGGGCTAGAAGAAGAAGATGGCGATTTACACCTTCCTAACCCCAATGCTGAGAAGGCCAATAGCCAGCATGGAGATTCCTTGGAAGTTCTACTTGCCACAAAAAACAAACGTATAGTCGAAGAATTAACAAAGCTCCGTGTACGTCGAGGTTTTGACTTTGCCTTGAGAAATTGCTCACATGGCAATTTGTATTGTTCTTGACATACTGGCCACCCAATGCTTGACGTTTCATGTGCATAGATACTGTACAGCGAGCTCCAGGCATCTCATGAGACATCGCAAGTCCACCTGGAAAATGCGACGTCAGAGTTGGAGAAACAAAAACTTTTGAGCGAGAAGCTTGAGAATGACCTTTTATGTATGGATTCAAATAGTACGAAAATTAACGGCGATGGTACGCATACGTCCACAGAAGATTTACTCACGAGCTTGGGCCTATCCCAAAAATCGACGGTAAGTCTCCTAATAATGTTATCCAGTGCATCTACCCGTAGCCTCTATGCCATGCAAAGTATGGACGCAATATACTTCCAATCCACTTTGGCTGTGTGTCATGCATAATACTGACTGGCATGGATTTACTTCCAGGCTTCAGGAGGTTTGATTTCGGCTAGATCAACACCTATACCATTTACTTCAGCAGACACTTCCATCCTTCCGATCGTCACTAGCCAACGGGACCGATTCAGACAGCGAAATGCCGAGCTAGAAGAGGTCAGTACCGCGTGACACTTTCAACAGTCTAATCAATTTCATGCCTTCTGCGCTGATATTGCGCAGTTCCTGGAAAATGGGATCTCTTCTATCTCTTCTATTCTGTCTCCTGTCATGTGTGCTGATATCAAAACAATCATTCATTTGTATAGGAATCACGCAAACAATACCAGATCATCTCAGAACTACGGGTAGAGATTAAAAGTTTGCAAACCGACAATCTCAAGCTTTATGAGAAGGTTAGATATATGCAGAGCTATAGGGAAGAAGCCGGATCTCGCCCTCCTGTATCCCAACTCGACCCTCTTCCTGCTCCAGTCGGCCGGGATGACTTGAGCACATATAGAGCAAGATACGAAGAGGCTATGAATCCGTTTGAGGCATTCAGAGGGAGGGTGAGTGAAACCACTGGTATTCGAATTTTGTCTCTTCTGCGATCGAGAGAATCCGGCGCAACTTCTTTGTTCAGTACCCTATCTAGGATTCCAGAGTATTGGCATTTGATGCCCGTGATTCAAATACTCAGTCGTGTTGCTTTTTCGATTTCACATCGTTGTTCTAATTTATTAACAACAAAAAGCTTCATTGTTGGTGACTTCTATTGATTCCGCTTCTCCCCCTGGATTGTTTGCATCACATCACAGGAAGCAACACGAGCATACCATAATCTGAACCCTGTCGAAAGGGGCGTTCTCTTGTTGACAAGATCGATCCTGGGAAATCGCCAAGCGCGAATGTTCTTCGTTTGTTACGCACTCTTTCTGCATATGCTGGTTATGTACACAACATACGAATGTACGACTTCTTCCGGTAAACACTTACAGAAGTCACCTCGACCATATGGGTCATGATCTCTTTCCGTTCGTTTATTTCACTCTATCTTGTGTGCCTGGTACCTTAATTCCGCCTGCTCTGTATTTTGTATCTTGTGTATTTTCAGTTTCTAATTACATCCTTTGGACATGTTATACAATTAACAATAGACTGAATTGAAATGCATAACGTAGATGATGGATTCTAGTTCAAGAGAATTAAATTGAGTGTTGCGGGAAACCAATGCATCGTCAAGTACTAAGCAGAGCTGTCGTTAATTGTTACGACTTCAAACGGAGAATGGTTGAGGCTTCTTGTTGCGCTGGAAATTGAGTGCCCGATCAACAGCGTTCAACATGGGCTTCATCGCCTAAAAAAACCAACCAAAAGAGAGGTTCATCGAAAGGAACTACAAAAACAAAGATCCAAATATATAAAGACAACATTACCGTTTCCACTTTTGATCCATTGACACCATGTTGTTGGGCAGTACGCACGAGTGCTTCTACCTTTTCCGGAGTTTTGGAGAGATAGCCGATCATTTTAGCAGCTTTCGAGGCTCGTTGGGCAGGTGTGGCAACTGAGGAGATGGATTGCGAATCGACCGGTGAAGGGTATATTGCTGACCAAAATTGGCGAAGAAACTCGTTGGCTGCTGTTTGACATGTAATCATCTGCTGGAATAACCCCTCTGGAATATCACCTAGAGAAGAGAGGGGAAGTCCAAGGTCAAGATAGATGGTGAGAAATCTACATGAACACAGACTTTTTCCCGACTTGACATCAAGTAATGCTGCAACATTTTGAGTCATACTTATCAAAGCGCTATCCCCTGCCTTGCGCTCGATTTTGAGCTAAGACCAACCCCATCAGTACACATTGTGCGATGATAGATAGAGGAGTTGCTTGGAAGACCGACTTCAGTCAGATTCGTATCCCAATTTTGTAAACAGAGTTTTGTCTCGTTAAGGATAGTATGGTGATCTAAGCTCTGAGAAAATGACGATGAGCAAATAGTGAAAAAAGAGGTTTGGGGAAGTGTGCACCTTGTTGGCTTCCGTAGCCCGATTTGCCATTTGGCCTTCGAAATATCTTTGCCTGTCTTTCATCTCTAGAAGAATGCCCGTCGATGCCTCACCATCACGGAGATCCTCATATTCTATATATGAGTATGGATCCTACAGAGATTGGAAGGTTCAGACAACTCAGTTCTGCAAAGGAGAAATATCAATTCCCTCACTTCTCCTGGGTCTAGTCTGCGGCGTTTCGTTGGATGTACTTCACCCCTGTATAATCGACGGTCATCAACGAAAACAAAGAGTGAAGGGTAAGACATGGACATACAAAGCAGAGTTTAATAGTCGTTCGGAATGCTCATTGAACCTGCGAATCAAGGGAAGAGCACCCTTTTGTCGACCTGCTTGCATCGTAATATCCTTTTCATTGCCGGTCTAGAGCAAAAGTCTCGTGATGAGCCACACCACGGGGTCGAAAGTGATCAAACTTGTGATAATTTACCTCTCCGTGATCTTCCAAGGTAGCGGCAAGGTCAATGAAAGCCTGAACTGGGTCTGACCTCTGTCGCCGGGGCTCCAACTCTTTTATTATTAGTTGAGGTGAGTGATTACAGTGAAGTAGAAGAATTCGATAGCAGCTCACCATCATCATCTCTCTCTAAGTATTTATCAAATATCTCGTCATCTTTTACTACATGTTGAGCAGCAGACGACCGAATAGAAGCTCGATGTGCATTAAATAGTTTGGACTGAAAATAACGTTTCCAGAATTGTTCTTCTGTGAGCTGTCAAGAAAGATAGAGACGTCAGTCAGTTAATAGTTCATTTGCCTAGTAGGAATCGAGTTACTTTGTTCGGCACGTTCTCACTATATGCTGTCGCCACTACAGGATATTCGTCGAAGATATCATGGACAAGTTGGGGTGTGATGCGAATTTTGATTTCTCCGCCTTCCACGGTTTCTGGGCGAGGGTCGACTAATTGCCCGGGTTTACCCTTTTGTTGACTGTCTGTCGCAGCTTGTGCCAGCAATAGGTGCTATTCAAAAAAATGCACACATGTAAACTACCTCAAGGAATGTTGTTCGGTTAGGAAGGAATACCTCTCGCCCGTCCCAGAATTCTGCTTCTGTAATTTGACCACCGATGACGAGGTCCTTGTGCAGAGCTGCCAGGTCTGGATTACTCATAAGGACTCTTTTGCGAAGCTTGAAATCCTTGGAATGATCAACTCCAACAACAGCAGGTGTAATTGCTCGCTTTTCGCTCGTGACAGATGCAGCTCGGGAAAGAGGAAGAGGAAGAAGAGGAGATTGAGAGTGAAGAACACGACCAAGGACACGAGGTGTTGGTGCATTGAAATTTGACGTCTTGTGTGTACTAGGAGTGGTAGTGGTTAAAGGAATTATAGGAACAGGTTGAGACCCTTGAAATCCAGCTTCTGCGGCAGTTTTGTTGACGGAAACAATACCAGTCAACTCTTTCTTAAATCTTTCCCTTTCGTTGCGAGCATTAGGCGAGACGAACGTAAAATTATGACCGTTTTCATCTGTAAACAACGCAACTTTGAGTCTGACTTGAGGTGCACCTTCTTTACTACAAAACAATGCTACCAAGAAGAGGGGGGGAGGGGGAGGGAAGAGAAAAAAGCATGTAAGCTCCCAAAGTAAAACAAGCAGTGTCACCCTGCGCGACTTACAAGACAACTCGGTCCTGGGGAGGTGTATCGATGGTGATCTATCATTTTCTTGAGTCCATTGTAGATGAGAATCGGTGAGTTCAAGCAGGCCTGGGAGCTTTTTGCAGGATACCTTTGCCGTACACACTATAGTAGGCATTAAAAAAAAAGAAGGTTAGCACAAATGAATCCATAGATTATATAAGCTATAAAAACCAAGTACTGTATCACATTTTTCTTGCAAGAAACAAAAAACAAGAAACAGCCCTTGTTCTCTTCACCGCCATGTCCATCAACCAGCAACTGATCATTTTTGACTTTGACTGGTAACGCTTTTTTTTTTCACCCATCCTGACAAACTTTCGATGATCTTTTTGGCCTTAGGTCACTGGCAGATCAAGATACGGATAGATGGGTATTCGAAGTCCTTGCACCTGACCTTCGTCGTAAAATGAAGAATCTCAAAAATGAAATACAATGGACGGATCTCGTGTATGTCTCTTCTCTCGCGCACAAATGAGTCCTTTCAATGCCAGGAACAGTGCTCAATCTCTTTGTGAAGCTCATTCTCGTGGAATCACACGCGAGCAAATCGAACACAGCCTTCGCATCATGCCATTCGTTAGTTTCATTCAGTCCTTCATTCCCCCCTCCCTCCCTTTTCTCTCAACCAACCAATGAACCAAAAAAAAACAGCATCCAGCTATGACCCGAGCCATCACCACTCTCCACTCCAAAGGCAGATCCACCTTTCTCTGTCTTTCCAACTCCAACTCCATTTTTATCTCTACCATTCTCAACTCCAAAACTCAATCACAACTACCACCACGAGCACAAACACCACAACCGCTTTCAACCCTCTTCACCGAAATCATCACCAACCCAGCTACATGGCAAGGTGATCTTTTAAAACTCGATCGTCGCATCCCTCCTTCTTCTCCTTATCAACATACATGTCAAATTGGGTGTAGCCCGAATATGTGTAAAGGTAAATGAACCAGTCCATTATCATTTGTTCTTGAGGGGAAGGGCTTCATAAATTTATTAGGTGAAGAATTAACAGCCTTCCTCAACCGTCACAATCACATCTTTGATCGCATCATCTACATCGGCGACGGATCAAATGACTTTTGTCCCATCCTCCGCCTTCGCCATCAAGATACCGTTTTCTGCAGAGTTCACCGCGGACTCTCAAGACGTATTGAAAAAGAAGCAGAAAAAGAAGGTCTCAAATGTCAAATTCAGTATTGGGCTGGCGCTTGGGAGATTGAAGAAATGTTTGACAAACTGTGAAAAAAGAATGTCACCCACCCACCCACATAGAGACATACACATTCAGATCTGTAACTGCTTATTGTTGCACACGTCAGAGAAAATAGGATAATTGATCATTGTCAGCATTTACTGGATGGGAGTTGAAATATCAAAGCAGCCATCCAGGTTATTGGACTGCTAGTGTCGTTAAGGAAGGACATTCTGTAAGAGCGAGGGATAGACAGAGAAGAAAAGTGAAAGTATCGCATCGACATTCTGCTAGTTTCACAATCGAGAGTAAACTGCCTCAACCCACAGCTCGGGAAAAAAAACAAAAAGAATGAAGGTCTCCCATTACCTAGGCCATACATCCATCCCATTCCCTCTTCGCACATCCTGCGTTTTCCCTCCCAAACTCACAACACTAGGATCAGATACCGGTATACTCGTAAATGGATTCCTGAGTACAGCGGGACCTCCTCCTGCCCCCGATTGTCCTTGAACGGGAACCTGAGAAGCTGAAGGGGGAGACACAACGTTGGGCACAATTCCTGTTCCATAGAACGACGAAGGTACTATCTGCGGCGGGGACATGACATGACCTCTAGGCCCTGATCCAGGCCCTCCGTGTGGCTGTAGAGACTGTTGTGGTTGCTGTGGTTGCTGCGGTTGAGAGGGTGGTGGTTGATGGTAGTTTTCCGGCAGAATAGGGACAAATATACTACCAAGATCTGATCTTCTGTCCATCGAATCAAATACGCCGCCAGAACCTCCAGCGCTTGAATTTGACTGTTGATTTTGCTGTGGATTTTGAGGTTGAGCTGAAGGTCCTCCATATGTAACAGCATAACGATTCATCATGGGACCTGAATAGGTTACAGAAGGACTTGAGACATTCATCGACGGTTGCAGCTGCAACTGGCTTCCCACCCCGTACATGCTACCTGAGGGCGTCTGTTGAGGACCAACATCACCCCTAGCGGCATTCCTCACATTGGACAAGATTGCATCTCTCCTCACGGTCGCGCTGCTGTTTCCCGTTTCATCATCTACCAAAATCGGAGGTGCAGGGCCAGCCGTGCTAGAAGTTGGTGTCTGTGGTGGTGGATGATACGAATGAGGCAGTTTACTCGGTTGAGGAGGAGGATATCGGTGTCCGGCATGATTCAACTGCACAAGGGGATGACCACCTGTAGCAACAGGGGGTATAGTATTCGCCCATGCATGACCACCGATCACGGTCATCTCGGCTTGTTGTTGAAGATATTCAAGCTGAGGATATACCGGTACTTGAGCAGTTCTCCCACCCTGTTGCCTCCTCTCCCACTCCCTCATTGCATCATCTCGATTAAGCACAGGTGTGAGCGCATTTCGTCCACTGATAACATCTTGGTTCATATGCTGTAAACGCGCGAGAGCAGGAGGTATGGTATCCATTTGACTGATCGTGTTTGCGCGTGTTCGATTTGAAGAACTCGAATTTGATGCCGAAACAGGATGCAAATGAGCTTGCGATGGTGCACCATATGATGTATTTTGCCCACCGCCAATGTTGGGATTTTGATGCGACAGAGGTTGCCTTACTTGAGGCCCTGATGAACCACCGCTATACCCTGAGTGTACATGCATCTGATGCGGTTGGTATCCGCCAAGACTAGCCACGCTTGACAAATTCACGTCGGGTGGATTCTGATATGGCGCTCCCGAGTTCTGGGGTGGTTGAGGAAGAGGAGGAGCAGGAGGCACTTGTGCCTGTTGTGGATGGACTGGAGGGTGAAGGACTATGTATGGATTGCGAGTAGTATGTGCTGCCTGTGTTGCTGCTTGAGTGGTATATGCTTGATGTTGCGCCAACTGGTGGTTATATGCAGCCGCGTCATAGTAAGCTCGCTGCCCTTTGGGTTGAGAGGGGACAAGACCACCATAAGGTCTCTTTGATGTATCTACCATGACTGAACCAGATACGAGGTGAGGATGTGAAACGACGATTGGATTATCAGGCTGTCCGAGAGATGATATCAGAAAAAAAGGGGAGCATGGAAAGAGCAGCTTACAATAAAAGGTTTCGTGAATTTTTCGCCAGTGATAAAGGGATGCATACGTGCTTGTTGAGGGGTCCATCGGGTGACGGGATTCAGTGTTAGAAGGCCCTGGCAAAAATCAATAAAAGCAGCACGATTTGCCATTTCTGTGTCAATTGGTCTGTCTCGTGTGCGTGTGCGTGTGCAGAAAAGACAATAATACCTTTGTCAAGCTCGTTACCCGAACTTCTGCTTGAAGATTTTACTTGAGGGATGGGGGCTGTGTTAATGATATCCTGGAGAGTCGTGGCCTTGAAGTAGTGTTTGCCGGGTTGTTCGTGGGTTCCATGTTCCCTAGCGTACTGATCCATGGTTTTCATTTTGTACTTGCGTTCGTTCTGGTTGGTATGAGCGTTCCAGACCTGGTAAGAATCAAAAAACTGGGAAACTTGTTTGCCTGTATTGAGCATGCTCAAGGGAGGCATGCTTCGTGGAAATGAGAGGTGGTAGGTCAAAAGGGAGAGAGACAGACCCAAGCATGTCGATGATCCTGGACAACTGATTGTACTCGCTTGTGCCGGGAAAGAGGGGCAAACCAAGGAAGAGCTCAACGGCGATGCAGCCCAAAGACCACATATCGATGGCAGAAGTGTATGCCATGCCGAGTAAGACTTCTGGAGAGCGGTAAAAGCGAGACTGAATATAGGTATAAATGGTTTGTCGCTCGTGGCAGGCGGAGCCGAAATCGATGACTTTAATCTGGGGAGACTGCAGGCTGTGTGAGAGAAGATGTGTGTGTGAGAAACACAGAGAGAGAGAAATACCACTTGCGATTTGAGAAGGATGTTTTCGGGTTTGAGGTCGCAGTGGATGAGTCGTGCTTCTTTGAGGACGGTGAGAGCATCGAGAAGCTGAGCCATGAAGACTTTGACGAGCTGGGTGCTGAGACCCTGGAATTGATTCTGTTTTATGAGTTCATAGAGGTTGGAGGAGAGGAGCTCAAAGACGAGACAGAGATGGTTTCTGTGGATAAAAGAGTCGCGGAGGCGGAGGATGTGGTGTTCGTCGGTGGGATCAAAAGTCTTGTTCAGCTGGGATGAGGAGGAGGGATTAAAGGGGGTAGATGGGGATGAAGGACGAGAGACGGACAAGCTCGAGGATGGTGACCTCCATCATGGACTGGTTGAAGTAGGCAGGTTTGTTCTTGACGACCTTGACGGCGACGATTTCATGTGTCCTGATGTTCTGGCATTTGACAACCTGACCAAAAGTGCCCTGGCCGAGAATGTCGAGGATGAGATACCTAGGAAAAGGAGTGAGGGGTTTGAAGCAAAAGAGGGAGAGGAAGAAGAACTTGTGGGTGTCGTCTGAGCCGAGGCAGTCGTTGACGTAGAGGATGTAGTCGTAGTCTTCGTTGTCGTAGCCATCGTTGTGGGCAGCCTTGCTGGGTTTTGTGAGAACCCGACGGGGATTATGAGCGGTTTTATAAGTAAATGAGGAATTGCAGATGCGGTAGGTCTCGATGAGATGGGTGGAAAGCTGGCGAAGGGGCTGTGGCGGGTTTGCAGACGGTAAGACAGAAATGGACATGGAGAAAGAAAGTGACCTACAGAAAGATAGACTCCGTCTGCGCTCAGCCTCCGTGTGAGCGCACCTGCATCTGGCCGTGGGCAGAGATCCAGCGAGGAGTGCACAGCGCGAAACGCAGACATTCACAAACCACAATCAATTTATTATCATTTCTCTTGCCACCCGGTAAATCCCGCTTATCTTCGGCAACTCCCTAACGGGAACATCCGCCCTATCACTCGCTCTGCCGCCCCCATCACCGACCCGGGAACATCCGCACTCACAAATACCCCCGCCCCCAGTCGAGTCGCTGCTCACGTCAGCACTGCAATTCTGCACATATTTAATTCCTTACCTAGCCGCTGCGCCAGCCCCAGCGCACTGTCCCCTCCGTACAGCCGTGTCCCGCCACCCCCAATTGCGTACGCCCAGTCTGCCGCCAGTCGTCCTTTCGTCGTCGCCAGCCCCGTCTGACCCTCGCTCTCTCCAACCCCAACCCAGATCATATACACCCCTTCCATCTCAATCACCTCCACCACTAGCCCTGCCGTCCTTCCCGGCTCAGGCCCAAAATACTCGGTTCTCGTATTCACCATCGTACTGTGTCAAGTGTTTCCTTGCTGACTCAGCATCCATGGACAAGGCAAAACGCCTCAAGGCCATCCAGGACGCTCTCCCAGCCACTGCCTACGACCCCCCCTCCAGCCCAGATCAGGTTGCCGCCCACCTCTTGCCACAAGATGCCGATCCATCAAATCTCAATGCTGATCAAATACAGTCCCTCATCTCGAGTCTCATCGCTGTCCCTGAATATGTCAAGAAGCTGGAGAGAAAGCTGCTTGCACTCCAAAAATCCAACGAAAGCAAGGCAAAGAGAATCAAAGAACTTGAAGCTCTTCTTCACCAGTCAGTCTTCCTCCTCCCTCTCCTTCCCATCCTGCTTTCCCAGCTTCAAATTCTAGGGATACTCATCATTCTAACTAAATCTAATATAAGGGTGGATTCATCTCTACATTGTGTTGCTGGCTCATATTTTTACTAGTATAGAATAAGATGTACAATAACTCAAGAATGATATGCAGTCAAACCTCTAATAAGGGATATTCCTCAGTCACAGTCAAAAGGTATGCCTTATTAAAGGTATGCCTTAATAGAAATTCTAGCTGGGAATTGACCAAAAACAGGGTTATTTCACTTTTCTGAGCCTACTACAGTATTTCTATTAAGCCTTACAAGTAAAGAAATCAGTAATAGAAGTGGTTTTCATTGAATGAGTCACTTCTAGCTGTGTTTCAGGCCCAAACATTACAAGGAGATTCTCTAGCTTTCTTGCAAAAGGACCATCCATCTCTGCAATAAACCTTTGTATTGTTGCTACAGCTTGGAGGGCCTTACAATGGCTTGGGCATTCAATAATAGGTAAATCAAAGATATCCAAGACTGTGCTTCTATCCAACATATTTTGCTCAGACTCAGGATTTAACAATAACTCAATAGTTATTCAGTTATAG
>Ga0153986_1000280_pt1 | contig 16243 bp, 21 predicted proteins | sample TSGA070MetaG_FD_104724 | JGI IMG/M metagenome (GOLD analysis project Ga0153986, IMG submission 104724) | Attine ant fungus gardens microbial communities from Georgia, USA - TSGA070 MetaG | ecosystem: Host-associated > Fungi > Mycelium > Unclassified | place: USA: Georgia, Alexander Wildlife... | reverse complement strand
CTGGCATATCACCTGGCGTATAATTTCGAGGAGGTGGGGTACCAAGGGAAGGATACCAAAACACATCGTTCTCGAGCTTCTTACTCAAGTTCTTCCAAGGTTTGTGATTGAACTTGGCCTTCCCTGTGGCATTCTGTCGGGACGACTCGGCCCTGGCTTCAACGTTTTCGTTGCCAAAAGCAAGGAAGTGAGCCTCATAGTGATCTTCTCGTTGAGATAACGCGAGAGCTTCAATATTCTGCAAGCAAAAGCCACATACCAGTTTGTCTGACATTGGGACTAGAAATAGGTCCGTCGACTCCTTCCGACATGACCACGTGATAGCGACGTATCAATATCAATGTGACGCGTCCTGATAATATTGCTATATTGATTCATGTCTAGATCCTACGATCGAGGTTCGTTCAGTGTACAATGGTTGTATATTGATTAAAGCCTTGAATTTAGCTCTTACCGTCTTCTCACCTGATGGCCATTTGTTCCAGGTGAATAAACTATGTTTAAAGAGATCATGTTGCACACTAATAGTAACTCCAGGTCGAGTATGCACTCGAGGCCGTACGCAAAGGAACATGTGCTGTGAGTTTAGCAGAACTCAAAAAACAATACCTCACTAAATCTCCCCATCAAGGTCGGCGTCCGAGGTCAAGATGTAGTTGTGCTTGGTGTTGAGAAAAAGTCAGTTCTGCAGCTTCAAGATCCGCGCACAGTGAGGAAGGTGGTAATGTTAGACGACCATGTTTGTTTGGCCTTTGCAGGTATGATTTATTCTGCTTGCCCTCTGATGTTGCTCAGAGATTTCTCCAGGTCTGACCGCTGATGGCCGTGTCCTCATTGATAAAGCACGTGTGGAGTGCCAAAGTCATCGCTTGACCGTTGAAGACCCCGTCACAGTGGAATATATTACAAGACATATTGCCAGTATTCAGCAAGTTAGTCAGTTCATGCTTGTCATTTCATTTTGACTCCAACCATATAGCGGTACACACAATCTGGAGGTGTCCGACCTTTTGGTATCTCAACACTCATAGTTGGATTCGATCCGCATGACAATAAGCCTAGACTGTACCAGACAGAACCAAGTGGAATTTATAGTGCTTGGAAGGTCAGTTGGTTGATTTGTGATAACAGCAGACTTTACTCTCACTGCTAGGCCAACGCCATTGGACGATCATCCAAGACTGTGCGCGAGTTCCTTGAGAAGAATCACAGAGATGACATGACAAGAGAAGAGAGCATAAAACTTACTGTCAAGAGCTTACTGGAGGTAGTCCAGACTGGAGCCAAGAATATAGAAATTAGTGTAATGGAGGGATATAGTAAAGTGACGGTATGTCAAGCCATTGTTCATTACTACTGGTTTGTCTCATGCATTTTGTCAAAGAACATGGAACTGGCAGAAATTGAAGGGATTGTCTCAGAGATAGAGAGGGAGAAAGAGGCCGGTCAGTTGTCCATCGTCATCTTCAGTCCTGATTCTCAACGGCTGTTCTCTTAGAGGCCGAACGCAAAAGGTCGCGGCTGGCAGCGACAGCTGCTGGTCAAGCTGCGATGACACAGAGAGCATCTGCAGGCGAGAGTTCTGGCCAGTAGACCTAATCTTTAATACAAAAATGCTATGTTTGTCTCTTGACTGCCAGTCAATCAGGGCCATCAATAATCACGTCCAGATTTGGCAATGGGTAAACGTGTCCTCTAAATGACCCCATCTAGCATCCGGTCCAAAGACGGGAGAAATTCCTGCATAAAAAATGTCCTCTACTCAGAAATTCTCTCTGTCATGTTTGTCATGCGTAAAAACTCGCGCTGGGCGTCTCCAACCCGCTACATCGGCGCAAGAGACTCGGACGTTCTTGGCAGTAATCTCGGGCTCAGAATATCATCACCTGTTCACACAAATATCGGAATCTCTGCGAAAGGCAGCATAGAAGTTGAGCTCATGCGTAACTTTCAAGAACTAAAGGGGATCATCAAGGGCATCTCAGGTAAATCAGACATTTCTCTGGAAGCAAGTCTGATTCTATATGCATTGTCCTGTAGATTTTGACAACGTGGACCTCCCCGTTCTCCTGAATCCTTTCTTTTCTATTCTTCGCTCTCCGCTTTCCACAGGTCCCATCACGTCTGCGGCATTATCTGCTCTACACAGTTTCTTTAGTTGTGGACTCATCAACCCTGATTCTCGGTCACTTGATCAAGCTCTAGTGGAACTCAGCAGTACAGTATCACACTGTAAATTTGAAACCAGCGACACATCGGGGGATGAGGTTGTGTTGTTCAAGATATTGACTGTGATCTATGATTGTTTGTGTGGAAATGTTGCTTCAAGCCTCGGAGACGTGGAAGTATGTGAAATGCTAGAGACAGTGCTAACTACCTGTTGTCAAATGAGGCTGAGTGGTAGGTCATTATGATCCTGCTGTTTGATCCCGTTTCATCTTGTCGTAGAGCTACTTCGTCGATCTGCCGAAAACACAATGCATTCAGTAGTGCGAACAGTCTTTGCCCGATTGAATGTTCTGGATCCTGGTGATGAGGAAGAGAAACTTGCGGTTGCGAGTGATGAACCAACGGAAGGCGAAATCAAGATGACAGTGTCGAAACAAGAAATTCCAATGGAAACAGCGGAAGGAGAATTTGTTGCCGATCAGATAAAAGAGGCCAAAGAGGATGAGGTGATAGGAGATCGACAAGAAATCGCTCCTGAAGTCAAGCATCTGGAAGAGGACCCTGAAACCGGAGTTGATCGTACCAAGTCTCGAACGGCCTGTAAGTGTCCATCTCAGCGGTCTTCAATGGATCTTATTCCTCCAACAGTTGGGCTACCATCCATTCTAGAACTTCTTCGCGTTTTGGTCAACGTGTTGGATCCCAATGATCAACAACATACGGACTCAACACGGCTTGTTGCCCTCGGTGTACTCAACACTGCTTTTGAGGAGTCTGGAACCGCCATTACTGAATTTCCCTCACTCAAAGCACTTATTGTCGACCCAGGTTCCAAATTCCTGTTCCAACTAGCACGCTCTGAGAACATGACTATCATCCAGTCTACACTTCGCACAATATCCACCATACTTTTTCATATGCGCAAGCATCTGAAACTTCAGCAGGAGCTTTTCCTGGCCTTCACCATCGATCGACTTATTCTTCCTCTCCCTGACCATAATGGAAGATCGTTGAAAAAGGGACAATCTCCCTCACCAAGGCCAGGCACGCCGGTTACATCAGAAACAAGTAAAATAAAGTCGAGTCTTGACAAGGCGCATGCTCCCACGCCGAGAGTGCACGCTCCACCTGCTCGAGGCGAAATGAGGGACCTCATTCTTGAAACATTGAATCATATATCTGACCAACCAAGCTTCATGGTAGATTTGTATACAAATTACGATTGCGACATCAATTGCGAGAACCTATTTGAACGCCTCGTTGATTTCTTGACTACCGTGAGCGTTATTCGATGTTCATCAGTGGTCCGTTGAATGAAGGTCGCCTAGTCTGTTCAATCCAGTAATGCTAATGCTCCTGACCTCCAACAACGCAACACACAGGTCCTTTGCTTGGAGTTGCTCCTGAGTTTTGTCCATAATATGGCGGCACGAGCTGAGGGTGTATGTTTATCCTTACTTCATTCGCCATCTACTCACGCTCAGCAATTAGGCAACAGAAAAATGGCCGAGTGTAGGGTGCAGACAATCGTCGTTGAATTTCGAATGCTGACTTGAGAGCACAGGATTTCCCATCGCCTGAGCTTTTGCTCCAGGCTAAATCACAAAAACAGATAATTCTCACTGGCGCCAACATTTTTAATAACAAGCCCAAGAGTGGGCTAGCCTTCCTCGAGGAAAACCGTATCATCTATAATGATCCCTCTGAGTTCTCCAAACCCCAAAGTCTAGCACAATTCTTGAAAGGGTGTACAAGACTCAATAAACGTTTGTTGGGAGACTACATATCAGAACCTGACAACATTGAAGTTCTCAAAGCGTTCATTGGTCTCTTTGATTTCAAGAATGTGAGTTTTATCATCAGATAAATCCAGGGTAGCACAGCTAACACAGAGTAGAAAGGTGTTGCCGATGCGATGCGTGAACTTTTAGAGAGCTTCCGACTACCTGGTGAATCACAGCAGATTTCACGAATCACAGAAACTTTTGCTTCAATTTACTTTGCCTCTGGCCCTGGTGAGTGTCTCCTGATCTAATAAGAGATTCAAGACCCAATCTGAATGATGTCTCAGCTGAAATCAAGAGTGAAGATGCTGTTTATGTTCTTGCCTACTCTGTCATCTTGTTAAACACTGACCTTCATAACCCCCAAATAAGGGTGAGCAGAAACAGTAAGATGTGGTTGAATTATTGCCAACATTTTTGTTAGAAAAGAATGACAATCGAGGATTATCAGCGGAATTTACGTGGAGTTAACAACGGTTCAGATTTTTCTTCAGAGTTCCTGGTACGTTCATTGTCTATTGAGGGCCTTTTTTATGCGACTGTCTCACAGAATACTATAGCAAAACATTTATGACTCAATTCGCAGGAGGGAGATTGTCATGCCAGAAGAACATACAGGCCAACTGGGCTTTGAATATGCATGGAAAGAACTCTTGGCAAGATCACGGAATGCGGGTGATTTTATGGTTTCTAATACACAATTGTTCGATGTCCAAATGTTCAAGTCAGTCTGGAGGTCTGTAATTTCAGCCATCGCCCACGCCTTTATCACATTCGACGACGATTACCTTATCCAGAAAGCGATAGCAGGCTTCCGACAATGTGCTACCCTCGCTGGATATTTCCACTTACCAGATGTCTTTGATTTTGTCGTTTTGTCGTTATCCCAGGCCACAAGTCTCCTCTCGGACTCATTACCAGCGAGTGTTCCCAATTACCCTGTTGTTGACGTTGAAGGCCAGTCTATCACGGTATCAAAACTTGCCGTAGACTTCGGTACCAATTTCAAGGGTCAATTGGCAGCTGTGGTGCTCTTTAACATTGTCAATGGCAACGGCAATGCACTGCGGGAAGGATGGACGCAAGTAAGTGAAATGAACTCATCCCATCGACAGTGATAACTAAGGATTTATTAAGATATTTGAGATGTTCCAGAATCTCTTCCTACATTCACTTCTCCCCACAAGGATGTTACAGATGGAAGACTTCCTTGGAGGTGTGACGATGATACCCTTGCGTGGTAGTCAGCCACCACGAGCACAGCCAAGAAATGAGGGTGGTCTACTATCAGCCTTGTCATCTTATCTCATGACGCCGTACAGCGCAAGCTCTGAAATGCTGGTTCCAGAAGCAACCCAAACTGATGTGGAAAACACTCTCTGTGCAATCGATTGCATTGCTTCTTGTAGACTGGAAGAACTTTACAGTCAAATCACGTGTGCCTCACTTCAGTTGGATTCGTCTCCTAGTCCTGACGAATTTCAGGCAATTAGATCCCGAGGCAATGGTGGCTGCGGTTCGTGCGCTCGAAGCGCTAGCACACGAAAGGGCTGTCGCCAAGCTTCAACTGCAATCCGACGATTCTTCGCCTGGGCCGGACAATCGTGAATACCAGCTGCCATACGACCCAGCTTCAGTCTTCCTATTGGAGACTATGGTTAGTATATCTTGTCAAGCATCACGGTATATAGAAGACCTCTGGTGGGTCTTCTGTAATTTTGAAATCGAATAAGCGATTCACGACACATTTAGGCCCATCGTCTTTGAGCATCTTTCTGCATTGTTGTCAACACCAACTCAGTACAGTGTGCTGTTGGTTGAACGTGCTGTCGTCAGCCTTTTGCGACTATGTCGCATCTTAGCGCAGACAGTAGGTCTAGTATACCTTCAGGGTTCTTACCTACTGATAGCAACATATTAGAACTCCCTCCGTGATCAGATTTATATCTCATTCGATTTGCTCGCTGGGCTTCCTGCCTCCGTTTCAAATGCTGTGGGGGAGCAGGTAGCATCCGGTGTCAGCCTCATTGTTCGAAACCATCGAGATGTTATTAGGTATGCATGACGAAACACGAAGCAGGGCATGACTGAGCAAGAGATATCTAGATCGCAAACTGAGTGGAACCTTGTCTTCGCAATGATCAGGACAACTTTACCTCACTCAGAAGCAGCACGACTTTCCTTTGACTTGACGACTAGTCTCACTTCCTCTGGAAACAGTTCTTCCGTTTCTCTAGACAATCTTCCAGGACTTGTCACCATTTTGGATGATTTTGCTGCAGTAGCAGGCTTCGCTGCTGAAAGGCATCAGAAGCGTGGGCGAAGAGCAGAACCTCTGACATCGGCTAAGTAAATTCAGGTCTCGACTTGCGTCCTTCTGAAGTCTCACTTGTCGGTTCTAGTTCCCCTATCATTGAACGTGGCAAACAAGCTGTCGATATCCTAGCCCGCTTACATCGCGATAATTTAGTCCCTTTGCTTCAATCTTCCCAGACAGATCACGATCAAGGTGAATCAAGTACAGGAGCCAGATAACTTATTTAAAATAGCTCAAACATACTCTCAGGAACTTGGCGGCAGTATATTCTCCCCACGCTCATGTCTCTGAGTCGCCAATCAACAAACGCAGCTCGCGAAGTTCGCCACACGGCCATCACCCACTTGCAACGTGTTCTTCTAGGTCCACACTTATTTTTTGATGAGAACAATCAGAGTCAAGTGGAAGATGTGTTTTACATGGTTGTATTTCCGCTTCTTGATGAGCTCCTAAAACCACAGACATATCAACGTGACCCCCTTGGCATTCCTGAGACCCGAGTCAAGGCCTGTGCGCTCCTTTGCAAAACCTTCATGCATTTAGAAGTCAAGGAGGATGTGAAAGAAGACTTCAAGGTCTTCTGGATACGGGTTTTGGACTTGCTAGACCGATTGATGAAAATGGATCATGGAGACCAATTGGTGCGACCATCAGTATCTATATATTCTCTTTGGCCTAATTCGACGCTATTTCAAGTATGAAGCAGTACCGGAGTCGCTCAAAAATGTGATTCTTGTGATGAATGCCACAGGGATCCTCGTACCTCCTCCTGCTGAGAACGATGATGCTCGGCAAGACCGCCAGCGGACTTTATGGTCAGCAACATACGAAAGGATAGAACAGTTCCTCCCTGGTTTTTTGGACGACATTGTTCCTCACCAATCAGTCGACCCTACTCTGGCTACTTAATTTCCATGGAAAAATTGACCACACACTTCAATACTTTCTCGAAAGCCAAAGCAAACGATGCAGATTACAAGCAAACTCACAAAAACAGAACTAAAGTAAAATCAAGTCACTCAGCAGACATAGTCCCAAACAAGTAAAAAAACTAGTAAGGACCAATGCACTTGTCCATAGTTTTTTGCACTCGGTCATCTAAAAGAATTGCATCTTTGAGGTTCTGGACCAAACTTTCACTGTCTTTTCTTATGGTCTAGTCAGTTTAGCTTACCGAACACGAGACCAAACACTGATGACAAGGGCTGTGGGTGCAACAGTATAAGCCAGGAGACGGATCGGTTGGCTTGTATACATTTCTCCCCATGTAGAATGGCCACCACCCAGGTGAATGGTAAACATCCAGAGTACAAAGAGAAGATAGCCAGACAGCCTATTTTGAAGTGCGAAAAAAGAGATTTCAGCCAGATAACTAGAAAGCACAGCAGTTACCTGTGATACTTCCAGACAGCCTTGGCCTTGATGCCTCCGCCGAAAAGTGACCCACCATTCCAAACGCTTCCTGCGCCAAGGAATACTTGAATGGTCATCCAAATCCAGCAAATTAGACCAAGTCTCTGCCCATCCAAATTCACTGAGCCAAATTCACCTGACCAAAGGGAAACTCACGGCGTGCCAAGTCGATAAGTGTGTGTATCCTTTCTCAAACTTGTACAGTACAGGTGCCAAGGTTCCAAGAAAGAGAATAGGGGTTCCTAAGAAAAACATCGCTCGCTGGTGGCGGATAAATCCTGTCACCTTTGTTTTTGCCTGATAGGTTGGCTGGAGAGTCATGATACCTGATTAATTTGAAGTGGGATATGTAAAGATTGAAGGCAATGGCAAAGTGACACAGACCGTATGTGAAAAAACAAAGAGCAAGCGTTTGCAAGGGAGGATGAAAAGCGAACCAGCTATACCTGACCGGGTTATTGACCAGAATCGCAGTCCAAGTGGCTATCACAAGCACCTGCCACGTAAATGAGAACATGGGATCAAGGTTCGCTAAGAAAAACCACTCACCACCATGCCAATCTGTCGGAGCCGCCATCGTTCGTCATTAATACAGGAAAATCAAGCAAGGAAAGCCTGACAGTAGCTAGATTCCTCGCCCAGCCATCCCCTTGGCGGCCTTCAAGTTTGGTTCCACTCTCCTCACTGACAACTGTGTCTCCTGCGGTGATGGAAGACAAGGCCACACCAGGCTGTGCAAGTCCAGAGTCGTCGGTATCCGGTATGCTACCGGGCGGTAACAAACGTTCCTGTTCAATTTCAGAGCTAGCCCAGAGGCGAAAATTGCGGCCGAGGCTCGTCGACATTGTCTTCTATTGCACCGTGGGCAGCTGAAAGTGAACTGACATTTAAAGTCCTTGCCAGATTATTGATGATTAACGTACAGCCAATCACACCCTCTCAATTCTGATCAGAGCAACTAATAGCTCCGGACCCATTGAGAACAACGCGCAATACTTGTTATATACGTGTGTTAAGGTACGCGCAACAAAGACGGGCAAGCGCAAAGGCGGATACTATGGTATAGAAGTATCAAAAATTAAGTATCAAACATGGAGCAGATAAGGTGATAAACAAAATTGAGTCAGCTCAAATTAAGAATTAGACAGCAACAACAAATGCGAATGGATTAGAAAGCATTCTGCTTATTTCGAGCAGGGTTCTTCACTTTGGGGTAGGCCAAGTGTGTTCGGCCTTCCATTTCTGGACAACTTCGGAAACACGCTCTTGGTTAAAGATTGGATATGAGAATTGATAGCCAGTCAGTTTCTTCAATTTAGCATTGCTGAGTGCGACAGTGTGCTTATCAAAGGAATATTTGTCCATGTAAGCCGAGAGTTGTTCATGAATAACTGGAGGATTGCTGTTCTTCATCATCTCTGCCCATGTTGTTACGTGCAGATCATTAGCATCTTCAGCATAACCATCGTCAACCAGCTAGTCGGTGGTAAGCAGTATGAAACTGATAGATGCATTTATCAACAAACTTTCATGTAAGTCGCCGTCAACGGATTGAAGAACTGGAAACTTGTGCGAAAGATAGCAGCAATAGTTTCACCAACACTGAGCAGAGTACTATTTGTCTCATCAGTCTACAATAAATGAGCAACATTTTTCTTTCATGAAAGAATGCATAGCTGCTCACCACATTGAAGATTGGAGCGACGACCTTCTGGCTTTTCGGAATGGCTTCGTCAGTCTTGGGAGGGTCACTTGATGGGACGTGACACGCAATTTCCACACCAGCCTGTTCATTAGCGGCCTTTCTCCCCAAACGCGCCATCCAGATCGCAGCGGCCCAAGCAGAACCAGCAAGATCTCGAGCGTGGACTGTGTTGATTGGGTTTTTTCCAGGTGACCACCTACGAACCGTTCATAAGCATTATTATTATCCTTTCAACTTTGGAAGCACATACATAGACTTGACGGGTTTCTTGAGATATCCATAAACAGACGAGACTATGATAGCGGAAGCAACTATGCACAGTCAAAATCAACATCGGATGGGAAAGGTGACAGCACAGAAACGTACTGATACCGTAATTCGTGTATGGTCCATACACGAAGCCAGGCCTCAAGATAACAAGATTGAGCCTATCGAAGAAATTGTCAATCAACAATCTTCATCAGACAAGGAAAACCAACTCCTTAATAGCTCCAATAATTCTCAACGTCTCATGCCACCAGAGACCTATAGCACCCCATGGCTCTACTCCACTTTTCTCGTCTTGGGGACCTTTACCCAGCGTTCTGTAGAACGGGTGATGGATTCGGACATATGCCTTGACGTTTCGTCTGGCAGCCTCTTCAGCAACAAGTCTGGCTATGCGACACGTGAAGCTGATAATGATCTGTACAGATCAAGATTCAAAACGTTATTCCGAACCGAAAAGAGCTTATTCAGAAACAAGCAAAATCTAGATTCACGCACCTCCTCAGAGCGATCCGGCCAAACTTCGCCCGTAAAGTCAAATACGTATTCATATTGAGGAATCCCAGCAGGAGGCTCAAAGACCCCGGAAATTCTATCTAGACAGTGCAGAGCCTATCAGAAGGCAGCTGGGTTACAAGGAATGAAAGAACTGCACCAGGAACAGTCAGGTTCACTTGGCGATATTCCACCTCTGGCCTTTCTAACACAGCAGGAAACTCTGAGCCGATATAGCTGATACGTTATGATCAAATCATAGAAGCGTAAGCAAGAAGGATGGAAATGAAGAGCCGTCAACAAACTCACGTGGTAGGTGGTTTGACGGAGTACTTGTCAACGATTAGTAAGTACTATGGTTCATGGATCATCAACACATTTCTGAAGATCGAGTGGCGTGAGTGGCGACGCACAGAAACAAGAGGTTCACCCTGCACAGGAACGAGTAAGGAGGCAAGGGCACGCGAACAAGTGTTAAGACCACCTAAATTTGGAGGTATGAGCAAAGACGAGAGTTTTATTGTGGCGATCGAGATGCGAGGGAGAAAAACCACGACAAGACGGAAAAAAGATGAATGGGAGGAGGGAGGAGAGGGCTGAGACTGACCAAAAATGATAACGCTGGGCTTTTGATCCATTGGTCTGGATAAAGGCAGGAAACACAAAGGACGGGGTACTAGAGAAAGGAGGGAAGGAGATGAGATGCTTTAAGTCATTTTGTTATGTAATCGGAGTCTCAATTAACAGCCGACAAGGATCAACGACCGTCCTTGCATCTTCTCGTGCGTTGCGTTGGAAACATCCTCACAGGCTTCTTCTTCTCGGCCATACTCCTGACCACACCTTGCTTTTCTCCACAACTTTCTTTGACACCTCCGACTCCGCTGGACTCACCCACCTCACATTCGCGTCAACACACAACCACACAGTCTGACTGTCAGATTGATTACGTAATTATCCACGTGAGTCTCACTGATTGACAACCTGATCAAGATCGAAGATATTTATAGATGCATGAAAAATCTTGCGCTGCAAATTCAGGATGCTCCTCGATCGATCTGCCATACAGTGTCTCTGCGAGTTCACCAAGAGGCATTGCACTGTTGTTTTTTCTTGCAATCTCGGTTGCCAGCCCCATATCCTGCATTACAATCAGTCATGATGTCATCGGGAACACTGATGACATGACCTTGAACATAAGTGCTGTGACGAAGCCGCCTTGATAATCCCTCTCGCACGGTGCAGACTTATCTTCCAGAGCTCCTGCAACTGGGTTATTGACGGAGGATGCCCAGCACCTGCCAGTACTACTATTGATGACAGAAGCCAAAACAGCTGGATCCAGACCTAGCTTTTCACCTAAAAGCATACCCTCAGCAACCACAATCTGCTGTACACCTAGTATAAGCTTAAAAAAAGGAAAGGGGTGTGTCAAAAAGGACAAGACGAGGTATTTTGGTTACTCACGTTGTTGCAAATTTTGGCACCTAAACCGGCGCCAGAAAGACCGCAATGGATGATCCGTTGTCCCATCTGGGAAAGGACCGGCTGGGAAAGTTGGAATGACTTCTCTGTACCTCCTACGAGGAAAGAAAGAGTGGCTGTTTTGGCTCCGGCAACACCTATGAGGACAGTTGTTAACCGAAACAGTCGTGAATGGGATATAGACTTGCCACCAGACACGGGTGCATCGACCATCTGAGCGCCAATATTACTAATATCAGCAGCAATTGCTCTGGCAACATCGACATCAAGAGTAGTTGAATCGATGCAGAGAGTTTGAGCGACATCTCGAGAGGGTAATCCTTTCAGAGCTGGGATGATCCCCTGCAAATAAACTTGCTTGACATGTGGCGAAGAGGGAAGCATAGTAATGATAGTCTTGGAAGCCAGAGTAGCCCTAGACCCTTTCTAGATCAGCACTCTAGTACGGAAACGAGTATTGGTGTGCTCACTTCTCAGGGGTAGTCACGACCTCCAACTTTGCTCCAGGATATTCAGCCAAAAATTTGCCACGGAAATTATGGGCGTTTTCTTGCAGAGCATCACATACAACGAAGCGAGAATCTTGTGATTGGTTATATTGCTTAGAGAAGAGATTGTATGCCATTTCAGAGCCCATTCGACCCAAGCCGATGAAACTTGTACTTCTCAGACGAGGAACGGACCGCTCCAGTTGCTGGAGCCATTGTATAGTCGGACGCATCAAGACTTGTGGGATGTGTATACAGAAGATGAAGAGGATAGAACTCAATGATTTGTTGTCAAAGGTCGGAGCTTGGCTACTGATTGCCCAAAATAGACAACGCTGAATACATTTTCTGAAATCTTGAAAATCAAGCTACAATTCATTTTCTGTCCCCACAAGGACACAGCCGAAATTCAAAGGTCGGTCGTTCGACATGGAATCTTGAACGTCAGGTTAGTTGGTCTCCTCAGCCCAATTATCGTACTTTGTAATTTCATTCACCAGCTTGTCTCTGCGGAAATGATACATTCAATCGGTCTTATTTTCTATATGTTCAATAGGGCGTCGCGTGTTTCTTTCTATCAAGCAATGTTCCAGAATCAGGGATCCAATTATCTGCTCAATCTGTAGTAGTTGAAACAAATTTATTTTATGGCTACATAATCGGAATTGTCGGACTGTAAGGTGATTCGATGATTCGATCTACAGTCCTGTTCATCGACTTGCCCAGTATCAACTTTTGCACCTCTTGCCTCATAGATAACACATCTGTACAAATAACTCCTGTGCTAAAATCTTGGACTCTGAAAATCAGGCGCTTCAAATATGCTTGCAGCGGCGACATCATTCTTCGCTCGTACAAACATTTCCCAATCCTACAACATCGGTCAACCACCGAGCCCAAGCGCAAGTTCGAGCAGACCCACCACACCAGGCGTCGCCTCATCCTCTGTCATTAGGGGTTCAGGTTCTGGAGGCAATGGAGTTCTTGCGATTACGTTTACACCGACGTTTGCAGTTGGATTATGGAAAATACAGAGTGCATATCACAGAGTAACAAATAAGAGAGTCTCAGTGTGGAGTTTTGATAAACGTGGGGCAGATATTGAGAGACTGGGAGTGGCTGCTCGAGAGTCGGCACTGAGAGTCTTGAAGGCCGAGGTGAGTGGTTGTCGCTTGTCAAAAAGACTTGCATTCACTGCCGTAGTAGGCCTCTGCTTTGGGACGGTTAAGACACCCTTCAATCCTAGGTGAAACAAATCGATGGTTACAAAATGTTCCGTCGCTCATCAAATATTTTAGAAATGGTCGAGCCCTTGGAAGAAACACGAAGCGAATTGATTTTTGCGACTGAACCGATACTCTCGAGCCTCGAGCTATCTATACCTGGATATGGGAGGCACGCATCAATTGTTGAGCTTGATGAAGTTGAAGTGGGTATTGTCGCCCGTGTAAATGCCTGAAGCAGCTGCTAACGCCTTTGCCTTTAGATCCAGAAAGGCATCCTCCAGATTTGCAAAGGCCTTTCATTTCTACACTCTTCGGCTCAATTGATTCACAGTAACATATGTCCAGAAAGCGTCATCATTAACACTGCTGGCGACTGGAAGATCTCTGGTCTTGGCCTGACAATTCCCCTGCTTACAGATGGTCGACCTACACGCTGGGAATTCCCGACTTATGATGGTCGAGTTCCTTCATACATCCAGCGCTCCTTTGATTACATGGGTACGTAGTCGCGTATAAGATCGCTTTACCCGCATCCTGAAGATTGAGATTACAGCTCCAGAATATGCATTAGATGAACAACTTCTGACAGCTTCAGACATGTATTCTCTTGGATGCCTTATTTTTGCCGTCCATTGTAAAGGAACGCCTCCATATAAAACGCATGCGAACTTGGGTAGCTTGCGTGAGAATGCGAGAAAACCTCTTATTGGGGTAGAAAGATTGGACAAAGACCTCCAAGGTAGTTATGTCTTTTGACTTCTTATAAGTTCGTCCCTCACTGTAATTCTTAGCGCTCTTGCAATCCCTCGTCAATCGCCATGCTACATCACGTCTAACTCCGTCGACATTACCTTCGCATTCATTCTTCTCTTCTCTGCCTATCTCGACACTTAACTTCTTGGATAGAAGTAATTTCACGGCTAAAACAAGGGGAGAAAAGATTTCTTTCATGAGAGGTCTTCTCGGAGTGCTGGATCGATTCTCCGAAGGTCTCAGAGTACGAAAAATTCTTCCTTCACTTCTCGAGGAGGTTAGCTTTTCCCATTTGTCGGGTCACTAAAATGGCTAAATTAACACTGATAGATGAAAGATATCCACCTCTTGCCTTACATCCTTCCGAATATCTTTGCAATCTCGAATGTCTTGACAGCCTCCCAATTTGCTAGCCTGGTGTTATCAAGTCTGAAACCACTCTTCGTTATCAAAGAGCCTCCGCAAAACATGCTAACTTTGTTGGATAATCTGCATTTACTCCAAGAGAAGACTGAAAGAACCGTGTTCAGAGAGCGTATGTTGACCCTTCTCTTTGTGCTACATCAGTTGATCTATCAATCAATAGAGGTTTTGCCTCTTGTTTATAATGCTCTCGAATCGGAGCATACTGATGTGCAAGAACGGGCACTCAAAGCCGTGCCTGATCTATGTGAAACGATTGATTATGCTGAAGTTCAAGGTGTTCTTTTTCCTCGCGTCGCTGTTCGTGCTATAATACTATCATCCTCCAGCTTTGAGTTGAATACCATCCACAGCTTGTCTTCTCAAAGACAAAGGTCTTGACAGTCAAAGTTGCCACTCTAGCCACTTTTCTTGTTATGGTCAAGACACTCGACACTGTATGTACAATCAATCTTCCCTTTACCTCTGATCTTGGTATTCTCAATGTTTTGGTATTCAGTCAAGTCTTACTCAAAAGTTAGTCCCGCTCTTGGCCAAGACTCGAACAAAAGAGCCAGCCGTGATGGTCCGTAGTTACGTTTACCTCCGCCGTTGGTAGCGATACGACTGACATTGCCATCTAGATGGCGACTTTATCAGTTCAAGAAGCCATGGGTTCCAAAGTCGACAGAGAAGCCGTCGCCACGCTTGTCCTCCCTCAACTATGGGCAATGTCAATGGGACCTTGTATGTTGTCAATTTTTCTTTCTTTGTTGAGACTAATCATATCCCATTCAAGTACTGAACGTTGGACAGTTTCAGCGTTTTATGTCTGTAATCAGGAAGCTTGGTGACAGAGTGGAACGCGAGCACAACCAGTTCCTTTGCGATGCTCAGCGCATTGAAGATAGGTCCGCAACTACGGCCAATGATTCCGTCGGGATACTTCCGTCCGTAGCGGTTGATTTTGAGAGCCTTGTGGGAAGAGCAGATACTAATGGTTCAGGCAAGAGTCAGAGTACAGACAACACCTCGTGGGATGATGATCCATGGAAGAACATTTTTCTTGATACGGTGCGCTACGCATTCGTTTTATCCTTTCAGGGAAATTTACGCAGCCTTCCCCATCCACTCAGTCTGTAGTCCCTCAAACACAAACACCTCATTTGAGGACATCGTCTTCTGTGATATCAAGTGACCACTCCCATTTGGATTCACTCCAACCTCAACAATCGTTCAAAGTAGACTCGAGAAAAGCTGCAAATCCAAGCGTTAGGTCAACAAGATCCCCATCCGCTTCTCAAGTCCTTTTCAGCGCCCTCGCTCAGTCGACCCCTGCGCCACCACTCTTACCTAAGCCTCTGTCCTCATCCAGTTCTGAGATCCAACTTCAAAGACAAAATCAGCCAACCAACCCAAATTACAACATTTCATTGGAACCACCATACATAGGCTCCTTGTTCCCTTCCCAGCCGTCTATGCTACAACCCTTACAGCCATCTCCTCCTTCGCTACAATCACTATCATCGGCTCAAATACCTCAAATGTCAAGCATGGGAGGTATTCTTACGCCGTCCCGACCTATACAATCACCCTGGAGTGTAGCTAAGAAGCCTTCACAAAATGATTGGGATGATTTCGATCCTCTAGCTTAGATAGCATATCTGATATAATTTACCTCCCTCTATCTCCATATTAAAATACTGTCACCTTGATGACCTGGCATGTTGGTCTGTAGT
>Ga0153986_1000279_pt1 | contig 16292 bp, 19 predicted proteins | sample TSGA070MetaG_FD_104724 | JGI IMG/M metagenome (GOLD analysis project Ga0153986, IMG submission 104724) | Attine ant fungus gardens microbial communities from Georgia, USA - TSGA070 MetaG | ecosystem: Host-associated > Fungi > Mycelium > Unclassified | place: USA: Georgia, Alexander Wildlife... | reverse complement strand
GCTCTCCGATCTTCTTCCCGACACCAGTATCACCTCCCCTTCTCCCGATGGAATCGTTTCTTTGTACAGAATTTTGCTTTCCCAAAGATCCGAGCTCGAAGACACTCAACATGAGTTAGAAAATGCACGTGCAGAGCTAGAGAAGAAGGACATTGAATTGGATCAGGCATTGCAGGATGGAGAGACAGGGATTAAGAAAGTGGAGGCACAGATTGAACTAGCTCAAGAGGAGTTGAAGAGAGTCAAGACTGAACGCGACGAACTTGGTATGTCATAACTGTTCATGCTCCATGAATTTATCCGACGCGTTGCTTGATAGCTGCATCAAAATCTAAGCTTCAAAATGACATTGCCGAGTTACAGTATTCACAATCACAGACGGTCTCTGAGAATGAGATCTTGAAACACCGTGTAGAAGATGTTGAACGAGAGAAACGTGATCTTGTTGGCGTGGTAAGCAGGCTAAAAGAAGAGGGTATTCAAAGGACAGGCAAGTTTTAAGTCTTTTGTATCAAATGCTTTTCTCATATTTGCGCAGATGAGGTGACAACACTTCGTGCAAACTTAAAGGAGGCACGGCAGGAGCACCAAAAATTGGACACTCAGATCCGTGATCTTCGTTCAACCGAGACATCCAATAAGGTGCGTCGTCGCATGAAGCGTTCAACTCTCACAACAACTCATCCACCGTTTCTTAGTTTAGCATTGACACCCTTACGAAACAGTTGGAGCTTGCTCAGGCCGAGACGAAGCGCAACAGCGATGAACTCAACATAAAGATTGACGAATTTACTAAATACCGTCGCACAAAACATGCTGAGCTTACCGAACTCCAGGCTGCCCATGACTCCCTCGCTCAGACTGCTGAATCTACTCAAGTGTCGCTCAAGGCCTTACAATCCACACATTCAGCCCAATCCCATCAACTCACCCAAGCTTTGTCCAAAGTTCAGGACCTTACCGGTCAGCTTGCCGAACAGGAGACCAAGTTCGCGAATGAAGCAAGCGGTCTCAAACGTTTGGTAAGCCTGATGGAGGAGCGTGAAAAGCAAGTCAAGGAGACTGTTGAAAACCTCGAGAATGAGTGGGCTGGTGTCGGACAAAAGGCTGAGGCGCGAGAAGCAGCACTGAAGGATGAGATCGACAAGGAGAAGAGAGGTCGGGAACAAGCCGAGAAGCGGATAAAAAATCTCGAGACTGTTCTTGAAGGTATGGGACGCGGAGAACTTCCCATTCCTGGTCGTAGCAGCTTGCCTGTTACACCCATACATATTGCTGGCACCCCTGGTGATCTCTTTAATGATGGGATTGGGAGTTTGAGCCCAACGATCGCCATTGCAAGCCGGACACAGAGGGGTGGAAAGACTTTCACAGAGGTTTACACTGAGTTCGTCAAACTTCGGGAAGACTACGCCAAGAAGGTGATGGAATGTAATCATTTGGAAAGGACACTGCAGGAAGTACTCGCACAGATACAAGAACGTGTGAGTATCATATCGTTGTCAGTTCTTCTCTTTCATTCAGACGCGTCCATCAGGCACCTGTACTGTCTCAACAACGTGCCGAGTATCAACGGCTCCAGAGTGAAGCATCTGAGCTTGCAAGACAGCTTTCTCAAGTCATCGCTGAACGGGATGCTCAAGCACGTCTCGCCCAAGAGAGCTCACAGAAATATGCTAAGAGCACTGCTGAGAACAAACTTCTCCAACAGCAACTTCACGACCTTGGGCAACAGGTGCAAAACCTTCTTAGAGAGATTGCCCGTCAAGATGATCCCACTATCCCTGCTGATGAAGATTTTGAAGAAGCCACCGTTGAACCAGTTGCTGTCAACCAGGTTATCACGAACAATCTCCTTCTCTTCAAGAATATCAATGGATTGCAGGCTCAAAATCAGAAATTACTATCTGTTGTGCGAGACTTGGGCACAAGATTGGAGAACGAGGAACAGGAGTACAAGATCACAATGGAACGCGAGCAGGCAGAAGCCATCAAGGAGGCCCATGAGGCCATTCAAGAGCTTGCTTCCGCGCTGGAGAGGGAGAAGGCTCACCACACGAAGGTAATACAGGCATACATGAAGGAGCGTGAGGCCCTCAAAACAATGGTTGCTCGTGCCGGTATTATCGAACCTTCTCCGGGTGTCACATCTCAGGCTATTGAGAGCCCTACTTCTTTCGGTAATCAGGATGAGCTCGCAAAAGAGTTGGCTGAGGTTCAGAGTCACTTTGAGGCATATAAGACAGAGATGGGTCTAGACACGTTGAAGCTCAGGGAGGACCTTGTGCAGGCACAGAGAGAAGCAACAACTGCCACTGCAGCTCTTGCAAAGGCGGAGGCCAAATTGCAGTACATGAATGGTATGTGACCATTCTTACCTTTGAACCCTTGTTTCACATCTTGTAAAGAACGCAGTCGCATGCATGTGGAACAACTTGACCTTCGACTCGGCGAGGTTGACAATCTCACCAAACGTAATAACCAGCTCCAGGATCGATGGATGCGTCTTGATATCGAATGTAACCGCCTCACCGAAGATCTTCAGGTCGCGACCGGTCGCATCGAACAGCTTAGGAACGAGAATGCAAATCTACGCGCTGAGAAAGATATCTGGCAGGTTCGTCTTTGTCGTCAGTTCTTATGGGATAAAAATTTGAGAACTACCTGATCCAGGGCACACAAAACCGTCTCCTAGAAGAGAACCGAACATTATCATTGGATCGCTTACATTTGTCTGATCTCATAGCCAATGTACAGAAGATGCATAATGACCTTGAAAGGTCAGGGGAGAATGATCGCCGACGGCTCGAGAGTCAACTTCAAATCCTTGAAACCCAGGCACAAGATTTCCGAGCTCAACTCTCACAAGAGCGTGACGTCATCCGTAATCTTCAACTTCAAAAGGAGCTTGAACTCAGAGATCTCCAAAATCGTCATGATAAAGTCGTAAGTCAAAATTTTCTAGGGTCTATTCAAGGCTCCAAAATGTTTTGAAACAGGTTGAAGAATATTCTCGCAATCGCGAAAACCTCATGGCGGCGGAAATGACGAAGAAGCACCTAGAAGAGAAGTTGGATGACATGAAGAAACGGCTGCAAGGTAATGAAGAGAAGTTGGCGGTTTATGAGCGGAGGTCTGGATCGATTGTGGTGGCGCAGAATACGGATGACAGCATATCACGCGAGCAGCAGTTGGACGCTGAAATTGCCGAAATAAGGTGCGCCTTTCTGCTCTCTTGTTGTTTTGCTCTGACGCGGTCGCCATCTGTAAGATCCGCGATCAAGGCTACTGAAGTCGAGCTTGAGAAAGCAAAAGAATATGTCCAACAATATCAGGACATCTCAAAAGCAAATGAAGAGGCATTATCAGACCTCAGCGGCACGTTTGATGATTATAAGGCTTCAACTGAGGCTCAAGTTGCTCTCCATGAGGTTCTCTAAAGTCCTGATGTTTGTGATCATCCATGTTAACCTGCGTTTAGACCGAAAAGAAATCACTGGAAAACAAATGTTCTGATCTACAACAAGAACTTGAGCAAGCCAAGGCTAAGTATCAGGAGCTGCAAAAAGTATTTGAAAGCGAACGCATGGCCTGGGCTAGTGACAAGAAATTGCTGGAGGGCACGATTGTAGACATGAGTACATCCGAAAAGCATTCGGAAGAGGATAAGAACAAGTGGGAGCAGGATCTTAAGGCACAAGAACAGCGTGCAAGGGTATGTTATCGCAAAGGAACAAATTATTGGACACAAACCAATCTTTGCTTGTCAGACCGCCGAGAATCGTTACTCGAATGAGTTGGTTGCTCATGCCGAGTCCATCCAAACTATTGAGACACTTCGCAAGGATCTGTCTGTTGCTCGAAGTGCAGCCCGTGATAACTCGACTGCCGCTGAGACAGCTCAAACAAAACTCGAAGCTTCAGAGAGTAGTTGGAAACTCCAGAAGGAGGCGTTAGACAAGGAAATCACTGATCTTCACAATCGGTAAGTCCTTATGTATAGATTGAATTTCCGGTGTTCATCTTGTACCCTGCCTACAGGTACAAGGATTTGTCAACTCAGAATAACGTCCTTCATCAGCATCTTGAGTCCGTCAGTATGCAAGCTGCTCGCATCAGACAGGCAGCCGGCTCAACATCCGAAGTTCAAGCGACGGGTGATGAAGGGTCGGATGTGAAACTTGCTGAGTTGCAATCTGTTGTTTCATGGTTGCGCAGGGAGAAGGGTATTGTTGACCTTCAGTTGCAACTCGCTTCCGATGAGAATGCTCGACTCAAACGCCAGATTGAATATCTGACTAAATCATTACAAGAGACTCAAGCAACCCTCTTCGAGGTAGGGTTTCTGCCTAGATGCTTATGTAGACAGACTAGCTAACCATTGTCCCCTAGGAGCGCGAAAAGGCTGTTGATAATGCCGCTTCTGCCACCCAGCATGCTGAACTTGTGGAGAGGATCACCCAGCTCAACATTCTCAGGGAGAGCAATGCCACCCTCCGTGCCGACTGCGAGAATTATGCCAAGAGATCTCGCGAACTTGAGGCAGAGCTCAGGAAAGTCACAAACGAACTCGAGCCTTCCCAAGAACAGATACGTGCCACACAAGCTGAGTTAGATGTTACGAAAGCTCAATTGGTACGTCTGGAAGAAGAGTGCCGCAGGTGGCAAGAGCGTAGTGCCCAGCTGCTGAGCAAGGTAAGTCATTTCTTTATCTGAAAGCATGCAGATGCATTGAAAGGTTGTAGTATGATCGTATCGATCCCACTGAAGTCCAGGCTCTCAAGGACGAAATCGATCGTTTGAAGTCATCGAACGATGACTTGGAGGCCAAGAAGGTAGCTCTTGAGGCTGCTGAGGCTCAGCATAACCAAGCTGTGACTGATGCAATGACTCGCGTAAGCCTCGCAGGAAACTTGATGATCGCATGTTTATGATTTCAATAGCTCGATTCATTCAAGGCCACAGCACAGAAGAATAACAGTATCTTTAAGTCTCGGATGGAAGCTTCGCGGCAGGAGAATGTCAAGATCAAGGAGGAGAAGGAGAAACTAGAAGCGCGCGCCAAGGAGCTTGAGGTTGCAATAAATTCACTGCAGGTCACCAAAGAAAGCGCGACGTCTAATGCAGAAGCTTTTAAGAGAGCAACCGAGCAGACTATTGCTATTGTAAGTGAATATTTCATTTTGTTCTCCAGTCACTGAAGGCTTCAACAGGCCACTCTCTCAAAAGAACGAGACGCGCTACTTGCAGAAAAGGAGAAATGGACCAAAGTTAACGTAGAAGGTGTTGATACAAGCGCTTGGGAGAAGGAGAAAATAGGGCTTGTCAAGGCCAGAGATGAGGCTGTGGAGAAGCTAAGGGTATGTTTAAATAACTCATTGAGTGCAATGACCTAATATCGTTTCCAGACCTCGATGGAGGACGCCCGCAAGGCGATTGATGATGCCAAAAATCTTCGTTTCCAAAATGTCTGACTATCTGTTTTGTTTCTAATTCAAAGCTGATTCTTTTCTTGTTCAGGAGAAGTTTCAAGCTCGTCTTCACGACCTTCTCAAATCTAAACAAGCCGATGCGGAGCGAGCTGTTGCGCAACAGGCTAACGCCGTCTCAGAGGCAGTGGAGAAACTCAAGGGTGAGCTGGGCCCGAATTCTTCAGCAGAAGAAAAGGAGGCCCTAGTAAAGAAGCACACGGAAGAGCTTGGTGCCCTGCAAGCGAAGCTAGTCGAACAACACGAGAAGGATCTCAAAGCCGCTGTAAATGCTGCCGTCGAGGCCGTGCAGAGGGAAGCCCTTGATGCTGCTCATAATTTCGAAAAACAACCCACCATCGATGCTGCTATTGCCGCATATGATGCCAGTGTCAGAGCTCAACACGAGGCGGAAATCGAGTCGGCAGTCGAGCGTGGAAGAAGAGAGCAGATAACTAAAGGAAAGCTGAAGGATGCCCAACTTGCTAAGGCACAAAAGCGGGTCAAGGACCTTGAAGCTCAAATTCTGGAATGGAAGAACACTGGTGCTCTACCGCAAGATACCACCATTGCAGCTGCGCCTGCTGCTGCTCCCCCTACTACCCCTAATACTACCACTACACCGGCCTCTCTACCAACAGCCACATCAAGTCAGATCCAACCCACGGCCTCAACAAGTGCTGCTTCTACCTCAGAACCTGGACAAGCTCCTCGGAGACCTTCAATGCAAGCTGGTGTATCCCCCACAAGAGTTTCACGAGGCAACGCCCCCGCTGTTGGGAGGGGAGGAGGACGTGGAGCCGCAGCAGCAAGAACCCCACCTGTGCGAGCCACTACTGGCAGAGCTTCCCTTTCTCATGCTGCTGGCTCCCCTGCAGGAATGTCGATCATGGGTGCCGCTGCGAAGCGGCCTCGCGAGGAAGGAAATGACCCTACCGATGATTCTCTTGCCAAGCGTCTGAAGCCTTCAGAAGGGACAGGCAAAGGGCCTGTACCAATTCGTCGTCCTCCAGGAATGTAGTGTTCACTTTTAATGATTTAAAATCTGTCGCTTATCACCTCATTTGTATTATTGTTATTAGTATCAAAGACACGTTTTTGCTTGCTCTATAGTATCATAGATGGCATCTACATTTGATAAATTATTTACATTGTTTTAGTAATGACTTATAGCAATTGCGCAAGACCACCCAAGATGAGATATCTTCGAAGCCTGTCCTGAGAACGATTATTCAATTGCAACCCGGATAGGAAGGACATCCATATGGTCCAGGTTCAAGTCTCTGCGAGACTATCCCACATGAAGTGAGGTCACGCTCTTTCACAGTATCCCCCAGCTTACTTCTGCCTATCTACAGCCAGGTCTTTTCAGGCTCAGTGCTTCAGCTGAACTCAGCCTACAATTTCTAGAAATAAAGAGGAAGATGTCAACGCATAGCTTGATCTCGTACACAACCCAGCCTACACCAAGTCTACGTGCACCATCCTATGCCTCTCAGCCACTCGAGAACGAGCGGACTATTGCATTTAATGAACGATTGAGAAGGCGTACAGGAAATTTTGTCAAACATAGTAAAAATGGGCATGCAAAGCTGAGACTAATCGCTCAGCACGAGGGGGTGGAAATACCGGTATATGGGATTGGCGGGTTGGTGGAGGGTGTTATTGAACTGAATGACATGAAGACAGAGGATGTGGATAACGTTCAAGTCAAGGTACGGGTTCATCATCGAGCATCGGATACTAACGAGCTCAACCACAGATCGAAGGGCGATTGAAGGTGCATCAACTGGGAGAATCTGGAGATTCAACTGTCCAACTGGTCCTCGATACGAAAAAATTTTGGGTTCGCGGACCGGGTTCTTCAGAGTGCCCGAAAACAATCGATTTCGAGTTCACGCTTCCTACCACATTCGCGACTAGTGAAGGCAACACCTATGTAAGATTATCTCGCAGTGTTTAGTGTTTGCCAGTAATCCCACCGACATTTCAACAGCCTTTGCCTCCCACATTCAAAGTCAAGCTGAAGGGTATCCCAGGATTTACTGCTTCGATTGAGGTATGCCAGCTTCTCCTGCAGCAGGGGAAACTATTTACTCTGCAGCGACTGGATAGTATTCTGTTTCTGCTTTGATCAATAGGCCCAATATGATGCCTCCTCTGGGTCCATTGGTCAATTCGAAATCACTTGGATTGCACATCGGGACGAGGTGTGTTGCCTTGACTACAGTCAGCATTGTGCAGCTCAATCTTTCCAGTGTCGTCAGTACTCCGTTCCTATATTACCCTCGTAGTCGTCCTCCCGCTCCTCTTCCGCGCGCATTGGTTTGGACACCCACAAATGGATTCGGCTTCCTAGATGAATGGCGCACTTACGAGGTTGTCTCAAAGGCTAAGCAACCGCGTTTACAGGACATTGTAGTCAAAATTCATATTCCGAAATCAAGAACATTCTATTTTGCACAGAGAATACCCTTCTATCTCTCCATCGAATCCTCTGCTGTTAGCCTCGCAGCGTTCCTGCCTTTCGCTCCGACAATTGGGCCTATGAGCTTGAAAGTTGCTACAAAGATCGAGGTATTGAGACAAACTACTGTCAACGTCAGGTAAGCGTGGTTGATACTGTTTGATGCATCAAATCTCCAAGACTTTGGAGTTTCAAGAATGTGGCCCGCCAACGGGTGAGCGAAGATATGTGGAGAGTCGACTGTATTGGAGAAGGGAAATTTGATAACCATCTCGTGAGTTTGTGCCAGCTCTGCTATGAGCTGTGTGGTTCACAGTATCCATCCAGGGCAACGATAAGACGACCTCCGTCTTCTCAGGGGAGATTGGTATTTTTGACGTGGTTCAAGTATGTGGATTCAAAGCTGCAGGCCTCACTGTCAAGGTTTGTCTCCGAAGTGGCATGCTATCAGTAAAACTGATTTTGATTTTGAGGACTGTATCGTACTCTCGATGGCGCCTCCAGACTATCAGAAATCTCCTTTCGAGGATTTCCGACTCCTCATTCCTATTCGGCTCACGACAAACGCTTGGACGACTGATGGTACTGGGATTGGGGCAAGGGATGCAATACGTAGTAACTGATGTGAATCGGACATGCCGAGCGATGAAAATAGGTTTAGAAGAACTAAATTTACTTTTTGTTTCTAGTTTTCATTTTGATGTCCATGATGTCATACGCCAACGTAAATGTAAATTCAAAAGCGCAATATTATCGTATTATCCGTCAACTATTCATGTCTTCACCTACCAACGAACTTGCCAACAAATCTGGTCTCCCACCAGCCATTCCACTACCTTCTGGCTTCGCTCCTCCCCTGCATCAACCAGGTGAGCTGAGTCGTGCTCACGAGGCAGAAGTGTGGCAATCAATGCTTATTAGGTCTCGGCAGCGACAAAACCCGGGAACGGCGGTTCACAGGGTAATCGTGATATTACCTATTCAGGCGAGGCACAATCATCCTCTATGTGTGAATTGCCGGGGCCAGAAGAACAGATAGTGGAACTTTCTGGGGATACCTCTAAAGAAGTCCCTTTCAAGGAACAGGTAATCGGTCAGTGAAAATGGAATCAATTATTATTCTTTACTGAGACTAAATTTGACCGGCTTCTAGGCGTCGCCCAAGTGCGTGGATTAATAACGCATATATTGAGGCACTAAATTCTGTTATCCCACCAACATAGAAAACCCGTGGGACGGTGAGTGGATCCTATTGCTTGGCATATTTTCAGATGATAATGCCTTTTTTTTAGTTACTGGGCAAGGTAATTATTATTTATCTGGATGCGAGAATAAGTTAGACTCAGTTTCTTTATCGGAGCCTGATTTAAAGGAGCATGGCCAGAGAATACTCGAGGGAAAAATCACCCACGATGAGCCATAAATTATGTAGAGATTTTCTGTACGTCATCAAAGGGTCACACGGTTTTTTTACGAGCCATGCAACTTATTTTTTGACATGTCTGCCTGTGTATTTTTCAAACGTTACCTTCTACTTGGCCTGAATTTTGAAAAGCCCGCTTTTCCAATGGGGCCAGAGTTTCAAGTGCCGGCCTACAACCCAGTCGTAGCAGGCTCGGAGTATGCATACAAGGTAAGAAGACAGGCCAATCAATACTGGATATCAATTGTGTCTTCCATTCGACAGGCAACGAACCTGGTGCAGATCAATGCAGACGGTGTCAAGGTTGCCGCAAACTACGTTCGTCTGCTTGCTCTCATCTGATGTGCCCCTGTCGAGTTCTGATCAGCAAAATCCACTCTTCTCTCTTCCTTCGAAAGATAGATCAGAAGAAAGCTTGAGCAAGATTCCTATACACCTAGGACATGGCGGACGCACCCCCTGCACATTTGTCCACCAGACCCTTATGATCCAACGCACCCTCTGACCAAAACTGCTCTAGACTGGATATTCCTGATAGCTTCCCTCAATTTCAGCTTTTGGTCACTACTTGAGGGCACGGATCAAAGATATGGTGTCGAATGGTATGCGAGCTGGGAAGAAGCGGAGAAACTGGATGGAAGGCGTCAAGTCTTCACAGGATACTGGAGTCTGGTGGCGTCACTCAACAAAGGTTATTCCCCTTAGTCTAAACTCTGTTCTTTTCTTGGGCTGATGGTATGCGTAGCTTTGTGGGACGAGGATGTACCTTTTGTTAACCCCGAATTCTATTCCTCAGAAACGACGTGTCCGGATTCTCTGATAGAGCATGTATTCCGGCCGACGCCACAATCAACTGAGAGTATGCCATTGATTCAAGATCGAATACGTATTATACGCGAGAATGGACTCATACTTTGCAACGTGAGCTGCCTTGTGTTTGTGTGATTTCGTGCCTGATCATGAATCAATCAGAGCTTCGGAGGTTCTTTCAGGGGTTTCATTGATGAGTTCCACCACCGACATCAGCGACAGGGTTCTGCCCTTGACCTCGTCAAGATGATAGTCGAAACATTTCCCTCGTTCAGAGACCAGATGCAGTACCAAGGCAGGACAAGTTCGTACTCACTTTCTACCGTTGACTCAACTGTTAGTGCTCATTTTCTCTCAGTCCATTTTTGGAAACGAGCCCAGATTCTCGTAGCAGAGCTCTGGGCCGCATTTTATCCCGAATCTTTTTCAATTTCTCACCCGCTCTTTCCGGGACCATCAGGACCATGTATACAAGAATTGACGATGTTTGCTGATTATCGCGTGCCCCAAATTCTTCACCACTTGCGAATCCTAGATTACCCTTCTGCTTTGATGCGTATGCTCCAATCAAGTGCAGAATTGGCTTCTGGATGTAGGGAAGAAGTAAGTTTGCGTGCGGCAAGTATCATTGCCGTTGAACGGGTGCGGGAACAAATAATACAGTCTTCAAAAAAGGGTCCGACTAATATAGACGACCCAAATTATTTGGAAGGTAGTGATAGTGATCGAGAAGTACCAGGATGGGGAGGTGAGACCAAACGAGATATGGGAAGAGTAAGTAGTGTGTTAATTGATTTTTACCTGTGGGACTTAGCCAAGAGGATCGAGAGTGGGGAGGCGACAGTAGATGAGATCGAGACTGCGGAATTGGCCCCTATCCATCACACCCGAAGCATCTGGTACTAGAATAACTTATTTACAAGGCTTATTCACTTTTAGACAGAATCTCTGAATGGATTGCATCCATATCTCGGCGGGATTCGCCTATTAAAAACGAACTCCTGAAGTTCCTACTACCCTTCTTCTTGAGTAACCATTATTTTATAGACCATGTGTATACATCCCCATGCATTGCATCGATTGTTCGTCTATTTTCTATGTTCGACTTCTCGGGTTCTATTACCCACATAGATATTACACGTCTACTCAGGGTTCGAGTGTCGGTTGGAGCAGATTCACACTGCTGTTCATGCTACCGTACGTTCGTTCCTAATTCTTTGGGGAGGGTTTAGAAATGAAGAAGCTAAAATTAGGCGTGAGCTTTTATGAACAAGTATCATGCTTATTTACTGCTTATTTACTTATCTTTCCCGTTTGCTTCATGCTACAACCCATTCGAATACTCAGAGACATGCCTCTGATTCGACTTCATAGCCGCTAGATAGACAGCTTGCTTTATAAAAAGACCTGAGACGTTGATCACGAGGATCACGTCTGAGTGGTAACATGAGATCCAATCTGATTGTACAGAGAAAAAATCGATAGCTCAAATTTCCCTACTCAGGTTCGCCCTTGTCTTGGTTGCAGCATTATTCCCACATGGGAGGTTTGATATTTCCCAAGCTGACGGCTCATGGAGCGTAGACCGATCAACTCAGCCTACTTGTCAACAAGACAAGTTTGCAAACATATGACATTCTTTGGCTATTGTTCGACAAAGAGAGAGACTTGACGAGAATGGAACCAACCCCCTTGATTTAGATATCGTTTTGGAACCCTGTGATGTTGTAAGCCATATGCGGTGTTGAGGAAAAGAGTGCTGACCTTGTGTGTTAGGCTAATTTAATTGACAATGTTCCCCCATACGTCTATAACTGGAACTAGTTGTTTGTCCATCCATCACAACCATTGAGTTATTTTTCCACTCATAAAAATAAGATGACTCAGTGGCGAGTGTCAACTGATATTCACACAAGATTCATTGAAAGCACATTGAAATTCATGTAGCAGCACCGAGTTGGTATGAGACCTAAGCCTCGGTTACTCTGCTAGATCACCTGGATTCCAAGTCTACAGCTTGCAAATGAAGAGTGAATGAAACAAAAGATGATTCCTACCTAGTTTGAACTGGTGGTACATTTTAGGAAATGAACATATGTTAAACTCCGAATTCACGGAAAATGAGAATCTAAGGGAGCTATGTAGTGTTGAATTTCTTTCTTGTTTGGACTTTTGAAGCCAGAGAATGAGATAGCACCCAGAGGAATGAGACTCAGATCAAACTCTAGGCTGATCTAGTATAGCGAATTATTCTACTTCAAGTTTCTAGGTTCTACATGCTCCTGCTGAGGCTTTCCATATAGTGCTAGGGATGATTAGGCCTATGCTTCCTTCTTGTTTTTTTTGAATCAACAATTTGTTACACGGTATTCGGTCGCAGTCCGTGCCTATGCTTCCTTCACTGGGTCAATGTTACTCTATTATTGAAACATTACTTGAGTATTAGGGAAAAGTATTATTCAATATTACATCTGTATTGTTTTTTTTAGTAAATTTGCAATGTCAAAGTAATAGTAATAGGTGGATCAAGGATCAGACGATCATAAAATTACCCTATGGAAACATGTCTACCAGGACCCGACTGATGCGGTCCGCGTACACGTTCTACTCAAGGTATTTTATCGAGGACCTCTCAGTCTACCTAATCGTTGACCAGTTTACCTTACAACAGATGGGTACTCGAGAAAGCTACTGCTATTCATGTCTGCATGTCCTAGAATCACTCCTCTCTGTGTTGATACATATTTGAGCCAGTGTTTGTTACCGCATCCAGTGAAGAGGAATCAGATTCGACCCATCTTTGTGCCTCAAAGACAGATTCCTGTCTTCTCAAAGGAGCCTGCATAGGTTGAATTGAACTAGACAATTACGGCGTTGGGGGCCAACCTACCGATCAAACATGCGGATTGTTCTCCTTTCTGCCGAGTCGTCATCAAGTTCTAATGTCCCATCTGGGTCTGGTTCTCGAGTTTCTGTAGGTGAAACAGACAGATCTTGTATGCACGGGGATGATGAGGTTAAATTATTCGTCCCTCCACGCCGGATGTAACAATGTGAAGAAAGCGATTGTGAAAATGACTGAAAAAACAATGGAATTGTGCTCTGTGAGAGTGCGTCAACTGAGGCACTGGCAAGCAATGTCACCCGTAGCTATAAGTCGACACAAGGGTGTTAACATCCTGACTGGTATGTACCTCGTCTCTCGGGTACCAAAAGTAAAACCTGGATAAATTCATGAACAGTTATACCAAATATGTGGATCGACTATACTTGCCTGTCATTTCCGCACTAATGTTTATCCCAATTGTTTGGGGAAATCTCCTGTCCCTGGTCCACAAGCTCAGAAGTGGAGGGCAACCTGCCATACATATCCTCGGAAATCATCGGATCCTGCGGCATAGAATTGGTCATTCTCAAGTCTGGGTCCTCCAAAGGAACTATGCTTTTGGTAACAGCTGTGCAACTCCGAGATGTAAGGTCAGGTAAAATCAGGGCAGCTGACCTTCAGGATACAGCAGTTCAAATAAGTGCGTTCTCCCAATATGACTGGACTTCCATCGGGACGATTTTCACCGGTGCACATCACACTAGGATATTGATGTGAGACAGAATAGATGACTGGATACCAGTTCTGATACTAGGGCAATTGGAGACGAAGATGCTTTAAAACATGCCAGCATCGTTGACGCAAATCCAGAACCTGAAAAGACGTGCGGCGTGATCAGAACCTTGGAATCTGTACTTACCATCGCGGTCAAAAATAATGCCATCTGCTCTTGGGTCACTTGGGTAGACAAGCCCCTGGCGAGCCAATTTGGTACTGTGCTGAGAACAGCTCCAGGTAAGAGAGCTCGAGGTGAACACACTAACCAACGCCTTCTTGCGACCGCCGTAAAAGTGGACTAAAGTGCCACCCTTTCGTCACGGAGAAAAACAGCTCCACTTTCTTCACTCGTCAAGAATACATGTTAGGGTGATATTGAACTCCGGTTACCCCGGACTTGACCTGCGGGGTATTTTGAGCCAATGATGGATGACGATCTCTTGGGGAGGATACTGCCATCTTCACTGGGAAAACGATATCAGCCCATTCAATGTGGCGGTCGCAAGTATGGTATTACCTTCCACTCAGGTAAACTTCTTCCTGTTTTGGATGGCAAGAAATAGCACGAACCATGCTCTACTCAGAGTCAATTGACATCAGCATCCTCATTCAAGGTACTAACTGCATGCCAAGAACACGTTTCCACAGGAGTCTTGCGGTGACAGCTGCGTACGAGAAGACCCGAGGTACGAGACGTCATACTGGGATAATGTACCACCTCCATCAGCTCATGCTTTCGAAATATCCTACAATCCATAAACACGCGGGTACGACCCTGTATCGATTTGAGACCGAAAATGTGAGGCTGAGAATGCTACTCTGACAGCAATCGGTCGGTTTGAACATTTATTGTGATTGTGTAATTCAAAGACGCACTCTAGGGTCAACGAACATCCCTACCGGCTCTCGGACGCCCTCCTGGTAGAAAAGATCCCATAAAAGAATCTTCATATCTATGATGACGACAGCAAAAGGAACTCGGGGCACTCAAAAATACAACGGACCAAGCACTCACCATCACCCCCCGCTCGCCAAGAATTGATTTTCCCCATTTGAGAACGTAAGTGCGCTGACACTGGACGTTTGGGGATTCCGACTCCTATATGTTTCGTTTCGTTTCAACGTTTCAATAAATACACACAGTCCGTCACGTTGGAAGAACAAAAGAACCAGTCCTGCCGCAAGTCTCTCAGGGCACGCCGTATCCGACTCAGCAGCTAGTCGAACCAGGCGACTCGAGAGTGGCTGAATGCAGATCAGTTGTGGAACTGGCCATGCCCCAAGGTGCGCCGTTCCATTCAAACAATTAGAGTTACCTTGTTGGCTACAAGGGCTCATTGATCAATCAAAATACACGAATCGACTCTAACACGTCGGCTCTTGATTTGCTTGCCATATTTCGATTGGCCATTGTCATGAATCTATGAGACGAGTGTCTCGAGCGACTCATATTGGGTATTGTTCAGGGGGAAATTGTTGAGTGGCAGTGCAGGGTCATAGTTTCGGATCAGACTCTCCAAGTTTTATATCTTTATATTTATATTAATCAAGCGTCAGTGATTACACTAATTTTTAGCGAGGCTCTTTATCATATCGCTCAACCATGTCATAACCACAATCATCATCATGCATTGCAACAAAACAACAGCCTAAGACGAGAGTAGGAGTCATAGTAATTCTAGATATGTTGGACAAGTCAATATTGATAGGCAGAGAGGTAGATAACAAAGCAACGAATTGAGTGAGGAGGTAGACGCAATATCTATGAGGGCAGCTGAAGATTCTGAATTAAGGAGAAAACAGTAACAATAGAAGAAGGGTACATAAGGAATCTCAAGAGCCCATGGGACCATGAGCTGTTCGACCGTTAAAATCATTGAGAGAGGCAATGAACATCAAAGGAAAGAGTAGGTGACAAAATCTATAGGAGGTCGGTGTCTATGATGTATAAGCTGCATGCTGTTTCCGCATAAATTTAAACCAAGTCCATTTCAAAAGATAAAGGAGAGAAAACGAAGGAAAGCATTTGAGGATCCAAAACCCAAAGGCACATATCTCCATGTCTAGGGAGAATAGGATAAACATTGAGCCGACGAAAACCCGTCTATCATCGCATAAAATCAATGGACATCTTCTGTGACCCCGACGTCAGCGCTGACGAGATCATTGGAGGTAACCCTCTCGCTGCAGCCTCAAACTGGCTAAACCCAGGCAACTCTACTCTCTCCGACTTCCTCGCCTTTCCTGGAATCTTCTTATCCACATCATCGCTCAACATATCAACATCATCGGTATCCTCTTTCTTGATCCTGACGCCATCCTCAGTAACACCATCAACGCTGGCCTCATCATCTCTAGGAACCTTGAGCGGCGGTAAGATGATTGGTGGCGAACCGCTACGAGAAGCCGGCATAGACCTCATGTCCCAGAGGTTGGTACTGAGCGTATGTGTGGGCACCGCTAAACCCGTGAACGAGTGAATCCTTCCGCTGCCACTTGGTAACTGAGCATGGCACATAG
>Ga0153986_1000278_pt1 | contig 16310 bp, 22 predicted proteins | sample TSGA070MetaG_FD_104724 | JGI IMG/M metagenome (GOLD analysis project Ga0153986, IMG submission 104724) | Attine ant fungus gardens microbial communities from Georgia, USA - TSGA070 MetaG | ecosystem: Host-associated > Fungi > Mycelium > Unclassified | place: USA: Georgia, Alexander Wildlife... | reverse complement strand
CGTACTCAGAGTGAGACAAGTGGAATACGATGTTCGATTGGAGTCTTAAACAAATGTCAATAATTAATCTCGCTTGAATTACTACAGTCATATACCTGGTCTTCATCTTCTTCATTGACTTCACTTCTACGACGGAACCAAGTGACAGGATTAAGATTCTTGCTCCCGATTTCTGCATGAATGAGTCAAAACTCAGAGATCAAAGATATCGTTACTTACTCATGAGAAGAGGAGCCATGGTCAAGATAACAACAGCAAAAGAGTAAACCATCATGACCAAGACAGCAGGCCATAGCGACCAGTAGCGAGGCGAAGACTGGGTAGTATAGAGGGTTGGATCGTCGAAAGAAAGGGCTTGATATGTAACCAAAGGGTATTCATCGCTGGTGCTAAGCCCAAAAGCAAGGCCATTCTTGACAAGGGAGGGAGCAACTGCAATTTAAAATAAGGATAGCCGTTCATCAGTGATCACGAGTCGACTCACTGATTCCCCAAGCAAGAACAGCCCCACCGACTACAGGAACATCAGTAATTTGATTATTCGACAGAAAGGGGACACACGGAAGCTCCAGCTAGCGTTGAGACCACTTGACATGCCAGCACCAAATAAGGCTGGCGTAAACTCTATATACCAACCATAATTCTCAAGCGAAATGATGTTGGTAAAGCCCAAACGATAGAGTCCAACCAATATGCCAATCATAAATCTGAGGAGAATCAGTTTTTGCAAGTGCGAGCATAGAATAAAGCTAAACTCACAACACCGGGGGCGTAGCCAGTCATGACTCTAAAGCAAAAAAACGACAATAAAGGCGTAAAGCAGAGCCAATGATTTCTTTCTGGCCATCGCGGCACCAGTCCTACTGTTGTGAAGAGAGCGAATCGTGTATGCCTGCAGAAAAGGGATATCGGACGTTTGAAAAACGGAAGACATATTCAAGACCCACCGTTGCGGCCGGTGTTGGAAAAGTCAACTTTTGATGGACAATGTAATACTTGTGGAGGGGAAAGACGCTAAAGAAGCCGGCGGCGACAGTGAGAGCAATCAACCTGCCAATATCCTACTGAGGAATATCTGAGAGTAAACCCATGCGGTACATGGTCGGGACGGCCGACACATAGAGAATACCCAGACCACCAGCAGCTATAACTGCCGTGAATCATACTGAAGCTAGATAGAGTATGGTTCTTTACCAGTTGCAGCACTGATTTTTTTTTAGAGCATAAAAATGACGCAAAATACGAACACCTTACCTCTGCACAGTACAATTTTACTTGGGCCCAAAAGGACCGCCGAGAAAGCGGGACAAAAGTCCGGACTCAGGAAGGAGTTTAGAAAACGGTTTGAGAATCGCATAACCGAAGATAGCCTATGGAAAAATCTAATCTTAACAACAAAATGCACGTGAAACTCGAGGCTTACACCGAACAGCTGGGGACCAAATGTGAAACCAGTCTTTAATCCAAGATAGATATTCGAAGCGCCAATTGAACCGGTTATCGAATCTCGTTTTGAACGTCAAAATGAGAAGATGACGCACCGACTGCACCTAGAGCGCAGAACAGCAGGAACAGCACGGACAGTGAGTTGGTATACCTCCTCGGGCTCATTGGGATCGATGAGGAATGGCTTTGTGCTGATGCAAGGTGCTCGGTATCAAGATACTTTTATACACGGATTTATGAAATAACTTAAGAAAATACTTTTAGTAATAACTTTTTATAAAGCTGAAATTTTACAAATGCGATCTGGAACACCTTTTTTTTACAGGTTATCCTTTTGCTGTCTTTTGCTGTTCAAGAGAGCTGATATAAGATAAAAAGCTTATATATTGAAATTGTGTAACAAGCCACAGCAAACCAAATCCCTCTGCTAACGCCTATCATAACTAAAATAACTAAAATTGCTCTGGCTGAAATTCCCCTAACTCTAACCCTGAAAAAACATCGAATTTGCATTAAAAAACTATTATAAAGCTATCAAGTATCAGATTATCATAGACTAAGGTAAACGCTCAGAATTAGGATTCATTTAGGAATTTCAACAAGACGAAGCGACGCCTCCCCGCTCTCCTCATCCAACACATCCTCAACCGTCAAATATATCACACCACCTTCCTCGCTAAAAAACTCTCCCCCATCCAGACTCTCAACCGGAGAAAGCGGTAGCGCGATCGGGATCCCCCGTCGGTTGACTAGTCTATGATGCGAATTGATTTGGGTCGGAACGGCGGGGAGCGGCGAGGTCGGTATCGAGGATGGAAGTGGAAGTGGAGGAGGTTTTGATGACTCGGGAACACTTTCAGATGATACAGTCAAGCGTGACAAATTGCCCAACACTCGAAACGTGGAGGGGAGAGGAGCATAGCGGGCATTCACTTTGCCAAGTTCCTCCATGCTTAGTTCCGGAGGCTGTAGATTGGGAGTCGACCGGGCACAGGAATCCGGACTGAGAGGGATATGGCTGTCCTGAGATAGAATGGATGCAGGTGAGGTTTGACTAACAACTTTCTGATACGTCGTCATCTGTTGAATGCAAGGAGAGGTAGGGGTTGATAACATAGACGAGGCCACGGATGGGGAGGAACGAAAGAAAGTCTTTGAAGGAGATACTGTCGTAGTCTGCACCGGCGATGAAGGTGAGGTCATCTTAAAACGACTCAAACGCTTCCCAGGCCATTGCCAGTACCGTTCTAGTTTGGAACTTTGCTGCATGGGTGGGCTAGAAGAGGACATCGTGGCAGAAAAAGTTGCTGTTGGAGGTTGTCGTTCCTCGAGGCTTCCGACCCGATTCGGGGTGCCACCACAAGACGAGTGATCGGTAGATGACATCCACGATGAGGGTGTGGAAGGGGAAGTTCTTGGTCTTCGTGATTTTTTATTGTCCCCGTTTTGACCAAAGTCCCAGTTTGTAGTGAATGGGAATTGTGTAATTGAAGACCAGAATTTAGTCCGTCTCCCGCCTGTGGAGGGTCGTTGTCGATGAGAGCGGTTGTCTAAGGCAGTGTAACCTTCGAATGTGGTCCCCCTACAGACGGACGGGCTAGTGCGCAGCAAACAACTGTGATGGCTGGAACTGGTGCTCGTCATCTCGCTTGAGGGCGATGAAACACTGTGATTCACTGATCCTGACACGGAATGCTGGGTGAATGATGACGCTTCTGGGGAGTAAACGCTCTGTCATAAATGATTAAGGTTGGTCAACTGCAAGCCTGAAAAGACTTACATCGTTGCATTTCCTCTGTCGTCTGTTTGAGTCTCGTCTTGTGCTGTCCCATGACGATGGCGATAAGGATTCTTGGGCTGAAGTTGGTGCGAGTGATGCAGCATCATCCAACTCGATGATATACCTGGTGCAAGGACGGCGGCTGCCCGCTGCGTGATCTGTAGAGTCTGGTGTGCAGCTCGACATGGTGAGGTCGATAGGAGAGGGAATGTTACGTGTTGCTGAATGCTTTTTCATTATGAGCAACCCGATGTGAGTCTGAAGAAAGTTGAGATGATAGAGAAGTGAATATACGGTTGACGCACTAGTTTTACGAGACAAGCTGTTGGGAGATACTGGTAGGGAAAGAAAGGCGAACAGACGGATTAATATTGACTCGGACGAGTGTATTGATGATGACATACCGCCTTTCCTTTTGAGGTTTAGTACCGGGCCATCGGGATTCAGGCCATACAGCCCAGCACCGCCAGTGAAGTACAAAATGGATTCAGATATCATTACACAGTCTCACCTCGAGCTCATGAAGCCGGCAAGTATCTGACAAGTCACAGATTACTCTCGCTCAAATTCCAAAGTGGACTTTGTATGTATTTGCTTGATCAACATTTGCGTCGAGTGGCTGTTGTTCTCCTGCGTTATATGATTTATGATTGTCTGCTTTCCTCCCTGCTTCCCCCGGAGGTCCCTTGATTCTTTTCACCTTGATACCCAAGATATCCAGTCTCATTTCATCACTAAAAAACTCCACGATAGCTCCATCGATAATGGTTTTGTCAACCATTGTCAAAACCAAACTACCGATCGACCTACTGAACAGATCATATTCTCCGGATTACCACCTCTTCATCGTGGCCAGCCCACAGTACATGTGCACAATGGAATTATGAATGCCCGTCAGCTCGCCACAGCTAGCGAGCCTGATGCTGAAAAAGCCTTTTTTGTAGCGGATTTAGGTGAGGTGCTCAAGCAACACAGGAGATGGATTTCATGTCTGCCAGAAATACAGCCCTTTTATGGTTCGTGCCCCTAGCCTGTCTCTACTGCACCTAGGCTCATTGACCCTCTAGCTGTCAAGTGTAACCCAGATCCATATATCATTCGGCTACTGGCTTCTCTTGGTGCTGGTTTTGATTGCGCTTCCAACGGCGAAATCAACCAAGTCCTCTCAATCGGTCAAGGTACTATCGATCCTTCTCGTATCATCTTCGCCAATCCATGCAAAGCCGTCTCCTTCATCCGTGCCGCAGCTAGATTGGGTGTTGACACCATGACCTTTGATAACGCTGATGAGCTCTACAAGGTCGCAAAGGCACACCCACGGTCCAAATTGGTTATTCGCATTTTAACGGACGATTCCAAGAGCCTCTGCGCGTTCGGCATTAAATTCGGCGCGCCACTTGCAGTCGTTCCTTCACTGCTTGCAAAGGCCAAGGAGCTCAACTTGGACGTCATTGGTGTCAGTTTCCACGTCGGTAGTGGATGTTACGATCCATCCGTGTATCGGGATGCCATTGCTCGTGCAAGAGCCGTGTTCAACATGGCCAACAATGTCGGTTATGAATTCACTCTCCTGGATGTCGGAGGTGGATTTGAGGACCGTCTCTTTGAGAACGCAGCCGCTGTCCTGAGGGACGCGATCAGGGAACATTTTCCCGAAGAAGAAAGGGAAGAAAAGGGGATAAGGCTTATTGCTGAGCCTGGGAGATACTACGTTTCGACTGCATTTAGACTTGTGGTCAATGTCATTGCTAGAAGAGCGCCTTTAGATAGCGCCAAGAGATATAACGGGGACAGTGATGTGCAACCGGAAGTCATGTGTTGGTGGTCTTTGCTCGTTCTACGACAATGTGGCATTATCAACTGACTTTATTTTATTTCATTTCTTCAGACTATGTCAATGACGGCGTATATGGTGCATTTAATTGCATCTTGTTTGATCACCAGACACCGCTACCTCGAGTCCTGACCGTCAATGGATCACCCTACACGCCCTCTGCGTTCCCGGATGAGCAATTGGCGAGCATCTGGGGGCCGACTTGTGATTCCATTGATTGTATCTCCAAAGGACTTTTGCTCCCACGTGGTATCCAGGTTGGTGACTGGCTCGAGTTTGAGAACATGGGCGCATATACTATCTGCGCTGCCAGTCAGTTTAATGGATTCGAGGTCAGCAGAGTGATTTATACCATTGGTGGTGGTTCTTCAAATGAGGCTACCGCTGTTTCTGAGCAGGTGAAAAGGACACTGGTTGAGTTTGCAGAACGTGTTCAGGGAACGGATATCTGATTCGGGGGAGCCTTCATAAACATGGAATTTTGGGAGGAAGTGGATTTTTTTATTAGTCGTTAGTTTTATTATGTTTCTATGCCCTCTTTCATGCCATTTCTTTCATCCTCTTGAAGGATGAGAGCATATTAATCCATCTTAGAATAGAAAAAAGCTATCGACAGCTCAGCGCATGTCCTCTAAAGAGGCCCGAGCAGGATTACTGTGGGCGATGTCGTAAGAGACTTGGCTGATACAAATGTGGACTGACTAATATCTCCAGCGGATCGCTTTTTTTGTCCATTTCATGCGCTCATGAAAAAAATAAAAATAAAAATTACGGACTATCTGTTCCGTTCGAGGCCGGTGGCGTTCGAGATGATAGGGCGTCATTCAGGTCTATCCTTTCCCCCCTATGACATTGATGGTGGTGTTTTGGACTGTCTTGGCAGCAGCATTCTTGGAAATGAGGATTTTTTTTTTTCTAATAGTGTCCGCGTGAGTGGGTCACAAATTAATTGCTTGTTTGTTTAGTTTATTATACATGTCTAATGTAGCCATTTTTATTCCCTGGCGCTCTTTTATTCATTCTATTCATTCATCTATTCATTCTTGTTGCAATTGTAAATGATGGCGATAACTGATGTTTTTTTTTTTCGAAATGGGCATCGTCGAACCGAATCATGGATCCAGTATATATATATTCATGCGATAGTACACAAGTGTAAAATTCGACTCGAATGCCCCCAATCCCTTTTTTTACATCCATCCATACAATTCCCGATGCACACAGGACTTCCATCCACCCTCGCCCCTATGGTGATAATTTTGGCCCATCCATCCTGGATCACGGATCATGATCGGAGTTTGAAATTATCTGAGACCGGTGTCGTAACATCCTTTTTTTTGGGCTCGTCCGAGACACGTCGGGGGGATATATATGTCCGTATGTATGTTTTATATTTTTTGGTAGTTTGTAAATCGTCCGGTCATGGCGATGCTCTAAGTTTTTCTGAAAACACATCTTATATATAAGGAAGCCCTTCTCGTGTTGTATCAAGAGCTCGGTACCGCCCAGACTATGTACATCTCTTTTCGTGTACATCCCGTGATGGTCGGACGTCAAAAAGGATCCTTTTTTGTCAAATCTTGTCATGGCACAGCTTCGTTTTGTAGTACTTCTGACTCATCATCCGCGATGATCTCATGGAAACGTGCCACACTCAGGCGCATGTCTTCCCAGCTTTTCGTGTCAATTTTATTTATTTCTTAGTTCTAAAGAAGATGGCATGCCCGGCACTGTTTTTTTTTTTGAATGATAAAACGTCAGCATCCACCCTTGAATTATGTCAATGGAAAAAAAAACTATGGGGCGAGATTTTTTTTTGCATGTCTCATGGCAGCACAAATGCGGATGGTGCGAGAAATAGGAGTGAGTGGAGTAGATCATTCCAAACAAGGACAGGCTAGAACGCACCAGACTTTTACAAATCTAGCGACCGAGGCTTTGATGGCCATGCAGTTATATACAATGTCAACTAGTTTCGTTGACCTCTTGCATGCTCTTTTGTACGTTGCTCGTTGATTCCCCAATGGTACGTGTGCTCCGAGTACCTGGGCAGCGCAGCAGAGTGATTGATTGATCTACAGCGGAGATCGCTAGATATACTTGGTTTGCATTCTTCAGGTTCTGTGATCAACGGTCTCCACAACAATATATTGAGAAGGTGCTTCAAAAGCCAGGATAGCCAAGTGCGTCGTCTTGTCAGCTTGACAGGCGAGGCACTCTGCCTCATGCTGGTCGCCGCGATGCCCGTAAGGTGTACTTATTTATGTCAATTGCAAACCTGTGGGCTCCTAGCGCTGGTAACCGTTTCAGGACTCGCAGTGCTCATTCATTACTATGCATTGCAAGTTCCTGGAGACGCAGCGCCTTTTCCTTGCCTCCATGGAGACACCTCTCAGGAAGCTGCCCTGGATGTATATGGACACCAGGGGCGTTCAGGTTATAAATTAGAGTGCTCGCTTGTCAAGAAGAACCAATCGCCTACTTTATTCGATCTCTATCATAGATGGTCAAGTTAGTCGGCTTCATCGTTTTCTCCCTCGCATTTGTCTCGTCTACCATTGCATTCCCTGTTTATGCCTCTTTGGCGGGACTATCACAAGAGGAGCTAGAGAGAGTTCTTCCAACCTTGCAGGCCCGTGAGCCTGCAAGTCCTCCTCCTCCTCTTGCTTTCAATGGAACCAAGCTTGTCAATGATGCTCGCCACCCCTGGGAGCCTCTCGGGAACGGGGACATACGAGGGCCATGTCCTGGATTAAATGCACTTGCTTCACATGGAGTGTGTACTTTGTCAAATGTGTCGATCAGGCTAATAATCGTTTCTATCCACAGTATCTTCCCCGTGATGGAATTGCTTCCCCAGCACAAATTATTGCTGCTGTTCAAGAAGGTGTGATGATAGATTTTGTCGTTAGCAAGATGATTGACATCGCTCGTTCTAGGCTTCAACATGATATCCTCGACCGCACGATTTGTAACCTATGCCGCTCATCTTGTTGACGGTAATGTTGTCACTGACAGGCTTAGCATTGGAGGGAAGTCACCTAGCACGGGCCCTGATCCGCCTGCTCCTGCAATTGTGGGTGGTTTGAATACACATGCTGTTTTTGAAGGTGATTCGAGTATGACTCGAGGTTAGTTTAGATCAAATTTCCCCCCCAACCTTTGCTGAGGAATTTTGTAGGAGATGCTTTCTTTGGAGATAACCACAGTTTCAATGAGACTCTCTTTGATGAGGTCAGGAATTTGGCCGCTCTCATTCCTTGTAACAACGTACTAAAATCCCTTTTGACCAGTTGGTTGAATTCAGCAACAAATTTGGCGATGGAAAGTACAATATGACGGTGGCCGCAGAATATAGGTTTCACCGTATTCAACAATCCATTGCTACCAATCCCAACTTTTCATTCGTCTCTCCTCGATTCTTTACTGCTTACGCAGAGTCGGTTTTCCCTATCAATTTCTTTGTGGATGGACGTCGGACAGACAAGCAGTTGGACATGGATGTTGCGCGTAGTTTTTTCCAAGATATGCGGATGCCTGACGATTTTCATCGTGCCAGCCAGCCTATGAGCGCCGAGGGATTTGATCTTGTCGCTGCAGCTCACCCCATTCCTCCTGGTGCCAATGTTGGAGGGGTTAATAACTATGTTCCCGACCCGACCTCGGCTGATTTCAGCACATTTTGCTTATTATACGAGAACTTTGTGAACAAGACTATTGTAGGTCTTTATCCCAAACCGACGGGGGCACTCAGAAAGGCTCTGAACGTCAATTTGAATTACCTTTATGAGCCCATTAGTGATCAGTGCACCCAGGTTTTCCCGTATGGCATAAATTAGGAGTGTTGCTAGTTATCTACTATGCTTGGTTATTGATAGATGAATAGCATGCGTGCCTGTATTGAGATTCCCGGGTAGTTGCCGTAAGTGGTAGATTACGCGTCTGAGACGCGTCGGTCACGGGTTCTGAAGTACAATCAACAAACCCTTCGCCATATAAGCCGGATACTGATCAACCTACGTACACGATACCCGATGGGATATCTCAGTAAGTATTGACCAGGTCGACGACTTCTTGCCTGATTTTTCATAAATCTAGATGTAGGCTTTTTTTCTTGACTCGGCTGCTGTATGAGTGCTTGATACTGCCATGTCCGTAGTCACAACAGCTGGCCACAAGGCTTGGTCTTGAACATGACTCGGAGCTCTACCAGGATATCAAGGTCAAGCTAACGCATGTTCCTGTCTCTTTATTATTGATGTAGACACAGAGTGCAACGCGCGATGCGATCAATAAGATTTGCAATCCCTACGATTCATGGAAGACCCAGTACCGATCGAGATTCCCTTTGGTTTTAGCGCAAGTGAGTGTTTGAGTGTACTTTTCTGACGCGTCTAAGTTTGGAACCAGATCACGAAACAGTTTCCTGAAAATTTCAAGAGTTCTGATCCCGATCATCGAGCGAAAACGGCGGGAATGACATCGTATGCGATGACCCATTTTAATACCGTTCGTCAAAAGGTAATGCATAGTGATCAAAAACCTGCGGTCAACCGTGTATGTTCTCATTTATTCCGCGCGTGTTGGTTTTTTCTGACTTTGGGTCAAGAAACGTGGGAGAAGGCGAGCCAGTAATCAGGCATCTTCTCTGTCACCATCACATTCAGCTTCGTTTGCATCAGCGTTGGCAGACAGCATCTCACGATCCTCTGCTAGTTCATCATCTATCTCGGCTGCTTCCTCGGATCCACCAACTTCAAGTTCTTGTTCATCCCTTGCCTCTACCTCTACTCTTCCCAAGGACAATGATGACGTTCCACTTCCATCTCCAGAGGCGACTTCGTCCACATCACAAGAGTCGTCTTCTACCTTGAAAGGAAGTCTAGACGCGTTAGCTGTCATACCGGTCCCAAAATTATCCGAGTATCGTGTGGATGAGGTCGCCGCATTTCTCGGCAGCTGTGACCCCGATATGAGATTTTTACTCAATTCCTTTATCAAGTTTGGGTGCAGGACTCGGGAGCTGTTGAAGCGCGTGTCGACGTGGATTGAGAAGGACATCGACGAATTTCTCAGGAAGGTTGTTTCTGTTGATCCGCAAATGATGAAGGTTATACCGCCGATGGAGTTGCATTTACTGCGACGACACTTTCAGGAGTATTTCAATGAATAGTTGATTTCCCCTATATAGCAATCCAGATATAGGTGATCAAGATCATAATCAGTGATATCAAACTATTTTGTCGTTCCTCCGTCCTACAGCCTGCCTAAAACTGCCAATATGGGAAAGGTACATTCAGTGTAATACAGCTGATAGTTATAGATCTTGTGCTCCCCCTATCGCGTTGAGGCCTGCTTTGTAAGCCGTCGGCTGAACGGCGGTAGTAAAGTTACTTAAATGAATCTTATTTCCTTTTGGTCCGAGGTTTCTTTGTCTTTGTCCATTCACTTGCTCTGCAGTTGAGGCCAGCCTTGGTGTTGCTCTCCAAAAAAATCTCATTATCTTGAGTCAACGGAGATTTATCTTTGTCATGGTCGTTGCTCATGAGGTTGACGAAGAGACGCCATTACTGCAGGTCCAGCCCAAGAAGAGGACGCCTTTGCCATGGTTCCAGCTCATGATTGTATTGTTGTTGCAATTGGGAGAGCCATTGACGTCTCAAGTGATATATCCTTTTGCTCCTCAGGTAGATTTCTGGGAAGATGACTATTTTACTAGGCCGTCATGTTGATTCAATTTATGTAGCTAATCCGCGAACTGGGCGTCACCAATGGTGATGAGAGCAAGGTTGGATATTATGTTGGGATAGTGGTCCGTAAGAGATATGACTTGTGTGTGTGTCGAGTCAATTATTGACTCGTTTGCGGTGTCGATTAGGAATCTTTGTTTTTCTTAACTCAAGCGTTTACGGTCCTTCATTGGAGTCGATTGTCGGATGTTATTGGTAGGAAACCTGTCATTTTAGTAGGCCTGTTTGGCCTCTCGATGTCGATGTACTGCTTTGGACTTTCAACGACATTCTGGGGATTGGTCCTTAGGTGTGTACCTTTGACACTGTGGGAGGGTCGGGGCACTTACCACCAGTTTGATAGTCGTGCACTCAACGGAGCACTAAGTGTGTCTTTCCTGAGCCTGTATAGATGGAGCTTACGTGTTGTTGATAGATGGAAACATCGGGGTCATTAAAAGGTATGTCCTTATAGTCTATGAGTCACAATTTGTGTTCATACTAAATTTTTTTGTGTATAGTATGATGGCATCACTGACTGATTCAACCAACATATCTCAGGTAGGGAGTATGGTCTTGACTTATCATGCGAAAGATTGATTTCCGAATCCAGGCATATGGATTTATGCCTATCGCATGGACCACGGGCGGAACTGTGAGCATAGCTGTTGGGCGCTCAGAAGTGTGACTTAGTTGAGCTTCTATCGTAGCTTGGGCCTATCATTGGTGGTTCTCTTTCAAGGCCAGCAGAGCGATTTCCCTCCTTGTTCGGAAGTAACGCCTTCCTCAAGAAATACCCATATTTCTTGCCCTGCGCTGTTCCAGCAACCTACACGCTCTGCGCCTGGTTCATGACCTATTTTCTTTTGAAAGAGACGGTCAAAAATCCGACACCACTCAAGGACTTTTTTTTCAAATCCAAAGACGGCAACAGACAGGATCACATAGCTGATTCGCAATCTGTTATTCACGACCATGACGACATTGAAAAGCCTCTTCCTTTACGATCTCTCATGACGTTTCAAGTTATTATCGCAGGCTCAAATTATGCATTTTTGTCTCTGGTAGATATTGCCTTCCGCGCGATACAGCCATTATTCTTCTCTACCCCTGTGGAACTGGGCGGTCTGGGTCTTTCTCCGTCCACAATTGGGAACATCCTATCTGCACATGGGATTTTCAATGGCTTCTTCCAAATATTCTTCTTTGCCAGGATTCACGACTATTGGGGCTCGAAGAAAGTTTTCATTGCCGGTATCATGTCTGGTATCCCCCTTTTCCTATCTTTCCCCGTTATCAACCAGATAGCCCGGGAACAAGGGTATTCAGCTACTCTTTGGGTCGCTGTTGGTGCTCAGACACTCCTGTCCATCATGCCAAGCTTGTCCTATGGTGCGCCTTCCTTCATGACTCCTGCTTGCGGTGCCTCATCTGAAGCTTCAGGTGCTATTTTTATATTCATTCAAGCTGCTTCTCCTAACGCGGCATCCCTTGGTGCCACGAATGGCCTATGCCAGGTTCGTGTTGATCGTCTACGAGTTATTTTTTAGGTGATTGAAGGAATGTCGCTTTATTTCATATGCAGGTTGCTGTCAGTATGATGAGAGCAATCGGACCCGCAGGTGCCAATTCGATGTTTTCAATTTCCATTGCCAATGACTTTTTGGGCGGATATCTTGTTTATTATCTTCTGGTGTTGGTGGTCGGAGTATCGCTCTTTGTGGCATCTATCTTGCCCAGCTCTATGGCTCGGGCATGAAAAAACAAAAACATTTCTATAGAGGGTAAATATAGACAAATAAAAGCACTCTACACCACGACCCTTGTCTTGACCCCTTAGCCTTTCCCCCCATATACCTTCTTTGTCTCCAGAGGTTCCATACCAATTTCAGACAATGACTTCCTTCAATGACCTCATGGCTATCAGTAGATCCAAGACACAAGAGCAGGATCATCTTGTCCAGACGGCCCTCGAAGAACGTAAGAAAAAACAGTTACTTCAGCGGAAGCAGCAAATGGAACGAGAGGAGAGAGAACGGGAAATGGCTGCTCAGATGCGGCTGAAGCATTTTGAAGACGAGAAACGGGAACAAGAGAGGCGCAAACGGATGGAGGAAATGGCCAAAGCTAGGGAGGCTGCTCTACAGAGAAAGAAGGACCAGCAACGGGATGCACTATTATATGGTTCTAGGAAATCTTCGTCTGCAAAATTATCCTCCAGTGGTGGAGTTAGACAGCGCAGAAGAGGACTTTCGGACGATGACGAAGACTTACCATCGGGCCCAGTTCTTACTCGAGAAGAAATTCGAGAGCGCAAACAGCAGGCAGAACTGCGGCGAATCTATGAACCAGTGAAGAAGGTCACTACGACTCATTCACACTCTCATAAATCAAGCAGACGATGGCCTGATGGGGTCGTCAAAATCCAGAGTACCCAGCCGACATTGGATGTGCAAACGTCGGGAATGAGTGTGAAGGATCGGATCGCTTCGATGTCGAATACATTGACGAAGCTCAATGTGGTGAAGCGGGATACGCGGACTATTGATGAGATCAGGATGGATCTTCAGAAGAAAAGGGAAGGGAAAGTTTTGGATGGGGACGAAGCTAAGACTTTTGATGATTGGTTTTCGACGAAGAAAAAGGTTCCTGTGAAGAAGGTTCAGGCTCAGATGGCCTCGGTGAATCATTCTGGTACTAATACACCGACCCAACGTGTGTTATGTTTCTTTCATAATCACGCGAGGGGTTTTGGCCCAAACTGATGATCACCTAGACACTGTGCCTTCTTCTACTACGACGAAGCCTAATGTCTCTTTGTCTACACCGTTGAAGGCTGCGAAGCCTTCTTTTACGAAAGCGCCCATTCCAAAGCCTTCGTCACAGCCGACCCCTGTCCGATCAGCCAACTCTTCTCGTGCAGGATCACTCGATCAGCATCCGGTGCCCAAATCTCAAAGTTCTCGTCCACTCAAGACTCCTGCCGCAGAGCGCGAGCGAGATTGTCATGGATCCTCTCACTTGTCCAATTCCATTGTCATCCAATCAAAGAAACGTCCTCGTTCAGAGGGTCGTTCGGAATCTCCACCACCGAAGAAGAGAGCACTTTCTGCGGTCGAAAAGGAAGAGAAGTTGTCGGAGAACATAAGCTCTGCTATTTGGAGTATGTTTGGCAAAAAGAGGGATAAATACACGGGCATGGATGTGTTCAGTGACGATGAGGACATGGAAGCAGATGCTGACGACCTTGAGCGAGAAGAAATATTTAGGTGAGTTTATCAGCTGGTGAATGCCTCAAAGCGTCTGATACCCTTCTTTTAGCTCGCGTGTGGCCAAGAGAGAGGATGAAGAAGCCTTTGAAGAGGAACGTAGACACGAAGAGGAGAAGCGTAAGCGCAAGAAGGAAAGGGAACGGCAGTCTCGTTAATGAATGCCTCCAGTGGCCTATCTGGATTAGGCTTTCTTGGATATTTTGCCTTGTGCTGCATCTGGAAAGGACTTGTATCAACGGAATGCCAGGACACATACTCATGGATTTTTCGACTCTGCGTGCTTATCACTGTCCATGACATCTACCAGACGTGACTTTTCGAACTGGGGCATTCGCACGCGGTTATGAGAAATTATACCATATTTTCATGTTTTTCATCCTATCAATTGAGTGCTCATCGCCATTGTGCATTCTCTCAAGCTCTGTGCTTTATAGTAGCCACCGCTTTTCTTTACCTCTTTTGTGTCGGTTTGTCGTTGCGATCCTGTTTATTATGGGTACAACGATTTATTCTTTTCACGCGCGGACATCTCCTTTTTTCTTGTTTGGCCCTCACTCACAATAACTTTTTTTTGGTCCAGATGACTCACCTCCGCTGTGTACACTCAGTCCCACCTCATTTCACTGGTACAGTCTTCATCCTTTATCTGATGACTCGCTGTCAAACCATTCCTCTTTTCTTTCCTGTTTCCAGTTGCGTTTCTTCTTTTTTTTTTACACATATATACCTGAACATATTGTATTTATTTTACCTTTTGTTGCACTGTTGTCCATGTACTGCTTCAATAATTTCTTCTCTGTGAATACATTAGTAAAAGTGCTAAGATTTTAATACACATATAATAAACTTGGTAGGAGATGAGTAGGTTGTGGTTGGTTGAGGTCTCTTGTATCTGGATTAGAAAATTGATCACTAAAAGGTCAAACGCTCCTCTCGACAATATTCATTAGCCAAGCTAATTGTATACCCATCTATGCTCCTGTTTGTGAATTAGGGCACAAAAAAATGATACACGCGAACGGTACCTCATTTATACAAATAGTCCGAACAGGGAATCAATACATGATGTCAAGGACAGTTTCATTTTGACGAGTCCTGTCAGTCCTCGTTTGGTGAAATATGTTCTGCATTCTCACCGCGGCCAAATAGGATAAACCTTTTCCTAGGCTTCTGAGAGGAGGTAAGAGCCATTGCTGAAGAATCACTGGTAGTATCGTCCGAGGATATGGGAACTGTTTCTCCTGTGGTTAACCCAGCACCAGGTTTGACTTGCTCCGCGTCCTTTTTGCTGATCCCAGATCGAGTGAGCCATGTCCATCCTCTCCATCTACCCTCTCCATCTTCCGACGCATTTCCGTTTGGAGGGTTCTGTTTCAAAAACTCCTCTCCTCTAAGTCTCAAAAACTCTTCTAAAAGTGCTGCGTTGCGACTGTTGGGTTTATAGACGGCGACGGCAATGTCACCGACGACTGGAATAAAACCTACACCTGAGCATACAAGGGTGTGCATCTGCATACGGTGGACGAGCCATGGTGGGATATCGGCTTGTTTGGATTTACGGATGATGAGATATTGATTGAGGGATAGATTGGTGACATCCCCAACCACAGGTATGAAACCGATGATAAAAGTCCATCCAAAGCGTAAACCACAGAGATTGAAACCTTTGTCAAGATAATGGGCTCGTCGCTGCACAGACTTGAGTATCCGAGCATCTCGTTTCGAAAGACCAGGTGGGAGTGGACGCTAATTATCGGCTACCTTAAACTAGGGAGGCTCTCGATGGAGAGAGGGAGATGGAATACCTTTCGTCGTTTAGTTTGACCTCTATCGTTCATATAAGATTCATATAAAGGATCAGGGGGAGCATATTGTTCCAGGTGTTTCTCAAAAAGCATTTTGCCTGCCTTTCCAATTAGAGTGTCCATTGCAAAGGAGAGGCAGTCGTTTTGTTAGCTAAAGCCTGAGGAAGGAGATCCTGGATCACGTGGGACACTGCTTTTCTGACACAATGTCCTATTTTAGCTGACTCCCAATAATAAGTTTACTTGTTGTAGACATATTTCGCCATTTGTTTGCTTTTCAATGGTACCAATGTACTAGTCATTACAAATTCAACTAAATTACTCTCATTTCAATTGCTTTCTTCGGTTAACTCACATGCTCTCTTCCCCCAATCTGAAGTTTATCCAGGCCTCTCTTTATGATCTTGAGCTCAAATGGTCTCACTCCTTCTTTGTCAAAAAATT
>Ga0153986_1000276_pt1 | contig 16328 bp, 14 predicted proteins | sample TSGA070MetaG_FD_104724 | JGI IMG/M metagenome (GOLD analysis project Ga0153986, IMG submission 104724) | Attine ant fungus gardens microbial communities from Georgia, USA - TSGA070 MetaG | ecosystem: Host-associated > Fungi > Mycelium > Unclassified | place: USA: Georgia, Alexander Wildlife... | reverse complement strand
GTATCACCTTTGGGAAGTACATTAGGGGATGATAATCATGACAACCAAGTTCTATGACAGGGGCTAAAGGCTAGGGTGGGGTGGTGGATATCGTGAATGGAAGGGGTGGGGAGATCTCTAGGTGGATAAATGCTTTTGGATGGCTAATTGTTGGAGGTAAAGAGTCTGTCATTTAGTGTAGCTTCCTTCTTGTTCTTCACTACCTAGGCTACTGACTACATAGTTGGTACTTGGGAGGCATGCTTACAACACATGCTGCAGGGTCTGCCACCATGCCCCCAATTGTCTACTGCTCATTTGTATTTAGAGTAGTTGACTTTATAATTGATGATTTTTTTAAAAAAAAGAATCACTGGCACACTATTGTTGTAAGTTACTCAAATATAAAATTTGAATCAAGACTCAATATAGTCTTATTCAATGATTTATGAGAATTGTATATTATATTGATCACTTGTTGTGTGCTATCTGTCTCGCTATGGAGGAGCGATGGTTACAAGCATCCCATGCTTCTCACTAAGAATATGGACTGTGTACGAATACGGCTCTATAGATTGTTATACCAAAATGATAGATTGATCTAGACCATACAAAACCAAACAATGAAATTTGGAAGATTAGATCTTCAAATAGCGAAGAGGACGATATTTCGTCAGCATGACACAAAAAATTACTATTCCTCTTGAACAGGCCGACCGCCCCTCCTTTCCCCGAACCCAAAGCGATGCCACCATGCCTATGCCGCCGCTCGCAGCTACTACGCTCACTGAAGATAAATCCAAGGTGATCGATGGAGTTTTAGAACTCGCAGATAGGTCTGCTTATTGTGGCTTCTCATTTGGCGCAGAGAAGAGTATATCTGGCGAATGTGTATTCCAAACAGGTTTCGTTCCCGTAATATTATATAGTTGATGTTATTACTCATCATGGTGATCATCGCAGGCATGGTTGGATACATAGAGTCTCTCACGGACCCTTCCTACGAGGGCCAAATTCTTGTGCTTACCTATCCATTGGTCGGCAATTATGGTGTCCCTGAGCGCACGTCATCTTTGGATGTCTTGCCTGCTGAATTTGAATCCTTGCGCATCCACGTTGCCGCCTTAATCGTCGGTTACTACTCTCAAGATTACAGCCATTTTCTTGCCAAATCCTCGCTGTCCGTATGGTTGAAAGAGAATGACATTCCTGCTCTTTATGGCATAGACACCCGTGCATTGACAAAAAAGATTCGTGAAAAAGGTTCTCTGCTTGGCAAAGTCTTGATTCGTTCGGGAGAGCCCCAGGTTGGCAAACCCAGGGGAACTCCCTCCATCTTCATTCCTCGTAGCCCCTCATACCCCTCAATTCCTCATAATTCTTACAACTGGCACGAAGACTACATAGATACCCCTTTCTCTGATCCCAATCAGAAAAACCTTGTCGCTCTTGTCTCCATCTCTGCTCCTCGCTTGTACAAACCGACATGTATACCTCGTTTTCATCCATCCGGTCGAATATTGCGCATATTAGCAATCGACGTTGGTATGAAATACAACCAAATTCGATGTTTTATAAAGCGAGGTGTGGAACTCAAGGTCGTCCCTTGGAACTACGATTTCCTTTCTGAAGCAGAACCTTATGATGGTATCTTTGTTTCCAATGGTCCAGGTAATCCAATATTGGCGAAAGAGACCATCCAACATTTGTCAAAGGCTATGGAATTGGGAGAATGGCCCATTTTTGGCATCTGTCTTGGACACCAGCTGATCGCACTGGCTGCTGGGGCAAAGACCTCAAAAATGAAGTACGGAAATCGTGGTCATAATATTCCTTGCACGGATGCACTCTCTGGCCGTTGCTACATCACTAGTCAAAATCACGGTTTTCAAGTCGACTCTGCATCTCTCCCCGCAAGGTGGAAAGAGCTCTTCAAGAATGCCAATGATGATAGTAATGAAGGTATCTATTGTGAAGACAAACCATTCTTCTCCGTCCAATTCCATCCGGAGTCTACCCCTGGACCCCGCGACACCGAATTTCTCTTTGAAGTCTTCCTTCAGAATGTAGAAGATTGCGTGAAAATGAATTCACTTGTTCCCATTCGAATGCCTGGGGGGAAGAAGGAGGATAACGATCAGCATATCCCTTGTGCTCAAGTTTCCAAGGTCGTCATTCTTGGATCTGGTGGCTTATCTATCGGACAGGCTGGTGAATTTGACTACTCTGGCTCGCAGGCTATTAAAGCTCTTAAAGAAGAAAGCATCTACACTATCCTGATCAATCCCAATATCGCCACCATCGCTACCTCTAAAGGTCTGGCGGACAAGGTATACTTTCTCCCCGTCACTCCAGAATTCGTTCGAAAAGTTATTAAATATGAAAAGCCGGATGGTATTTATGTCACATTTGGTGGTCAGACCGCTCTCAACGTTGGTATCAAGTTGAAGGATGAATTCGCCGAGCTTGGTGTACAGGTTCTAGGGACTCCGATTGATACGATTATCACGACGGAGGACAGGCAACTGTTTGCTAACGCCATGGAGGAGATTGGAGAGAAATGTGCTCAGAGTTCAACAGCGACAAATGCTGAGGAAGCGGTTTGTGCTGCGAAGGCAATCGGTTTCCCTGTGATTGTGAGGGCTGCTTACGCTCTTGGAGGACTTGGTTCTGGGTTTGCCCAGGATGAGGCACAGCTTCGTGTTCTTTGCGCGAAAGCGTTTGCAACAAGCCCCCAGGTTCTCGTAGAGAAGAGTATGAAGGGATGGAAGGAAATTGAATACGAAGTTGTCCGTGATTGTAGAGACAACTGTATCACGGTTTGTAATATGGAGGTGGGCTCCCTTCGCATACTAGTGTATTTGCGCTTCCACGTCCCTAGAACTTCGACCCCCTCGGAATACATACCGGTGATTCCATTGTTGTTGCACCTTCTCAGACGCTCTCCGATACCGATTACAATATGCTCCGCACCACTGCTATTAATGTTATTCGTCATCTGGGTGTTGTCGGTGAATGCAACATCCAGTATGCACTCAACCCCATCTCTTGCGAGTATTGTATAATAGAGGCGCGTCGGTATCGTTCAGTTATGCAGATCGTACTAAAATTTTGAAAGGTTAATGCCCGTCTCTCTCGTTCTTCTGCTCTAGCTTCTAAGGCGACGGGTTACCCCCTCGCCTTCATCGCTGCAAAACTTGGTCTTGGTATCCCTTTGAACAAAATCAAAAACTCAGTAACAAAAGTGACTAGTGCTTGTTTTGAGCCCAGCTTGGACTACTGTGTGGTCAAGATCCCACGCTGGGACCTCAAGAAGTTCAGTCGTGTCAGCAGGCTTCTGAGTAGTAGTATGAAGAGCGTTGGTGAAGTCATGAGCATTGGAAGGACATTCGAGGAAACAATTCAAAAAGCCATTCGAGCGATTGACGATCAGTTTCCTGGGTTCGCCAAGGTATGTAACGGTATGTTATTCAGTTCTTGTTGGAGCCTGAAAATAATATAGAACGAGTACGTTGAAAACATTGACGAGGAGCTGGTCAATCCAACGGATAAGCGCATCTTCGCGATCTCCACTGCATTCCATCGTGGTTATAGCATCGATAAAATACATCAGATGTCCAACATTGACAAATGGTTTTTAACAAAGCTCAGTTATATCTTCGAGATGGAAAAGCACCTATAGTGAGTCTAGCTTTCATGCATTGTTTGTTTCCTAAACAATACTGAAATTTTGGTGAGTGAATTTAATGTGTCCAACATCCCGCTAGCCACCTTGCGCCAGGCCAAGCAGCTCGGCTTCTCTGATCGTCAACTTGCCGTCTGTATGGGTACCACTGAGCTGGCCGTCCGTAGGTTGCGGCAGGAAAGCGGCATCGCTCTTTTCATCAAACAAATCGACACTGTTGCTGCCGAATTTCCTGCTTTCACTAACTATCTCTACACCACCTACAATGCCGTTGAGCATGATGTCAAGTTTGAGGACCGTGGGGTCATTGTTCTCGGTTCTGGGGTATATCGGATTGGCTCTTCGGTTGAGTTCGATTGGTGTGCTGTCCGCGCCATTCGAACGCTTCGTGAACAAGGCTTACCTACCGTCATGATTAATTATAATCCCGAAACCGTCAGTACCGATTACGATGAAGCCGACCGCCTATATTTCGAGAACATTAGTCTGGAAACTATACTTGATATATATGATACTGAGCACTCGCGAGGGATCATCTTATCCATGGGCGGACAGACCCCAAACAACATCGCCCTACCACTTTACCGACAGAACGTCAAGATCTACGGTACCTCACCAGAGATGATCGACACAGCAGAAAATCGCTTTAAGTTTTCTCGCCTTTTGGACGAGATTGGTGTCGACCAGCCTCTATGGAAGGAGTTGACCAGCTTTGAAGAAGCTAATCTTTTCTGTGAAAAGGTTGGTTATCCGATGCTCGTTCGTCCATCCTATGTCTTGTCTGGCGCCGCGATGAACGTCGTCTCTACTGGTGACGATTTGGCAAACTATCTTACTAAAGCTGCTGAGGTCTCGCGAGATCACCCTGTCGTCATTTCAAAGTACATTGAGCAAGCTAAGGAGATTGAGGTGGATGCTGTCGCGAAGGGTGGAAAAATGATCATGCATTACATCTCTGAACACGTCGAGAACGCGGGTGTTCATTCCGGTGATGCGACTCTTATCCATCCCCCTCAAGATCTAGATCCACAGACCGTTCGTCAAATTGAAGAAGCTACCGCCAAGATTGGTAATGCTCTTAACGTCACTGGTCCTTTCAATATCCAGTTCATTGCAAAGAATAATGAGATCAAGGTCATCGAGTGCAATCTTCGTGCCGCTCGTTCCTTCCCCTTCGTGTCCAAGGTCACTGGTATCGATGCTATCGAGATGGCAACAAAGGTCATGCTTGGTTTGCCTGTTGAGCCATATCCCGATGCTGGTCTTCCCTCGGACTACGTTGGTGTCAAGGTCCCCCAATTTAGTTTCAGTCGATTATCAGGTGCAGATCCAGTTCTAGGTGTTGAAATGGCTTCGACTGGTGAAGTTGCTTGTTTTGGTCATGACAAATACGAGGCATATCTGAAAGCGTTGATTTCGACTGGTATTGTGTTACCAAAGGAGAATATATTGTTCTCTATTGGAAGTTACAGAGAGAAACTAGAACTACTGCCTTCTGTACAGAAACTTAGTGCGGCTGGATATAGCATCTTTGCCACGTCAGGTACCGCAGACTTTCTGACAGAGCATGGCGTTCCTTGCAAGGCGAGTAACTTTCATTCCTGAGGATGCGTGCTAAATCGATCCTCTCAGTATCTTGATACCCTCGGGGAGAACGATCGTCCTCAAGAAAAATCAGAATACTCTTTGACCCAACACCTTTCTAATAATCTCATTGATATGTACATCAACTTACCTTCAAAGAACCATTACCGTCGCCCTGCTAGTTACTCCAGCAAAGGGTATCACACTCGTCGCATGGCCATAGATTACGCAGTCCCGCTCATCACTAATGTCAAAAATGCTAAGATGTTATCGGAAGCGCTCGTTCGCAAATTACCCCTGGACGTCTCGTCCATTGACTCCAAGAACTCTCACCTTACCTACAGTTTTCCAGGTTTGGTGAATATCGCTGCATTTGTCCCCAACTTGACTGGTGCTGACAGCCAGGATTGGTCTGACGTGACGGAGGCGTCTGTCGCTGCTGGCTTTACCACAGCCATTGTACTACCAATCGGATCTGATAACATTATATCGGATCGTCGGACATTTGAACAGGTTCGGTCAAACATTTCGAGCAGTGCTCACTGTAATTATGCCCTTGGAGTTACAGCAACTGCTGCCAACGCTCAAACATTTGACGAAGAAATACATCTGCAGACTAAGGCGCTCTTCATACCGACTCATACTCCACTGCCCGTCGTCGCTGCCCATTTCACAGCATGGCCTCTTGAGAAGAACATAATTACCAATGCTAAAGGATCCGATCTTGCTTCAATCCTTTTGTTGGCCAGCCTCCATAGTCGAAGCATCCATGTGACCGACGTCCAGACTAATGACGACCTCCTACTCATCACATTAAGTAAAGCTAAACATTTGAAAGTTACGTGTGATGTTTCAGTCTATTCTCTCTTCTATTCCAGAGAAGCCTTCCCTCTAACCACTGCGCTTCCTACCTTGGATGAACAAAAGGCTTTGTGGAAACACCTCGACAAGATTGATGCATTTTCTGTAGGAACCACGCCGTCTCAATTGACCATCGAAACTGGCAAGGTGTTCTCGCCAACGGCCGGCTTTGAAGAGGTTCTTCCGCTCTTACTCACAGCGGTGACCAATGGACGTCTTAGTATTGAGGACATCCGAGTTCGCCTTCATGATAATCCTGTTCATATCTTCAACGTGCCTGAACAGATGAATACCCACGTGGAAGTTGTTCTGGGTCGTAAGGCCCATTTCAGGAGTCGCACTGGTTCTTGGTCGCCGCTCGGTTCTGGGTTGGTTACTGGTGCTATCCACCGTGTTGTGGTTCAGAATAAGACGGTATTTGTTGATGGTGCCACAGTCTCCTCCTCAACTGGTCATGACATTTCGGCAACCATTACGTCGCACGCACTTCCTAAGGAGATTGTTGCCGAGCCTCTGCCTGGAGTTGCCGTGGCTTCCCAATTATCTTTTAGTCAGCCTCAGAGTCTGCAGGCCCTACAGACCGGCCAAATCTTGACGAACATCTCTCATCCTTCCTTCCATCGTCGTCACATTCTCTCGGTTAAACAACTCACTCATCGCGACTTACACGATCTGTTCTCCCTTGCCCATGAGATGCGCCTTCAAGTAGAACGTAATGGTGTCCTTGACATCTTGAAAGGCAAGGTCCTCTGTACTGCATTTTACGAGCCTTCAACTCGGACCAGCTCTTCGTTTGAGGCTGCCATGAAGCGTTGCGGCGGAGAGGTTGTTTCCATCACTACCGATAGATCTTCTGTGGTTAAAGGAGAGAGCCTTCCTGATACTATTAGGACTTTAGCATGCTATGGAGATGCTATTGTTCTTCGCCATCCTGACATCGGAAGTGCACAGTTGGCGGCCAAGTTCTCTTCTGTCCCAATCATCAACGCCGGAGACGGCATTGGTGAACATCCTACTCAGGCCTTACTCGATGTCTATACCATCCGTTCAGAGTTGGGCACGGTCAATGGCCGCACAGTCACCCTTCTCGGTGATCTCAAAAACGGTCGTACAGTTCACAGTCTTGTCACTCTCCTTTGTTTGTATTCTGTTCGACTCAATTTTGTTGCGCCTCCCTCTCTTGCCATGCCCCAGGCCGTCGTGTCTGCTGCACGTAAGGTTGGAATTCCTGTCAATATTTGCGAATCCTTGGATGAGGTTCTCTTGCAAACCGATGTCTTATATGTGACTAGGGTCCAAAAAGAAAGGTTCGAGAATGAGCAGGAGTGGTTGCACGTCAAAGATGCTTATAGAGTGGATCATGCGGTTCTTTCAAGGGCTAAGGAGGATATGATTGTCATGCATCCTCTTCCTCGTCTCAACGGTACGCTCTTTATGCAATCAAACAAGTTGAGGTTCACTGACCAATTTCAGAAATTGATCCTGAGGTTGACTTTGATTCAAGACGAGCCGTTTATTTCCGCCAAATGCGCTATGGCCTTTTCGTGAGTTACTAATTCACCGAAATTATGGTTTTCGCCCTCAAACTTCGTAGATTCGCATGGCATTACTTGCCAGCGTTATGGCATAATTTTTGCTTAATATCCACTATTCTTGACTTAACTTCATAGCATCAATTTTCAATGATCTTGAACATATCTATGTAGTTGGTGGCAAAATTCCATGCAAGGAGGTAGAAGATCAATCCACAGTAAATAGCCGAATTAAAATATCAGTAACATATTTGCTGTGCAGTCAGTATGACAGGCTAGTCTCCACTACTGATGCGCAATGCAGTCTCACTAAAGATCACCCAAGTTATTTAAGTTATTTAACTGAGAGTGATCTGATCAGAATTTTTGTTTTGATCCCATCGCTCTACATTCACTTCACTTCACATCTCTCGTCACATCTCTCGTTTGGCTGTATATGGCACCCGTGGTCGGAGTCAATTTGGAGTCAATAGGAAGGTCAGTAAGAAGAATAGGTTCTAATCAACTGTTGTCCTCTCTCTGTTTGCTCGTGAGCGAGGCTATTCAAAAGCCGATAGAGACCTGCCCGGATCAGCTCTCGAGGATACCGATGAGTTTAACAAATGCAAATTTTTTGTTTATGTCCTTTACACTGATTGTTGTATGGATGGTGCGCTCGTTGTTCTTTATTGAGCTTCCCTTTTTGATTGTAGGGTATCACTTGAATATGTTCGGTTGCCTACGTGTGCGCGTCACCCTACCCAATCGAGTGTGCTTGTTTGTTTTTTGTTCTTATTTTTATTTGTTATTTGTTTTTGTTGTTTTATTTGTGGTCTGTGGATGAATATTAATCCGACCTGCACTTTTGCTACAATACAATACATTTTGCTCTACGATGCAACCGTGCCCACTCGCCTCTTTGCACAACTGCCCCTGGTGCACTGTTCCTTGGTGATAGATTAAGTTTAGTGACAGAAGGTCACGCTCGCATGACTTCGGATTAGGGTACGTGAAACTAAAATTTCTCATGGTTTCTATATCCGCCATAGTTTGAATCCTGTGTGGTCTGCCTCGACGAAATGTGTTGGAAAGCTAGCTCACCGCTAAATTTACCATTGCTAGTAATATACCATCACCCATAAAAGAACGAAAGCGTCTAACATGTCATACAACCAAAGGGGCTGTCATTGCGCAGGCCCTGGTTCGAAACAACTGGAGATGTGACATAACCGGACATGTTCAGTAGTATAACGCCCCTGATGAAGTGGTTCCCCGGATGATGTCACACTTTGACACATAAGTATGCCCACATCATTCCGGAGGCCACGTTCTTCAATGTTAAAGAAGAGGTGTATGAATATTAATATGATGTGAAATAACATTGATCTTCAACCCAATGTCGGCCAATATATCAACATCTTGTCATGACAAAATCATGAAAAATTAGACCAACAAGCAGTATCGTGCCGTCACAACAGGTCAAAATAAGGCTTGGTCTCAATTGTCCAAAGGTATAAATCCACCCATCAAAGAACTCAACATCCGATTAAGATTTATTTGCAATTAAGAAATCCACGAAGAGAACATAATTGGAAAACGAAACATCAAGGACATGTGCATTATGAAAAGCGTCGTGAATAGAAAAGGAAGATTTCACCGGGATCAAACAAACACAGGATCACGCATCTTCCTCGGGGACTTCTTCTTCATACTCAACCTCTTCCTCAACGCTAAAGGGATTAAGTCAAGTGAAATAGAACTTCAAAGCAGTAAACTCACGTAGCGTCTTGGTATTGTTGATACTCTGCAATAAGATCTTGCATGTTCGACTCAGCTTCAGTGAACTAGGACAAGGTGAATCTCATGACGACATGATCACAATAAAGGTTTACCTCCATCTCGTCCATGCCCTCTTGTGTATACCAATGCAAAAATGCCTTCCTCTTGAACATCGCGGTAAATTGATCACCAACACGGCGGAAGAGCTCTTGAATAGCGGTAGAATTGCCCAAAAAGGTGACAGCCATCTTAAGGCCTTGAGGAGGAATGTCACACTGAGCGGTAAGGACGTTGTTGGGGATCCATTCCACGAAGTACGCAGAATTTTTGTTCTGGACATTTTGCATCTGTTCTTCAACATCCTTCATAGAAACCTTGCCGCGGAAAACGGCAGCAACCTTGAAGAAAATATTGAGCATCTTAAAATGAAACAAAATCACAACCTACTGTGAGATACCGCCCATGCCTAGGATCCGACGCAGCCATCATGTTCTTGGCATCGAACATTTGTTGAGTGAGCTCAGGAACACTGACAGCACGGTATTGTTGACTACCACGAGCAGTCAAGGGGGCGAAACCAGTCAGGAAGAAATGAAGACGGGGAAAGGGGACTGGGAAAAACCGAACATCAAAAGCGAACTAAATGGCAATTGATAGAAAACATACCCATATTGACAGCCAATTTACGAAGGTCAGAGTTCAGCTGACCGGGGAAACGCAGGCAGGTCGTGATACCCGACATGACGATAGAGACAAGATGGTTCAGATCACCATAGGTAGGTGTAGAGAGCTTCAATGTTCTATGGGAAATATCATAAAGTGCTTCATTGTCAATGCTCATGGTCAGGTCAGCATTTTCAACGAGCTGGTGAACTGAGAGAGCAGCATTGTATGGCTGAACAAAAATAAGCATAAATATTCATGACAGTAGAAAAATAAAAATGAAAATATACCTCTACGACAGTGTCTGAAACTTTAGGACTAGGCACGACAGAGTATGTGCACATCATCCGATCGGGATATTCCTCCCGAATTTTGGAAATAAGGAGAGTGCCCATACCGGCACCAGTACCACCACCAAGTGAGTGTGAGATCTGGAAACCTGGCACATGGTTATTTTATCAATCTAACAAATTCGATCAAATTGAGTGGACTAACCTTGAAGACAATCAGTTCCCTCGGCCTCCTTACGTGTTACATCTAACACGCTGTCGACAAGTTCGGCTCCCTCAGTGTAGTCTGCACGGATCAGAAATGTGAGTAAATGTTTGATCGAGTAACTGATATAAAAAAAATCAACAGCTCAAACATGACTGACGACATGATAGAAGGTTGGTTTCACGAATACCCATCATTTTTCAAAAAAAAGTTTCATAAAGATGATTCAGGTAGAAAGAGTTGCACTAGAGTGATACTCACGTCCTTTCGCCCAATTGTTGCCAGCTCCGTTTTGGCCATAAACGAAATTGTCGGGGCGGAAAAGGTGACCCAAGGCCCCAGATCGAATAGAGTCCATCGTTCCAGGTTCGAGGTCGACTAAGATGGCACGTGGGACGTACTTCGATGTACCAACCTCATTGTAGTAAACCGAAATCCGCTCAAGTTGGAGATCGTTATTGCCTTGATAGTGACCATCCGAGTCAATACCATGCTCATCCGAAAGGACTTCCCAGAACTTAATGCCTGTCATCAACCACAGGCTATGATTGGTGCATTGAACCGGGGGGTGACAGAGGTTTAAAGCGCACCAACTTGGTTACCACACTGTTGACAGAATTGGGACATAGATGAGCCACGTCAGATTAAGCTGAGGTAGATGAAAGGTACCTGGCCGGCCTGAAGGTGAACAATTTCGCGCATGCTATCGTCCAAAGGTCAGTACATTTGGCAAGTCAGAAGAAGAAAGTGGTACGAGAAGAAAGCGAGGAGAGAACACGACGAAAGACGCGTTCCACAATGTCAAGTAATATATATGCAGCGAGGACGCGTTCCAACCAGTTGTTACGGTACAAACTTGTACTCACATAAACTGTTTCAAGGAGAGGGGAGTAACAGAACGACTATGTCACTTCAACCAAATGGATTGGACAAGAAGACAAGAAAATATGTATGGTGAATGGAGTCCAAGGTTTCAAACTCAGTTTAGAACCCCGATATGATATATGTGCCTCGTGTTTGAAACGGGGCCGACTCATTTTCGTTATTTGTATCGTCTGCCAGATCACTTGAATACATGTTTTCAATTATGTGATCGAGTAAGGACACCTCTTCTGACAGATCTCTATGCGTTGTATACTGTAATAAAATAACTTATTGTGCTGCAAAATCTCAGATTTGCAACTGCACCTACTGCCCTACACTCATCTCCAACTAGATACAGAACATAATCTTGGGTACAGCTGAAGTGAATAAAACGCGGTCAGGCTGACAAGAAATGAATGACATAATGTATGTAAGAACATATATGACATAAAAATAGAATAAGATAGAAGAAGCATCAAAAGAATGACTGAGTAGATTCAGCAAGGACGTCTTCAAAATAAACGACTAACGACACAAATCAACACGGCCAAGTGGGTGAATCACCGACCAGAGCCAGCAGGAACCTTCCTCAAACCGGTTCCAATAGTTTTCTTCATTATATACTCCTTCCTGGCGGCCGCAGCTGCACGCTTATGCTCCGCCACAAATTCTTCAGGCAGCCGCGGTACAGGGGGAATCGCACAGGTCGGTCGTCCGCGCTCATTCAACATAGCCTCAACATGCCTGAGGAATCGTTGCCGCATTTCACCACTTTTCTCTGTATCGAGGAAGCTCGCACGACTGTAGATACTGTCACTGTATCTCCTGCGATTTTTGCTGCTACCATACTCATGTCCAGTGTTGCTGCCGCCCTCCTCCTCATCAGATATGTAGACTGTTGATCGGCGGAGGCGCGAATGACGATTTGACATCTCATCCTCGGGATAATGAGAGGCGTCTTCTGGATCATAGTCATTATAGACGCCTGGCATAGGAGTCGAGGCACCACCATAGTTTGTACTTCTATGCCGATAATCTTCCTCGACTGCGAAACCATCATACCTCGAATCATCGACGATAAACGAATGCAAAGGTACATTTTCAGTGACAGCCATGTAACTTTTTTCGAATTTGATTTCGTCTACTGTTTCCTCAAAACCTTGCGTCAAGTCGCGAATCCTCGATCCCCTGCACCTTGCAAACACGTCATCCTTTACCATTTCTCCATCGTCGGCATAAGTATTCTGCCACTCCGAATTGCTGTTCTTCTCCCAGTCAGATCCAGTTGACATCGCCCGCGAAACGTTGAGAAGGTTGATGGTGGTGGGAGTATGGCTTAGACTCGAAGATAAAGGTAAAAATGACTCATGACCGCGACTGCTTTGCCTCCTGATAGGACCCAACATTTTACTAATTGTCGACGGAGGTACGGTTGAAACAGGGCTGGAGTCAGTCGTCGAGCTTGTGATGCCATTTGAGGATGATCTAGAGAATCCACCTTGCTGACTTGGTCTCTGTCCTTTTGCTCTAAGTACGTTCCCGGCAGCCGCAGAGAAATTGCTAAATACTGAACGTTGAGTTTTGGCATTGTCACTGTCATAATGAAGCGAAGATCCTAGCACAGGTGACGGTAGAGGCGAGTCAATCGTTCTCGCAGTACCCACATCCACAGCTAAATGACGGGATCCACTGGAGCGGGGTGCCAATGTTTCGTCGGTAGGAATACTGGGTAAAGGGCTCAGGCAGTGAGTGGAAACATTTGGTGAGCTGGATAGTACTAAAAGAGGACTTCCAGATGGTGGAGATCCGACACCATTGATACCATGACTGCAAAGCATAGGCAAAGTACGACCTGAAGAAATTGTTGGCGTGGACCTAGTCATTGAGCTGGAGGTGTCATCAGGCCGAAGAGTCTTTGACAACGCAGATGTATTGGATGGAGGTTGAGATTCTGATTTTGGAAGAGATACTTGTCTCGAAAGATCGGGAGAAGATTGGGGATTATTCGGACTGGTTGAGAGGGAAGGCTGCGGGAAGGCGTATCCAGAGCCAGATTCAACGTTTTGTATGACGGGAGACCCGTCAAATTTGATTGATATGGATAAATGTGGAATGGTCAGTCTCGGTGGATCCATGGATGGTTCACGCGTCAGAGTAGTGAATCCGGATGCTCCATCGCTATCACGGGTCAAAGGCAATGAAAGCAGAGTTTTCTTCGTCTCCCTCTCTCTCTTGCGTCCCTTTTCTATCTCCCTCTTCCGCTCCTTCTCCTTCTCGAGACTATCGCTACTTGAGGCACTATTTCTAAATTTCTGCGTGCCTATGAAAGGTAACATCCGTCTCTTGTTTGGCGTTAGGTGGATGGAAGAGAGCCCCGACGATACGCTCGGAATCGGCAGGGCAGGAAAACCAGTATTGGATGACTGGCGACTGAGCATCCCAGATTTGGCAGCATGTGACTGAGAAGTCGATATAGACGTCGCTATAGAACTTCGTGCAGCACCTGTAGAATTGGATAGGGCATTCGTGGCATTGGTGGATGTTGATGACCGATCATTTGCCACTATGGCAGCCGGATTTGGTCCAGGACTAGTGGGGGTCGGCGACGAGGGAAACGAAGATGAAGAAGACTTTTGCAAAGTCGGAATGGTCAAAGTAGAGAGAGGTGTATTTTGTATCGAAGAAGATATGGCAGAATCTAGGTGAACGGGCACTTTCGACTGAGGAGACGAAGGAATGCATGGAGCTGAAGCTGAGAACATTTCACCAGAGATTCCTAACTGTAGGTCGATCCCAAGTCCAGAGCCAGGGGGTGAAGCCTCGGTTAACAACTGATCAGTGCCTAAAGCAATCATCGGGGCGCCAGTTTCCTTGTTCAAAGCGGTCACGAAACGTTCAGCGCTAAACAAAGATGGCGAGTCCATTTGCAAGGCAACGGGTTTTGAGCTTTCTTGGCTCAGATCCCCCTTGGATGATTTGCTCCCTAACCTGAAGAGCAAACTCTTTGCCTTCTTTATATTCTTATCATGACCCCCATTTTTCTTCTTCATTTTCTTGCCTCCGTCTGTCTCGTACCCAGGAGAATCGATTAAGGGAGGCACTGACATGACTGACATAGAGCTGGGACCGGAAGGGGCTTTGCGAGACGGCTGTACACGCCTCCGCAAAATGCTGAAATCGAATGTGGAGTCCGAGGTAGATTCAATGGTCAAGAAACTGTCCGCACTGGAATCAGGCACAAAGGAAGGGACAGGAGGGATAGTCTCCACTTTTCCTCCTTTATCTTTCTTGCCATTTTTACGCTTTGAGTTTCTCATGGACACGCTGTCAGTCATTGCGCTATGCTTTTCGGGTGTGGAAGGAATTGCGGGATTTGAAACTTGGGCATCATCAGAAGCTAGAGGTATAAAGCACTGGGACTCGGAGGGTATCGCAAGGGAGACGGTATTGGTGGACTGGAAGTATTGGGAAGGAACGTTTTCACGACTCTTCTGACCATAGGCATCATTACTCAATTGTATTGGCGGAGATGACGGCGTGAGCGGGTATCGGCCCGAGAGCGGAGACGAGCCTGGGGACTCGACAAAATGTGTCAAGTCCGGAGGAGTAGGTTCCTGATCCTAAAAATGAATATGGCGCCTATTAGTCAATCGTTCAGATTCCAAATCAGGCTTGATAAGATTAATTGAAAGAGAATGAAAGGTGTATAGAAACAGTAAGCAATCATTATTTAAAGCCAAGCGCCAAACGTTTTCAGGAGGGGAGAGGTCCAAATGAATCATACTGTGCATATCGCCCAAGAAGTGCAAATGAAAGGATAATGAAAGAAGCAAGGAGTAAGGCGCAGAATTAGACGTCTATCAGATGCACCTCAGAGTTTTCCACAGACGAAAGCACAAAATATCTGAAGCCTCGAACAGCCACAAATAAACGATGTAAAGACAACAAAACAGCCAAAAAGAAGACATGAAGTCCTGTCTGGACAAGAAAAAAAAGCATTTCAGTGGATCATTGTCAGGTCATTGGCCAATTCAGCATACGTGGCACATGACATTAAGCAAAGATTCAAGAATTAGAGAAAAAAAAGAACAGGGCAACCACGACTGGCAACAAAAAATCGTGCGTACCTCATCTTCCTCCGCGAGTTTATTATCGAACATCCAATTCGCAACGGTTGGGTTCACACCAATCCCGAGCTGTAACACAGTCTCCCACACAGATGTTCTCAGCGCCTCAGATTCAGCACCAGAAATCGATGGGTTCTGTGGCCTCGGTCTAGGGCGCGCCGCAGGTATTTCCATAATACGAGCACTAGGATGCGACATATGAGAGCGATAGCAGAAAGAACGAGCGCGCTGCGTCCAGGAAGACACTCAGACAAAGAGGTATATTTGAAGGGAAGAAGGTGCGAGAGAGAAAACGAACGAACAAGTCCTATTTCTCTTTTGAGAGAGGAAGAGAGAGAGCGTCGCAGGAGAAGAGAGAAACAAGGGCCAAAGCTAATGAGAGTGGGGACTCGGGTGTACAAGATATTTATTACACGTGATGAATTAAGGCACCCGAATCTTGACTTGGTGACTTGTTTTCTCTCTCGCTTTCTTTTGCTGTTCGACTTTCTGATGAATTCTTCAAAAGGAAAAGGGATCATAGTGATCATAGTAACAAGCCCACCGAAACTATTTATTTTCTGATTCTTCACCGTAATCTGGAGCTGGCCTCGATGATGTTTTGTTTTACCTTTCCCAACATCCCCTTAGCAACCTCTTGTCTCCTAGACATTACACTACATTCATTGTAATACAGCAACAATACGTAAGGTGAGGTGTAAGACTAGGGTACATTGCTATATCTATTTTTCCATATTCAAATCTAGTTTGGTTTCAGAAGTTGTCTCAGTTCTGGACAAG
>Ga0153986_1000275_pt1 | contig 16353 bp, 18 predicted proteins | sample TSGA070MetaG_FD_104724 | JGI IMG/M metagenome (GOLD analysis project Ga0153986, IMG submission 104724) | Attine ant fungus gardens microbial communities from Georgia, USA - TSGA070 MetaG | ecosystem: Host-associated > Fungi > Mycelium > Unclassified | place: USA: Georgia, Alexander Wildlife... | reverse complement strand
CAAGTCCATGAAAAAGACAAAATACAACTTGTTCAGTGTTTTTACAACTGCGCCCTTTGGTACTGAGGCTCAACACCATCCGCTATAGCAAGATTTGGCATCAAATCGCTCGTCAGAAAATCGCTGGGCCACTGCCTCCTGATCTGAAATTTCAGGTAGTTCTCTGCAAGCTTGACATTCTTCTCTTGCACATTGGGGACCAACTTTCGCACGCCCGGACCCAACTCTGTGATTAACCCATCAATGTACTCAGGTGTGATGAGCTGGCCATTCTCAGCCCGCACGCCGTACTTGACCCATTGCCACAACTGAACTCGAGTAATTTCAGCGGTCGCAGCATCTTCCATGAGGTAGTTGAGTGGGATACAACCATTGCCATCGACCCAGGCCGCAGTATAGGCGAGACAAGTCGAGACGTTTTCACGGATGCCGTCTATGGTGATTTTCCCTGGTACCTCCGTGCTGAGGAGATCGGCAGCTGCAACCCTGACATCTTGACGTAGATTATGATACTGAGGGAGAAAGTTCAGCTTTATCATCTTGAAAGAGAGGGGCATCATACCTGGTTAGGTCCGAGCATGTGCTTGTCAAAGATGGAACGGGCAATAGGCTCGATAAGAGGGTGGGCGATCCATGTCCCATCGTGTCCAGCAGTGACCTCTCGAAGCTTGTCCGCACGAACCTTTTCCATCGCCATCTCATTTGCCTTGGTGTCGTTCTTGATAGGAATCTGAGCGGACATGCCACCCATGGCAGCGACTTTACGCCTATGGCATGTCTGGATGAGCAGACGAACGTAAGAGTCCATGAAATGCACGGTCATGGTGACATCTTTGCGGTCTGGGAGAATGGCGTTGCGGTCAGCCCTGCGCTTTTTGATGAAGCTGAAAATATAATCCCAGCTAAAAATAGGATGTAATTAGACACGCCTATAGTGATGACATCATAGAAACATACCGTCCACAGTTGAGACCTGAGGAATGGTTGCGGAGCTCGAACAGGATCTCCTCCATTTGGAATGCGGCAGGGAGGGTTTCGATGAGGACCGTCGCACGGACAGTGTTCAGCGGCAGGCCGACATAAGACTGGGAGAAGGCGAAGATATCGTTCCACAGACGGGCCTCGAGATAGTGTTCCATCTTGGGCAGGTAGAAGTAGGGACCAGAGCCCCGCTGGACAAGCTCCTTGGCATTGTGATAGAAGAAGAGCGCAAAGTCAAAGATGGAAGCAGACACAGGCTGATTGTCGACGGTGACGCGGGGCTCGTCTAGGTGCCAACCACGCGGACTGGAAACGATTTTGAGCATCAGTGTAGAATCGTGGCAGACATAGTTACCGGACAATCAAAACAGCATGTTTTTCAGATAGCTTGTACGACTTTCCTCCTGTCTCAAAGTCGATTTGGCGACGAACGGCATCGCGAAGGTTGACTTGGCCATTCAACATGTTAGCAAATGTCGGTGAGCTCGAGTCTGGGCAGACGAGTGAGGAATGTGGCAGGTTACTGTCTAGCGGGCGAGCTCACCCTCGAAATCGGCCATGAACGTCTGCGCACCGCTGTTGAGTGCATTGATAACCATCTTTCTGTCCGTTGGACCGGTAATTTCAACACGACGGTCTTCCAGGCCAGGTGCAGGGGGCGCACATTGCCACGATGGATCTGCACGGACGGGTGCAGTCTCTGTGAGAAAATCCAAAGGGACACCAGAGTCGAATCGCCGCTGGGCATCCTCTCGGGCAGCGAGCAAGGACTGGCGAGTGGGTTCGAATGTGCTATGGAGGGCTGAGAGGAATGTGAGCGCGGCGTCTGTGAAGAGGAGCTGTTGGGCGTCTGGAGCGACTTTGGAATGGACTCTGACTGCGTGAGACATGGGGGTCGAGGACGAAGGGCCTGCTATTTATCGCAAAGGCGGCTCTCTGCCTTCCGTCTTCCGTGGAATCGACGTCACGGCTGGAACATCACATGTGATACCCATTTCTGACATTCCGTCCTGCGTTCTGCCGCTCCGTCTCTTGCCAAATGGGTCTCGCTCTCCCACCTCCGCGTCCTGGAATGATGGACTCGGCCTAGATCCACCACCAGATCATGCAGAGCAACCAAGAGAAACTGTCTGGTCAGAACTGGTCCCAAGTAGGGAGCAAAGGGAAGGTTGAGCTTTTTCCCACGTTGTTGTGAGTGCTGCTCTCAAGGCCATTTGGCTTTGTCATTGAGTAGATGAGAATAATAACCATATCTGATCATCAGGAAATGAAACTGGTGTATTTTTACAGTGCTCGGAATTCTATAGCTGGAGCTACCAAGATCCATTATAGCCAGGGCCAAGCACTCCGTATCGGGCTATATCCTAGATAATTTCTTGAGCGTCATGACTCACTTGGAATCACCAGGAATGGGATCTCAGTAGCATTGGGATCAAGACGTATGTAAGATAAAATCGTGAGTCTGAACATGCTACGCTCGTCCAAAAGGAGCGAAAGTAAATATACACCGCCCGCTATGAATACGACTTGGCACATGCAAACGGACAACCAACTCTGTTATAACGATAATACTTGACTGTAATGCACATGCACTATCAGTCGTCAGCAGCAGCAAATGACGACTTCTTGGGCCTGCCTCTCTTTGGTTTCGTTCCAGCTGCGGTACAGCCTCTCCCTCGTCCCCGCTTAGTGGATCCACCACGCTCACAGGTACCACCCTTTCTTCCTTCATAACCTGTTGAACCATTTGGACAGGCTGATTGCAAGGGAAACTCATGAGATATCGTCAAACGAACGAATCGAAATTATACCATTGCTCCAATGTCCTTTTTGTCCGCATTTATAACACGATCCATCACCTCCCCCAATACTATTTTTTGACCCTTCCTTTATCTTGACTGGACATGCTGCCAACATGTGTCAAATCAATCTGGTATTGCTGACCAAGACAAGAGTTACGAACAAGAGGCATAATGGCCTGTCCCATTGCACTTGAAACATATTATGTTCGCAGTATCAATAGATGTCCCGAAGCTCCGTAGCCGTTTCGGATCTTTGTTTGGACATTCTACAACCAAGTCACTTAGTCTGGGTGACACCAGACAGAGAAAAACCACCTACCACTTGACCAATGTCCCTCCTGATCACACTAAACATGACCAAACCACCAATAAGGCGGCCTATGGATAAGCAACAAATCATCAGACACTTACCTTGTAACATTTTCCTGCCACTCCTCCACCGGTACCGCCGGGTGGTCTCTGTGGCTCATCATCCCACTCAAAGAATGAACAATCTCCCTCATTCTGTGCGTTTCGACATTTCCAGAATTTTCGTCCATGATTCGCCCCCTCCTTCTGTACTGTGAGCATCACAGCGATTACACCGCATCTACAGATTCTTGTGGGTTTCGTTGGATCATTGTTCGTCTACCATAGCAGCGGTCGATGTTCCTCCAGTGCTCAAGAGCGAAGACATGTGAACATACCTGAGCATATGTTCGTTTCGCCGGAATAATTACATTCGAACTGACCGCACTTATGCTCGACTCCACGTCATCCGCCCATTTCCAGAAACCACAGCTGTCTCTTGAACATTTAACGAAGTTTTTCCCAACACTGTTGATGCCAGATTTGTTCGTCTGAACAAGTGCTGGTATGCCACATTCGCACAGGACACTTTGAGTAGTATTAAATCTGGCGGACGAATCAATGGCGGTAGAGTTATGGGGGAGTGAATCAGCCATGAACGAGGGCATGTAAGATGATGAGGCCACTGTAGGCCTTGGTGCAATCATTGAAGAGGTAAAAGTAGTCGAAGATGGTGACAACTGGACTGGCCGCGAAGAAGTGGGTATAAGACGGTCCATTTCTGAAATACACCCCCAAACTATGTCAGTGTCCAATCTTCTTTCAAGCCTACTTACCGTCATTCATCGCAGAATCCGGTACCTGAGTGGTCACAGCATTTGCCGTGCGAGCACGTCCTCCCCTTCCCCTCTTTGACACAGTGGGACCAGCACGTCCTACCACCCTCCCTGTACCTCTACCATTAGTACCTCCACTTTCTTTAGCAACACCACTATTTCCACTCCATTCATCAGCTCCACCGCTCGCTCCTTGTCCGTTACCTCCATCCCCGGGCCCACGGGGACCACTTGGACGGACATCATCATTTCTGCTACCATCCAAGTATTGTCTCACACTCTGGGTATCCAAATCAGCGTACTGGCGTGATTTGAGACTGAAAAAGCTCACCTGGACTACAGTATCCCAATTATACTTGACAACCCTAAAAATTTCTTTGTATTGTTGCAACGACTCATTGAGCATGGCCTGTTTCGTGATACTCCGCCGGCAGACTTGTACCATCCTTCGCTCCGTCTAAAGTATTCAAGTGGGAAATAGAGATCGCTAGGACAAGACAAACTCACTTCACGCCTTAATTGAGGTTTGCTGACGCTTATATCTAGTCCCATTTTATCATAACCCTCAACTAATGCAATACCCAAGGTTGAAGGGACGAGATACTTCGTTGAGCCTTGCATCCTCTCAATTACGTATTCCCGGTCGACAATGTTCTGGATGTGTTGCGCAATTGTCGCGTCCGTTCCTACGTCACATGAGTGAAAATCAATTTCGTACCGTCGCAATGAGCACACCAATTCCATTTTTATCCATTAAAGTAACTAGATCGGCTTCAGTAAGGAGGTGAGGCTTGGTTGTCTGCCCTTCTTTCAGTTCACATGCCGCTGGTTGGAATTCCTCGCCTTCTTTGAACTCGGGGAGCGGATGGTCGCTCCACTTGTCGTATGGATATACTTCAAGATAGTTCTTTTGGAGGACAACCAATCCTGAAGAAAGTGGTTAGTGTTTGACAGCTACCAAGGAAGTTGGCATGTACCGGAAGTGGCAAAGGCTTCTCCTCCACAAACAGCCTCAACAGTTGTCTGCCAGCCCTCGGCATCCTTCGAGCAACAAGCCAAAAATCTCCTTGTGATATATTCATATACTTTCTTTTCATCTCCTACCAGGACACCCGCGTGTGCGGTGGGGTGAATAGGTGGATGTGCCTTATCATCGTGTTTTCCTTTGCGAGGAGTGCTGAAGCCGCTTTGTCCAAGAGATTGAGCAAAAGTTCCCCAGGCGGGATCTGCAACTTGTTTATTTATAAGGCTCATGAAGTCAAATTGCGAGTCGAACTGATCCGTTTCAGTACGAGGATACGATAAAAAACCCTGCTGATACAGTTTTTCGGCAATCTTCGGAAGAACGGCTGTGTGAGAGGGGCTTGCTTCGACACACATCACAACTCACGTCCAGAACTTTCTTGGGGGCCATTTTAAGCAGCCGAGATCCAGCCTTCTGCAGTTCAACAGTAGTTAGGGGTAATGGCTTCCTAGGGCGCAGTAGTCGGATTCGATGATCTGGACTGCACAGTACAGGCTTACCATTTTTTAGTATCTTTGTTATTAACTTTCAAAATTTTTGCCTTGATGCTTCCTGGACTCTCTAGGACGTGTGAATATAACGCGACTGCTGCTCCAACGTCGAACAAATGGCCTCTTTGCCAGTTGAATATTGTTTCTTGAGGTCCAGTTGTAGTTTGTCGTACATGAGAGAGATGAATGTACCAAAAGGACTCTGGTACGAAGTTTTTAACTTGATTGTACCGTTGGACCACGAAACCAAGGGTTGGGAACTGACAGGGTCCTTGCGAGACGGTTGGTAAGGGTCCGTGATACTGTAAACGCAACCACGCACCATAAGAAACAAGTTTGTCTCCTAGCACATGAAATTTTGTTTGCAACGACAGGGTTTGCATACGGGTAAATGCAGCACCAATCTTAAGATCGAGCAAAATTCGTGCTTCGACAGCATCTGCTTGTGCTTGATCCAGTTCTACTGGGTACTGGGCCGCACGATGAATTTGTCTAACAATGCAGTCAGCGATCACGAGTGATCGAAAAAATAAATCTCACTGGGCGATGATAGCACTAAATCGCGCTCGTTTGACTACAATATTCCTATTTGTCTTCCTGCATACATTCACAATCTCCATTCCAATATGTTCTCCCTCCCTATCGCAATCCGTCCAGATCATGAGTATATCCACACGTCTTGCCTGCATCATCAAATTTTGCTCGATCGCTTTCTTGTCTTTGGCCACTCTCGACTCGACAGGTGCGTCAAAAAGGTCGGCAGGGTTACACGAATGCCATTTCCGATGTGCGTCGGTAAAGTCATGATCCAAGAGATGTCCTGACACGCAAGTCACAATATAGCCTGAGTTGGTCTGTGGATAGTCAAACTCGTAGTTCTTCACGTATTGTGACTGTGTGTTGCTCTTTGATAAAACCAGTCTCAGGGGATGTCATTGTGAGATAAAAGGAGCCTACAGTAGTAAATCTTCCTCCAGAGAGAATTTGAGTGATTGACTTTGAGATGGATGGTTTTTCGGCGACGCAAAGGACTCTCATTTTCTGGGATCTGATGAGGGAACCAGAGACGCGTTTATGAGTATGTCAAAATCACATGATGAACAAAATCACTCACATGACATCAATGATATCAATTTTGGACATAGGTATTGTCCCTTCATTGGAATCACATAAACGCGCGATGGACGATTCTGTAACAACAAAACTTCTGACATTGCTCAATGTATCCGCAACAAAGGTGTGCAAGTACAAACGCACGTACCAAGGCCATCTGGGTCCTTCTGATAAACTCAACAAACGCAAAACCGCATCATTCGCCGAACCAAGGCCTGAACCCAATGATATACCAGCAAAAACCGGTGTGGAATTGGCTGTCGTAGATGCAGCAGTGCAGGAGGAAGTGGATGTTGCTCATACGAAAGAGGACTCCAGTACGTGCATTCAGAGTGCTATCCTCGTGACCCTATTTGATTGCCTGCAGTCTCCTATGAAAAGCACTTTGGCAACAACCCTGTCATCCTTACTGACTCTGCAAGAAATGATGTGGATGGACGTTTATGGATGTCTACCGACAAAAGATTAGGGACACTCGGTCCCGCTGTAATTTCAGTTCCCCAGTCCTCCGAAGCAGTGTCCATATCTGCCTCACTACCTACGCCAGATGTAAGCAACTAATCTATTTTTGTTTTTGTAGAAGATTGTGTTCATCATGGCAGATTTTTGGCGGACTGAAACTCCCTTTTCGGGAACGCCAATCAAAACTCCCCGCAAGTGCGTCTCCAACCTCGCTGCTTCGCTTGTCAGCTAATTTCTTTGAGCCCAGAAACTGCTCAGTTACAAAACGATCTTCTCGCAGCTCTTTCTACCCGGCGTGACTTTAATCTCACCCAAAGTTATCTTGATACTCGGGGACCTATACGAGAGGCCATTGCTCTTCATGCCCTGGACCACGTTTCAAGGCTGGTGCTCAGTCCTTCAACTCCCCTCCCATTATTAATACGAACTTGACAGAAAACGCCGGCGAGTGCTGAAAAATAACGATCGTCTATCCCACGCCCAAATTTCCACATCAAATGAGCCGCCTGAAGACGTACAAGACCAAGGCTTTACTCGTCCCTCCATCCTCATTCTTTTACCTTTTCGTTCTTCCGCATCAAACTGGTTCCATGCCCTGTCCTCTCATGTTTCCTCTCCACAATATAAGATTGAAAACCAATCACGGTTCCTATCGGAGTACAAACTACCTCCGGGTACCATCGACAAACTGACAGCTGCGGAACCAGGAACATATCCGGCAGATCATGTCGAGACGTTCCAGGGAAATGTCGACGACAATTTTAAGATAGGCGTCAAAATGACGCGCAAAAGTATGAAGATGTTCACGGAATTTTATGGCTGCGATATTATCATGGCAAGTCCTTTGGGACTTCGGCAATCGATCGAAAAAGAAAAGTAAGTGAATGAAACCATTGTCTTCGTGTGCTCCTTTTGACCGATGTAGGCATGCGGATTATCTGACTTCAATAGAGATTCTTATCATTGATCAACTGGATGTGCTGACGATGCAGAATTGGGACCATGTCAAGGTGAATCTCACTTCCCTTTGAGCATCCTTCACGATTGACAAGCTGGTCAGTTTGTCCTCTCATATATCAACAAGCTTCCCAAGGAGTCCCACGATACAGACTTCTCCCGCATCAAGTCGTGGTATCTTGACGGACAGTGAGATGATTTGAGGTATCGCACTGCTCCCGTCTGATTGATCTTGTTAGCGCTGCCTACCTTCGTCAGTCTATAGTCCTCAGTGCCTATGAGACAGCAGATACAAGGGCATTGTACAACTCTTTCATTAATGTGGCTGGTAAGATTCGCACAAATAGAACTTATCAACCCATCTCTGTCCCGGAAGGGATTGAACAAGTGTGTCCCTTCCTTTGTCTTGCTGTACTCATGTCCTGATAAAATGTCGTTGGCTAGTCTCTAGTCCATTTTGATTGTCCATCACCACAGAATGAGCCGGACAGGCGGCTCCATCATTTCACTACTCAGCTTTTGCCTGCCCTTTTGAAATCGGCGGTCCAAAGCACAAATACAGCAGTGTTTGTGCCTTCTTCGTTTGACTTTATTAGAGTGCATAATTATTTCCGAACACAAGCTGGAGTATCGTTCGCGGTTCTTTCCGAGTGCGATTTTCTTTCAGAAATACACTATGGCTTTGTCTCATTATGAATGTACAGGTACTCGTCGAACCAAGATATTTCTCGCGCTAGGCAAGCGTTCTTCAAAGGGACTAAGTCATTCCTCTTGATTAGCGAGCGTTTCCATTTCTACAAAAGGTTTGTCCTCCAACCTTGTTAGTCATTGAAAAGTATCGATCATTATTTATAGATACAAAATTCGCGGGATCCGTAACCTCGTATTCTATGGACCTCCTGACCATCCTCAGTTTTTTACGGAATTCCTATCATATCCATTCCTTGACAGTGGTGTCGAAGCGTCGGATGTGACGTGTAAAATGCTGTATTCAAAGTATGATTGGATGCGGCTGGAAAGGATTGTTGGGACTGAGGTGGGTTTAGAGCTGATCAAGGGTGTATAGTGGGTGATTCGGTGATGGATCTATGCCATGCTCCGCATTGCTTTCCGGATCTTTGTTTATCTTGATGGATCGTGATCGACGATTTGGTATTTTCGCAAGTTTGACAATATATCATAAGTCGTCGAGATGATCCATTTAGACGATCGAGAAGGATTGCTGTAATTCAGTTCTCAGGAGGATTGCCTTTGGTTAATTGTTAAGACTATGGGAGACAAGTAATGTGACATCGAAATTCGGACTATTGGAATGAAGATGCCCATGAGGGAAATGAACTAATGATCAGGATATTTGGGACAACAGAATGACCATGGTGTAAAACAGTGTAACAGTATATGTCCCAAATGTCACCTAGCATGGTTGATGGCTCAGGGTTACTAGCATATAAGTATGTGTGTTCTTTGTGATTCTGATCAACTGGGATAATGGGAAGTGGATTGGAGAGGAGGGACAAGATATCCATATCAGCCTGCTGTATGAGTGGAGAGGTGCATTAGTTCACTTCAACACTCTCTCTGGACTAATGCAGTCTGTGCATTGTATGTAAAATCAAGTTGGGATACAAATTGGCAAATTTTGTCATGAGGGAATGATTTGGTGAAAAGATTGGCGGCAATGTGTTCGAGAGTTGCATTTGGAAATCATCAAGTGTGAGTCCCGTGATCTCCATTTTTTCTGATCTTATCCCTACCAAACAACAGCAACTATTAAAAGTTTCCATGCAAAAATGGTATCCTTCCAGTGTGTTATTTTAATTTTCCTTCACATAAGCATTCAATAACATCATGTGCTCTGTTATAGGTGTCATAGTAAGGCCAGACTCTGCCCAGTACTGTCTTTCCAGCTCAATTTCTGAAAATCAGATTGTGGCGATGTTGTGAAAAAACCGAAGCTTGATCAGCATCGGTCCAGATGCCATGGTGGATTTGATTGCATAGACTGTTCGACAGTATTCAACAGTCCTGCGGAATATAAGATGCACACTTCGTGCATTAGTGAAGCAGAAAAGTATCAAAAGAGCCTGTACAAAGGGCCTAAAGTTTGTACTCAGTGACATTCCCTTGTCTTTCTACTGACAGTCAACATTTTCCTCCCTTCGCTTAGATAGGCAAGAGAAGCGACAGCGAAAAAAACCAGCAGTATGGAAACTATAACCAAAATTATCGGAATGGTTTTGCTCGTGGCTGTGGAAGACCGACATGGGGTGCACCGAGGAGATGCCAAGTGACTGGTGCTAACGATACCCCTCTTGGAACACCTATTCGGATGTCGCCTGTTTCAAGACCTGTCGAAGTTGAAGAGGAAAAGGCTGAGGGAGCCGGAACTAGGGCTGCTCAGACGGAAGAAACACTGGAAAAGCAAAAGAGGGACAGGAAGGACAAGAAGGAAAAGGACAAGGTATCCAAGAAGGAGGAGGACGAAAAGGACAAGGATAAAGCAGCTAGGAAGGAGAAGGAGAAGGTATCCAAGAAGGAGAAGGTATCCAAGAAGGAGAAGGACGAAAAGGACAAGGATAAGGCAGCTAGGAAGGAGAAGGACAAGAAAGATAGGAAACGGAAGGCAGAGGACGAGGTGTGATCCATTTAAACAATTATCTGTGTTCCTGAATCTCACAGGCGAGTTTCTTAGGGAACACGAGACGACACTCAGTCATCGAAAAAGAGAACGAAAGTTGAGGAACAGGTTGTTGATCCCTTGTCATCAATGAAGAAGGATGTCAAGGAAGAGAAAGAGAAAGACAGGAAAAAGAAGGGGAAGAAGCAGAAAGCAAGCAAAATGAAGGAAGAGGAGACGGGGTCGATGGCGGAGGGAGGAGAAGTAAGGGAGAAGAGACAGAAGCAAAAGATGGGCGAAACTATGGTTAGTGAGACGTCCATAGCAGTCAATGTCGATGGCGACGTCGAAATGGCTTCACCCGGAAATACGTCTAATGATGATGGGAAGAGCCAGAACTCAAGGAACAAGAAAAAGAAAAAGAGCAAGCAGAAGATATCTGAGAGGGGCGAGGATCAGGACAAAGAAGTGATTAGATCTGTGGAGGCTTGAAAAAGGAGAAGAGATTCAGAGAAGGGGAGAGAGAAAAGTTGATGCTAGTATTACTATCGAGGTGCAAATTGCTGAGCCACCGTTCACCGGGTTGTTATTTAAAAGAGTCCAATCCTCTTGGTACAGGAATGTTGGTTACATTATATCTGGTCAGTACATAAATCCACACGACACACTGGCACTACATTGATGGATCCTGGTGCGTTGTTCACGTAGACCATCATGATGATAACATTTGGAAATTCAAATTTGACCTGTGTGTTGGAGCATTATTTGACTCAAGTTGACTTGGCCTAATGTTCGTCGTCTGTCACTTAGATACGTGTCTGACTTTTACTAACTGTCACCGGGAGTCAGTTATCAATCTCGTCTTGGTCAAATAGGTCCACTATTCTTGCTACCTCAGTCTCACCATCCGAGGACTGAGGTAGGCTCTTGTTTATCTTGGATGGGGAGACTGCTATAAGGTTAAACAAAGGACTGATAAGGGAATAAACAAGAAACTCCAGGTCTTGGAGACAATGTTGATACATGCAATTGATGATTTCGGTATCTTGAAAAAGTAGTTGTTTAGGTAAGACACGTGTGCCGTGCATCTGCCGTAATTATATCGATCCCTCCTCACTCCTTCCACATGCAGGCCATCCAGGTATGCCGTTCCCGTTGTTGCTGAGGGCATATTCATTGACTGTGACAACGATATTGCAGTCACATATCTTTGCAGTTCGAGAAATACTCGCCCCTGTAAGCGCCTAAGTTGGCTGCCGTGATCAAGATCAGTCTTATAGATGTTGTCGGTAGGTGTTGAAAGAAAGCAAATTCAAGGAGCATGGACGTGTAACGCCTGGTGTGTATGTGCCACCTACCGACACAGGTCTATGGCTTAATTCATACGCACCATCCAGAGGAATTCGTCTCAGCAGGCGACTTCCTGGTTTACAAGTTCCCTGTTTGGGCATGGTGTGTTTTTATGTTTTTTTCTCAAATGAAGTGTGTCCGAGCTACCACATCCAGGGAAACCGGAGATAGGTCCAAGATTCGTGATTTTCTTCCTCCAGACAAACAGTACCTTGTTACGCGGGGTGTACCTTGTCTACGACGCGCAACCTCACTTGCATACACGGACGCTGACGAGGACGCTGAACGACTCCTCTCCTTTTCTGATACCTCTGGCGATGAATGGGTTGAGACGCACGCAGGCCGAAGGTCTGCGCTCGTCTCTTTGCAGAATCCGGGTGAAATTCGAGATATCCCAGATCTGGACGGTACTGGAGAGATGACCAATGGAATACACCTGATTGATGGTGGTAGTGCAGGGAAAGAGAAGGAAATGAGCGAAATTCCTGATCTAGACGATATACCAGACATGGAAGAGGATCTTGAGGGCGAAGACGAAGCTACCGCTGCTAAGCGGAAACCTCCTTCCTCCATCCCGTTGTCTTCAAAATTCAACGTTGATCAAGGGTGTGTGGTTGACGTCAGGCATGTCACTTCTTGTTCCTCCCAGTTGTCCTTGCATGGCACTTCGTCACCTCAATTGTGTCATTCTGAAGCTAATTTTTGCGTTGTCCAGCCAAATTGAATCAGCGAAAGGAAACCTCATTCAAGTCCGTACTTATGATGTCCTGATAACATACGACAAATATTATCAGACTCCTCGTGTCTGGCTTATTGGATACGACGAGAACCGCACACCACTGACTCCCCAACAAATTTTCCAAGATATCTCAGCCGACCATGCGCATAAAACTGTGACTATTGAACCATTCATCCACTCGACATCACTACAAGCTGCATCCGTGCATCCATGTAAACATGCAAGTGTCATGAAAAAGGTCATTGAACGTATGAATTCTAGTGTCGTAGCAGAACAACTTGCGCAACAAGCTGCTGGTGGCAAGACTGGATCCGGCGTTATGGGAACATCGAAAGAAGGGAAGAAAAAGTGGTTATTCGGTGGTGGAGCGAAGAGAGATAAGGGTGGTGCCGCTACTGGGGCAGGAGTGGAAGAAGACCAGGTTGAAGGAATGCGTGTAGACTTTTATCTTGTTGTTTTCCTGAAGTTTATTGCTTCCATCGTACCGACGATCGAAGTTGATTCAACGACCTCGTTCTGATTGCTTTCCGTTCCCCTCCTCTGATACACTACATGGTATACCCGTTGTACTTAGATTGCGACTCCGCTTGATGTTTTTGGATCCATGTCTGTACTGTAGACAACTGCTGCTGGGACTTAACGATGGTAGTGACAGATGTATTGTAGCTGAGTTTATGCATCAATGTGATCCTTTGAGCTACAGTCAATTCTGTAATAATCCATTGCAGTTGGGAGAAGATTCCCTGATTCATTTAAAATGCCTTTTGAGCAGAACTGCCTGTCAAAACCTCGTGATGCAATACACTTGTATTATATCTAGTATAGATTGATTATTAAGGAGGGAGGAAAAGGAGGAAAAGCTATAGGTTTTTTTTACAATCAAGAGTATTTGCTTGATCAAGGAAACAAAATGCACTGTGATTGTTTTGAATAAGGTGTAGTAATTCCAAACTAGTGTTAGCTTAGGGTTGCACCTCTGTATTAGAGTTAACAAGAACTTGTTAGAGTTCCCATTTGGATTTGCCACCTACTTATTATTATTTGTATACATTTACTAAATCCCATGCCACTCTTCATGTCTTCATACATCATCTATGAGTCAGTGTTCTCCCACACATTTGATGTTTGTTAGAAAGTAAATGTCATGAACCACCAGTTCAGACCATTGACTAGCTATCACAGCTAAGTCAATATGTATTTTCTTTTCTATTTCTTTTCCTTTATTTTATGTTCTATTTATAGTGTGGGAAAATATATCACACTATGTGACATAAGGAGTGACAAGGTCATATCAGGTCATGTCACATGTCATATCACACTTGGTCACATGAAGGTGCAGGAAAGTAGTGCATAGACCAGTAGGATTGTGTAAAAGTAGATAGACCAAATAAATGAGGACTCTAACGAGTTCTCCTTGTTATAGAAATATATGTCTCAGGAGTCACCTATTAAGGTAGATGACTGAGTGTATTACCTATAGAAATATATGTCTACATGTTGGAGTCAGTGGACATTGAGGTTATAGGTGGGTATAGTTCTCACCTCAGGAGTTACCTATTAAGGTAGACGACTGAGGGAGTATGGTGTATGCTAATGGTCTTTTATACATAAGTTGAATGTATGCATACCTACTAGCCATAAAGGGGGATCCGGAGACATAAAATTGAGACTAAGAAAAAGGGGTAATGTGAGACAGAAGAATGATGGGAGGTGCCCAATGACATCTCTTGATGTTGCAGTCCTGCTCAATACTTGTCTACTCTGACATTGAGTGGGACCTTGAGGCACTTTGCTGACAGATCCTTACACTGGGCCCTGTAGGATTCATCAGTCTCCTGACCATCCTTGTTGCAAACAATGGACGGTTGGCTATTCAGTGCCATACAACAGCCAGTAGCATTGATGACATGGTGTGCCATTGTGTCCCAATCAATAAAATCATGACCATCAAAGGTTCAAAGTAGGCTGAGGGTTTGAGAGAATATGACCTAAATATGAAAAAGGGAGAACATGGTATCAGCATGGTCTATTGCTGTTGCCAGGTGAGTGCAGAGTGCATAAGTACTTATGGCAGTGGATAGTTGTGCTCATAGCTGTAACAGATGCATGGTACATGCCCTGCAGGGTCTGTAACCTGTGCAAGGAGGGCTAGTGAGTATTGCATAGTAGTGTGATGCACCAGTAGACTTACCTAGATATTAACTGAGTTGTACTTAGGATATAGAGGCAAAGCGAAAAGAGATAGATTCATATTGAGAGAGCACAGGCTTATATAATAAGGACTGTGGTGTCTTAAGAATGATGGGTCGTAGTAATAGATCATTCAATATATGTATATATAGAACACAGAATGGAGGAGTGTTTTCAACAAATAGTAATTAAATGCCTCACCTCAGACATTACAGTGTCTCATAGATGACTGAGGGAGTAATGAAGGCAGTATCATCCTCAAATAATGATATGAAAATAGAGGAGTACTCTATCAGTAGTAGTCCAGCATTGAGTACTGCACTTGTTCTTAAGATCTACTGTGTCCATTTGTTGTGTGTCCATGTCTGTTGATCACTAGGCTGTTCCCATGTCATTCCCTAAATACTTAACACCTTCCAGGGTAGCACTCCTAACTCCCACAGCCATCTGTCTATGTCAGAGGGCCATCCAGGCCATATCATAACAGATCACCTATTGAGGTGTCATCTGAGTTATGTTGTCTTTTACCAACTGCAAATGTTTCAACAACAATGACTAGAAAAGCATATAATATACTGTAAATTAGTTCATATATCCTACTTGAGTGTATAGTCTGAGAATTAGACCCATTTGTGATCTGTAGCTGTTGTGATCAATTTGTAACATTGTAGAATCAAATGCTTCCCCTGGATTCCTATAAGACACCGGTTGTTTGGGATTCGTGGCAGTTGCCTCCCAAAGCATTGGCCTGACTTATTGGCCCTGACTTACTCTACCATGACCGTTCTCAGAACTGTGGGCCTGAATCTACGGTCCTTCACAGGAAGACTTGTGGCTTTAGGTGCAGCTTTAACGTTTCTCATCCTCGTCTATACGTATACTGCGCCCTCTGCCTATCAACTCAATTTATCCAGGTTCACGTCTTCACACTATACTTGCTCACCTGAGTCATACTCAAGTGGCTCTTGGGCTTTCTTACCTCGGACGAATGCGTCTAGCATGACGACGAAAGAACAGGCTCTAGACTTTGCCGGTTTCAGCGGATGCGCAAGTTCGAGAGAATATGACTGGCATTTGGCCACTGACACTCCAGAACAGTGGGATAGATTTCCTAATGCCAGTTCTTGGCAATGGATTCCTGGAGAATCTTGCCAGGGACTTCGGCCGCTTGATCCTGTGGCGTTGGTGAAGGAATTGGTTGAGGAAGGTGGGTGGTTGTTGGTCGGTGGTATGTTACTGCTTTAATTCGACTCTTTCACTTGAAGAACGATGATACTGTGTAGACTCCGTTACCGAAAACCACTTCTTTTCCCTCTCCTGCCTTTTGTATCCACACGTAATTGCAACACCGTATTACGCCCCTGGACAAGGCTATGATCATGGCTGGCCACAAAATCTCTATTTGAACCCGAACTCTAGCTTAGTGAAAGATATTGCTTTTCCACCCAAATTTGACATCGAATCTACTCCTCTTGTGACCTTTCGACGCATCGACCTCTTATT
>Ga0153986_1000274_pt1 | contig 16367 bp, 21 predicted proteins | sample TSGA070MetaG_FD_104724 | JGI IMG/M metagenome (GOLD analysis project Ga0153986, IMG submission 104724) | Attine ant fungus gardens microbial communities from Georgia, USA - TSGA070 MetaG | ecosystem: Host-associated > Fungi > Mycelium > Unclassified | place: USA: Georgia, Alexander Wildlife... | reverse complement strand
TTCCCCGGAAACTCAGCGACCTCCAGTTAGAATATGAGATCTATCGCCACTGACAACTGTGGAGTGCGAAAAACAATATTGAAAGATAGGGAAAGTTCATAGGCTCTCTTCAAATTCACAATGTAACATGAGAATGTACGAACAATAACATTTATTTCTCTTTATGATGCTGTAATTAATTTTTGATCGGCAGCAAATGATATGCTAGTTAGAGTACCAGAATTATTGATTTACCAGCACAATAAACCATCAAACATGATGTCGCAGATTTGGCATGGTGATACTAGGTGTCAACCATCGTCATAACTCACTGTAGTCCTTGGAGCTCCAATGAGTGGATCAGGCATATATGGTACCTGAGTTTCAGGGATCCTTTTGTCTCTCAAAGGTCGACACCAAGTAGTGCTCCTTTAAGATGGCACAATGTGGTTTTCACACAGGGCGTGTGGCAGGAGAAGGTAATAGAGACAACACAATGACAAAAGATCAATCAGATACACCTAAGATGCGAATGGCGGCAAACGTCAGTATGTCTCCAATTTTCCCGCACAAAAAAAACATCAACGACTCCGATTACCACCATTTGACGACTATTTCTCTCTGTGTCCTGCTACATCATAGCCATGGCATGAATAATAATGGCACAGGCTCGTGCTCTTCCCAATCCCAAACTCAGAGCTATTGCTCTAGAACCACCATCCCTCCCTATCTCTGTCTCTGAGGACCCTTTACCAGACTGGAGCCTCTGTATTGCATCATCGGGGGATCGGTGAGGGTGCGCATGCGACTGATAAGCTCCTTTGCAAGGTAGACGGTTTCTTTGTCTCTCTCATAATGCGTTAGGCTGTCATCAATTGACTCGAATATGATTATGTCTGCGGGATGCAAGGTACGAGCTTCGATGAGGCGGAAGATGTTTATGAATTCATATCTGAATATTTCCACATCTACTGTTGTCAGTGCTGACGTGGCAGAAGATACTAGTTGAACGACTTTATTTAAGCTCCGGATTCAGAAAAGATAAAAGTGGACAAACACCTCGGACAAGGTTTACAGCACCTTGGATATTGGCAAAAGCAAAGTAGCCTGAGTCGACACGTGCAGGGGTTGGTGGATCAACAAAATCCTCACAGATAGGACTGGCCACTTTAGTAATAGACATGTGGAGTAGAGAAGACACAGGGTGTCCTGGTGGTCACTGGAGGGACTTTATATACAGAGCCATGCCTAGCACACGAGGAAGACAAAAGAGATTGACTGCTTTTCCACTTTTGGCCCACGTTTATACGATCCCTTTTTAGTGCCCATGAGAAAATCTCTTCAGCGACAACTCACCAGGGTAGATCTATACTCTTAAATTATAGTATGCTCTCTCTTCACTTGGCCGGAAACTAGGATTCAGATGAATTCAAGAACACAGCCTTTGACTCTTATCACTTGGACATCATTACCATCAAATTGACATTCCGTGTACATGCATCTTTGATCATGTATAGCGAATGCCTAGACGCGTCCTTCAACAAATCACATATCATGAAGAAACATAATCAAGAAATGGAACTGGGGAGTACCATCCCGAAGATCACCTGTTGCTCTTCTAGGACATGGCCATTTCCATCGTGTGCTGACCTGGCTAGAAGCCTGCTAGACTCCGGAACTATCGCTATGCCACTGACATAGTCTGGACTAGGTCTTATCAATCCCCCGAAGAATCTCGATCCGCCTAGAGTTGAGCTTGCGGAATGAAACAAACAATCTCACGAAAATCACTTTAATCTCCTCACAAAGTCCAAGGGCTTCTTGACGTGCAGTCAAAGTACTTCTTTCTCGTAACTATATTGTCTTGTGCGACCCATACGTGTGGTTATCACATCGGCATACTCGTCCCTTTTGCACTTGCAATAACTCGAATAGCGAAAGAGAGTTTTTGACCCCAGGATTAACGGTTCCCACGTTTCACTGACAGCATCCCAGCTGCCAAAAGAGCCATAAACACATCTTTGCATTCAGGGCAAGAACACTCCATAGCGGTCTCAAAACTCCTGAGGTCGCATTTCACAACCCACCCCGAGGGAAGTCTACACTTCTGGGACTGCCCTAGCGATGCCAAATGGTTCATACAGGCGGATGTTCACTACGATGCAACCAGAACCCAGTATCCAGTGGAGGAACGGATGCGTACGTTGCTTGATGCACTGAGCCAGAAGAACAGCAAGGCATGTCTGGATGAATGGTCAATGGAATTCCTCAGAGGTGAAACAAGGGGAAGGAACTTCCTGACAATCAACACAGAGCAGCACAAAGAAGCTACTCCAACGTACACGAAGGGAGGCACATGGATGTCCCACCTCGGCCATTCCATCTCCTTGTGTGCAAGAGCTACCAGGGCTATCTCGAGCCATGCCCCTATAGGCGAGTACAGAGCCAGGTTCTTCCCTCAAGAAACATGTGCATGCCCATGCGGCCAATCAAACATTGAAACTAGACTACACATCCTCACTGAATGTACAAGATTTGCAAGCAATCGAATCACCCTTCCATCCCCCTGCATAGGCGACTTCTCACCTCTAACCGCTTCGCATTTGCCTTCCCAACACCCAGGGAATCTCCATGAACCCAAAGCAGCCACTCCACGCGTCTCCCAAGACAACATTGCTGGCTCAAGATGAGCCCGCCCTGACTTCCCAAGTGAAACCTCGAAGCCCTCTGTGCTCTTTACACTCCCTCGCACATATGCCTTGCAGCTCCTCATAATACGGAGCTTGGCCCGATAGTGTCCGATACTAGTAGTCGAGGCCCTGTGTCTTAGTGTTTAATAGCAGTCAGTGTTTAGTAGCAGTCAGTAGGCTACCGCGGACTGTGTTCGTACACCGCGTAATAAATTGATAGATAAAATTTAAAAAAACGGTCTTCACAGATCGAGGATATGAGGCACTTGAGGGCTGGTAGGTTAATAATGATGTGAACAGCTGGTCAAGGTGCAAAGCATGATCAAGAGGTCAGTGCTGGTCCTGACTTGGTTGATCCTAAGGATATGTCATCAATGGCAGTGTACATTCTAGTTTGCAACCTCTTACAGACGTCACTTCTAAGCGTGGTTCTATCACATTTATAGCAAGAAAAATGCATCAGCAGTCCTGCTGAAGCATGAGACACAAGCATCTGAAAGAATCACGGTGCCTTGATGCCCAGGGTATGCTTAACCCCCGTTCGACTTTATCCATGTACACTCAAAGTAAACGCAATTTTCATGCTTCTAGCCACGTTTGTCCTTTGGGACCCACACTTGTATGAATATGCCAGGATCAAATTGCATCGCGCAGGAGACGTGTCCCTAAAGATTTCAACGTCTGAAGTCCAGATTGGTAGTGGTAGCGTAGTTCACATCTTTGATAGGTACTTTGATGGCCAGGTATAAGCTGCGCATGAGCTGTAGCGTGAAGGAAGCCTTTCAGTGATAAGAGAGGTGCCGACATGCTTGGGAGGCTCAGCTTACTATAGAATTTTTGGAAACTTATTATTGGAAAAAACTTGTTGGGAAGAACACAGACATCGTTGTGAATGTTTTGATAGTTTTCTATTCTATCAACCCATTTTGCCTAAAACTCCTACCGTATATCTGTCCGGTCGCCTGCACTGCATAGAATGATATTGTGATCCCACATGATACCCTGAAAAGAGAATGACTACCAAGTATTTGAGGCATGAAATTGCCTGTTTCAATCAGGGTATTGCAGAATAAGGGTAGAAAAAGACAGATACGGCCCGCAAATCTTCAGTGGAAACATAGATAGGCCAGATGATGAGGTGAGATGTCGTGCAAGAAGTGATGTCGATCGCCGCATTCTTCTCACATTTCTGCGAAGGTCAATTGCCTCATCATGCCAGATAACCCATGAAGACTTGGTTTGGCTTTCTCTAATCTTGACTTGTGAGCCACCAAAATTGACAGTGCAACCAAAGTTTCTGGGAATGGAACTCGGCGGTGATACATCAATGCAGGCATAATCGTTGGGGATCCTGATTAGGAAAGCCTAGGCATTGTAGTTACTGTAGAGTTTCCCATGCTACTGCTGAATACCTCAGGTACTTGGATTGGTATTGTCTTTCCCATACTTTCACAATCCGGCGATTGAAAACAAACTCTACCCTGCACCTTCTGAGGCGAATCCCACTAAGATTGCTTCCGTTCCTGATTACCCGGGACCACTCTGCTCGATGGATCAGAACACAAACAAAAAACCTTGCTTTCCCAATGCTTTCTCAACATGCAACGCTTCTTAAGTTATAGAACAGGATGTGTTGAAAGGCTTCCATCAGTGCTTCTGTCAATGGCAATGGCTAACATCAGTATTTTAATCACAAATAGGAAGGCTCAGATACTGGGATTCTGGATTAGTAATGCACTGGATGTGAAGTTGTTCAGTCTCAATAAAGACGATGTTGAAGTTGAGTGTAGTATTCATGGCAGCTCAAGAAATCGACCAAAATCTATGATAATGATTATTGCCTCCCATTTCTGTGCTATTGTCACTTTCAAATTCGAACACCTGATCAAAGAAAGTAATTACACCCAGGCGCTCTCAGAATTTCAAGATCTCCGAAGAGGTCGACGAAGATAGTCACACAGCATAGCTTCGCCCAGAAGACTGGGTGAAGGTTCTGTAAACATTATGATTACGATGAAGAATATTGATTATTCCTCTCAAATACACACATGCCAACGAGGATTTTCTGATCGGCCCTTTGATTCTGATCATTTCCTCAAGGAGCCGATTCAAGAGTAAACGATTTTTTATCAAGCTCAGGCTTGCTATGGCTGCTAGAGGTTCTTTGTTCTAGGATCAACACCCTATGAAGGTCTCTACTTCTGAGGTTGAGTAATAAGATCGTTTGGAATTGAGTTCGAATATTAGCACGGTTCTTCCCTGTTTCTCTCTCAAGACGCACCCTTCCGCGAGATCGGAGCAGTCGAGTAGCGAAAGAAGCTTCTTTTGTTCTTTGCTCAACCAAAGAAGTAGGTGTCTCGAACGGGGTTCCAAGCTCCTTCAGGGCATGAGTTCAATGTCAATATGCATGATGGTTCTACCAATGAAGGTTGTAACCCGGTTCCGATCCGTACGTCCTCTATCTATCTATGGTTGCACCATTTACGGTATCATTATGATGACAGGACGATCGATTATCTTTTCTATTAACAATGATTTAGGGCCTTGGTCATGTTATTCTCTGTTGTAGTGTTGAGCTGGACCACATCATACCCCTGGTTGGCGTTTCAACTTCCCATGCTCTCATTGAATATTGTCGCATGAAACCAGCTTTTAGAGAGGGGCGGCTTTAGCATATGCAATCCATTAGGAATGATGAATCACTTCAAAAAATATCCCAGATTTGTCGACCGTGATGTGTATGCTTTCTTATCTCTGCAGTACATAAAAGCATGGGGTAAAAGTGAGCAGTCTCCCAGAGCTTGACAATCGCTCATCCCGTATATCAGTGATTGTTTGTGACTCCCTTCCCGGTTAATGACAGCTGGTTTCTGACGTTGACTATATTACGCACAGCTGCGCTCACGCCTCCTTTCACTCCGAAATCCATTTCACAAAACGGGAAGATCTATCTAGCATGCTTTTTCATGCTGGTAATTTCAAATCTAGTTCTGGGTGGAAAGTAGAAATTCAATGCCATGGGAGGAATAATAATGCGCTTCTCAGCAGCAATACAGGCTGATATGTTGGTTTCATACATAGGTGACCTCGCTAATCTTAGAAACCACAGCTTGCAGTCTATTGCTTCTGGCCTTTCACGTAGCCTTCTCCCATAATCTCCTCTATCTCATCTTTTTCCTTTTCCCATGCTGGTATAGGCAGTTGAAATACGTCACCCAGCGCCGCGTAGTTCGGACTTCCTAATCTCACAGCAGCCTTGAGTTTTCTAGGATCGGGAATCCCTCGGGCTGGGTCAAGTGTATCCTTGCGCATATGGATATACTTAATCGATCCAAGCACGAGGGTGCTCTTCGCCTTGAGCGAATTGGGTTCTACAATGTCCACAGTCTTGAAGAGCTGTACCATCAAAAATATCAGTATCTTTGAACAACCTCAGGACTTCGTATCACAAACCTCACATTCCATAGAAAAAGCGCTTTCTCGGACACGAGGAGCTTTGACATGACACTAGACATGACATCAGAATGATTTGACATGATTGTAAAAACTCAATATTGACACTGGGCTCTTTTGTCAGACCACTTAGAGGCCATTCGCTGACTTCAGGAGGTGCATTGATGGAAGTAGCGATGGCATTTCGGAGAAAGGGTTCACTGACTATATTGACCGTGAACTCTTTTGTCGCAAGAATATTCTGGACTGTATCTTTGCGCCTTGTAGGATAATTAGTAGATGTAAAGAAGAGAACGGGGGGATCGTGTGAAACCTCCAAGGATAGTCAAACAATGTGTCATCAGAATTAAATTCGGTAGAACCAATACCATGTTGAAAAAACTGGGTTGTAAAAGGAAATAATTGGTACCATGAAAAGATATCTCGCAGATACGCTCACCTGAACAAAGCGAGATTTTCAGTCCCATCTTCAGATATACTTGATACAAATCCAATCGGTCGAGGGATGACGCCCGAAACCAATATCTTGTACAGAAGTGCGGTCCTGCAAGAGAGCGCATCAAGACAGAAAATATATTCATCACACAACTGACTCAGTCTTGGCGGTGTCGACAGTTTCGAAGCCACTTTCCAACCCTTTTAACCACATTCGGCCCTCTTCCGTTGCGTCGACTTTCTGGCCCCACTGGAAGCCAGGATTAGGGGGTTCTGTTACTACCCATTTCCTATTGTGATCGAACGGAGGAAGAGATGAGGAGGACATAGTTCTGACTGCGGTGGCAAGGTAGAAAGACTGACGAGAGAAACGATTAGCAATCTTCGGTTTTATATCGTTATTACTTCATTTGAATTAGCAAGATCACTCAGCAGCATTCAGCCCCCTACGTCGTTTGGCCGCTCTGGCTTTGTCATCACTGATGTGAATTCCCCCGGTCAATATCCCCATGTGAGACACATCTTCATTTGCCTTCATTTTGTTCAGTTTAATGCCTACCATAGTGTCGCTTAAGGATACTTAATAGCGCCTGAATTATTGTCAGGGTGAGTATTGATTCCGGATAAGATTAGATCATATCCACGTGATGTACAGAACACGTCGGTTGCATGGTTCTTCATTTTGCTATTGCCAATATGGATCAAATCATGGCAGAAATTCGTAAAATCCCTCCAGTCACCAGATTTTTGACTGGTTCATCCTTGGTCATTTCAATACCAGTCCTGATGAACATCGTCCCTCGCTACATGATTGTTTTCTTCCCGCAGCTAGTTTTCCGGAAATTAGAGGTCGGCCTGGCTTTTCAATCATATATGAACAAATAATGTACAATTTCAGATGTGGAGACTCTATACCAGCTTCTTCCTTGGACGTGAGTCAAAGTCATTTTCATTAGGAGGATTGCTTTAATCAGAGTTTCTAGCCCGAGGTCTAGGCTATATATTCGAGCTTGTGATGTTATAGTGGGCAAGAAATTTCCTCTCAAGCTATGTCTTTCTCAATGTCCTTTGCAGTCGTTCAGCCGATCGGCTTGAATCCGGTCCTTATGCTCGCCGCTCAGCTGATCTCGCTTGGCAGTTATTATTTGTTGGTGCATCTATCATTGTAAGCCAAATACATATTCAGCAATACATGAATTCAGCACAACCACTTTATAGGGCTTAACAAGACCATTGGGCACCTTTCTGTTTTCTAGACCTCTCTTGGTAGCTCTTACCTACTTGGCTTCTTCTCTTGCACCTCCTGGAGCTCAAACCTCGTTGTTCGGTCTCATTACACTTCCTATCCAGTATTTGCCTTACATTATGGTCGGTATGGACCTATTGATGGGTGGGCCCACCGCAGCGGCGGAGGCTACTGCGGGAGCTGTTGTTGGACATGCTTGGTTATGGGGTGTGTGGGGAATGTCACTAGGGTCTATTGGCCCTTTGGCCAGATATGCTAGAGCACCCAAGTGGTTGGAGAATTGGCTTGATGGTCCGAACAGACGGCCGCCTCAGTTTGGGACTCCCGGTGGTGGCAGCACCCGAATGGCCGCAGGAGGTGTCCATGTAGTTACACCGCGAAGAGTTGAAGCATCTGGATCAAACAGCGGTTATACCTGGGGTCGTGGTCAAAGGCTTGGTTCTAGTTGATGATTTTGCACGTTGTCGATTGTCTAGAATCATCTCTAAAAGCCATCTCCTTGAGTCTCCAACTTGGGAAGCCAGTTTGAAATTCGACAAAGCAGAGCGGAAGTTCTATTGCCTTCAAATTTCAGTTGGAGCACTATAGTGTCTGGGCGGGTTTTCGTGCTGAGCACGTCAAATTGAAACATTTTCTTGATTCACTCGTATTATCTTGCAGGCACTTGCTGTCTGGGGATTAACATAGTGCAAGTGCTGTTCAAATACTTTCTGATCTATGCCACATTTTGTTTCCTATCTTTTCCAAGAAAATGTCACAGGGTGTGAGACCTGCTAGTGATCTTGCCATTTTTCAAGGATATCGATGATGGCCTGAGAGGTTTAAGGGCGGACTGTAATTGTTGTATGCGCGCTGGCAGGGACTCATGAGGCATCATGTGTTAAAAGTCATTCTGCTAGACTCCTTTTGCTCACAGATCATCTGATATTAATCTTTTATTCTCTTTCATGGCATATCTTCAAACCTGAGCTAGCGACAATGGGACTTACTGACTGGTCACCGAAAAATCACTACTACATCTTTTCATCTGAGATTGACCGAGTCTGGTCTCGGTTTTCATGACGTGGGTGAAGAACGGCTCATGACACGATAAATCAAACAGACCACGATTCGGCCATGGTAGCCCGTGAGCCGCGAATAGATCGCTTACAATAATGTCTATCCTTCACGACACTTCAGGTGTTGTACTTCCTGAAACTGGGATAGTATGGGCTCCAGATTTCAAGAGCTCTCTATTGGCCACAGAACCCAAGAATCAGAAGATACCACATGAAACGTGCATGTCTCAGCCAAGTCTATGAACATCATATGATATCTTTGACCAACGGCAGATACTTCGCATGCCAAACGCCAAAGTTGATCAATGAAGTGACGTTGCAATTAGTCTCCTTCTCATCAAATTATAGGTGTGTATCGGTAGGATTGACTAACATGCCATGATTACTTCCGGCAGGGTAAGTTATAGAGATGGAGGATAAGGCGATACTTTTATCCCAGCAACCATCTTCCAATGAGGGCAATGGCGAAAAGCCCGCACTCCACCTCGTTCATATCGGACTCCTCTCTTATCGCCATTGAAGTTTGGTGAAGGGAGATTTATGCTCTTTATCGTGCCTGACCATTATCTGGGATTTCACTGAGTGAAATGACACAGTCAGAGCTCGCGGATAGCAAATATCGCGCACCAAGGCCAATAGGATATAATGATGAACAGAGCCAAAGACAAGAAAGTAAGAACCACAAGCACAATCTATCCACGCTCAAGCAAAAGTGAGTAGGAGCTATCTCTTCTGAAATAAAAGGATGTTTATAGGCCACTCAGCTCCACGACGTGTGCATACAGCATGCCAACTAGTAGAAATTCTGCCCCAAATAAGAAGCCTATAAAGCCTTCCAGTGCTTCGAGAATCCAATCCACTCAGGTTCGTCGGTTCCATGGTCCATATCTGTCGACAGTCCATTGAATTTTGGTATAGGCCAAAGCCGGCAACAGCACAGGAAGCAACTCTTTCCCCGCCCGGGCACAATCTGCAGCCGCTAATAATACCAATAGAGGTATAGTGAATCCGAGTGGTGGAAGTGCCACTAGAACCGGAGGTCCTGGAGTTCCAAAGGCAGCCACTGCCTCTACAAAGACCCCTGGGGGTATATCACGAAAATAAAGCGTAACATACATATCAATCGAAATCGTTGTTCATTCTGGATCTAGCCCCGTTGTCAAGTGAATGCTTAGAGATCATTTGAGGTTGATTGAGAGGTTGGTGAGACTTGTTGACATACAACCGCCGAGACTTAAGAAAGCGTTTTGTTAATCCGACTTACCAATAGATAACTTTTTCTGGAAGATTTTGCAATCTCTGGAAGACAAATGTAGCATGAGGTTCAGAGACATGAATTCTATCGCAACCCCTCGAGTTAGATATTGATGCACGAGCCAACTAGAGGATAGAAGCAATCCATGTACAGAGTCTAAACGAAGAGGGGAGACTGTCAGGTGTACAGTCTCCAAAGGCTGATGGTTTGGTATCATGCTTATCTGGATTGCATTCGGATTATAGAGACACCCTATAAAAGGTATGATATCAGCACAAAGTTTTCAAGGCATGAGGAGAGGGCTTCCGAGAGCTAGGATACCCAAAGTTGCTCCGTATATTCAGCTTTCCGTTCTTGGCTTCCCAATTTGGACGGTTCCTTGCTGAAGCAACGTACCAGAACAAAGAGGGGAGCCGAGGGTTCATCGATGCCTACGGCATCTCTCGAGGTGTGTGCAATTCGCATCACAAATACGGAAAATAGGAGGGGAGGAGAAACATACCGACAACAATAAAGTATCCACCAATTCTCATAACGGCCGTGAGGCCTGCAAAACATAATGCAAAACATAACAAGTGTAAGTATGCTACGAATACATGTTCACTTGAAATAGCACCGATAACTCCCATGGTCACGTGTATGCGACTCCTTCCGAAGAATATCCGATACTCACTCTCTCTGTGACCCCATGTGATACTGATTGATTCACAGCAAAAGCTGATCAGTGACGGACCAATGGAGTTATTTGTTGAGAAAGTTCTATGGCACTCATTGAATATAATCAATTCCTGGAGGATAAAGATTTACATACTATGTAAGTAAGGCCCTATGAGTAACAAACACTGGGTCAATCCTCATACTCAAAAGTTACATATTACAACATCTGATGTTTTGCAGATGATAAGACTCACTATGACATAAAATCAATGTTCTGAATCCTCCGGAAGCTGTCGGGAAGCTGTTTTGCCTCCGAACTCGGAGATGTTCGAACCTTGTCACTCAATGACATCACATATGAACCAGGGTACTCTCAAATTCATTGGCAATAGTCCACGGTCAATGCGCAGGTCAAGAATGATGTTGCCAAGAAGAGCGGATGACGAGTTTCCGGCAGTGGCACCGTCATCACGCTTTCGCCAAGCTTTTGCGCGGTCTACACACGCTTCGCTAAGCGGTCTGTTTAGGCACCGAGGGAAACCGTAACCGTCGCGGTGGGAATGAGGATTTGGTCTCCGTCCGAACATATACGGCCGAACTCCAATCTCCATCCGGTTTCTCACGACATTTTGGACCCCGGCCCGTTATCTAGCTTGAGGATGGGAGGGGCTCTTCGGCGCTCCATTGTTAACTCCATTGTTAACTAGCCAAGAGATAACCATAAACTTCTCCATGTAGCATTCTCACAAGTTTTCCAGTATTCGACGTTTTCATCTGATGAAGTGCATCGTCTTCGGACATTAATTCCCATATAAGTCACAATCTGCTCTGATTTTGAAATTTAAAAATAGTCTTATCCTGCAAGGGACGCGATATAATGTGAATAATCCGAGGAAAGTCGGAACAATCAAAGTGTTCAGAGATAAGGACGCCGACCATGCGTATCCAGTCAGAGATAAGGACCGGGTACAAATTGCTGAATCGCAGTGCGCAAATAATAATTCGCCCCCTCCCTCCCCCTTCAAAACTCGTGCTATTACTTTCAAATTCATCTATTTTCAACGATAATCATGGTTCTTCCTCATGAGCCCGAATTTGAACAAGTGAGGACGAAAATAGACCCATCATAACTGAAGGTTGACACAATCTTCGTTAGGCCCTCCATGAGTTGGAAACGAGTTTGCAACCCTTCCTTGCTGCAAACCCCCGATATAAAAAAGCCCTCGAGATTGTTCAAGTTCCCGAGCGCGTCCTTCAATTCCGCGTAGTATGGGAAAACGACCAAGGCATTCCTCAAGTCAACCGCGGTTTCCGAGTCCAAGTACGTGTTTCATTCCATGTCCATTTTGTTGTCGTCCTCCTCATGAGGCATAATCTACAGTACAATTCTGCACTTGGTCCTTACAAGGGTGGTCTTCGCCTACACCCTTCTGTCAATTTGTCGATCCTGAAATTCCTCGGTTTCGAACAAACTTTCAAAAATGCTCTTACAGGCCTGAATATGGGTGGTGGAAAGGGTGGATCTGACTTTGATCCCAAAGGAAAATCGGACAACGAGATTAGGAGATTTTGTGTGGCTTTCATGTCTGAACTATTTAGGCATATCGGAAGCGACACGGACGTTCCTGGTAAGTTACCTTATCATCCAATTATGTTACACCCCGTGATCAAAATTTGATCCGTCCAATCGCATTTCCTTCCGTATATCTGACATGTTGACATTTTTCAGCCGGTGACATCGGTACTGGTGCCCGCGAGATCGGATATCTCTTTGGCGCTTACAAGAGACTGAAGAATGAGTTTACTGGAATGCTCACCGGAAAGGGCCTCCATTGGGGTGGTTCCTACATCCGTCCTGAAGCCACCGGTTATGGTCTCATCTATTATGTTGAACACGTATGCCTATTCTCTTTGCTCCAACTGCTTGTTTCCTTATCTATCCAATAGATGATTGCTCGTGCATGCCCAGAATATAGTCTCTCGAAGCCTTCAACACTTGTGGCTATCTCGGGTTCTGGCAATGTTGCTCAATATACCGCACTCAAAGTCATCGAGTTGGGCGCTACACCTCTTTCACTCTCCGATTCAAAAGGCTCCTTGATCGCTGAGAAGGGATTTACGAAGCCGGATATTGACAAGGTCGCTCAGTCCAAACTTCGCGGTGAATCGCTTGAATCGCTCGTTGGTGAGCTCGGGGAGGGTTATATTTACCATGCTGGTATGTTTCTTTCAGCATTCATCCTGAATTATAAGTTTGAGTTGTTATTGTATTGAATTAGGCAAGCGTCCTTGGACCCTTCTCTCTGAAATCCACATTGCTCTTCCTGGAGCTACTCAGAACGAGGTGTCAAAAGAGGAGGCTGAGGCCCTAATCAAGGCTGGGGTTCGTATCGTCGCTGAAGGCTCTAACATGGTACGTTCTTCCATAACCCATCACTCTTCCTTACTGACTTGTCACAGGGTTGCACAGAAGAAGCTATCGCCGTCTTTGAAGCATCTCGTCGTTCCGGTCCCAAAGGTGTCTGGTACGCCCCAGGAAAAGCGTCCAATTGTGGTGGTGTTGCCGTTTCCGGTCTCGAAATGGCACAAAACTCTCAACGTCTCAATTGGTCAACCTCAGAAGTCGATGCGAAGTTGAAAAGCATTATGGCTGACGCTTACGAGATCTGTTATAACGTGGGTGGGAAATGGAGTGGAGAGGCTCAGGTGGAGGGTAGTGTGTTGCCAAGTTTGTTAAGTGGTGCGAATGTGGCTGGGTTCATCAAGGTTGCAGATGCAATGAGAGAGCAGGGTGATTGGTGGTAGACAATGAGACAGAAAATCCTTTAGTCATATTTCCTGTGTTTGTATTTTCTATCTTCTTTTTATGCGCATGTTATACCCTAGACTGTCTTTTGAGAAGTATTTGATAAGTGATGTGATCCTCATTAAATCAGACATCCGATCTTTGACTGCATCACCTTCTCCATCAATGAATAAAAAGTAAACATCAACTCCAATTCCTCATTGATGATCAAGCTCCTGAGCCTCTTAAAGTGTTATCGTGGTGGTGATTACCTTCATTGGCTTGCACCTGTCTATTCCCATGCGGCAGATAATCTCTATCCCTTTAAACAAAATGTAGTAGCCAATCTTTCATGTTGCAGTTGTATCTGTGGCTGTTATCTACTAGCGAACAGCCAATGCTCAAGGTAATTACCAACATGATAACACTTCGTATATTTATATCGTACGAACACTCCGTTGATTAGCCTGCGGCTCTTGCTCAGCCTGCTCAACGCTGATATTCCCAGCCGGCTTCCATTCACCATCTGGCCCGACTTTCCATAGTCGAACATGGCCATCGTTGCCAGCTGAGGATAATATCGTGCTACAGCAGAGCAAGTTAAAGAGCTGTCACAGTCAGACTGGAGAATACTCATACCCAGTAACATTCCACTCTACACGACTCACAGCTGATCTGAAAGCAGGTCAGCTTAATACTACAAATTCATGAAAACCCATGCCCACTTACTTGTGTTCAACCTTTGTCACGTCAATGACGGCCCATCTCGGGTCATCACTCTCAAGATCCCGTCCACCAATCAGCTCATTGTCATCACCACTCCCATCCCCACTCTCCAGTTCTTCACCAGGCTGGATCTTCCATATCTTAACACTACCGTCACGACTCCCTGTTGCGATTAAATGATATGAACGGCCACATGAGGGAGCCCATGATACGGATGTAACGGATGATGTAACGAGTGGTGTATCTTGTATTGAAGGCGGACTAGGCTGGGCAGTGCTTTGAACTTGAGTTTGTGATAAAGTGGTAGGAACGAGCGAAGATGATGAGCCACTGAGTTGAGCAGAAGCATCTGCAGTTGTAGTTGAGAGCTCCAAAACACCAACTTCAGAGAGGGAAGGACGTGTAGTGTGTCCTGGTGGTGGGAGAACGACTCCGGATGTGTCTTGAGCATCTGGATCAACGCCTGAAGTGGTGCTCGAGGGAGATGGGTCGAGTGTTAGGAGTGTCATATAAGAGCGTAAGGGGCTTAATTGGACGATCTGCGCATCAGGAGATCAGTTTGCGAAGTCAAGAGGATGGGAGGACCTTGATTGCACCTTGACCTTCCCGGATGTACCGGCACAAACAGCTAGGATCTCTCCCCAGTACCGGTCTTTACACCATGAAAGAGACCATCCTCCATCAGCCTCACGATTTCCCATGTCAAATCTTGTTCTCTCGTTCGCAGCATTTTCAGTGGCATTTTGTGCAAGACCTTGAGATAAAGCTCGTGCGTGATCTGCATAATTGGTTTTCTCTTGCGCGCTACTAGCAACGCCAAGGGAAGAAGAAGAGAACGTTTGTGTTGGGGTCCCGACTGCCATGGTTTGGACGCGAGAGTAGTATGTGGGCGTAGATGAGGAGGGGAGGTTTGGTACATTGATGTCTTGTAGCAATTGCCAAGTCGTAAAATTTGTTCGATCTATGCATTCGTAGATACGGAGAATATTGTCGGATGCAATTGTAGCCTGAATTGTGTCAGGACGATCTTACGTAGTCAAAAGATAAACGACATACAAGCTTGAGGCCGAAATAATGAGGAGCAAAAGCGACATCGCGCATTGTTCCTTTGCTCTCGGTCATGACGCTCCTCTGAATCCAACGCGAAACGGGCTGGGCCCCTCCGCCGCCACCCGCTGCCACAGCTCCCCCGGGTTGCGGGTCGAGCTCAACACTGGAGGGTGCTTGTTCCCAAATCTTGGTTGTGCGGTCAAAGGAGCATGATGCAAGGATTGGTCCGAATTCAGGGTGTGCCCAGCTGACTCTTGCTACCGGGGCCTCGTGTGCCTGTCTATGTTGCAGAAGTAGACGGAGTCCAGACACGATGTGTTTACCTTCCATTCATCCTGAGCGGACCAAGAACCGGATGTCTCCTCGAATTGCCATATTTTTATTCTGTGGAAAAGATGATGAACTGCGGAGGAGGAGTTTCGGGCAGTTACCTCTGGTCAAGACTACAAGTGGCGAGGCGCAGACCATAGAAATCATAGGACACATCTGTGACCAAGTCATCATGTGCATTTGCTATCAATGCTGCCTGCATTATCTCAAGTCCAGCTGGGCGGACTCCCGGTCGGCAGTCACCGGGCCGCGCCGGAAGCCATCAAAATATCGAAATTTTTGGAAATGCGGTTCTTGTTTGGCCAGCATGTCGTTTTCTGTCTGGGCTCGCGTCGCCCGCACATGCTTTATTCGTCCCAGGGTCACTTCACGTCCTTTCGTTGGCCGTTCCTATGTTCTTCTGGCGGCAAAGCCTGTTAACAATGGTATGGGCTTTATTCCAGTGTCCTGTATGTCTTATCGAAATTCGTGTAGTACTGCTTAGGCCTATACCCTTAGCCACGCGCCAGCAGTCATCTGTGGCGACTTCAGAAGTCCAGGAAACAGACCTCGAAACTCAGGAACCAGACCTCGAAACTCAGGAAACAGACCTCCAAGCTCAGGAAGCAGATCTCAAAGCTCAGGAAGCAGACCTCGAAGCTAAGGAAACAGACTTGAAGGCTCAGGCGACAGACCCCAAAGCTCAGGCGACAGACCCCAAAGC
>Ga0153986_1000273_pt1 | contig 16389 bp, 18 predicted proteins | sample TSGA070MetaG_FD_104724 | JGI IMG/M metagenome (GOLD analysis project Ga0153986, IMG submission 104724) | Attine ant fungus gardens microbial communities from Georgia, USA - TSGA070 MetaG | ecosystem: Host-associated > Fungi > Mycelium > Unclassified | place: USA: Georgia, Alexander Wildlife... | reverse complement strand
CTGAATCACCATGTACGGCATGTCTACCCTGCTGTTTCTCTTCCTGTCTTTTCTCTTCATTCTGCCCCAGCCCTCATTGGCCATCAAATTTTCTCTCCAGGCCCTCCGCTATCCACCGGCAAAGTGTATATGGAACGCAGCGCATCCGAATACGCTGGTTATTGTTACTGCAAATGTTGGGTCGAATGAAAATCAAAGGGTGGATATTGAGATCGTGGACTCATCGTCACACAGAAATGTATATTTGAGTAAGAAGGACATCAAGGGCGAGTCGAGACTGGCCATTACCACGCACGGAGAGGGCGAGGTCGGGGTTTGTTTGAGGAATTATATTGTAGGCAGTGCGTACTGGTTTGGTGTACTTTTCTTTTATGCTCAAGTTTGAGAAGGTGTGTCGCATCAACAAGCGTCTAAACTGGCGAGCGTAGTTGATTTGGATGTGGATATTGGTGCGGATGCTGTTGACTACAAGTGCGTTTTTCTCATCTTCCTTCAAATGTGCAATGCTCATAGGGTGAAAGTGCCATTGCGAACCAGGAATCTTTGTCAGGCTTAGAGACGGAGATGCGTAAACTGGAAGGCGTAGTCAAAGAGATTTTGGACGAGATGAAATACCTCGAGAAACGAGAAGAACGTTTTACAACTACGAACAGTACGTTGTCTGTTCAATTTTATCCAGAAACTGACACTTTCGATCAGCCTCTACGAATGTACGAGTACAGAATTTTGCATTGTTCTCAATCCTCTCGCTGGCTGCGCTGGGCGTATGGCAGATACTCCATTTGCGGGCGTACTTTCAACGCAAGTACCTTATTGATTAGCTACCACGTTGTAATTTTTGTTGCTATTACGTAATTACGGGATATCACTTCCTTGGACGACAAAAAAGGACACACCATTTTTTTGTGATTGGGGAACAACAACAAATCTGCAACGCTCAATAGGCCGTGGTTGCAGCTTTTGACGGCCTGCTCGGGCTTCGTTTTCGGATGAAAATATGGCGACAAAAGAGGATCAAGAAACGCTTCGCCTGCTCGTGCAGTATGTTTCTAGAGCGTTTTATGAGCCCAAATATACCATTATATTGGATCAGCTCGCCCGGCATCCGGTGTAAGCATGCTTCTACTTCTTTGTTTGGATGTCTTGCCTCTGCTGTTTTGAAGTTCTGTTCGTATTAACACACCTTTCTTTCTATCCTACTCGATTTGAATTGCCACCGTGTCACCGTTCCCATCTTGCTACTTTTTCGACCATGCGTGGATGTATGACGATAATCTTCTCTCTGCGTCTCGTGCGGTTCTATAGCTTGAAAGACGATGATCTAGCGGGAAGGATGGGTCTTCAACCGAAAGAGCTGAATAAAGTCATCGCTTTGCTCAGCAGCCATCGCCTTGTTCAAGTGTGCGTGATTTCTACTCTTGATATCCAATGTTGCGGATAATGTGCTTGTAGGTATAGACAAAACGAATTGAAAGAAGGTGCACAGCGGTCTGTTGGAAAACAGTACTACTACATCGACTATCAGCATTTTTGTAATGTCGTAAAATGGAGAATTGCAAAAATGCGGCATATCATTGATTCTTCATTACGCAATGTACGTCCTCCGTCAGTCCCATTCTTTGTACTTGACCTTAGTCATTTCCTTTGTGCACACAGGAATTAGACAATAAAGGATACGTTTGTACATTATGCAAACAGTCCTACTCTCCTCTCGATGTTGACAAGTTGATGGATTTCGCAAGGGGTATAATGATATGCGAGATCTGTCATGCAGAGGTGGTGGATAATGAGAATGCAGAGAGTGTGCAAGGGAGTAAGGATCGGATGCAGAGATTTAATCATCAGATGCGGTTCATTCGAGAAGGATTGCAGAAAAGTGAAGCCATGGTTTTACCCGCGTATGTTCCCGCCTCACTGTTCCTGGACTGATCCATAACATGCACCAAGTTTCGATGTAGCAACATGGGTCAAAACCCATTTCACCGATCCCGACGCTAAAAAGCTTTCAAACGGAACTTCTTCTGCCGCCCAGGGTGGCCTCAAGATTGCCGGCGCCTCTTCCAATTCCACCCAACAAGATGAAGGTGTAAGTATCATGATGGTTATGGACAAAGATGAATCTACGCGTAGACAAGAGCGTGCTGCAGAGGCTGAATTGAAAAGACAACAGAATGCATTACCAGCTTGGCACTTGAAGAGTACAATCACGGGCGATCTGACGGCTCTCGGGATCGAGGAGACCAGAAGAGCTGAGGCCGCTGCCATCGCTGCTGCTGCCGTGGCGGGTGGAGCGGGTACCAGCGGAGGGGGGAATGATGAAATTTTGAGAGGACTGGGAATTGTTGGCGGTGCGTCGTCGTCGCGAATGGGGGTGGTGGCGCCAGTGACCTCGACTGTCGGAGTTAATATAACTGGACATGACGAGAAGGTGAAAGTAGGACAGGATGACGCCGATTGTGTGTTGTTTTTTTTTGTTTCCCGCACTTTCCTTACTCACACTTCTTTCCCCGATAGATTATGACCAGTATTATGCTTCCCTAGCCGCATCAACGAATGTCTCAGCAGTACCGACACCCGGTTTATCCTCAGAATCGGGAGATTATTCCTATACTTTAGAGGGAGCATCAATAAGTCTGGAAGAGGAAGAGGATAAAAAACCAAATGTTGAATACCTGGAATCGTTGAATGAATATAGAAAGAGGAGTAGGGGTGGGGAAGATGTTGATGGAACAAGTAATGGGGCTAGAAAAGTAGCGAAGACCAGTGCAGATGCAGATGTGAATGGATTCATGACCAAGTGCGTGAGTACAAATGGCGCCGGGACGGTGGAAGCGATGACGGACGAGGTCACTTGGTATACGAATGGTCAAGAATTTGGGTATGCTGACATGGAGGGAAGAGCTGACGATGGTGGAGCTGTTGATAGAGAACCGAGGGATGATCCAATTGTATACGGTATGCATACTCTCTTCTCTCGCTGCTTCAATACTCAAACGTTCCTCAGTCAATGGAAGTCCAGTATCATATTCAAAGGTTACGGAGGAAGACCACGAGCTCATGACACCAGACGAATATACAGCATATTTTGAAATCATGCAGTCACTGTCGATGTCGTGAGACTTGACCTGGTCAAGAGATATATGTATGTGGGAGTCATTTCTTTGCTCTCGACTTTACAAAGTCGATGAATCATGCTAGTGTATAGTGGTATTGAGCGTTTAGCCGTTGCCGGCACAACCAGTATCTTAAAGTTGGACTTATAGGGTGGGTCCTTGATCTATCTACTGTAGTGTATTTATCAGTCGAGCCTAATGCATGCAATGCTTTGAACCGCTTCACAATAAATTTCTGGGAGCTCTTAAAGTGGATCGCTGATCACAGGTTAGTACTTTTCGACCCTTAGCTCTTGCTTGCGTTCTAGAATGGGAGGAGTGCCTATATTGAAAAATTCGTGTATGGATGTTTCTCACCTGCATAAACTGGACGTACTTAGATCTCCGATTCGCCTTGTAATCTGTTTGTCGATTCATCATCATCATCCGATAATCCTTATACACATCATCTAAGATCGCCTCTTGATCCTTGTAAAACTTCTTGTTGGGAAGTGATTGTTTCATGCGTCTCAAGACAGTATGCACTCTCTCAAATCCCCACGTATTTTTCGAGAGGACAAACCCGCGCATCAGAGAGATGTAGAATACGAGGTCCGGTTCGGGGGCCGTGTAGACGCGAGGTTTGGAGGAATCTGGATTTGAGCCTAGTGAAGGAGTGACAGGGTCGGTCGGGAGTGGATTGGAGGATACTGTAGCGAGACCTCGGGCGAGGTCAGGGCTGTGATTCTGTTTTTGGCGTTCGAGACGCTCGTAGAGGCCTGATTCATGTTCGAGGGTTCTCAGGATCTTCATTACAATTTCGACCTCACCCATCTGAGCATAAAACCCTGCAAGTTCGGTATAATGGTATATGCTGGGTTCAATATTGAGTTCAACCATATCCTGGATAATCCTCGATCCACGAGATGGACCAGCATGTATCATCAAGCGACGCATAAAAGGTGTAAATGCAGCAGTGTCAATACGGGTGCGCCATGACGATGGTGGAAGAAGAGGACGCAGTCTTTGAAGTGATTGGTTAGAAGATTCGAGTGGATCGTGTCCACGAGCAAGGGAGAGAAGTTTCATGTAAAGGACTTCGAGTTCATGATCTGTAGGTGTGAGTGCGACGAGAGCGTGCCAGACGAGATTACAATGGACCTTCATTGGCCAGGCTTTGCTGATCGGAAGACCTGTAGGCCCTAGGCCGGTATAGTTGCATATGCGTGTAAGAGTGTCGGGTTTTGATTGTACAAAGTCGGCCATAGGATAGGGATCAGGTATTGGATGATGACTTCGAAGATGCTCAAGTCTATTGTATATTCGTAGAACATTTGTTCGAGGTACACCAGAGAGGTAGAAATGATCAATAAAGGTTTTGATGATGAGGTGGTGTTGACCGATGAGACGGTAATAGATCATCTCAGCGAATAAGAAGGCGGAATAGTTGCGGAAGCTAGCTTTATTTGAAAGGTTCAGCAGGAGATTAGGTGCTCGTGTGCGGCCGGTTGCGAGATAGCGTTGGAGAAATTCAACGATAATAGTGGGATGAGGAGGGTCTTCTGTACTTCGTAGTACCCGCTTGAGGTAACGCAAGGTTTCTGGAAGAGGTTTTCCGATATGTACGTCTGGGTCAGAAGCACCCAGTTGATTCATCATAGTCTCGTTCTCGGCCTTGAGATGTAGTTGTCGCAGTTGATGTATCTCATCAGTACTAGATAATTGTTGATACACGGCTTCGATGCGAGGCAGGAATTGAACAAACAACGGATTTCCTGCGTCGCGGACCGTACGAAGGAGCTTCTCGCACGAGTACAATGTGATTTGGAAGTCGCTATCTCCCTGTGGAAGTAGAGAGACTGCTTCTTCCACGCGACCGGAATAAGCAAGATGTCGTATCGCCCTACTACGTAACTGTGATGTAAAAATCTTCCATGTGGTGACAGCGCTCTCCCACGAATGCTTCTCGCAGTAAGATAGATATGCATTTTCTAGTTGCTGGATAAAGAACACGGTCTCATTTGCAGGAGCAAAGCGCATGATGAGGCTTATTTCTTCTCTGCCAACAAAATTTTGATATCCCTTCTCCGCCAGAATTAGAAGAAAGCGTTCCATCATAATTATACTCGTAAGCGGGTCGTTCATGAGTTCACGTCGAATTATCTGAATGATATTTGGGTGTGACGTGCGTGGTTCTTTCACAGTGGGCATGAGCGAAAACCATGTCGTAAATAGCTCCAGTTGGTTATCAAGTGTGAAATTGTCAGAAAGCGGTCGATGCAGCACATCAAGTGCAGCGTAGCCATAAGCATCTGAGAAGGGGATAGTGGCATGAAGTTGCTGAAGCTCGTTGAGAAGGTTAAACGCGTCCTGATACTTTTTAATCGTCACCAAGTGAAGGAGCTGGTCTGTAGCAGATTGACGGTGGCGGTCGTGGGTCGACTGGTGAATGAGGTAATCTTCATTCATCTCGTCCTCGAACACGGACTGGCCATCAATGTCAGGAGCAGGGAGGATAAGAGGCAGCGATGCCTCTACAGCCTTGAGGATGGAGGGAGAGTGCGCAGATGTTGTCATGATGGAAATATAGTCTTGGGATGCATCTTCAAACACCTCAGAAGGCTTAACTCCATCGGACGAACTTGAACTGCTTTCATAGTCATAGCGGGCTAAAGCATGGGAGACGTCTTGTTCAAAGAATGTAAAAACATCAGTTTCCAAGTATTCCTTTGCCAGAGGAAGGATGTCGTCCTGGATGAGCCCCTGATAACCTTTTCGCGCGAGAATCCCACCTGTTGCTGTGATAAAACGTGGATCGGCTTTCGTATGGCGCCGAAGGACATCGACACACCCTTGGAGAAGTAGGGGATTGGCATATTGAGCGTCGGGGAGTAGCTGGAGCCAATAGCACAAAATTTCACGGTCCTTGTCGCCTAGCGTCTGTTGGGAGAGAAGATGTTCTACAGCCTTTGCATAAATGGGATGCGGGCTGACTGCAGTCCTGAGTTTCTGAAACTCGACGAGCATAACTCCAGCCTGTTGATATTTGCCTTCCTCTACTAGTTGCTGTATTGTTGGTGATGTGACGTAGCTGCGTGCCGTGGGGCATCCAAATTGAACCCGCTCTTCAAAGCCAAGAGCTCTCTTACGCCGTATGCTTAGACTGTGTCCTTGAGGAAATCCATTAAAGAGTATTCCAACAACAATAGATCTCCATTGAGCACGAATCAAAGAGAGCATAACAGAAAACAGGGTTGCAAGTATCACGCGGGCCGCCTGTGTCACATCACATGACTTGGCACGCGAGATAAGATTCGAGTGACATTGCTGTCAGGCTGCTACCCCTTGTCCGTGCCCGCTGGCCGTGCATTCCGCTGCTTTTCTACATCTCCTATCTTATATAATAGCTTAATACTATACTATGGCACATGTCTCTGAAAGTCCCCCTCGAGCTCCCCCGGTTCAATATGCGGCTCCTCTTGGTACTCGCTGGGCAAAGGAAAAGGCTGCAGCAGGCGGTAGTTCAGCCTTCGATCTCATGACAGATCCTAAGAACATAGGACCCTGGATACTTGGAGAATGTGTTGGGAAAGGAGCCTCTGGTCGTGTCAAGATTGCCAAACACCGGCGTACTGGTCAACTGGCGGCTGTCAAAATTCTTCCAATTGCTCCCCTGGTTAACTCACGCTCTTCTCTTGCCACTAAGCAAGCAAAATCTGAAAAACAACGTCTGGGAATAGACCGCGAGATTACGATGATGAAACTGATGAACCACCCTAATATCATGCGCATCTATGACGTATTTGAAGGCGAAAAGGAACTCTTCTTGGTTCTCGAGTTTGTGCAAGGTGGCGAACTGTTTGATTTTCTGGTTAATCGCGGTAGACTCCCCCCGAACGAGGCTCTGGAATACTTCAAGCAGATCGTCTATGGCCTTAACTATGCTCATACATTTTCTATCATTCACCGGGACCTCAAACCAGAGAACATACTGATCGCCTCATTGAAACCCCCTTTAGTCAAAATTGCAGATTGGGGAATGGCTGCATTTGCTCCGCCGTCTTTACAGTTGGAAACAAGCTGTGGGTCTCCTCACTATGCGAGTCCAGAAATCGTCAATGGCGAGAAGTATCAAGGAAACGCTACTGATATCTGGAGCTGTGGTGTTATTCTGTTTGCCCTTCTCACGGGTCGGCTCCCTTTTGACGACAAGAATGTTCGCAACTTACTTGCCAAAGTAAAAATTGGCAAGTATGATATGCCTAATTGGATCGACCCTCTAGCAAAGGACCTCCTGAGTAGGATGCTCGTAGTCGATGTCAAGAGGCGAATTACGGTATGCTCTTCGGCAACCTGGCAGTCTATACCTGATTTTTAATTCTCCAGATTCCAGAAATTCTAATACACCCTTGGTTGGCAGCCAATCATCCTATCTGTGATACTCCAGATTCAGGAGTGGTGATACTTACGCCACCGCTTCCTCCATCTCCTAGTGAATTGGCTCAGCCTATTGCCTCCCCAGAAGACATCGACCAAGAACTCTTGGGATCGTTGAAGATTATATGGGGCAAACATGCAGACCCAGATGGCGAGAATATTGTTCGAGATCTCTGTTCTCCTCCCGGATTTGGTATACATGCAAAGGCATTCTATTTTCTACTTGGCCGCTATCGCGAAGAAACGATGCAAAAACGGCTGACTGAAGGTGCAGGTGACTATCAGGACTTGTCGCAGCCTAGCCAAGTAGGCGAGCAAAGAATCTTGAGGATATACCGTCCAAAGGCTCATACCTTGCCGGTGTTCCAGCGTTCCTCTCCGGCTCTTCTCACTACAAACCAGCTGACTCAATCACTGTGTAGGGAGTCTGCCCCGACCTCATGTCAGCTTCCCGCCTCGCCGGTAGGTCCTCGCCCGCCTCCTGTCTATTCCAGTCGTCCTCAGGCCGAGGCCTGGCGAAATCAGTTTCAACAAGACTTCAGTCCTGATCCGCCGCATACATCAACACCGCCACCACTTCGTCCGATATCCGTTTTTGCTCTTGGCCGAGGCGGCCCTCGACCACAACCACCGCGAAGAGGCACTTTCACTGGAACCTCAGAAATACCAAGCCTGGGCTTTGCTCAACACTTGCATAATCTACAAGATGCTTCTCGACACAAGTCTCAAGGTTCATGCACCACTGCAGCCATTAAGGGTAGGTCCGTATCAAAAGGTAAGAACTATCAACTCTTAGAAGCTGCAGCTCCTGATACTTAATCTCCAAGACGCAACAGCTCCTTTGCTTACTGCACCCAAAACTGCAGATCCAGTACTCCAACATACACTCGCTAAAGGTGCTGATGGCATGAATGACCATAATTCACCACCCATATCTCCCGGCTCGAGTCCCCGCCACGATGGGAGAGGATTTGGTTTAGTCCTGTCTCAACAACAGTTCTCTCTTCCTTCTACTACTCATCGAGAGGCTCGCCGAGTCGATCGCACAAGTAAGAACAAAGCACAGAGGAGCGTAGATAAGGAAAACCATAGTACTTCGGATGAGGGTTGGAGTTATATCGGATCGGACCTGGAACAGAACTCGCTTGGCTTTGCAGCTGATGTTGGACGTGACATAGGCAAGGAGGTCGGAAATATGCCCCGAAACTTGATGTCACCACAACGAGGCAGAAAAGAGAAAGACAGGAAGAATAGACGTGGGTCTTATTTATCTTGTGATATCCTATGTTCTAATCACAATCAAAGCTCCACCCCTGGAGTTGCCACAGAGGACCATGACTGCTCCCCTCAATCCTCTAGGATCACCGATTAATTTTTCTTCTCCACTCCAGAGCCCACCTGTATCAGCTGCTTCCAATCGACTGATAACTTCACCTGTTGTTGGAGAGTTCAAGGGATGGTTCACTAACCTCTTCAATTGGAAGTCCAGTGGTCAAGGAGTGTTCTACTCAGTTCACGATCTACCTAGGACTCGAATGGATGTCTGTCGGATGCTGGAGTCCTTCGGTATCACTGTTGACAATGTCGCATCGGCCGTTACCGATCTTGGATATGGAGAGCCACTGCGATGTCGACTCGATTTGGTCATGACAGACGCCCTTACTGGCAGCACCTGGAAACCTACAAGATTTAGAGTTGAATTCTCCCTGGGTCAAGGTGACTCCACGCTCTCTCCGAGAGAAAATTTCTACTTCCCGCACAATACGGTCCTAGTTGGATCAACAGCCATCGCTCGTGGTCGCGTGTCTAGTTTCATTGGAAAGACTACCACTTCAAGCACCCCGTTGTCAAGCCCAGCACCTTTAAACTCCACTCAACTTCCCTCAGGTTACTCTTGTGTGGTGATAGTCGTACACGAAAAGGGATCCGTGACCACGTTCAAAGCTGTATGGAGACGTTTGAAGGAGATTTATGGCGACACTCCATCCACACACCCCTGCTTCAGCCCGGCCATGCAAACTTCACCCTTTGCCGACAATAATCAGCGACTCGTATTCAATTGACCAGCTCCAGTCAGGGACTTTTTTCCTAGTATCCCAACTAGATAGCAGTTTATATCCTGTATATTACACAAGACTATGAATCACTACCAGCAACAGGCATCTTGATTATCATGAACACGAAAAGTTTCTTTGGACGGCTAATGACAGTAATCAGTGCCGTCCTATACTTTTTCCAACACTAGCCGCCTCAAATACATAGCCGTGAGTCCATGTCCATGTCCTCCATGTCCTCCTGATAAAACATGAACTACTGGATATTGTGTGGACGGGAATCTTCATATCAATGGTCGTTTTAAAATACGACAACTTAATCCGACACTAGCCCATTTTGGCGAGGTTCGACACGACCACATAAAAGCCAGGTATGATGATTATTTCTGCCATTAAAAAATTGCCTAGAATTTTCCATGATAATTGCAATTCAGATCTATGGATTATGATCAATAATGGTTGTGCAACTACCACACAGGCTTCCGTGGATAGTGGCTGATAGTGTGGTATCATATCCGGACTACAATTGCCATCTAGATAGGACTAGGGGAATAGGGAGCCTCCTAAGTAGAAAAAAGCCCCTAACTGGAGCGGGTCAATTGAATATGATAATATGATCATTGTCGGAAAAGAATGACACACGGATAACGACAACACGATCTTAGAGAGTAAAGGTTGTGGCGTTGACAGGTTGGGTGACTATCACCGGACAAATTCTGGGACAATGTCAGGATATAGAGAGGCGTTATGGCAACTTGAACGAGGTGTTGATGTTCTTTGTGTGTAGACTGACTTCTAGGAATTTAGAATTTTCCTGTTAGGTGCGAAAAAAATGTTGACCCTGTCACGGGTTTGACAAGTGGAGAATCCCGAGCTTGGCTTCTCGTCTATATATTCCCGCCAGGTTTGTGAACATAAGACGGCCGTTCTAATAGCTGCCGCTACGAAAGGTCAAGTGCGGTCTAACCGTTCACATGTCTCCATCGGGTGGCAAGAGACGAGGTGTCCATTTTTATCGTGCTTATTGTGATGAGTGTTTATTTTTGTTTGACAGTTTGAATCATCACCAGAATCCACATCAGAAAGATATCAGTCATATAATAAGTCCTATAATAAGGCGTTTGTAGCTAGATTTGTAGTTAGATGGACCAGGGTGCATGGTCGTGCAAAGCCACTCAAAGCCGCTGCACAGTCTTAAAAACCAATAACTGAGAAAATCTGCATGCAGAATCAAGTTTTCAAGATAAATATCTATCTTTACACATGTGAAAGGCGCATGTCGCTAGATCAATGGCAAAGCAAACGAGGTGAGAACAGGAGCTCCTATCTATAAATAGCCGAATGTTCAGCGCCTTGTATAGGAGAATGGAGACGGCTGCTGGCTTTTGATGAGGTGATTTTATGAGCTTATTGACTGAGCGTTTGATGAGCTACAATAGTTATTAACACATAAACTTGATTATCTGACTTTGCGGCGCTCTGATGTGATGCAGAGAGCCTCCTCGGAGCAAAGCTCAGCGAGTGGCTTTCACGTGGCCCACTGAATTGCTAGATTAGTCACTGCACCTCGTGTGTACTTTGCCACTAGGTGGAGGTAGGTGCATTGTCCAATATGGAAATGCCGTGATGACTCGGCTCACCATAATGGTCGATCGTGCGGAAACAGAAGTTGAGCTGCGCGATTGAGGTCAGAGGAGTGATGCCAACCGTAGATGATGTCTCAAGGCTTAGCAATCTGAGATTTATCAAGTCCGGATCGAAAGGTAGGATGGGATAGAAAGGGGTGTGCCATGGCGCCTCACATCACAGATCAAATGGTGTGCTAATTACAAAAGGGGTTTGGCGTGTTCTAAGAACGTCTGAAGCTCGTTGAATCAGAAAAATTGGCATCTGATATATGTTTCTAGGGCTGAAAGATTATAATCAATGCTCATCGTGGGTTATCAGTTTCGAAGCACTGCACTTGTGAATTTTAAACTCGGGGAATGATTGTTTTATCCTGCGAAGCGAGAATTCGACCCTGCCGGAACCAAATAAAACGTTATTCAAGTGTTTTGGAACATTATGGGTGTTTCATATACTGCATCCCCAAGATCTCTTGACAGACCCCTGATTGTCTGACTAATACAGGATCTTTCCTTTACGGTGTGCATAGTGAGGTGGATAGCTCCATGTGGACGTTACTTAGGCCCAAAATATAAGATGTCTTTGTTCAGCGTTGGGTGTGCTTAGTCTCCTTATACAAGTATTGTGCACATGTCTATTCGGGGAACTTGACACCCGATAACGAAAAGTCGAAATGATGAATTACGTGGTTCCCGGTTGGTGGGCACCCATGCGCGCTTGCTTTTTTGCAAAACTATAGACTTGGTTGGAGTCAAGATTTCTGGGGCCTTTGTAAATTCACAGGCCAGCTCTCGTGAAACCTTGCAGGTGGCAAATGTGGCGCACAAACTGACCGGACATATAAGTGTCCAAGGACATATTTAGGATTTGTCAAGGCACTGAACCGGTATTGAAGTATGATAGCTAGTCGTGAAGCCAAAGCGGTGCTCCGTTGTTCGGTCTGGGAGTGTTCAATGTCAGTAGGACCACTGCGGCTGTCTGCACTTGTATGGCAGATCAAGGGTATATTGTTATTGGTCGCCTCAGGTTGGACGTCGATTCAAGGGCAGATGACTAGCCGCCGAACATTCTGGAATTGTTCTGGAAAAACTTTTTCACCCACCCCACTTTGGCGTGAGATCACGATAGAGGCATTTTCTTTCTCGCCATCTGATAGACGCGCTTGTTGGGCGGAGAGAATGGGCATCAGACATCAGACCGTTCTAGGATTGCAAAGCATTTGGACTAAACCGATTTAGAGAAGACCAGACGTTTGTAATGGAAGTACTGATGGGCTGATAAAGTACCGTGACATGTGCTGACAAAAGAGAAATATTGAAATTCCGATGAATCGGCAGAAAAGGGTGTCGAGACAATGGCGTAAGCGTAGACAAATCTGAAGATGGGTTTCTTCTATTACTCAGGACCATATTGATGAAGGTGGATCCTTAATTTCGGGGTGCAGGTGTGACCACCTGAATGAACTTTAATCTTTTGTATTCAGAGAGGTCACTTGACGGCCGATTGACCGGCTGTGAAAAAAAATACTGGTGAGGGAACCGGGAAAGTCCCGAGCTAAGGCTAATAAGGTGCTGGTCCATGGAGGTCTGATTGCCTGATCAAAGTTAGAGGGTGTGAAAAGCATGTTACCAGAGAAGGCTAGGCTTTCGCGGAGACAGACCCTGCGCTGTGTGAGCAATGGACAAGAATTAAAACGAACAAGAGATTGTGGGAGAGACCGCTGTGGAGATAGATCTGCGATCTAAGTCCCAGCTAGGTTCCTGGGGAGCACGTGCCGGTAGGAAGGAGCTGTTTGTTGATGCATTTGCTGGATGCCGTAAATCTGCTATATATTGCTTCCACACCACCACTGCCCCACCATACAATCTCCTCCCCTCCCCCATGCCTGGTTTCCTCCCTTATGCCAGGCTCCCCTCCAAACGTCGTACTGCTACATCTGTCTTTGCTGGTTACTTTGACCCCTTACCTGAGCGCGACGTCCTCACGTCCCTCCTCAATGGCGTCGGCCCCAACAAGGAAGTCGAAGCAAAGGAGGAAATGCGCAAGGCCAAGAGGAAGAAAGACTCTAGGAAGCGACCTGATGCTTCCCCAAGGCGCGATACTTTAATCGACCTCACCGTTGCCCCACCTGCGCCACCCATCGCCTCCTCCTCAAAACCTCAGCCGGTCAAACGAGAGCCCAGGAGGAAAAAGTCTTTTTGGACTGCTCGTCAAGGGCGACCCAATATCCAGCTTATGCCCGTGGAACGCTCTGTTTCCGTCACTCCTCCGCCCGGATTCTTGCCAGCCCGTCGTAGTCGTACATCTGATACTCCGACATCTAGGCGTTCTAACTCGACCTCAACATCCCGCAGGTCTTCCAAGAGACCTCAGCGCGGACGCTCTATCTCGGCCTCCACATCTCGCACGTCCTCTAAGAGACCACGGACGCCAGATGATGATGAGGATATTGAGGAACGACCTAAGAAGAAGAAGAAGAAGAAGAAGCGGAAGAAGCGCGTCGCGCACAGAAAAGGATGGAAAGGATGGGTTGAGGGTTCACCAACTCCTTCTGATAAACTCATCAACCTTGATGCTGTTTTGGTATTCAAAGACCGTAGAACGAGGAGCGGGAAGAACTTTGACGCCATCAGTGTTGGCACAGATACATGGGTATGAAGTTAACTCATTCAACGGTACATAATTCCTGATTTTTTGTGAAAAACATCCCAGCTGCCTGCTAATGTTATCGGCCTCAACTCCGAACCTCTGGGCTAACTATCAGTGCTGTCGTCATCATCACTATTATCAATAGGAATACAACCTGCCGTCTCTGTGGCTGTATTTGGACCTTCTTCTGCAGTGTTATGCTCCTTTTGCTGTTGTCTTAATCAATTCATCTACATTTGTTTTCTGATCTTCGTCATTTCTAATTGTTATTAGGCATTCTTGGCCGTTTTAGTTTGTGTTCCTCGTTGACGATGGGTTCATCTGAGCTTTTGATGGAGATCAACTGGTGCCATTCCATCTATTGTTTGCTATTTTCTGCACGTCCATTCGGGTCATTGTCCTTATCCATAGTGACATTAGATACCAGGAGATCTCAGTCTCAAACTGCTTATCCGGAACAATCAATGGCTTTGTTTCATTAGATAGTTTACAAAAACAGCTTAACCCTTGTCTCGCCTTGTTATCGCAACAGGATTATTTTTTTCTATGTTTCAAATGATTCTCGGTGTCCATGTGGGCATTGTGCCACACATCTGTGTGCGTGGTGATTGAGTTTGGGAAGAAGCCGAGATTTCTCGGGAAAACACCATCAAATATCCAATAGTGCTAAAAAAAATTACTTCCACTCTTTAGCCGCATCGCTTTGTAGAGTCTTTGAGACATTTCAGCTATTCCCCAGCAACTTCAAAAAATGGCTCTTGCACGCCTTCGGATGCCTCCTCTGCCTGTACCACCTTCATGGTTTCCTGGGCACATGTCCAAGTTTGTGCGGATGCTGCCATCCTTGCTTGCCCACACAGATGTCGTTCTCGAGATTCGGGACTCTCGTCTCCCTTTGACGAGCATAAATTGGAGCTTGGAAGGTAGGACATGAGTCTTGTATGTACTCCGGTGAAAGCGAACATTCTCAACAGTATACACCACGTCGGTCTCCCATATTGCCTGAGTCTTTCTTTCCTTTTAAAAAATTGCTCAATTTTGATTCTAGGTGCACTACTGAAGTGGAGGACGGAACGTGGCTGGGACCCACAGACTCCCGGCCGGCGTATCGTAAAGACACAAGCTTGCGAACACATAGTTGTACTGAATAAACGTGACCTTGTTCCTGAGTGGGGTATGGAGGTTTGTGAAGCAGTCTATAATAGAGATTCTTGGCTCAAAGCATGATCAATAGCCTTTCCGTCAAGCGATGCTTTCAAGGTTTCCCGAGCAACGTATATTGTTCGCATCGTGGCATCGACAGCGGGATGTTCATATTTTGAGCAAGATGCTAGTCAGTATGTTGCTCTTCTTCTATCAAATCACCTCGTCGGTTTCTTAGTCCATATACTAATCTGTTTCGATCCAGATATAGCCAAGGAGCATCCATATGCCCTGGAGCTCAACGTTCTTGTTATTGGTTTGCCCAACGTCGGCAAGTCAACGCTGCTCAATGCTCTTCGCAACACGGGCATTAAAGGACGTCAGTACCCTACATTGCTTGATCATCATTGCATAACTGACTTGCTGCTCCACCACCAATTTTAAATTAAGGAACACCGAAAGCTTTCCAAACTTCAGGGAATCCAGGCATGACGCAATCGTTATCGACTCGATTGAGACTATCTATCGATCCTCTTGTGTATGCTTACGATAGTCCGGGGGTTATGCCACCTTTCCTTGGCCGTGGCACGGAGGGTGCCGAGAGAGGAGTCAAGCTAGCATTGATAGGTACGTAAATTTCCATCGCATTCTCCCCTTCTGTATTCATGAGACCAATCGTGCCAAAGCTCACCAAAACAAACAGCGGGGATCAAAGAAGGGTTATATGACATGGAAGCTCTTGCGGCGTATCTGCTCTATAGGATGAATATGTTGAATCCAATTAGTAAGTCATCTCGAAACTCTGTTCCCAAGGCAGCTTTGCTGGGTATTGATCACCTCAATTGGTTCTTTTTCTCTTATTTCAGCGCCCGCCTATCTTCACGTGCTCCCACCTGGGTTGGCACCTATCGCCGACTTGCAGGAGTTTTTGTCATTGTTGGCACGGCGTATGGGTATGATCAGGAGTGGTGGTGAAATGGATCTATCTCGAGCGGCCGGGTACTTCGTCAGATGGTGGCGTTCAGAAGGAGGTCTTATTGCCGCATCAGAGGCCCAAGTTCTATATCAAGACCGTGCTCCTTGTCCAGTGGTCGACGAACAGCCACTGCAGAGTCAATACCCACTTGGGATCCAAGGTTGGGGTTTTGACCTAGAATGGGAAATGCAGCCAGGTGATATCGTTTCGGGAGTTGATTCTAGAACAATGATTCAGGGAAAGATGGCGAGATGCATCAATGACTATATGATCCGACTTGAGAAGGGAGAGGGCAATGTGAGTGATACGCAGAAAAGGAAAATGAGGATACAGGAGGAGAAAATGAAGCGAAAAATGAAGAGGCTGCGGCATTCATCGTGACCATGATCATCATACTCATTACTTGTTAACT
>Ga0153986_1000272_pt1 | contig 16429 bp, 17 predicted proteins | sample TSGA070MetaG_FD_104724 | JGI IMG/M metagenome (GOLD analysis project Ga0153986, IMG submission 104724) | Attine ant fungus gardens microbial communities from Georgia, USA - TSGA070 MetaG | ecosystem: Host-associated > Fungi > Mycelium > Unclassified | place: USA: Georgia, Alexander Wildlife... | reverse complement strand
TTTCAGGCGCTTCTCTGGAGAATTACAAATCAGGAGCGAATAGATCAAGTCCTACGCTAGATCAGAATAGGAACGTTACAATATTATATGGAGGTAAAATTGTGTCCAGCTTCAGCGGAGGCTTATCTTTCCGAGAATTCCCGAAACCCTATGTATGCTTAGAGGGACCTTGTTTGCCTTTTGCATTTACCTGGCGAGAGCCTGGATGTTTACCGTCGAGGTGGCGGTTCACGCCACGTGCATGTCCATATCTAGCTGAACATCCTTCAACAGGGCATTGAAATCTCTTGAGCTGCATATGCCTCGAAGAAATATGGTCTATAATATAAAATTCAGGCAAAATGACCAAATATTGAGGGAGGCGCGTACTCTGCATGTTCTGCTTGCTAGTCTGAGAGTCACCACAGATGTAGCAACGGAACTTAGCTTCACGTTTACGGTTGGCCATTGCAGCAGCCAGTGTACGAGTCGAAACACCTTTTGGATTGATGATTTGAGATTGTTCTATATGCATGCCCTCCAGTGCAGAACGTACGAAACTGCTAGAATCATTTTCATAATTGTGGAAACCTGTGATTTGATCATCACGCGTAGGATGGAATGACGGATTGGAAGCAGGATGAACATGTGATGATAGCTGATGATCACTGATGCCCTGCGAGCTGGTCGGTGCGCGTGAAGCGGTCTGACACCATTGTGCAGACTGAATGACAACCCCAGAAATTTCCTCTATGGTTGGGTGCTCGAGAGGAAGACCATCGAGGTCGTTCAAAGGCGAAAGTAGGAGATTTGGTCCCCGATTTGCATCATCTGAAATCTGTTTCACAGGAGTGCTGTGGTCGACGTTTCCAGTTGAGAATATGGTCATGTCATAATCGACATTCCGCAGGCCATTGGTGGTAAAACTGGAACCTTGCTCACTGAGGTCAAATAGCTTCTCTCCAAGGTCAAGCGGGTCGAGATCAGCACTGTATTGTGATTTCTCTAGTTTATAACCCGATCCCAGCAGGACTGAAGATTGCCGAGGGCCCTGAGAGTGTCCTGCCATCCGAAATCCGAACTCTTCGTAGCTATTGGGAGTGTTGAGACTCAAGCCTGTTAAATCGGGGGTTAAGCCATTCTCAGCAGGGTATACGTGACCAGGGGACTGGAAATTTAATTGATCCCAGTGATCAGACGCCCGCAGACAGACTCCTGGGTGCCAAGTCAATATTATAAAAAAGGTAAACGGAAAATCCTAGATACCAGTTTGCATCTCTAGATCAGGGGTAAGTGGTAAGAATGTTGACTGCCCAGTGAGGGGAGTTGACAGCAACGAAGAGACTAATGAAGGAGTAGAGCCATCATGTTTGCAGCTCGACGGTACGGAAAGCAGTGAGTTGACTACAACAGTGGATGAGTTCCCGATTTGATGGAGTTCTCAACACACACCATTTGGGTATCCCGGTTGAAGAGAGCGAGTGATATCGTGAGAAGCTATTATAGAGAAAGGCTGTTGAGCAACTGTTTGAGCGCCTAAATCGCAGTCTCACATAACGGGGATCCTGGCTCTACCAAGGAGATAGATGACCTCGAGAACCTATTGAATACAGTATGCGTGGCGGCGTTACTTTCGAGATCTAAAGATATAATATCAGCTCAACGATAATAAGTGGCCCCAAAGCTTAATGACATGCCCGATGCTGAATTCCACGATAAATTAGGATACGTAGGCTGTATCGCATGACCAGGCCAATGTACACGATCGCCTGTATCCCTCGCTACATGTCTGTGCAGAGAGTGGAGCAATCAGCCAGTCGGACGGTCTATGAGTCAAAACTAACAGTGACCACGCACCTGAACCGATTTCCTGTTCGAAAATTATCAGAATTTTCCATATGGCTAACGTATTGGAAATCCTGAGTAAGGGACTAAGTACAGGAGATGATAGGTAATTGTTGAGAAGTGAAACGAAATCTGTGAGGGTCAGTAGGTGCGGGGGTTTTATAAGGGTTTATGCGCATCTTGAACACGGGTGATAAATGATTTCACACAGCACATGCCCCAACAGATCGTTAACGGCATCGCTTCCGTCAGACTTCCATTTCTGAGCACAAGGTTTTACACAAAAAAACATTCCAACAATACAGTCAAGTCACTTCAGGGCTATATTCCAAAAACATTATGGTCCTTACAGTCTACAGAAATCTTGATCTACCAACTGTTATTAACTTGGAATTTGTAAGATTATTGATCACTATGCTTGTTCTCTTACTCTCTCTTTCCTAACTTGTGCAACCCTGCCCATGGCAGAAGTTTGTTTCACCTTATTCCCACCTCTCATCTCACGTTGATCAACACTTTGTAATTGCTGAGATTGTATGGCTAGCCCCTTGTAAAGTAGGCTAGTATCACAAGTACTTTCTATATTTGCTCTATGCAGTGTTGTCAAACACAAATTGTGACAAGGAGATGGCAGCAGTTATCAAACAGATTCCACAAGAAGCCATCCCAAAATAGACTGTATCATACACGAACTAGCTGCATTTCAGAATGAAGACGTCATGCGACCTCTATCCCCACATACTTCAGGACAGTTTATTAATTGATTTACAGGACCTGAATACTCACGTCCTGGTGCTGCCTCCTCATACTAGATTACTCCAAACTTGAGGTCAGACTACCTCAATTCCGACCTGTCCTCTGTTCAAGGTTTCTGTTGATTTCTATAAAAGGAAACTACCTGATTGATACAATAGGAGACTCCAATTCATCACATTGCACAATTTCGACAGATCAGATGATCTCAATGATGCTAGCCTATCTCAAGTCCCATTTCTGTAGGAGACCATTTCAAATGTGACAATAGGCTGTCAAGTTGTAACATTTAAGAGGGGAGAATCCAGGCATCATTTATGTAATAGAACCATCATGAGGAAAAGTGATTTCACATAGTGCTCAAGAAGTCACTATATCAATAATAATTTATCCACTTGATCCTTAGATAATGACAGAAAACTCCATCTCTCCAAAATCCGGTCTATGAGACCAAAATCACAGAGAGAGAGCATTCTTCATCAATTGAGATTTTCTAAAGCATTGTGACCATCATTGATCCATTGATGGAATCCACTGTGCTGGTCAATCAATATTGAATGATATGATTAAAATTCCAATAATTCATGTGGGAAATAAATTTCTAAAATGATTTGTTTGGTCATCAATAGTTCAATAATCTCTGGTTTCGAAACAAAATTTCCAATTTAATACAAATTTTTTCTAAGGGTTGTAAAGTTAGAACCTTGACATGAACCAGATATCAATTTTTCCACAGGAGTATCAAGTTACAGTAATGATGTGACTGTGCTCACCGAACAGATCAGGGTTCAATTTCCCACAAGGCATTGACACTCATGGAAGCTCAAAGGTACGGGGTATAAAGTTTACCCAAGAGTGACTGCCAATTGAATGGGATGAAAGTAATCGTGTCAAGATTGAGCATGTGCTAGAAGGGGGTGTTAGCTCAATTGCAGGCAGGTAGTTTTCTAGCAATCACTTCTCTTTCAAAATCAGGGAAAATAGGTGAAATTCTTAACCCAGAATCGAAGTCGTTTTGATGGTCAAAAAAGCACAGCCTAAGACTAACGCCCTGATGTTTCCGCACTGCACAAGAACACTGATCACGTTCCAGCTACACACAGGACATGTCTACTTCACCGCCAACATTCACATCTAATTTGTGCTGACTTTGGTAGACCCCCTCCTGAAGCTGAAGCTGGAGTGTAATCAGCAGCGGACTGCTTTGTAACCCACGGCGTCTTACACTGATCACGTGAAATCTAATTTTACAAAATACAGTAACGTGATGTTTTTAGTGCACGAATTTGATGACTTATTAATGACTTTTACGCCTGGGTTCGTGAGGTCGACCTGTAGATTTTCATTATCCCTACAAATCCGAAAATACATGAGCTCTTCACGCGACTCTCTTCAATCCTCATCAGCACGTAACCAAGAGCTTCAGGAGGCATTAACCACCATCCATCAACGCGTGACAGCATCGAGCTCTGGTCGGAAGCCAACACTGATTGCAGTATCGAAATACAAGCCTGCATCCGATGTTTTGGCTTGCTACCGACTTTCTCATCTCGACTTTGGTGAGAATTACGTGCAAGAATTGATTGAAAAAGCCTCGCTTGTAGGTGCATCTATCTTCATTGTTTCATAAATCTGACTACATTTTCAGTTGCCCCTTGAAATTCGTTGGCATTTCATCGGGACTCTGCAATCTAACAAAGCAAAAGCTCTGGTTTGTAAGTTCGGCTTTCAATCTAGACCGCTGGCAGAAATCTAAGGATAATGTACCAGCAATACCCAATCTATATTGCATCCAAACTCTCACTTCAGCAAAGACTGCCACTGCCTTGAACAAATACATCTCCACAGATCGTGTCACCCGACTACGAGTTCTGTTGCAAGTGAATACCTCCGGGGAAGATAACAAATCAGGACTTGCACCTCTTTTCCCGAATACTGATGTTGCATCGTCGGAACTCTACCAACTTGCCAGCCACGTCATCACAGGATGCCCTAGGCTTCATCTTGAGGGACTGATGACAATCGGATCTCTGGAGCAATCCTTGACTGCTTCTGAGACGGAAAAGAATATGGATTTCGAGAGACTTCGGGAAACACGTGATATTCTCAGAGAGTATCTGGTCAAAAAACATGCAGGTACTCTATGGGGACAAGAAACAACTGGAAGTCTAGTCCTGAGCATGGGAATGTCGAGTGATTTTGAGGCTGCATTGAAGAATGGAGCTGATATTGTTCGTGTTGGGACAGGTATTTTTGGACAACGGTCAAAGAAGTCACCATGATCCCATTGTATCTAGAGCAATACACCTCAACTTTTGATCTCTAGCGACCGTATTCACTTTTGCGCGATCTTTAATCTTTGACCTTCTTGATAAGTTGGTTGTCTACTCTGTCTTGTGAAAACGATTACAATTTTGATGAAGAGCAGGGGGCTGCTCTAAGTTTACAAGTCGCTGAGAGTTACTATCACACCAATTGGTAGAGGTGTGTCAAATCAATTGATTCAAGAACCAGTCTACTACATGACCTAGCGAGATTCGCCAACTTCCAGATAATACGAACCAACGTTGAAACTAGAGCACGCCACTAGAATACCCGTTTCTTCTCCATGCTCGCATCTCAGGCTTACTGTGATTCAAGCTTCTTCATTATTTAGACATACCGAGACTCGCAGACTCACAGTCTTGCCAGCTGCAGGTTTCACCAAATATCCTTCGAACATGGTTTCGCTGCTTATATGTTCTATGCTACAACACAAGCCAGTTCAGTGCATGTCTTACAAGGACTCTGAGACCCGTGATGATCCTGATACTGATGGATAGACTAGAACCATGTGCTTGAATCATCACTATGGGACTCATACTATTTCTTGTAATTTTATGTTTGGGAGGAAGCGTAAACACGGCATGGAATAACGGAGAGAATACAGCACCCCGGCCTTGATCTATTGGTCTAGCTGCGCTCGTAAATCCACAACTGATTCTTATGTTCTATAGAAAATATATCAAAGGCCCTGCGCTGAAGCCTGTGAGGGCGCTTCATCAAGATATTCTTGTTAAATACGATACGGTGAAAAGCTGGGATCTCTCTTAAAAGCCTCCAACTTTGGATAACGTCCGGATCGGAAGGAGGTACCTCAGATATGATGTGTGTGAAATGCGATGCTGACGAGATGTCTGCAAGAGAAAGGTTTTCTGTCTTATTGTACGTCCAAGGGAGCGACGGAGCGACGTTGTGGGATCCTAACAATAGGGAGGGTTGGGGTGGAGTGTGTAGGTGCTGGAAAAGCGTTACTCCGGATTGAGCGGCAAAATTGCAAATGTGGACATGAGGAGGTGCTAATGTAACCATAAATGTACGAGAAACTCTATGAAAGATAGAACTGACCAGATACGGTTGAAGGAATAAGTTCATGGAAGGCGAAAATGGCATCACCACCGGGATAATTAGCCATGGATATCCGGAGAAGGATACCGGTCATAGCAACATTGACGGCTAATGCGCCTACGGTGACTAAGAATGAGATCTGGCCAAAACGAGTTTTCCTGTCTCTCGAGGTGCTGGTCTGGTTCAACACGCAGATGGTGCAGCCTATGAAAGAAAAAGACGCACAGATATTTGAAGCCACGAGCAGCTACTACATTAAAAGCAGGGATGCTGTATATGATAAATCGCCACTCTTTGTGGCCTAGATTACTGATGAGAAGGATGAAGACTAAATGGGGGGATAGGAAAAGAAAGATTTTAGGGTTGCTCAACAAACCAATGCACATGACGGGAAAGCCCGTCATGAGCAGTCTGGGAAGATGTACAGTGAAGTAGTCTTGCCATGGGGAGACCTGGACTTTATGATGAGTCACCTTCACGAAAAGCAGTAATCAACTCACCCCCCAATTGGAGCTCTTGCCATGCAAGACATTGAATATAAATGAGGAAAGCTCAGGCAAGAGCTTTCTTTGCCAAAAGTAAGAATCAACGCAGAAAGATGTAGCTGGTGGTTTCTCAGAAATAGCCAGTCCCAAGCAGGATTGTGGGGCTAGATTTACCTGAAGCAGTAACTGCAGCAGCAAAGTTGGTTACCAAAAGGGAGAAGAGCGATGCTTGACCCTGGATGAACAACTGAAAGGTGATTGGAATCCAGAGAAGCAATAACTCTACTCGAAACACAATGCACGAAAATGCCAGCAACCAAAGAGCATATTTCCAAGAATTTTCGGGTATATTTGTCAGACCAGGAACAGTGTCGAGTAAACAAGAAAGAGCCACGTTCACTGAAGACCATGAAAAGCATGTCATCAATGAGTCGGAAAAACCTTTCAAATAAACAAGTACCTAATGGCAATGCAAACATGTTGGGTAGTGTTCTGCCCATCCAAAATAGAAGGTGAAATTGGCTACATGTCAAAAGCACGAAGAATGATGCGGTTGCATGCCCAAATCGCTTCGACACCGCTTTTCGGAAACAGGTAAGCGCAACTGCATTAATAGTAGCCAGAGCAAGGCGAACTGCATCTTATAAGCTAAATTCAAGGGTATTCCAGAACCGAAACCGAACCAATTATTTGAACGTCTGCCTTGGAGGATATTAGATTGAGATATGCCGCTATACTGATAAATGGGTGGACTATGCAAGTAAGCAGGGTGCTTCCAAGGAATGTCCGTGGTATTGAACCAGAAAATATGAAATGATCAAACTTTTTTGTTTATGAACATACAGTCCAGTGCGTACAATGTCTGCTCACATTCTTTAACTTGTCCGGCGTAAAACCATAGCTCAGGAGGTCGTGAATCGCCTGAATATTGAAGCTCTCCTCGACCTTTGTGTAAGGAGCTACAACAACATATGACCAGCCAAGTAGGAAGAAAGATGCATCGAGAGAGCGCATGGACTTGTGTGCTGAATGTGCTAATTATCATCCTGTCACGCGACGTTATATCACGTCACCTCTACTGAGCGCTGTCTCCCATGGTATCAACGTTGAGAATCATACCAATTTCTCTATATCTACTCCTAACATCGTCGGTGATAGTAGTTCGTGGTTATAATCTGACTTCTCGCAGATCTAATAATGGGACGTCGCTATCACCAGTGAGTTGACTGAGACTCAAGGTACTGGGTTCCGTCAGCTCATAGTACTTAGGAGTTATTAAACGTTGATTCAAGGCCTGGTATGTATGGATTGAGCACAATTTCTGAATTTGATCTGATTCAAAGCATCAACCCTCGTCAGGTAGATGCCCCCCTTGCTTCAACTGCATGCTTCCAGCCTTTACCTGTGGCCAATATGGGAGCTGCAATCAATATAATGGACAGTGCGAATGCCCACCAGGGTGGGCAGGTATTGATTGCCTCACGCCACGTATGTTTCTCGTCTTCGTTTGCAATACATTTGTGTCAATCATTCTCAGAATGTGATTCCTTGGCGGACGGAGACCACAGGCGGCCACGGGAAGAAGGCGAATCTTGCAAGTGCAAGGATGGGTGGGGAGGAATCAATTGTAATGGTGCGTCAACATCTTCTGCCTACGGCTTTCTTTTGATTTGTTATTAGTTTGTCAGAACGATAATGCTTGTATCGGGTTTCCTCTCGAAGGGGGCATATCATCTTCAGGAGACGAATTGCACGCTGAGAATATGACCTGTTATACGGGAGGAGAAACAGTGTTCAACAGCCATCAAATGTGCAATGTCACTAGTGAGCCTACACTACCTGGATCGTGAGCTCTGGTGACTGATCCAGTTTACAGATAGGAAGATTCTCGATATGCTTCCGGGTCGTCCACCTCAAGTAACCTTCAGCTGCGATAAAATGGATGCAACGTGTTCTTTCCAGTTCTGGACTGCTGAAGTGGAGTCCTTTTATTGCGGATTGGAAAGTTGTAGATCGGAAATGCAAACGGGGTATGATTCTAATACTACGACATATGCTTGCGATCGGGTCAAGTGTAGCTGCGTGCCCGGTCGTTTTATATGTGGTGAATCTGGTAGCGTTGGTGAGCTTCTTCCTTTCGAATACTCCATCACCAATTTACATCATCACAGATATCGGGGATTTTCTGAAGCAAGAGATTCAAGGACCAGCGACGTTTAGCTGCAAGTCAGGCAAAGACTGTAAATTTGAAGAGCCAGCCATGAACGACCTCATAAACAGCATTTTTGGTGACACCTATATCACGCTACAGTGTCAAGGTGGTGAATGCCTTCATTTTTCGCAGGTTCCAGGCTACGTGGTGAGTCCTTTGTTCCTTCAACATTTAATTTCCTTTTATCTTTTTTCAAGAAACCACCCAAGCCTAACAATACACGTTGGCTTGCACTCAGCTCTTCCGGCGCCATTTTTATCGTAGTCGTGTTATCAGGAGGTTGGTCTACATTCCGGAATTCGTCTACATAGCAGCTCATTCTATATTTCGGACAGTTCTCTGGTATGCCGGACGGATTGGGAAAGGGGACGATTTTGGAAAGATTCGTCTTCCCGAAGTGGAAGCAGCGAAATTAATGACCGGCCATGTACCCACATCTCTCTATTTCTCCGGAGTGTCGTACAAGCTCAGCGACCGTCTTATACTGGACAATATCTCTGGCAGCATCAAATCTGGTCAGGTCATGGCAATTATGGGGGCATCTGGTGCGGGAAAGTCGACTTTCCTCGATATTCTGGCACGAAGGAACAAGCGTGGTGAAGTGAGCGGTAGGATGTTAGTGAACGGGCGGGAGGTAAAGGATGAAGAGTTTCAGAAGGTCACTGGTTTTGTTGACCAGGAGGATACCTTGATGCCCACATTGACTGTTTATGAAACAGTCTTGTATAGTGCGCTTCTGAGATTGCCCAGGGACATGAGTTTCGAGGCGAAAAAGTTTAGGACACTAGAAACTATGAACGAACTTGGCATTCTTAGCATCAAAGATTCGAGAATTGGTGATACTGGTAGGATTTGGATGGTTCTAAGTCCTGTCATTACCTGAGAAATGATTTTACAGGCTCACGTTCTATTTCCGGTGGTGAGAAGCGTCGAGTATCCATTGCCTGCGAACTCGTCACAGGGCCCTCAATCCTCTTCTTGGATGAACCCACGAGTGGTGAGTAAATCGGTGGTCGAGTTTGGAACCCCTCTGTGATTTTCCATTAGGATTGGATTCGTTCAATGCGTTCAATGTCGTTGAAAGTCTGGTTTCGCTTGCAAGAGACTACAATCGCACAGTCATCTTTACCATTCACCAACCCCGCAGCAACATTGTTGCTCTTTTTGATCAGCTCACCGTCCTGGCCGCCGGAAAACTCGTGTATTCTGGTGCATATGCTCAATGTCAAGAGTATTTCACGTCCATTGGTTATCCTTGTCCAGCCGGTTTTAATATTGCTGATTACTTGAGTACGATGTTCTTTCCAGCTTTTACCACTTGTAATCTAATATTTTTTGTAGTTGATCTGACGATGCAACCCACGATAGAACCTCAAGGCAGCCATAGTCCTTATCACACCCTTTCCACTGAACTAGCTTTAGCGGTTGGTGACGAAGAACAAGGCCTTCCTCTCGCTGTTGTGCCACATTCTGTGCCTATTTCTGTCCGTTCCATTACGTCCGATGCACCGGTACCCGAGGATGCAGAGCCTTCCGTCACGTCGTCCACTAGCAAATATCTTCGCAAAAAGACGTCGCAGGTATTGAACGCTGTCAGCAAGTATGGTCATGGCCAGCTATCCGAAACTCCGATTTCCCCCGGCCTCGCTGTACTGGTCCAAGCTTATGCGGAAAGTTCTGTCGCTAGAGACATCAGAATTGAGGGCGCACAGGCTGCCTCGGATGCTCATTCTCCGATGGCTGATGAACTATCTGATACCTCTGAGGAAACTCTTCTTTTGAGAGGTCGAAAGAGGGTATCTTGGGCTACCCAGTTTAGGATTTTGAGTGGAAGAGCATTCAAGAATTTGTACCGTGATCCTGCATTGCTGACTGCTCATTATTTATCAGCCATTGCTCTCGCTGGTGAGTGATGCCCATCTAAAGCCTGTTTCTAAATCCCTGATCCCTTGTATCTACAGTTCTTTCTGGTTCATTCTATCGCGGTGTCACGTATGTGCTTTTCAGATTCATGTGTACTTGTCGACTTAGATTGTGCAGGAATGATATTGCCGGATTTCAGAATCGCTTGGGCTTGTTTTTTTTTACACTGGCTCTGTTCGGATTTTCTTGTCTATCTAGTTTGGGCTTGTTTGCAAATGAGAGGATCTTGTTCATGAGAGAACGGTGTGTCATCCTTTGTCGATTGGCTGTTTTACTCTTCTCATTATTTTTGATCAGTGCTAACGGCTATTATTCAACATTTACATATTTCTCTTCCAAGGAAGGTCGAATTGAATTGATATGCCTTTAACCAGAGGCTAACTTGAGGGTTTTTAGATTCTCTTTGATATTTTTCCTTTGCGATTCGTTCCGCCTCTGATATTTGGCGGTATCGTTTATGGGCTTGTCGGGCTTGTTCCCACTGTTGCCGGCTTCTGGAAATTTCTGCTTACGCTTGTTCTTTTCAATTTGACCACAGCAAGTGTCGTCCTTCTCCTTTCTATCGCTTTTGATAGTATCAGCGTGGCTAGTCTGGTCGGGACCTTGGTCATGCTGTTCAAGTGCGTTGATTTAGGATGAGTGACACTGTTGCTGATGACCTGCCTATACAGCCTCATGTTTACGGGTCTCTTGATCAACCGCGAAACTGTGCCTGTCGCATTCCAGTGGTTACATACTATCTCTTTCTTCCATGCTGCATTTGAGGCTCTCGCCGTGAACGAGCTAAGATACCTGCAATTGAAGGAAGTGAAGTATGGGGTCGAGCTTGATGTACCAGCAGCTACTATCCTGTCAACATTTGGCCTGAGGGCACAGGTAAGTTTGATGATGCTATGACGATGTCGGTGCTCATAGGTGATGCCCAGTCTTTCTGGTGGCCGAATATCTCGCTACTTGGGATCTTTTTCGTCTTTTTCACTGCTATGAGTTATGTGTGGTTGCATTTCTTTGTGAAAGAGAGGCGGTAGAACTTGAGAGCTGTGATTTGATAGGCCGTCTAATGTGATTTTGTAATTCTGAAAAAGTCGTCCGGGAGATCGTCGGGGATAATGGCCAATCAGTGATGACAAGTGCACTCCCATGGGTGGTGTTTTGACCAATACCTGCTGACGAGTGGCTGCAGAATTAGAGCAGAGGCCGCGTGTCCGTGTCCCGACAGGCATGTTATCAAACCCAGACGGACGATTGGTAGTCAGAGAACATCGAGCCGGCCGGGGCACTGCCACCGGAAAGAGAAAGATATAACGGAGAAAATCACATGTTGCGCCTGTCCCTTGCTGCTATGAGTCTGCTCACCCCGGCAGAGTCGCATGCCTTCCAGTCGTTTCTCTCCGCGCTGGACTACACAGACCTCTCGCCCTCCGAGTGGGCTCTGCTCAACACGGAAAGCGACGCTCTCGGATCTGGGGCCTCGTCCGATTTACTGGCAAAGGCAACAAAGGATCTCATGGCCCTTGACTCTGGCTGCTGGGACGCTCTCGAGCAGCAGCCGTGCGGGCCTCCCGACCACCTGCCACAGCAGCAGCAGCAGACGTTTCCCCACCGGCAGACGTCTTACTCAAGGCACGACACATTTCCTTTTCTGAACACCAAGGCCCATGTGCAGCAGCCCATGCTGTCTATCCCACCCCACCACACCGACCTCCATCCACACCACCTCTCGCCTACAGCAACATCCGCCCCCACATCCGACACAACCACACCCGCAACTCCGCAATCCCCTTTGAGTCTTCCTGATCAGCCAAACCAGGTTCAGCTAGATCAGCAGCAGCGGCTCTCCACGAAGCGATCATCATCAAGAGTCACCTCAGGGTCCTCAAAGCGTCGCAGACCATCGCCTCCCGCAGCGTCGTCGTCGTCATCCTCATTCAATCCAATCGCCTCTAGCTCAACGAAACAGGCACTGCTATCACCTTCCCAGAAGAAAGCCAATCACATCCAATCAGAGCAAAAACGCCGCGCTAATATCAGGCGCGGATACGAGGCTCTGTGTGACACGGTCCCTGCCCTCCGAGCAGCGATTCGGGAGGAAGAGGAGGCAGACGCTCGCATCAATATGAGTAGTGGGCCATTTGCTAAACCCTCGCGATCAAAGCGGAAGAAGAAGGATGCAGCAGGAGATGGAGAGAAAGACAGAACTGACGGACGGACTGGCCCACGAAGTGAAAATATCGTTCTCTCAAAAAGTATGTGGCGCATTCCTTTCTTATCTCTTGTGTTGTCCCTTCATGGGCGTCTATCAGCTGGGTTCAAGTAGCTCAATCATTTTTTCAGCGATTGAATACATCAATGAGCTTCTTGGTGATCGTTCATCTCTACTTGCAAGATTGGAACATGCGAGATCAGCACTGCCTTCAGATCATCCTGCGCTCTCCCTTTCATGTAAGGGCGAACCTCTGTGGGAACGTCAGTGGAGAGGGGGAGAGGGAAGAATCGACGATGAAGTCGTTGAGGACGAAGACGAAAATAACGATGACGGAGACAGCTCATAGCCTATACAGACCTCGTTGTAGTTCTATGGCTCAGCATCTCCAGTGTCTCAAGTCTGTCAGATGCTCCCCAGGCCCACGATTACCTTCCTACCAGGATTCTGGGCGTTCAACCTACCAGGGTATTCTCGTTCGAGCTTAATATGTGCTTCTGACAGCTATCACCATTGATTAATTCCTCGAAGCACCGTGTTTTTCCTTCCTTATATCCTGTTTGTGCACCGCACTGTGTTTCGCCTCGCTTTCATAATCAACCCCTTGTCCTGGGGTTTCTGCACAAGTGGAGTCTTATCCACATCTTTGAGGCATTGCATTTTGTGTGTTTGTAACACTAGTTCGGATTGTTAATGGACTCTTGATTATGAGCGGTATCACTTAATCCACTTATTTCGATATTCTATCTAGATGGCGATTCTATAGCAATCAGATCCCAATATCGATGACAAGCTTATATGGACCTTTCCGTAGATATTTGATACGAGGTGCAGTGACCAAACGAAAATTGACTGGGCAATGCTCAAAAGTTTACATGAAATCATTCGGATCGTTGCCAAAATCATCAAGTGCTTCGTCATACAGGTTTGTATCCACCCTACTGATATCGCAGATCGTGAGTCGAATCCAAAAAATGAGGATCCCAATATGATATATACCTGTTAGCTTTAGCAGAGCCCAAAACCGGCTTAACCGCCCCTTTGGTCTTTTTCTTACCGATTGTCTTCTCCCTCTGTTCTTTCTGCTTTTCATTCGCGAGAGTTGTGAGCGCTGATGCAACTTTACGAACTTCGATGTCTTTGAGAGGTGCTGAAAGTTCACGAACGTGGTGTTCAACAAAAGTCGGGTAGAGAGGTTTGTTTTGGTGCCGTTTGATGATATATTCGATAATCTTGTTGGATAATTCCTGAAAGTCCTCTTTTGTGCGAGGTTGGGAGGATATGAGATGATCTAGTTCTTTTGACGATGAACCTGTGCGACAACAAACCGACACATTGGCACAGTTGTAAGTTGTGTGTGTGTGTGGTACGTACCGCCGAGAGCAGCTGCGCCAAACAGTTCAGTAGCATTATTGAGATCCGCTTGCAGCTCTTTTTCTTTATCTTTTCTTGCTTTTTCTCGTGGGTCTAGTACCGCATCAGAATCGTAACTGGTGCCCTCGTCGTCGTCGTCGTCATCATCATCATCATCACCATCATCATCATCGGCAGCAGCAGCAGCAGCAGCAGCAGCTTTCCTACGAGCTTTTTCTGCCTCTTTTTCAGTTAGCTTTGCTTTCAGTGTGCCTTTCTTTTTAGGAGGAGCAACGGGAGCTGGTGTTGGTTTGTCTACTTCTTCTTCCTCGGAAGATTCTTCCCAATCTGACTGAAAGCAATGAGAAAGCAAGGAGAGGGAGGGGGGGAAAAAGGAGAGGGGATTTTACAGCCAATTCATTCCCATCTTCATCTTCGCCCTCCCATCTCTTAGATGCCACAGGAGGTTTAGCGGTGGTAGTCACAGGCTTGTTCTTGGTGTCGCTGTCAGATTCTTCTGTTGACTCACAACCCATGTCAGCTCCATTTTTATAAAGCATATGAGTGGTATACGGACCCCAATCTGACATTTTTGAAATCAACTAAAGGGGTAGTGGGTTTAGATAAAAGATAAAAGATTAGTTGATCACTGTGATTTTGTATTGATCGTGATTTTGTTTAGATCAGTTTAAACTGGGCGTACATTTTAATATCATGCCTCGTGTTATGTAATTCACTTGCTTACTTAGAATGAGCAGTAAGTCTTTTCATTTAATTCTCTATCACCATGTATCTGCTCGTAGTGGGTTCGTTCGACAGTATCCTTACGTTTTGATTGACCAGGTACAGAATAGCCAGTTTGGGTAAGTGGGGAGCAGTACGTTGGGAGACACTGATTCTGACACTACTGGTCGTGCCTCGTTGAATTCTGTAGGCCTGCAGTCGCACTTGATCACCGAACTTGAGCACAAATTAAAATTACCAGCCTTTCTTCAAGAAGCATTTAAAAAAAACCCTTCAACCATACGGCAAAGGACAGCCAAAGATCAGCGTGGACATGATCTATCCGGATCAGTGCCACTCGGATCAGTCCGTAAGTCAGTTGACTTTGTTCCGACCAGTTATTGCTTGCAAAAACGATTTCTCACATGTCAAAGTATTTCTTCTCTCTCTCTCCTCCTTTCATTGAATTACTCAATTTACTTTGCCGCTATAGTCTGCGCCTTCTTCGAATAGCACTCGGGCTGGTCGAGACCCATGGATTCACTCGCGATGCTCTTGCCCATTCAGTTCTTCGACTGCCGCATCCAGAAACACATTCTGTCCCGCTATCGGATGCTGCTATATCCTCTCTTTTCGGTCAGGGAGAAACACCTGAGCATACCCTCATAAATTTATTCTTCGACGATGGTCTGGAACAGATGAAACATCGAGCTCAGGTGTTGTCCGAATCGGAACAGCGCGTGCCTACCATTAAGGAGCTGTTGGAGGAGAGGTTGAAGTTCAACGAGCCAGTGCTAGACCACTTACCTGACGCCTTCGCGTCACTTGTGTCGTCTACGACTAAATTCGGCCCCTTCCCATTATCCCCCGTAGATCCTTTACCTGTGCTTAGGCATGCGCTACGAATTTCGGATGAGGCGTGTTACTTGAGTGGGGATACATCTGCCGATGTATATATTTTCGTTTTCATCAAAACATTGTATGTGCTGACTTGTCACTCGAGCTCTCGTGGTATACCCGTCGCGGGTCTCTGGCAGCCATCTACACAGCAGCAGGTTGCAGTGTTTAATTCCTCGATTATGATGATTTGGCTTAACCTGGTCACAGAGTTACACCAAATGAGTTCACCCAAGACAGCAAACCAATTCCTTGAAAGTTTGCTTGCCTCAAGCGCGAAAGCAAGTCAAGCGCTTGATGATGTGAACTCTGTTGCATCGTATTGGTGTAAGAGCATCAAGGCAATAATGAAGAGTCGAGGTATCATTTGACACCCATTTATATGTTACCGACCTGAGTGGTCCTCATATTCGACCAAAATACGAGCCGCCTGTATAGACTTGAGGTCGTATTCTTAGACAAACAAGGAGGTTCTAATTAACACAATGCCTTACAGTTTTGTTTAGTGATCTGAATGAGGTACTGAGAGTCGGTGTTGTAGGACGGATCAGTATGGCTACATCGACATACTTGTAACAGCATATGTAACCATGGTTGTCTTGAACAATTCACTATCTTCGGGCTAGGGGCGATCGCTTAGCAGATCCCGAGAGTTTCTATGCACATCGA
>Ga0153986_1000271_pt1 | contig 16431 bp, 12 predicted proteins | sample TSGA070MetaG_FD_104724 | JGI IMG/M metagenome (GOLD analysis project Ga0153986, IMG submission 104724) | Attine ant fungus gardens microbial communities from Georgia, USA - TSGA070 MetaG | ecosystem: Host-associated > Fungi > Mycelium > Unclassified | place: USA: Georgia, Alexander Wildlife... | reverse complement strand
TCATTCTGTGGAGCGGTTTATTTTGGTAATTTAGGTATATATTGCAGAAATTAGGTAGAATGTACCTAAGTCTTTCTTCCTTTCCCTCTTTCCCCTGCGCGCATATTTTATTTGCTGCGTCAGTCTAACAGGGATCGGACGGTCCATATCAGACAAGACATCTCATTTTCATTTCAATAGCACTATAAATAAAGCCATTTCTCCTATTCAAAGATTTCCACAAACATGTCCCGTCCGAGAATTACTTCGATTCCCCAAAAGTGATCGACTGGCTGAGCCATAATAAGGAATGTCGCCACTCTTATCGCATTCGACAACCGTCGCACAAACTCAGGAAGCTTCACAACATAATCTCTCCTAATTGGAACCCTTACTTATCTTTAAGTGCTAAGTACGACCCCGGCAGCGACTCCCTTGACTACACCACAACACGCTACTTTTGTCTTTCATAAGCGCCTACTCCATACAAATAAATTTCCAAATTAGGGAATTTGATGATCAATCCTGAGAATAGATTAGATTTCTGTTCTAGGTCGATTAACTTTTCAAACTTGACGATAACTTGACGATTCGCTGATCATTTCGTTGTTCATTCATTACATATCTGATGTGTTTAAATTCTCTCTTTCCAAATATTCTTGGTGGCACTTACTATCTTTCTTACCTGGAGTCCAATGCCATCACCTATTAATAAGTTAATAGGTTGATACACCAAGTCTTAACAGATTAATCTCAAAGTTAAGTCTATTGAAACTGAAGAGAAAAAGTGGATTAATAAAGTTACGTTGCTACGGGACATAAAGAACGTGGAGAGCAAGTGAGAAAGAATTGTACACAATGTCATGATATATCAACACAGAAAACCATGAACGATTACTGGACAATCAGAGATAAGGGAAAGTAGGAGACATGTGCGACAAGAGGAAAAGAAACACTGCAAGAACCCAAGATGGTACAATACCATGATCTCCCAACCATAGTCAACTCACAAACGAGCTCACGCATCTCCAAATTAACATGACCTATCCGGTGGCCCCAGGGTATTTGAAAAACAAGGCACTGTGCTCGTAGAAGAGGAAAAACGAGCACAAGGGTGGAAAGGGTCTAGTTAAATTACAGGTTATTAAAGTTTAGATGGACGCGTGATACGGATGAAAGAGAAATTGCTAGGGAGAGCAAGTCTGGAAAGGCCTTCTATGCAACAACTCGGCTAGGGTTGCGAGCGAGGGCTGCACCAGTTCGTTGAGCCTGGATTGAGCCGAAGCGGTGCAGTTCTTCTGGTTGGACAGATACCTTGCCGCCGAGACGGATGCGTTGGAGGCTTCGCGAGACGATGTTCGTACGTTTACTATACATAGAAGCATGAAGAGAGGTTGCACGAGACGAAGTACGGCTGATAGGAACACCAGTCGTCATGGCATGTTGCTGCATCTCTCTCTCACGGCGTTGACGGATAGATTTGATGACAGTGGCCTTCATCGCGAACTTTATCCAATCAAGAGGGATAAACCAGACGATATTCTGAAGGTACAGTCAGAAATGAGTTTCACGAAGTGGACATACTACTTACCCAAACCCAAACGATACCGATCCAGCCACCAGACACCCCCTCGATTTGAGTGAAACCCCAGTTACCGTAGGCGGCAATGATGGAAGAGACGAGCTGGGCAATGGCAAATGCACACATGAGGGCAACTGAAGGTCGCTCCATGAAAAAGAATGAGTGAGAGCGAGTGACGAAGATGAGCGCTTGTGAGATGATAGCCACTTGAAGATAGATAATCATGTGGACCTGACGATCATTTGGACTACTGGGGAAGTAAGCATCGCCACTGAAGCGCACGCCAAACTTGCGCTGGAAGAAAGTAGTCTCCAAGATGACACAGAGAAGAGCGATACTAGAGGAAGATAAGACCTGAATACTCAGGAAGAAATGGTAGGAACACGCACGTAGAAGCACTGAGGTAGATACCATAAGCAACAGCGAAGGAGAAAATCTCGACCAAATCCCAGCTGTCTGGAGTATTGGAAGGGAGTACGCGATCAACTGAGAGTGTCATGATGGTACCATCATTAAGGAGGGCGATAATAAGGATCATGAAGGGAGGGAAATCAAACTTATATGCGAAAGAGAGGATAGCGAAGCAGACAACGATACGGATCGTGATGGAACATGCATAGATCGAATAGTTGCGCATACGCTGGAAGATGATACGAGATTGACGAATGGCATGGACAATAGTAGAGAGGCCTGGTTCAGTCAGAACGATATCAGCAGCACCACGGGCAGCGTCAGTAGCACCCTCAACAGCAATACCAACATTAGCACGAGAGAGAGCAGGAGCATCGTTGGCACCATCACCGGTCATGGCACATAAGTGACCAAGACCCTGAATACTCTTTACAATTTCAAATTTGTGCTCAGGGAAGACCCCGGCGAAACCATCAGCGTCCATGATCATCTCGTCAAGAGAATTGTGCTTGCTATCAGCAGGAGGTCCTTCTTTCAACACTTTGGCAGGATACATATGATCACCGAGACCAAGACGACGACCGGTTTCCTTAGCGATGGCGAGCTGATCACCAGTAACCATCTTAACCCTGACACCGAGGGCAAGGGCATCATCAATAGTTTGTTTGGTATCAGCACGAGGAGGGTCGAAGATGGCAAGAAGACCAATAAGTTCAAAGCCGTTGCCCTCCGCCTCTGGGTCATCACCATCCAACTCCTCGTATGCGACAGCAAGGGCACGAAGACCACGGCTAGCGTATTCTTCGACATCGGCTTCAAGCTTGTTCTCTTGCTCCTCATTTTTGTTCCTGGTACAGAGCTCAATGATGATACCAGTCATGCCCTTGGTGACACGTTTGAGCTTGCCTGTTGACTCCTCGAGATAAGTAATTTCAGTACGCTTGTCAACGGGGTTGAAAGGTTTGAAATCAAGAAGCTTAATCCCAGCACGGGCACGTGAAGGGTCACCAATGGCAGTTACGACAGAAGCATCTATGGCGTCTTGATTCTCAGTACGAGAGGCGTAGGCAGCAAGGAGGATGACATCGTCAGCAGAGAAGGGACCATAGGTTCGAACGGTCTTGCGATCGATGGTGAGCTTATTAGTGGTGAGGGTGCCTGTCTTGTCGGAGCAAAGAATGGTAACACCGGCCAACTCCTCAATGGCAGTGATACGAGTAACAATAGCTTTGTATTTGGCAAGCTGCTGGGCACCAACGGCGAGAGTGACGGAAAGAACGGTGGGCATAGCGATGGGAATACCACCAATCAGGAGAACAAGGATATTGTCGAGACCACGGCGGTAGTTGAAGCGGAAACCGGCGTAAAGAACAAATATCTCCGCAATAACGAAGGTACCAATAGAGACAAGACAAAAGGTCCCGATTTGAGCAAGTATCTTCTGCAGGTGACCAGTGGTATCATCATCTTGACCGACAAGAGAGGCAGCACGACCAAAGAAAGTGTTGGGGCCAGTGGCGATGACAACACCCTCAGCCTCACCCTGTTTACAGATGGAACCCCTAAAGACAAAATTTTAGCGTTCGCTTAAAAAAACGATATGTGTGACACGACACTCACGAGAAGCACTGATCACCAACTTTCTTAGACTGAGGAAGAGATTCACCAGTCAGAGCAGCCTGATCGATAGAGACATTGATAGCCTCGGTAAGACGACAATCGGCAGGAACAATGTCACCGATTTTGAAGGAGACTATGTCACCAGGAACCAAATCTGCAGACTCAATCTCAGACCACTGGCCATTGCGCTTGACCTTGGCTTTAGGAGCAAGAGACTCCATGAGAGCCTTGACGGCATTTCCCGCATTTCGTTCCTCGTAAAAACCAATGGAAGAATTGACAAGTAGAAGGAAGACAATACCGACAAAATCCGGCCAATCAGGAGGACGGTGGTCACCATTAGAAAGTGCGATAGCAACAAGTGCAGCAGCTTCCATGACCCAGGAAAGTGGATTCCACATAAAACTTAAGAACTAGAATGCAGATAAGCGACTGAATTTTCAGAAGAGTAAGAATAGGCACCTGAAGGAAAGGATTTTGTTCCTCCTGTTCTAACTTGTTGGGACCAAAAATTTCGAGACGGCGAGCAGTCTCATCTGAAGAAAGACCATTTTCATCGCACTGAAGGAGCTTGAAGACGTCGTCAATGACGATGGTCTCGAGGTCAACCTTTTCTTTGTCGTATAGGTCTTCAGCCTTGAGCTCAATCTGAAGGAAAAATTCGAGTCAACCGGGAAAAGGCGAGCGCAAAAATAACCGACCTGGGACATATCGACATTGGCATCTTTTGCAGGTAAATAGATAATCAACGACGAGTCGCAAACGGAAACACGAGGAACATACGGGCAGGCTTGGTATCCTCCTCACCAAAATCCTTGTACTCCCTTTTTCTCTTTTCAGGCTCAGTGGAAGGAGACACGGGCTGTGGCCCAGGCTCTTTTTCAATGTTGGACATGACGAGAGGAGTCCGCTAGGTGCTGGATGACCACGAATTGAGATATGCCCAAGTAGCGGGACTCAGACAATAAAGGACAGTCTAGAGGCTAGGACCCTGAGTCGAGAGAAGGTTGTGGTAGAGAGGAAAAAGACAGCGGCGGACAATATGTTGGCTTTTATTGCGTCCTGGGACTAACGATCAGCCGAGCCAAGCACGACCACACAGATTGCCGAGTTCGATCCGCCTTTGTGAACTGGCCCGGGTCCCGGGTCCCACCGATGCCGTATGCGCACGGACCACCAGCCATATTCCCTCTTCACCTCATTCGTCAGCATGTTGCGGCATAGACTTAATCCATTCGACCATTGAAACATGCGCAACGACATCTTCCTTAATGACAGTTCCACTCATCCATATTCAAGGGTACACTAGGCACCACCACCCATTCTATCGTCTCTAAGCAGAACTTGAAACATGATGTCCAAGTAAAACGAGATGCGCACCAGCACACGTAGTTTGAATTCTTCGCCATGATTTACTCTTCCCATCATTCTACTTCACCCGTGAGTAGCTTTACCATTGCCTAGCCTAGTATATTCAACACGTCATCTCATCTATCCAGGCCTTTCAGCCACTCTAGCAGGTCGTTCGACTAAGTGGGAATTACTGATTGACCTGCCGAGATAAAACCCAGAGATCAAGAGTTACTTCTCTTATATGCGGGACATTGATCACAGCTATAAGTAGCACAGAGGTACTGGAGATTTATCTATTAAACCGTCCCACCTTCAAGGGGATAACTTGATTGCGGATAGGCAAAACTTGGTTGACACAGCTGTATCCTCACCTGAGACTGGACTTGGTTGTGAGTAGTTCGCCCTAGCTCAATGAGAAGCCAGTGATTCACCTACAGTGAGTACATTGTAGTAGGAGTGAGCCCTTGCCCGATCCATCAATAACCCCAACTCGCTGTTGATAGGCTGATGATAGGGAGCCTGGTTATAGCAATGCGCGTTTTTGGCCGAAAAGATCGAACGTTCTCAACGCAACGTACGGCTTTATGAGGTACATGATTATATTGAGGAGTGGCACTTCTCTGGCACTTCTCTGGCTCCCACAGTCTTGGAGGGGGCGCAGAAACACTTGGAATTTTTTACTCGATAGTGATTTACACGGCCAATAGATATCTACTTAATCAGGTGTATAGCAGCAACCGCTCAGACTCTACTCAGACTCTGCAATTTCTGTGACTTTACATTCTCCAAGAACACTTCAATGGTTTAACAGAAAAGCAAACATACCCTATTGTGACTTAATGGCCATCCCAAACTGACAAAATCGCTATTAGGCAACTGCCCCAGCTTAGATAAATCCTTGAACGACTCGTTGAATCGATCAGAGATCGTCACCCCATTTCATAAGTTGTTACATGATTGGTTGACACGAATTCTTTGATCGACGTTCCGGAAAAACGATTAGGAATTCAGATTCTATTCTCTTACGACGACATAGACATCGCTGAGGACACACAGCTGTCAGATCATTTCACCTTGACAATGGCCTTGACAATGGCCTTGACAATAGCTCCTTTTGACTCAGGAGTCGTTACCGACGTTCAAAATAAAAGACTTGGGAACACGTTAAAGAAATGGCTCTAATTGCATCACTGCTTCCCACAAATAATCTATTCTTTCCCCACAATTCTAGCTAGTATAAAGGGTACTGGGCGCCGACAACCGTAACAGGTAATAACAGGTAATACTTGATTACATCCGCGGACATCGAGGAACGTGTGTCGCATTTCTGGTCGACTGATCATGTGCGCGGCGATTGGCAGGTTTCAGGATATTGATTTACACGTTGCTGATACACTCCGGGCATGGCTCACTCGCAATTGAAATGACGGGTCCCCCTGCAAAACAATCCTTCGCAAAAACGTAGTGTCTCATCGTCTCGAGTCTATCACCAGGTTTCCCTGGGACCTCTCTTGGGTGCCACCAGATTTGGCAAGTGAGAACGCTTATTATGCTCCACATCGTACCAGTCTCTCGTGCTTTTCTAATTCATTGTGGAGAGAACCTGGGATGGCAAATTAAAGCTGCGTCCAAGGAATCAGATGGATGACATCCTCGACTTCTGAGAAAACGTGCATGTTCTTGATGCTCTTGGAGCAGAATCAACTGTCACGAGATGCTTTATAAATAAGGTAGGCAAGTCCACTACCAAGTTGATATGTGACGTTGACAACACCCCGTCGTACCCTGTTGTGTGATAGAAGATAACTTTTCCCATTGTGTCGGTCGTGTCTGCGACCTGAACAGAGAATCCTTGTAAGGGTAGAGTTCACTCCGAAGGGTATGCAGCTCATGCGTGAGATCGCCGTACGTTGACAAATTTGGTTGACGTCCGGTGATCCCCAAATAGATCATCCAAAAATATCTGAGGATGTATCACTCCGCTGATTTGACAGCTCACAAGGTACTGGGTGACTCAGCCTAGGAAGATCTGTGTACACAGATTCCCCCAGGATGCTCCATGCCTAGATGCCAGGCCTGAATTTGGGGGGTCTCCCAGACTTCCCTAGATACCGTGATCTGGTAAGACCTCCAGACCCCCTGCCAGACTTCCTTGGATGTTCTCTAGCCTTTGATGGATAGACAGATCAAAGTTACATACCATATCCAGAATTCCTACTGATGTAAAATGGAGATAAATATAGGCTTACAACAGTCTCTTTTCTATTACAAGCTACTGAAGGTCATATGATGAAGTTACTTCCCAAGTCAAAGACAGTGGGAGTCTGAGTCATTCTAATTCTTGTTGTAGTAGGTATGGCAAGCATTGTACAACTTGCAAGTAACATCTCATCCTCAGGGTGGTTCAAGATTCATTGTTACAGTGTACATATGAGACACACATGTGACATTGTGATGTCACATCTAGGGAATTGTTGCTATGGGAATCACATTTTTCCTAGATTTCCTCAGACCATAAAATAAAGTTTGCACTACACTCCTAGATTCTCCCAGATTCCTATGAGAAGTCATCCATTCTATTTATTCACTCAGATTGTAAACGGTGCTCACTGATGACGGCTTACATATGATAAGCTCCCAGACAAAACTCTGAGGACTGCAGAAAAACTGACTGAACGGTTTACATCAACCAAAAACAACAAAATTTCATTTATTTTATTTTAGGTACTTATTCAATTTGTAAATACTGAAGTATAAATACCTCATCTACGTATAATCGCAGGTTGCCTGCTTAGATACGTGTAGCACTAAAAGACGATGCGTTTAGATGACACCGTAGTAGGTGATCAACTGTATATTAAGTACCTAAAAGACGATGCGACTATACTTTGATGTTAAAGCAGGAACTACATGGCAACCAGGGAATAGACTCACCGTAGTAGGTGATCAACTGAGAGAGAGAGCTAAATGGCCCAATTCTTTAATATGTGAGTTGTGTCTTCTATAATTGTGCTAGGTGTGTCTCAGTCTCTAACGTCGGTGAGTCATGTCTTAGGAGTGGAATGGAGGTATGGCCTTCGTGCATCAATCCGTTTCAACAAGCACCATCAAAAGTGTCACCACAAAATCTAAAGATGACAAGCTTGATCAAGGGACACAGGGGAATATGGACAGGTTTATTCTCATTAATGTACCTTCAACTATTGCAGCATGCGTCTTATATATTTCTATATTCCAACAGAGTGTAACCAGAACAGTATAAAGCCACCTTTCGATCCCGGCAACCGTTTTCTTCAACTTTGCAGCTGTTCGTATTTTGTATCTAGCCGCGGCTTCGATGGAGCTCACATTTCTGAAAAACTGGTTTCAAACAATAACTTCGGAACAATTCTTGCGAGCATATATACTCAAAGAACTCTGTTCGATGGTTGTCTAAGAAGTTGGCTCCCTGCCAAAAAATCACATTACTTATCGAGCCTCAAATGAAGCTTTCTTTCAGTTCATCTTGTGTAAGCGACTTTACTAGAGAATTACTGTTATCATCATCGTTCTCTTTGAGTCCTGAAGAACCATACTATTCAGCTGACAGTACGGTATTAGAACTGGAGTACAATGGAGTGTGTTTCCGTGTATCAGCTGATAGCTAGATGGTACACGCTACAGTATAACAGAATTCACTTTCATCGTGTATTCAAATGTACCTTCTTACAATGGCAGAAACATTAAAAAAATTGCTATAGATAGAAAAAGGCAATAGTGATCGGCCTGCATCGTCACGGTCTAGTTTTTCTGTAAGACTCGGAACTATTGCCGAACCGCACACGAAAAAAGAAGTGGAGAACCGGGAGAAAACCTTTCAAGGTGAACTGGGATTGAAGATCGTAACTCAGCTTTCAATGAGTGTTGAGTAAGCTGCACCGATCACAGTTCCGAGCTCTCCATGCTTTTTTTCTATTATTTGTGTCTGCCATACTGTTTGCTATCTTTCATTGATCTACTTCAAATTTATGGAGTAGAGCATCATGTAAACTCATATCAAGTGTGCTGTTCACCCATCCTCATCACCCCCCAACGTCATTTCATCGAAATCCTCCAGGAGTTCATCCAGCTGTATCTCAGGGAAATCAGCCTCTTCAGCCTCCTCCTCTTCTCTATCACTAGTGGCTCCTTCCATATCGACATCCATGCTGCCAACGTTCCGTCCCTGAACCTTTTTTCTTTTAGACCCTCCATGAGCAGGTCCACCACCGGGTCCAGTCATCCTGACGTCGTTGATGACATCGCTCTTCGACTTGTACAGATTCAGACCAGCACGCATTTCTGGATCTTCTTCCAAGTCCCGCAAGAATAACTCGTAATCTTCTTCAACCTTCTTCTGATCCCTCCCGCCCAACCTGCCTACAACCCCTCTCCCTGATCCAGTCTCACCTTCCTCTCCAGCTTCTTTTGCGATGCTGCGGAGTTTCCAGGAACGCTGTTTTGATTTCTTGCGACGATTAGGATAAGTTTTCTTGATAAGGACAATATCAGGAATGAGATGTGCCTGAAGATCGGAATAGTCCGTTGAGTTGTAATTGGCATTGCCAAGGTGGTAGCCGAGAACGGTATCACCAGGTTGGAGAATTGCACCTAAGTGAGTTCGAGTGTGGAATATTGTCGAGGTTTGACCTGCAGAATTAAAATCCATTGCATCCTCCTCCTCCAATTTCCCTGTCGATCGGAAAGCGCCAGCGAGAGCGACTTGAGCATCCGCCATCACCAACTTCCCTTTTGACTTTGTATAATCGGGTTCAAGATCGAGGACAGTAAATTCCACGAGGTCTGTCACCGACGCTAATGGCTCGAATGGCGTGCGCCAGTAGATTTGAGCAGGGATATCCGCAGTCTGAAGGGTTGCAACGTCGATGACCTGTAAACTGCTTCCTACTCGGGTACAAATGGTGAGAGGATGGATATTGGAAAGAGATCGAGCGAGTCTCTGAGGCAGACATATCAGGTCATCCTTGCAAACGGGAACAATCTCGACAGAATACGTAAATTTGTAATTGGCAGTGTTGGAGTGAGTATCGGTTGAAAGTAATTGTTCAGAGGCTTTCGAGCTAAGTTTCAGAATAAGGAATTGTATACAATATAATCGAATGACTTCAGCTAGACGCACCGGACAGGAGCAACGCCATTGAGAAATTCCACCATCTTGGTTGCATGGCTGCGCTGACTGTAAAAGAAATCGAGGCCATCGCGAACCTCTTTGACAGATATTGTGTCCTTTTGTGCATTATGTCTAAGGATAAGCTGCTCGAGGTACAAGAATGTTCTTTTATGAGACACTTTTTGGCGGACTTGCACAAGTGCCTTCCAAGTGTTTTTGGCAGCCAGGCGCGCACAATCTGGGCACTGACCATATTGAACTAGGTATTCAATTTCGAACGTTTGTTCGAGAATGGTTTTTGTGAGAACCTGAGATGACAACCCTCAGATCTGGTTACGACAATTGAGCCTTGTAAGTGACGTACTTCTTTTTGAATAGTTACTGCCACTCTCAGCCGCTTTGAATGCGGCTCCGTCCAGATGAACCGGGCATCCGTGAGCCGAACTTTGTTGAGACCTTTCAGCTTCTTGAGACATATTGATAAAAGTTCAGGTGATTCAGGCTGTGCAATCGTCCATATGCCAGGTGGGGATAAGAAACGCTCGCAGTTGCGGCAGTAAGCAACCGAAGCTGAGAAATGGAACAGATTAAAATACATATACGACGTAGAAACGTTGATAGAAACCTTGTTTTGGAATGCCTTCAGTGATGTCAACGCTATAGCAGATAAGTTGGGGACTGGTAATCCAAGATCTTGAACTCACCTATTCCGCAAGCATGCAACGCAGAGATTAGCGGAATTGGGGACAATTGGTGTGCCTAATTCCTGTGAGTGCGAAATGTATCTAGAATTACCAGAATAACTCACCGCAATCGGCACATAGGATACGATGGACTGCGGGGGCTGGAACAAACTCCATCGCATTGTATAAAAAGGTATTATTGTGATCTTTGGAAAGATCTACACGTGCCGAATTTGCGGCATGTCACTCAGGTGACTTGGCCCGCCGTCACGTCGACGTGTACGTCTCAAAATAACTCACCTTCCTTTCTATGAAGCAGGTGTTGCGACTGCTAGGTCTTGCTCTAGCAATTCTCGCATCAGGAGCCACGAGTCCTTCAGTAAAAGTATTTTTGACATCTTCCTGGACAGCTCCACCAATAGTGCCAGAGATTTTGTAAGATACTCTAGTCATCTTGATTCAATTCTTATAAATTGGTAGAGAAACTGTTGCACTCTCGAACCCAGATGGTTTTTTTCCACTCCTTGACAAATTGACAGACCCGAAAGCCTACATCTTCTCACAATCTCTTGCCCCAGAGGCGCTATATCAGGCTGGTATTTCATCAGCAGTTGCAACCGGAATTATCCAGGATGCCAGCGATGCAGTTGAAGTTGAGATGAATCTTGCGCTGCATGCTGCCACTCCAAAAATTGAAGCATTCTATCAGCATTATGAGGAGAATCATAACAACAGCAAGGGAACGTCTTGTGGATCGTGGGTTGATTGGTACGGGGAAGTTGTGTGTGATATAGAATCCCTTGTCCAGTTGGTTGGACATGAGACGATTGATCCGTCGGAGAAAGAAAATATAGAACTGTATGTGAAATCGCTACTAATATTGCAGCATTCATTGATACTCGTCGTAGGACATATCCTAGACCAAAACTTCTCACTTTCGACCACACATATCCTCCAGTTAGTCAAACTCTTGATAGACCACACCGTACAGCGATACTTTATGCTACGCTCAGTTCGAAGAACTTCCGGGAGCTTCATACCTACCTCTACTCTCAGGCTGGCAAAGCTATACCCAACGTCGAGTATGTCCTTCGATACGTGTCTCCTCAACAGCCCAGATCATCGAACAATTATCTATCTGGATATGGCGTCACTCTCGATCTGAAAAAAATGGATTACCTTGCTGTTGATGATCGGCTCTCTTCCAATAATGGTTCTGGACAGAAGAATGGACACTTTTCTGACGAGACAGTTGAACGAGAAGCTGACCCAATAATTACTCTCATTCAGGCTCACTCTGGAGGCGATTCTGCGTCGGATGCGAAGATGCCTCTTACTGAGGAAGAGATTGGTCGTATGTACTCGCCTACGTAGCTACTTGTGAACTGATCGCTTTCCCACTAGGGCTGGGTCAGCAAGCGGTCCAGCTCATTATTGACTCAGTATCTCCATTTTCCACCCTTATGCATCTCTCTCAGAATTTCCCGAAATATTCAACATCCATGGCTCGGCATGTCCAGGTATCACCGCAAATCGCGGGCGAACTAGCGGCCAACAGTCAGAGAATCCAACCAGGGATGAACTTTTTTTGGATTAATGGTGCCCGAGTGGAAGAAAATGATATGTCTGTCCTGAAGCTCGTTGATGTATTGAAGAAGGAGAAGAATCTAATGAGGACTATTGCTGGTCTAGGATTGAAGAAAAGCGATTCGTTGAAAGTGCTGAGTCATTCGGCTGTTGCTAGTGCTCAAAAAGATGGTGGTGTTACAGATGGCTTATTTGATGCAAGTGATCGGATTGAAGGCGGAGGTGTCGTAGTTTGGTGGAATGATTTGGAGAAAGACAAACGGTATGCCTTTTCTTTCGTACGTATATTGCTCGTGGAACTGACAAGAAGTAATCAGTTACGCGAGATGGAGTCCCTCCCTGTACAATGTATGTGCTTTTGCCTCCTTAGACATCACACGGTTTCATTCAATGTAAATTAGCTCCTTCAACCTATGTTTCCAGGCTCTTTCCCGAACGTTAGACATAACCTCTTCAATACTGTCTTTGTCATGGATCTCTCACAGAGTTCCAACGTGCATTTCATCGCAACGACTGTAGCAAATATTGTTAACAGGGGATTACCGTTTCGATTTGGCGTCGTACCGATGATCGACGATGAAGACAGTACGTCGTTGATCTTTTTTGTTGATGCTCGCTAATGATATGAGCAAAGGTCTGAAAATGGCAAAATTGTTCTACCACATGATTCATACCTATGGAAGGAAGAAGACCTTGTCATTCCTCAGCAGTGTACGTCTCATCGCTCTTTCAGATACTCGTACCGTAATGCACTCCTAGGTTGTAGTCTCATCTGAAGATCAGCCCATCCATATCCCATTGACTGTAGTCCAAGCAGCTTATGATAGTTTTATCCTCAACCTCAACGTAGAGAGCAGCGAGACCGATCACGAAGCCCAAACTGAAACGGGGCAGTCCGAAAATACTAAGACGTATGTCTCACTTGACAGGATATTCGAGAACGCACGTGAAGAACAAGGTGCCATGCCTTTGACAAAAATCCAGAATTATGTCGACAGATTGGCTGCTGGCAAGAAGGAGAGTGAGAATGGAAGGGGTCATGCATTCTTCAATGGACGACATCTACCACTCAATGATGTTAGCATTTATTCTTCGTCATTGTGATATACTGACTTGGTACTGCAGAATTTCCTTCGTGCATTGCAAGCGGAATCTACACAGCAATTGCAATGGCTTCAAGAGAAGGTTAATTTTCTTCCCCTCATTCAAGAACTAGATTAACGTGGGTTGTTGTAGATTTACACCGGTGCTATTTCAGACGAACAGGGTCAGCGTCCTGACATGAGCACCTACTTCTACGACCTACCAACAACGTCAAAACGCCGGAATCGATATATCATACCTTCTGCCCCGGGTGGTCTGCAGATTATCAATGTCCCAGAGGTATTGAAATCGTCCGGACTGGAGAGTCTAGGCGTTGGGAGAGGCGGGGCATGGATTTACCCTAGTACGTTTAAACTTTTCGACAAGATGATCTGATTTTGACAAGGAGTGCGACCCCACATAGAATCGGACGTTGTGGTATCAAGTTTGTTCGTTATTGCCGATTTTGATACCCTTGCCGGTAAATGTATCTTCAAGCAGGCGTTGGAGTCACTCGTGCGTCTTCCTCCTCCTTCAGATAATCTCCTGAATTTCGCATCGGCTCTGCAGACGAAAGATTCGCAAACGCGTATCACATTCCTCCATAACCCTCCTAGCTCCTCGGACTCCGAAATGATTCTCGTCTCATCGATTCTTGCCTATCTAATTTCAGCGTCTAGGCTATCACAAATCACACCAGAGAAATTCGCTTCCGTGTTTGGCTTTCCGGTGGACCCCATCGTTGACGATGGCGAATCTGAACAAATGCCTCTCGAGGCAAATGACGTATTCTCAGGTCTCGGAATTAACTCATCTGAATTATCAATGAATGGCACCTATGACCGTTATGTCAAAGCTTCGAAGCTAGCTGCTCGTTCATTTGGTATCAAGAGCGGCGAAACTGGAGTCGTTATCAACGGACGCGTATGCCTTTTTACTCCGGGTCCAACGATGCAGCTAATGCAAAATATCTAGGTCATCTCCTCACTAGCGAAAGATCAGTTTCTCGCCGCTGATTTTTCCGCGTTGGCAGATTACGAGTACAGGAAACGTGCTGCACCTGTTGTGCAAGCACTGGCAGCCGTGAAGGAAAATGATCATGAGCTTGACAAGTGAGATGTTTCTTTGTTCGCATTTTCCAGATGATAACTATCAATGACTGTCGCAGGGCATCATATGCGAATCTTGTATCCATGCTAACTTCAATCATCGCATCGAGCCAGCAGCCTGACCCAAGTGAAATCGGGCTATTTGATGCACCATTGAGGCCCAGAAGTAGGAATTACAAACTATTGGACTCGAAATATACGTGAGATAGATTTCGATGTTATCTGTAAGTGGCTATGCTGATATTTGATGACTGAGGTCGGTCGAGTTTGGAAATAATGAGACGGCCATCCACCATATCGCTGTTGTTCTTGATCCTTTGACCCCCATTGCCCAGAAGTGGTCCAGCATACTGAGTGTGAGTGTCTCCACAATCTGTTTGATATTCTGTTGATGAAATTCATGACTAGTGGTTGTCGACGATTCCAGACGTTTTCATCCAAGTTTACCTGAACCCTGCCTGGTATACAGAGGTGGGTCACTGCCAGTTTGTGTAGATGATTACTGAAGCAGGGATAGATGCCTCTTCAACGGTTCTATCGCTACAGTGCCATCCCTTCCATCTCATTCAACGAGGCAGGGTGAGTTCCAGGTCTTGGTACCTAATTTTTTACATACCATAAATCAGAGATGAGATCCCCACGCAAGTGATTTTTGAGGACTTGCCGGTCGAGTCTATCTATACTCTTGCAATGGACGTTCCTACTTCATGGCTTGTCCGCCCACGCGAAGCGCTTTACGATCTTGATAATATCCTTCTCAGTCAGCTCTCAGACGATGACACAAGCGTCGATGCAACCTTTTCTCTTGACTATCTTGTTATTGAGGGACATGCTCGTGAGATCAAGACACAGGCGCCTCCACGTGGCGTCCAGCTCGAGTTGGTGAAAACTAGTGACAACTCACCAATTGATGATACGCTCGTCGTTGCCAACTTGGGATATCTCCAATTTAAAGCTAAGCCTGGTGTTTTCCAACTACAAATTCGCGAGGAGGGGCGAGGGAAGAAGATTTTCAAGATGGAAAGTGTTGGGAATGAGGGCTGGGATAGTCCCAACGTCGAAGAAAGCGGAGATGAAATTACGCTAGTAAGCTTCAACGGTTTGACTCTGTATCCCCGTCTAGCAAGGTTGCCTGGTATGGAGAAGGAAGATGTACTTGAAGAAAGCGAAGAACCCAAGCCGGCGACGCTCAGGAACTTGGCCAACCAATTTTTATCTTTGTTCAAGAAGAATACTGTGGAGGGGAGCGTTAGTAAGGACTTAGCTGTGGCAAAGCAGCAAGCAAGTATCAATATCTTTACTGTGGCCTCTGGTTTGCTATATGAAGTACGTTATATTCTAGCCAAATGTTTGTAGGCACTATTGACTGTCACACTTACCCTAGCGTTTCGCATCCATCATGATTTTGAGTGTTCTTCGTAATACGAACAGCTCCGTCAAATTCTGGTTCATTGAAAATTTTTTGTCTCCTTCCTTCCTAGTGAGTCACTATTACAGCTACCATATTGGTACGTGCATTTGACGGGTTTCACCAGGAATTCATTCCACATATGGCCGAGAAATACCACTTTGAGTATGAACTCGTCACATACAAGTGGCCATCATGGCTCCGTGCACAGACCGAGAAACAGCGTATAATATGGGCATATAAAATTCTGTTCTTGGACGTCCTTTTCCCGATGGACCTCAAGAAAGTTATCTTCGTCGATGCGGATCAGATTATTCGAGCTGATCTCCAAGAGCTCATTGATCTTGATCTACATGGCGCGCCGTATGGATATACACCCATGGGTGACGACAACGCTGCAATGGAGGGATTCAGATTTTGGAAGACAGGATATTGGAAGGAGTTTCTTAAGGATCTCCCCTATCATA
>Ga0153986_1000266_pt1 | contig 16639 bp, 15 predicted proteins | sample TSGA070MetaG_FD_104724 | JGI IMG/M metagenome (GOLD analysis project Ga0153986, IMG submission 104724) | Attine ant fungus gardens microbial communities from Georgia, USA - TSGA070 MetaG | ecosystem: Host-associated > Fungi > Mycelium > Unclassified | place: USA: Georgia, Alexander Wildlife... | reverse complement strand
TGATGATGATAATTATACCCTCCACATTGATCCGCCGCCATTGCTGTAGAGCCAAGTTGAGATAATGTCGAAAAATCGTTCCAGAACTGCGGTTGAACCTGCATCTGTTGTAACTGAGAACCTGTCTTTGAATGATACTGTGTTGGTGGAGGTGACCATACTTGATGATTCAAGCGTTGATGCTGAGCACCTTGGGATGACGAAGACGAGGATGATGAAGATGACGACAGATGGTCACAACCAAACCCACCACCACTCCCCGACGATCCAAATCCAGTCGAATAAACCTGAGGCAACACACTCGTAGAAAATGTCCCACTGAACTGTCCTCCTTCGTTATCACAACACAACTGATCAGCGCCAATGACAGGCGACAGATCCAATGAACCTGAACCACCACAGCTACTATTAACCCACAGATAACTAGGTGGCTGAACGGCATATGCCTGTGCGGCAGTGGGATACGACGGTGTTAACGATAATGGTAATTGAGTAGCTCGCGTCATTTCTCGTTGCATTGATGGCCGTTGAAACTTGGAAACACTCATATTCGATCGCATATACTCTCCAAACCCATCAGAGTCAGGCTCTAATGTCGCATCTTCCAACGACAAAGACCTTTTCTTCCCCTTCCGCCGATCCGTGTCCACAGGTACAGTGGTAGAATTTGTCTTGGCTCCTTTAAGTAGATCCAGTGCTCTCTCAGCACTAGGCCAGATGAATCGCATCGCAGTCAGTGCTTCAAAGCATTGACCAAGACGGATACATGCTAGTGGATCACCTGGATGTGCTGAAACTAGACAATGTTCAACAAAGACCGGCCAAAAGATTAAAGAAAGACGTACGGCTGTTAACATGCATGATACTGGCTGTAAATACATAGTAACACAGAAACACCGAAGCTCTATTGAGCGGATACACGCTGTGATAGGATGTCACTATCAAATTTGGTCAGCCTTGCTTTACACGCACGCAGATTTGACCTACCAATTGAAGTGATATGACCGGCCGCAGTGACACACATTTCATAACTCTTTCTTGAGTTCATCAACGCAAGATCATCAGAATCGGATGGATGACCTGAACCCGACTGAACCTTGTCCAAAGCTCGCCGTATACTGACAAGAGAATTGAGTAAATCTTATACTTTAGGTGGGAAATTACTCACAAAGGCCGGTGTAGGAGAAGTACAGCACACCAATATTGCATGTGCAGTGTCAAAATGTGTGGTGGAGGCAAGTTGATAGGACTGGCAGCAATGTCATAGGAGAGATGTTCAGGAAGGTTAAGATACCATTCGGTTAGAGTACTCTCGAGAGTGATGACCTGTTTTTCTACTTCTGTCGAGGAACGAGTATCGGAATTGTTGGTAGGAAAAGACCGAACAGCATATATCACTTTCATAATCGAACTGAGGATACCAGCTAAGGGGGGGAAATAAGCACAAGTCAGGGATAAAAAGACAAGACATACAAAGCTGGGCAAACTTGTTGAAACATGAGACAAGACGACCAGAGACAGGAGAAGCCGATTGTCCACCTGGGTTGAGATCTTCCTTTTCGTCGGACTAGACGGGGGCCAAGTTGGAATATCAAGTGATGAGAAGGACACAGACTTGCCTGCGTCAGTTGAGGAGGATCGGTGTCATAATCGTTTTGACAGACCATGAGAGGCCTGCCAATATAAGCAGAGACATATTGGTCCATGACAACACAGCCAGACCAGATCCGACGCCGCTCTTCCAGCTCCGAGGTACCGAAGACGGGGACTGAAGAAGCATCCCGATCCTGGGCAGGCCGCCTCCAACCATCAGCGTTCCGGTGCATACCAAGATCTTGAGCCATGCGGACGGCCATGCCAACAAAGGTCCACGCGAATGTCATGGCGCCAATACCGATCTCACGGTAACCCATGAGAAGAAGGGCTTGGCAAGTGGTCGGACGTGGAGAGGTAAAAGAAGATTGGAGGAGAAATTGTGCTGAGTTGAAATAGATTTCACCAGCAGCCCACATGGTGAGACCATCTGTTGGGAGAGGGGGAGTAGAATTGGGAGTGAATTCTGGGGCGGAGGGAGAGGGGAATGTACGAAATTTGAGGTCTTGAGTAGAAGCATCATCATAACGGGCAGCGATAGAGAACATGGCAAACAAGAGCAGAGGGGAGAGATGACTGCCAATACTGAAAAAGATGTGAGAGACTAGTAGGGAAAAAAAAACAGCGAGACGAACCGGTTATTCCAAGCATCCCAAAAAGTATCTTTGTGAATGACAGGGAAAGAGGGATGGACATGAGCAAAATATAAGCGCAATAAACGCTCCTGCTCATCGATGGGCGGAAGAGAGTGAGACAGAGATTGAGGGACGGGAGGCAAAGGTGGCCAAACACGTGCACCAGGGAACCTCCTGGGAAGACGGTGAGTGGAGAGAAGAGGAAGGGGAAGAAGAGGGACATACCAGATACCGCCCTTGTACCGGTTGTCCAGTCTTTCCTGGTCCCCGAGAAGATAAAGACCACTGGCATGGCCGTGATGTCTGACCTGGTTGTCCTCGTTCAGACTGAGCTCACCGAGAGCCTGTGAGAGATCGCGGTCAGCCTGAGCCGAGGTGGTAGCTGGGCTGGGCAGCTGGTGGTAGAGGGGATGGTCTGTCCTGCCTGCGTTGAGCATGTCGACGACGGCATCCTGCCACTCGTTGGAGGGATGGTGGGTAGACGAAGACTCATGTTTTTTGCTGGTAGAGGCCACCAAATCCTTACTGCGACCTTTGACGCCATACGGAGAGGCATCAACCCGGGCGATGATCTCGTGGGCAAAAGGATCACGTGCTATGTCTCGCAACAGCGACTGAGCGCGGGGGTCACGCGACGCTAGCATGATGCCGACAAGCGCCTCAGTCTGGTGGAGGCGAGCCTCGATGGCATCGATGTAGCCCTTGGGAGGCCCGCGCTTTCTGGATGGTCCCAGAAAAGTGCAAGCTGTAATAACATCCATGTGAGAATGAGAGATCCGCACAGAAAAAAAAGACAAGACATACGGGTGCCAAGCAAACTGCAGTTCTTGCAGGGTTCAGTGGGAGCCGGGCGCTCGCACTTGCATTTCGACTTGCGGCACTGGTCACAGGCTGTAAATGATCATATATGAGTCACGTGTCTTGCAAGTGGGCAGGCTGATATTACCCTTGCTGCTTCTGCGGCGCACAGTGCGGCTGGCGGGGGGCAGGAAGGGGATGACATCGGTGTCGTCGTAAGCCGCAGAGCCAAAGCGGTAGAGAGTAGGGTAGGGAAATGGCAGCTCGGGGGACGCAGCAGCCTCGGCCTTGACATGTGGGAGGAACATAGTGGTTGTGCTGCCCAGAAACTGCGGCAGCCGTTTTATCGAGCCCGTCTCCTCGATCACAGATCCACTTGATCTCACCAATCTCCGTGGCTCCTGTGCCTCGTCTCTCTCGCGCCAGCAATGTCTTCTCTCCATGACATCACTCCTGATTCGGACGCGAACAACGACGCTGCGTATTTCCCCCGATGCACCATGAGAGTGTCTTCTTTGTTTGCCGGTTGCCGCCTTATTCGCTCTTTCTTTCGTGCCAACTTCCTGAAACAGTGACTCTCCGCTCCTCTCCTCTCCTATGTTCCTTTATCACACCGATCCCATCTCTCCCGAGGCTTGATCAGACCGCGTATGTCGGACTCCCAACCGTAGCTACCCCCTCGGATCCGAGCTACTCTCCCTCTCTCCTCGACAATAGTCCCATATCTCCTTCTCTCCCTTTCCCTCTCAGGTGTAAAAACAATCACAACTGCTGATCCGTCTCTATTTTTAAATATCCGGATTTAATTCATTGGGGTCCTCCCTCCGTCCATCGGTGGTGATAGCATCACCATCATCATCGTGTGACCATATCTATACATATGTCCATTTTTTTTCCTGGATGGGGATTTTGAACAGTTTCATCTTGACATTAAAAACTTCACGATCCGAAAAACGACGTCCACGAACGTTCAAGAGAACCCAATACAGATGACAACCATCAGAATCCAAAAACTTGTCTTCGAGAAAAGAAAGTGTCACTTTTCTCCCCTCCCTCATGGAAACCTCCCCCTCCCAAAAAAAAAAACCACGCGCGCACGCACACACACAATCACACGCATATACACTCACACAGCCTGAGAAATCAGAGAAATCAGAAAAAAGATGTTCCACAGCTTCGGCTCCCTCCACCCCACCCCCCAAAACATAAAGCATTCATTTCAAAAAGAAAACCCAAACGGGGATTATGAAACTTCGGTGGGGAACAGGGGGTCACAAAAGAAAATCCTCTCCATCATTTCATAGAACCTTCCCACGTGGTAAGGATCTAGTCTTCCTACAATCGAAAGTCTGATCAGGCAATATATCCAATCATATCTCTATTTATATACATGTACATAGTCTGAAACGCCTTTATCTCCTTCGGCAAACTCCTTATATCAACCAGCGAACCGAAAAGTCTTCCGATAGACAGACAGACCGACAGACCGAACCTTCATTCAATTCAGCGGGATATGAAATCCCCATCAAAACCCCCGTCCCTTCAAACATGATCACATTGACTCAATTGATCTTTAGTCAGATTTCTTTTTTTCTTCCGTTTTTGGTCGTAAACTGCATTGCATTGTCGTTGTCCCTGTCGCTGTCATCACCGTCATTTTTTATCATCATCAAAATTTTTCCTTCTCAATAATTTTCTCAAAACGTCTATCTTCATTTCAAGATGTAAACTAGGTCATCATCACTTTAGGTAACAGGATTATACTATAGAAAACGTAAATCATCTAAAGGTAAATTACATGGGCGTCATCGCAGAACTAAAATTCAAGAATTAAGAATACAAAAAACAAAATAATACCACCTCATCCACGCACTATCCCAATTACAAAAAAAATACTCCAAGGCAAAAAAAGAGAGCCAAAAACACATGCACAAAGGGTAAGTTAAGGCCAGAATCTGCATACGCAGAGAACAAGGTAAGAATCAGTCAACCATCTGTGGCACACTCATCTTCGAAGACGCAGTCATCCCAACAGTAGGCGACCCGCTTGCCGATGACAACACACCAGGTCCTGCCATACCCATTTTTACTTCATCCACAACCATCTTTCCCCTCTCCCTCTCAACCCTCCTCTCCCTCTCATTCATATCCAAATTGCCACTACTGGTACCATTAGCACTTCTCGGCGATGAAAACGTCGCGTTCCTCCCTTCAGTCGTAGCAGGCGTAATGGCCCTTCCGGGTCCCGACAACAATCCAGTTCTTGAGCTCACAGCCGACGTTGACACGGACAACATTTGCGATTGACTCAACGCTTTCACACCGCTACCAGACACAGGCGATACCGCTCCAAGTTTGACCTGTTCCCTATCTCGTTCCCGTTCACCCGGCAAAGGCAAAGCTCCAAATTTCGCTGGTCCCGTCCCTGTAGAGGCACTTGGAACAGGTGTTCTCACCCTCTGTGATTTCGGACTTTTCTCAACCCCCCGCTCTCCCTCTCGTTCTCGTTCTTGTCCTCCATGTATCGGACTTTGCGAAAGCGTTGTCGCCTTTCTGGACGATGGAAGAGACGGAGACATTAATACCAGTCTTTCTCTCTCTCTATCCCGTTCTCTAGGATTCATATTCGCTGACCCAGTAGAAGGTGTTGAAGGACCAACTGTTGCAGATGCACTTCTTCCCCCAGCACCAGGTCCAACACTCGAGAATCTATGACTCGGTGACTTGATAATTCCATTCCCATGTCTATCCCGATCGTATATCGCATCATAACCAGATGACACTATGGTGCACAATCCGTCAATCATAACATACACGGACATTGGTCATAAATTAGTATTCACCTCGAGGTGACGAGACTCCATTCACATTCATCATACTTCCTTGCAGAGCTTGGGTAGAAGACATCGCAAACGACGTCTTTATCGGTCTATCGGTCTCCATTCCAGGTCCAGGTACTAGTCCATGAGGTTGCGCCTGCAATTGAGCACCGCCACTTCCAGTGCTAACAGGAGGGGGGATACTAGGCGAAGGCCTCCGCGAAGGTAATCTCGTTCTCTCTCTACCTCTCACTCTTTCCCTCTCGTTCTGCTCCCAATCTCGCTCTCTATCTCTATAGTCCCCATGCTCATTATCCCTCCCTAAATGTTGCGATGGCTGAGTGAGACCATGTTTTGAATTAAGATTCACTGTTTCAGTCGGGTATTGTCCATGTTCAGAAGACGATCCCGGCCTTCCTTCCTTCTCTCTCTCCCTTTCCCTCTCATGTTCAACATGCTCTCTCTCCTTCGCCAACATCCTTGGACTGAGCAAAGCCGAACCAGATCCGCCGCTAGTAGGAGCAGAAGACTGTCCGTGATGATGATGTAGAACATGATGATGGTGGTGGTGGTGGTGGTGAGATAGAGAAGTACTAGATGGTGCAGCACGAGGGTGATGATGTCCTCCAATAGCCGTATGATGACTTGATGGCATACTGTTGTGCAAATGAGAATGTGATGGTGGCTGTCCCGATGATGATGAATGTCCAGGAGGGCCTTGGCCTTGTTGTCGATGAACAATTACCTGTTGTAGGTGTCTGTCTCTCTCCCTCTCCCTCTCCGTCACTCTATCAACGTCCATCGGTATCCCGTCTCTCTCCCTTCCCTTCCCCTCCCTTTCCTTCTCTTGTTCTCTATCGACCTTATCTATCATATCTCTTCCTTTTGCCTCTCTCTCTTTTATTACTATCATCCTTTCCTCTTCCTCAAATCCGACATTATACTCCCTCTCCCTCCTCCTCTCTTCTCCCGTCCACTCTCCCTTCTGTGTAAATGTTGAAACTGAAGAAGGCGGCGGCGGCGGTCTTCCCTGCCCAGGATACCCTCCAGGGACCATAGCACCAGCATTTGGAGGCGCTATACCTGGTCCAGTCCATCCACTTTGTCCCTCATAATGATGATGCCCACCATGTCCTGTCAACCCCTGTTTCCCGTTCATCGCTACTCCATTCATAGGCGACATCGATCTTCTACCATGATGTCCTACATTCGGACCAGGAGGCGGGGGTATCACTCCGTCAGGAGGATACCCTCCATTTATATGTTGCTGGGACCCATAATAATGATGCGATGAGGGAGGTATCAGTTCGTCAGAATACATCCCCAATCCAGGTGAAGGTCCTCCATGAGTGGGCGGTGGCATCGATCCATGTCCTGGTGCATGACCATGTTGTACGTGACTGTGTCCGGGCAAATGTCCATATCCATGTGGTGGGGGCGGAGGCATTCTCCCATTTCCTCCCGATGGTGGTGGATATCCATATCCTGGATGCGGAGGTTGCATGTAAGGTGGTGCAAAAGGCGGAGGTGGCGGTGGCAAATGTTGCTGCGCTGGCATTCGACTTCCAAGAGGCGGTAGAGGATGAGGAGGTATTGGTCCAACCATGGTATGTTCATGATGTCCATCGTACCCACCGCTGCCAAAGTTCCCCGGAGGTCCTATCTGCATTGGAAACCCTAATACCGGATCACCACCACGAAAACCATAACGTTGATTTGATAAGAATATTTCTAGATCAGCGTTAATTTCGGAAGATGAGAGACCTGAGAGTTCGGGATAAATGGCTTGCTTAAGAGTTGATTGGGTGCTTTGAGATTTATGCTTATCTACGAACGGGAATGTTTTGACGATTTTGCGTAGTGAAAGTGCTGGGGGCACTTCAGAAGGTGGCACGGGTATACGTCGGACTATGATTACCATAGAAATCAGACATCTGATAGATTGTTCCCGGGTTTTAAAATACACACCAGGTTGGGGTCGTTCAATAGCTCGGCGTTCTCGTTCTAATCGTCGCCGCTTTCGACTGGTCTCTGCAATCATATCTACCTGAAGCTCGTCACGGGCGAACTATACAGAAATGAGATCTCGAAAATCAAAACACAACGCGCAACACACCTTCCACCAACTCCATATCGAATCTTCATTTACCCGTCTCATTTTTGCTACATTTACAAGTTCATACTCACGCTTGCATGAAGCAAGCTCAAGACGCTTGTCGCGACGTTTGAGCAGTTCCTTCTGTATATGTATCAGTTCAGGATGCGTCCCTTCAGGGAGTCAGTTATGGTATATCAACATAGTGCAGACACCAACCGTCATTGACAAGTTTCTCCTCCCAAGCTAAACCCTCCATCTTTTCAACATAAACACGTTCCCTCAGGAGTGCGAACTTGAGCTCAATCGTCGCAAGTACATCCAGAGCTTCAGCTCTGTGTGCAGGTTGTAGGTCACTTTCGAGCTCGACTTCTTGATCATCATCTGGTGGGACTTCCTCGGTTTCCACCTCTGCTTCAATTTCGTTATCAGCCTCTTGTTCTGGCTCAATCTCAACGTCATCCCCGTCTGCCTCGGCAAATGGCTCCATATCTGCATCACCCTCATTTTCTGGAATGTCAATATCCATGTTCAGAGACGAAGAAGTGTGTTTAGACGGCTTCTTCGAGTCGAATAATTTATCATCACCCCTACCCTCATCATCAGACCTTTTTGCCATAAGTACCGCTGGGGATTGTGATCGTGAAGTTAAGGAAGGTGAGGGTGGGTCAGAAACTATGGAGTTAGCAACTATTGACGAAGCAGCAATAGTAGCAATGATACCAATAGAGGCAGTAGGAGGCCCGGTGTGATCACTGACACGAGATATTGGCTTGAGTGGAGATTTGAGGGTAGCGCTAGTGACGACGGGTACGTTGTCATCAGCCGCAGGAGTCATTCGTGAAAAGCCAGCATCATCGGCAGGGCGATCGGCGTCGACGATTTCCTTTGCGTCATCCCTGTCGCTTTCCTCTTCGTCCTCCGTTCTGGGGTCACAGTCATCGACAGAGATAGGTGGGTTCACATACAATCGAGAAAAGTACCTGGTCCCTGCTGTGTTGCGATGGCGGACCATCTTGGCTCGAGGAGGAAAGGTACCAGGTCTCCTGGTGTGTCTGGCAGGAGGCATTGGATCTGAATCAGATTCAGACTGTTTTGTAATATCAGTTCCAGAAGTACTATTCCGAGCCTGACTTGAATGTTCCTTACACGTTTATTATCCTCTTCAGTCTCGCTTTCTGCTTCTTCCCTTTCAATCCCGTTCACAGCGCTCGGGCCAGCTTGCGATGTGCTGATATCTGTGGCGTCGTCTGTGCAGAATGCAGCCTTTTTCCCCTCGCCCTCCTCCTCGTCTTCTTCTTCTTCCAGAGCCTTTGCTTGTGCTGACAGCTCTTCTTCCTCCTCCTCTTCCCGGACATTGCTGGTCCTGACCTCCGCCCATCCCCACATTGGAGCTGGAACAAGGCTGCTCCTCTTCTTCCTACCGCCTACCCTCTTGCCTCTTGGTTTATTTGCCCCGCGCTTTGACGCGTTCGTTGATGTAGCCCCGGAGGTACCACCGGACTCCTCGTCACCGGCAGTCATGCTGTCTCCGTCAGGTCCATTCGAAACGTGGTCCCGCTTCTCTGCGCTTTCCTGCTCTTCTTCTGTCAGCTCTGAAAGCTCGGAGTCACTATTGAGGCCATGGGGTGGTACTGCCTGTCTGCTGTTCGTATGTGCAGCCGATCCTTTAGTTCGAGGGGGAGGTGGTGAGGGCGTCGACGATGGTGTGCTGAGGGGTTCTGAGGACATTCTGGACGCCAACATCATTGAGGGCGACGGCGGATGAGTAAGCTCTGGCGGCAGAGGAATTGTGTGACGTGATGTTATGGTCGAAATGCTGTCCGTGCGCGAGAAAGATAATTCAGTCCGTTTCCCTTTAAAGTAATCACACTTATTTTTATCCTCGTCTAATATTTGAAGCTCACAATGTCCTAATGCTTCAGCTATACGGCAAATAATAGGCTAGACAACACGCAACAAAATATACTGAGCGGCTGGATAACATTGAAGGCATATAACACCATGAAAAAAAAAGTGCGTAACTCCAAATCTAGCAATCAGTCGATGGTGCGCAAAAACTGGCACTATCCTCGCAGGGCTAGATTCGGGACCAGGGGTCCCTGTCGAGAAATTATATCGGGTAGTGATGACTGTGCTTCTCTGCCGTATGTGTAGATTGGATCGGCTCGGTGACTTTCGCATCAGTTTTCCGACACTCGCTAATTCTTACTGACCCGAACAACTAGACCACTAGTATGGCTGTTCTCTCTTCCGCATTTACACGGTTGTCGAGTGTGATCTATGCACGATCGAGAAAACTTGTCATAATCTCTAAAAAGCAGCTATTATCTTCCTGCACTTATCGTCTATGAGGGGGAAAGTAGATTATGTTTCAGCATTCCTCGTAGGAACAGCAATACAACACTGAGAAAGCATTCATATTTGTACTTGTATCTCTGTCCCCTGAGCTCTCGATTGACACCACCGAAAGTCAAACTCCGAAAGAGAGTCAATCGATTGAAAGCTAGATATTTGTTCGACGTTTGTGTTTGATCAGAAGCGCGTTCCTTCAGTGACTCACAGCACACTAGTCGCTTCAACAAAGCCTCACTCTAGACTGGGATTCAGTAAAGAACTTATGCATGCGGAACTGAACATTTCTACCACAAGCCGCTCTTTTTCATGCACCCTGTATGGTCTTGACCCATCGTCATTTCTTTCTCCTTTCATGTCTTTTTGAGAGTCAGTAGTCACTACATAACATTGATGATAGGCTATTGTGAGGGTATCCGAGAACAAGGCCCTCACAGCACTAATTGTTCAGGAATGATACAGTAATTCCATTTTTTTCTAATTACAACTTCCGAGCACACTCCTATCCCAACCCTCTACCAATAAATTTTTCCCACACCTTTCTCCTCTGCCTTCATGCCTCCTGCGGATACTTGTGGCTCTGCTTTACGCCCTCCACAATCCAAAAAAGTAGTTGCCACGTGATATCCCATTCACTGTGGATAAATTTAACTTGTCGTAACAGTGGCATGAAATCATCAATCTCCCAGTGATCTAGGAAAGGTCTTGTTTGGGGTAAAATTACTGGAGATTGTCAGCTATCTTTTGTTATTATCATACTAGGAATATGAAAATCATCAATCTGCAAGACCCCTCAGACATCCTTTGGCTTACAGTTGCTCCTAATATAATCCTAATATAATATAGTTGGAGCATCCTTTCATCTATGATCATCTATGATGTGTTCAATCTCAGGAGTCACTTGTAACTAGGATAAATTTTAATCAAACCGATCCTCTAGCACTGTGACATAGGTCACCATGCCTTCCTACTCATCGAAATCTGATACTCAGGGTCAAGGCAAATGCAGGTGTGTCAAAGTCCACTAGCATCAACCAAGTCCGGACAACCAAGCACATGGTTTCTACAACAATCCTTTGCCATTGTGACATGTTTATGTTGTAGAAGTTGTGTGCCTGATCATCTGGATTTGGTTGATGCTGGTGGACTTGACACACCTGCATTTGCCTTGATACTGGGTATCAGATCTTAATGAATGGAAGGCATGGTGACTTCTTGGACCAGTGTGTCTAGTCAAATCTTGATCCAAAAGTTGGAAAAAATTGAGCAGAAGTTGCGCCACAACTATTACTCACCAATCATACTTCATTGACGTCATCATCAGTGTAATGTTGGAACATTTCCATCCTGTTGTTCACATATAGGATGATAATAATTCCTCCCATGTGGAAGCAAACTGACAGAAATCTTCTTATCAGTAAATTCCCTTGGCATATTTGAATAGGCTGGTACCTCATTGAACCTTTTACAATTCTTGAAGAATCTCAGATCATGATGCAGATTTCTCTGTATAATTTATCAGCCCCAATGACCACGATTAGAAACTACTAGAGATGCAGATTTAGGAGTATCTTCATGAATGGGTATATGTGAATGACGTGAAAGATAGTTGTGTATGAAAATCAAATGGGACTTACATCCATTCTTATCACCTTTTTTAACTCAACAATTTATGATGCGGTGTACGAGCACAATGAGCGGTAGCCTACCGACAACGAGAGCTTAACTAGATAATTAGATAATTCAGCCAAGTTCTACAATGCAAGAGAAATACTCGGAAGAGAGAAGGGAGCGGGAGGCGACCGGATACGAGGGCGTATGATTCACTCAAATGGTCGGCCCAAGCTGGAATCTTTGTTTTGGGCTCATGGAGTTCCTTGGGTGTCGGGAAGAAAAATGCAGATAGTTTGGACGAGAAGAACTTGATGAAGTCTCCTGTGCACGGAGAGGGGAGGGTATTTCGATCCCTTGAGAATCTCGAGCATTCGATGAGGATATGGCATTTTGTTTCAACATCTGATCAGCCGCATGGGCACGCAGTTGATTTCTGAGGGAAAAACCTGGATCTTTACTCACCTATTGGGGCATGATTCAGAATTGCTCTAATGGCTCTTGTACAGAGGGTGATGTTATGGGACACCTTTTGCGCATGTTGGGGTAGCCTCTGTTCTGATGGTAAAGAAAGTCACTTCCTCGGGTTTCCGCTCTTATCGCTGTCACTATGTTCTTTTTCGACGAGTAACTCATAACGCCCCTATTCGGACCGAATAGCCCCTGAAATAAATCACACGGCGAAGTGATTATGATCAGTAACGGTAACTCGGATCGCGAGCGGCCCAGAATTCTGATCAGCAGCAATTGTATTCAACACTAATCCAAAAAGGTCAATCAGATAAAATTCTCAGCTTCGTATCTGAGTAATCCGGCCCCCAAGTCTTTGCACTTGTTGTAGAAAGCCAAGCTATCGGTAGATGGAGGCTGGTATCCCGTCTGGCATAAGCATCGAACCTATGCTCTGAAATTTCGAACAAATGGTTCTGCCTGCCCCTTTAGGAGAGGAGCAGCTGACATTACACAACAACATTATTGAACCCAATATCGGTAGGGATGATCCCAGGGTTCCGCGCCAGCTGAAGCTCCTGATCTACCAGAATGGCAACTTGGTATGATTTTGGTGTATGATACGGAATTTCGATTCAATAATATGTTTAAATGATATGACTGTATTACAGAGACATTGATGACTTATCCAAAAGACAATGTGTTCTGAACACTAGCTCAATAACCAGATGAAAAGACCAGCAGATTATCCGCGGACCATAAATGAGAAAGCTTGCTCTTTGTAGAGTGACGAAAGACTAGTATCAAGGGCGTCAACCATCGCCTCCACACCCATGTAATTGAGGATATAATCCTAAAGCCAACCATCCACAGTGGGACGGAAGAACAACTGAGACGCACTGCATCTCCGCCATAAATGGTCCTCACCTATTGGAAGGAAGTCATCAAAAAGGAATGAGATTGTCGAACTCACATCAGTGTCAATCACACTTTCCAAATTTGGCCTGGAATTCCACATCCAATCACCTGAAGGGATGATGAGTCACAAGTCCAACAACATGGCATCACCAATGAGATAGACATCCCACCTGCAACTGTGAAGTTCTCGTAAATCATATCATTAGTTTCTCTTCAAGTTGACTCAGCTCCCTTTTAATCAGCCAGCAATATTTCTGGCTGATTAAAAGGACAAGACAATCCCAGCGGTTTTGAAAAAAAGAAAACATAGCGCGCATGCAAAAAACATATAATGACTAGTATAACAAAAAACTTACAGAGTAATTGCAAATAAAAAAAACACGGTAGTCATCAGTCTAAAAATCCCCAAGGTCGACATCAATTGCTTCAATAACTGATGCCTCAAAGGTCTTGGTAACACCATCTATCTTGCTAGATGGTGGAAGAGGTGATGTTGATTGAAAAGGCTGAAGAGTCTCACTCGGTGTGCCGGGTCTATCCGTCTAGGTCAGTAAAAGTGTGGAGATAAACAGTGCAACGGACCTCGTTGTACCTGGTGTTGCCGAGTTGAATAGCCGTGGAATAGTCTTCAGCCTTGCGCTAGGATCAAGCGCAGCCGCAGGCGCTAGAGCACCAGCAGCAACCAACTTCCTCTCCCTCCGTTTCCTCTCTGCTTCAACCAATTCCGCCCTTCTAACAGCTTCCATATTCGCCTTCCGATTTCTCTCGTTCACCTTGGCTAATAGGTCCAGTGCCTCTTCAGGCCGAGATCTCACAGAATCGCCAAGAGCAGCGAGCTGGGCATCAATCTGCGTCACTTCATCCAGATCGTTTCGACGCAGTGCGAGAGTACGCGCAGCAGTTAGTCCTGCACGCTCCACAGTAATCATCCCTGGAGACTTTCCAGACTGAAGTTGTGATTTGCGCGCGAGCATGACATTGATGTCACTCTTCACTCCAAGTTTGCATGAGTAAAACCGAACAGGGATGATGAACTCACTTCTGTCATGGGCTGTGTTGATAGCTTGTGCAGCTGCGCAGCTTTCTGTTCAAGATATCGCTTTGTTGGCAGACTAAGCCCATCTGAGGCTAATGTGGCTTTCCAAAAATTGAATTCTTGCTGACTGACGTTCAATAACAACTTGTATCATTGAGAGAAAAACGCACCAAAGTAAAAGGGCTGTTTGACACTTTGTCCATCAGATAGACACGCGTCGACTTGGACAGTTTGAGCTCCAGCGCTTGATTCACTTCCTTGTCATCAACTTTATATGTTTTGACTAGCTCGGACGCAAGGTCTTGAAAAGTGAAAGGTGAGGCGAGACTACAGAAATGAGATTGATTACGTACTCTGAATTTCGCAAATTCGATATACGTTTTCCTTCTTTTTTTCGTCGTTTCCAACCAAGTATCGTACCCATGCGCCTACATATCCATGAGTTTGGTGTCAAGGATAACGACTGAGATAATGAACCTTTGACATAATCCTCGAACCAAGGTGTCAATGCGAATTTCAGAAGTTGATTTCTGGATAGCCGACATTTCTCAAGGTCTTCCTTCGTGATTGGCTGGCTTTCTGTTGATGCCGGTTTGTTGAATATGCGTTCAGCCTTCTCTTCCTCTTGCTCAAATTTGGTAATTTGACCATCTTCGGATTCTCCATCTGAAATTTCCATATCTATAGGAGATGACGAGTGATCGCGCCTGGGAGAGGAATTCTGTAAAGGTCCTTTAAGCTGTTGCTCATTGAAAGCTATGACGGTAGATCATACCTTCTTCCTTTCATCCTTTGCTTTCCGCCTCGCCTTAAGCTCCGCGAGCTTGTTAGTCTTCTCCTTCGTGGCACCTCTTGCCGTATGTTGACCTAGACAATCATTGTAAAAGGGAGTCCAGCATGAATCAATACTCCTCACGCTTGGCAGCCTTTGCCACGCTGTCTTCCGCACCGCCTCCTCGATGCTGTTGAACCATCTGAGATAATAAACGTTTATCCAAAAGCTGTTGCTTTTCCTCTAATCGTTGTGCAAGTATGTCCTCTCGCTCAACTTCTGGCATCTGAAGAAGCCTACACAAAATTCAGAGATATGGGGTGTTGAATCATGGAAGTGGACATGTACTGCTGTCTATCACTCTCATCCTTGTATTTTCCTTCGAGAGGGTACGGATTCGTTTCTTCATCTTCCGTCCCAGAGGTATGTTCCGAATCCCTTGTCACCAAAAGGCTTTCAGAAGAATAGTTCTAGGAATTCGTAGGTTTACTTACTCTTCCTTACGCCGCTTGCTGGACTTGTTCGAGTGGGATTTTTTGCGTTTCTTCTCCCCAGCTCCTGCTAGTTCAAGTATTTCGTCGTCAAGGTCTGACATACTGTATTTGTCGGGTCAAGAGACAAGGGTTCAAGTCATGATAGACAGTTGTCCCAATAACGGAACACCACTAGTCCGAAGTTCCCACGGTTAATAACTCGGTTCGGCGCCGATGCCTGAGCTTTCCCACGATTGCAGAATATCAGGGGAGTTATCTCTGTACAAATACTGTAGATCAGACAATCGAATTTTCAACAGGCTATACACAATGTTCGGCTGCTGCATCGCTGGTCGTCTCCTACAGATGAATCTCCAACAAATTGATGAAACACATGCACTATTCGAACTTCCCCAAGCCAGCACCATAAACCACGTTTGTGTCTTTTTACTTGGCACAAGTGCGTTGTCTATCACCGCCGTGACTTGTTTTCATATCGTATTGCTCCCTTGTCAATAGTTCCCTTTCCTGATGGATATGCTGCGACTGTGCATTTTTTCTGGCCAGGAAAAGGCTTTCAACTTTTGGGCATGCAAGTGACCTAAGTTTCCCATGTCTCTAACCCCTCCCTGATTCCCGAGGCGCTGCTAGGCTTTCAAATGACAAACCCTCTGCCATCTTTCGTCTTCGGGGTACTTTTACTTCCACACCAACCTCATCTCATACACGAAACGCATTCACAACCAGTACTCTGCCATATCCCACAGAAGATGTGACGGCAATTCTCGGTCTCTCCATCGAGACTATTGATCAAGTACAAGCACAAATGTTGACCTTGAACTCTACTCTAGACAAGTCAACTCCTGATCTCACAAAGGATCCAGCTCTTCTTGCAAGTCGTATCGTCAGCCACCTCTTCAATTATGTGTCAAGTTTTGTTGATGCATCGGGGACTATGGCACCTAATGTCATGGTTCCTGTGAGTATCATAAACAAATGGTATGACATTTTCCTGAATAAGATCAAAGTTGGAGGCGTGGGGTTTCTAGAACGTAATGAGTAAAAAATTGTACATACTTCATTT
>Ga0153986_1000265_pt1 | contig 16671 bp, 22 predicted proteins | sample TSGA070MetaG_FD_104724 | JGI IMG/M metagenome (GOLD analysis project Ga0153986, IMG submission 104724) | Attine ant fungus gardens microbial communities from Georgia, USA - TSGA070 MetaG | ecosystem: Host-associated > Fungi > Mycelium > Unclassified | place: USA: Georgia, Alexander Wildlife... | reverse complement strand
ATGACCCATCACCATACATGCCAACAACAATGGGGCAATTGCCATCAGCATGAATGACAAGAACCATCGTTGTATGAAGCACATAGACATGTGGCACTACTTTGTCAAGGAGTGCACTGAGGCTGATGAAGTCAACTTCAAATATATACCGAGTGTCATGTTGGCTAACTCCAGTGACCAGAATGAAGCCAACTGTCCCCTTTATCAGCAATTGACAAAGAGAACTCGATAAGAGTTCCTGTTAGATTATGCTCTACTTAAATACAAACAACTCTATTTACTATCATTTGTACATCTGAGTTGATGTTGAGTTACAATCATGTGATCTTATCATTATCGCACTTGTCATGAATCGCCCCTCCAGGTATTTGACTAGCTACAATGGCTAAGTCATTATTTATTTTCTTTTACCTTTTATTTTCATTTACTTTATAAAAGAGTCGCGGCTTAATGACAAGATGACTCAATACTGATGCAACAGTCACGCGCATGGACAAACGTCAGTAAATAGATTATCTTGTATATAAGTAGAGCACAATACAATGAGAACTCTTATCGAGTTCTCTTTGTCAACACTGACTTAGGGAGCAGTTGGTTTAATCCCGGCTCAGGCGGTTAGCTAACGTTACAGCGCTTTGGTTTTGGAAAATAAATGAAAAAGAAAATAAAAGAAAAACAAATAATGACTTAGCCATTGTGGCTAGTCAGATACCTGGAGGGGCAATTCATGACACCGAGCACATCAAACATGGCTGACTTCTTAACAAAACTACTACCAAGAGACGCGATCTAAAGAACAGTAACAATACTTGACCTAGGACCACAAAACTCGGGAGCGGCAGTTCAGGGGGAGTGTTGAATAGAACTGTGGTACCTGAATGCCATGATGTCACCTCCCGTCCTCCATTCCTGACATCTATTCATAAGTGTTCCACTCCACCTGTCACTCATCTTCATATTATATTAGCCTATTATAGATACCCAAAATTTTCTTAAATACTCCACTCCATGTAACCATTTTACTTAGTCGTCTACCCACAAAGGTGACTCCTTAAAACATACATTCAATAGAACTAATGGCTAGAGGGAGTCCACCCTTGAAAAGAATCCTACAAATACTCTGTCACTAAACAACATCCATATGTATTGCAATGGACTGACACAATAGAATCATTCCCATCATTTTTGACTCCTCTATTCCACACATACCTCCATCATTCTATCCAGCTTGCTATCACCAAAGGGTAATGCCGATGAATATAGAGAGGACTTATATAGATACTTATTCCAGCAATCCACCTCAGCCGTCTACTTGACCCTGAGATGTCTGAGGTGAGACAACATTTCCTTACATCACAATTAAGCTTACTATAAATTGTAAAGATTGACTAAATAATAGGTAGCTGTCTACTTGACCCCAAGATGTCTGAGATTAACTAAATAATAATATGGAAGAGCTCCCTATAGCTCACCACAAATACATGTGTTCCTCTACAAAATCCAGGTAATGCCTTTGGGAAGTATATCAGGGCATGGTAGATATTCCATGACCACCAAGTTCCATGACAGAGACCAAAGGCTAGAATGGGGCAGTGGATATTCTGAATGGAAGAGGTGGGGAGATCTTGAGGATGCTTTTGGAAGGCAAATTGTCAGAGGTAAAGAGTCTGTCATTTAGTGTAGCTTCTTGTTCTTCTCTACCTAGGCTACTAACTACATAGTTGGTACTTGGGAGGCATGCTTACAATACATGCCACAGGGTCTGCCACCGTGCCCCTGATTGTCTTCTGCTCATTTGTATTTAGAGTAGTTGACTTATTTATAAGATGTCATCAGAATGCCGACATTGACACTGATGCTTGAGCGTTCTTATCTTGTTTTGACTACACTACAATCATGTCTGACAGCACGACCCTGTCAGGTGCATTCAGATACAGGGAGCTTGTGATCCCTCCTGACAGTGAAGATGAAAAACCTGTTGATGGTTATGAAATTGTGAGCACTAACGCATGACTTTCAACTAGTGTTCTTGACTAACTCTCAGTTGAGCCGAGAATAGACGGTGCTTTTCGTCTCCCCACACTGATACTTGGATGTGCAGTGTTCTCAAGCTTCTATAATTCTGAAAACTACGTTCAGAGCCAAGAGGCAACTCGTACTGTTCGCCTTTGTCTACGGTAGGGTTTCCTTAAGCATCTCCTTATGACTTGCCTCTGATTACCTCACAGATATGGGATCTGTGCTTTTGATACCTCCAGATACTATGGGCCTTCGGAATATGTCTTGGGAAACATCTTATTGTCACTCAGACATGAATTTCCTCGCCACTCTTACCAAATCGTTCGTCGGTCCGCCAATCAGTTGTGATCTAATATCGATCGCCTGACAGATGACCAAGTGTGGGCGTTTTGGTCCTAACGATTTTAATTATGATCCAGCGAGGATTCGTCAATGTGTTTTGGAGAGCTTGGAGCGGTTGCGAACCACATATCTCGATGCTGTATACCTACATGATGTAGAGTTTGTGGCATCTCAAGTAACGCCCAAGCTCGTCGGTAACCACACAGCTGCGCTGGGTACAGAAGCAGCTGCATATGGGCTGGCCGAAGTTGATGCAAATAATGTTCGCGGTGAAGGGGACCGAAAGATTTTGGACGCCATTGCCGAGCTCAAAAAAATGAAACAAGAAGGAATCATCAAGAACATAGGGATCACCGGTATGGTTGTTGTTCCCTTTGAAAGTTGACAGTTTATTCACGATACTCAGGATATCCCCTTCCTACCCTTCTGAGGCTCGCAATTCTGATTAAGAATACTTCCTCGCTGGAGCCTCTGGATCTGATATTGTCGTATTCCCATCTTACGCTACAGAATTCAGCTTTTAACACGTTTGCACCTCATTTTTACGAGCGTGCCAAGGTCAAGCAACTCTTGGCAGGCTCGCCGCTCAGTATGGGCTTGCTGACTTCAAAACCACCATCATGGCACCCGGCACCTGATGCACTGAGAGCGGTAGTTGTGGACGCATTTAAAGTTGCTCCTGACTTGCCGAACCTTGCCCTCGGTTATACGGCTCGGCACACTGCTACCAAGACACCCCTCGTTGTAGGGCTAAGCAATGTGACAGAAGTGCATGAGTGCGTCAAGATCTGGAGGGAGGTGCATGAAAATAGGCGTGGCGAAGGAAGATTGGAGCAGGAAAAGGCAGTTACCCAGCGTTTTGGAAGGTCGGACTACTTAGACTGGTCATGGCAGTCACCTTGAATGTTTCTTCATGTGAATATGTTTGTAGACACAGAAATGAGATCTGAGGTACCCGACAAAGCACAAATCACAGAACTCTCTGATCGAACTCTGATCGCCGTCGTATTTCTTTTCAACTTTCTATCTGACCAGAGATATGGCTATCGACGGCCTAATTCTCCTTGATAATGCTGGGTCAGTCCTGGCCGCCTGTCGACGCATTTCTCGACCTGACAACGACACTGATAGTCGACCAATTATACAGTCTGGTTTCAGGTCATCACAACCCTGCTATCCGCTTCTACATGTTGATGCGTTCAACAACGCCCTTCAAAAAGAATCAAGATCATCCGACGTCGACCCCATTCTTTACGTTCCTTCACCAATCCATGGCGTCCCAAGTGCTTGTTGCCATATATCCTGTAACGACATGAGAATCTTGTGTCCGATTAGTGAAGACAGTAGGCCCTGGCACCTATACAATTGCTCGATATACTGATGCTTTTATCTAGTGGATCCAATCTTTGCTTTTGCCTTTCTGCAAACGTTTGTAGACATATTGAAGGATTACTTCGGCACCGTGACAGCCACCACCATGAGGGAGAACTTTGACGTTGTGTATCAGGTATGATCTCCCCCATTCCTGTTCATTTGTCTGAAAGCGACAAGCTTCTTGAAGAAACTTTGGATGCTGGAGGGAGACCATTAACAACGTCGTCCAATGCCTTACGAGACATCGTTCTTCCACCTTCACTATTGACTAAACTTCTGAGTGTTGCTGGTGCCAATATTAATGCCTCTTTCAATACTGGTATCGGGGGTCCTTTCTCGTCACCGATTCCATGGAGAAAGACCAATGTACGACATAACGCTAATGAAATCTACTTTGACATGGTTGAAGAGCTTAATGCAATTGTGAACAAGTACTACAGTTTCTCTTCTCTATTGATTCAATGATTTTCTCACTAGTATGAAAACAGAAATGGTGTTGCACTTTCAAGCATTGTCTGGGGGAAAATTGAGGCAAATTGTAAATTATCAGGTCATTTACATTTTCTATGGCAAGGCTTTGCCCCCTCATGTCGATCCTGTGCAGGCACTCCTGACTGTCTCTTGTCTTTTACAAATCCTCAAGCTTTGACTGATTGTTCTTTTCATCCCTGTGTGCGGTATGTCTTTTCATCCGTCCTCTCCGCGGATCTGATCTAAAAGCGGGGTTCAAATCAGACTCCAGCGTTGGGCGCGAGACAAGTCTCTTGCTTTCATTCCACCAGATGGCCGCTTTGTTTTGGCGGAGTATCGCTTCGCCCCTTCAGCTCTAACAGCACGACTCACACAATCAGGCTCCCAAACTGCTAATACTCAAAGAGACACTGTTCCGATTCCTTTCGTTATTAGAACGGTTTTCGATCTAGAAGACAACGGAGGTTTGTGATCGACATTTTCTCTGATTTGGGGACATGCTTCTCATACCATTGATTTTCTCATTTGACTTCCAGCCCAATTTGACATCACATTCACGTCACGATTGACGACGCATGCTCTCGAAAACATCATGATCGAGATGAACGTGGGTCAAGGAGTTGGAGGAATCAGGTGTGTGGCCGCTCGAGGTTCTGGTATTGGCCGGAGTGAAGGTACCACGGATGCGGGCTTTCACAATAACATGGGAACTTCATGGGCCTTTGACACCAACAAGAAGGTTGATGTTCTAGTTCTGGGGTCTGTTTTTTTGGTCCTTACCCTGAAAATCTCATCACAGGTGTTAAAGTGGGAAATAGCGAACGCCCCTCGTTCCAGTACTTGGAGTTTGCGAGGCTCTTTCACAACTCAGTCGGTGTTTCTGTTATTCTAGACACTAGGTCTCGACTTATTGAAATGCACAGATCTGCTAAGCCGCGTCCATCACATGCCCTTCAAATCAGCTTTGAGATACAGTCATACACATTTTCGACCCTTAAAGTTGATCAACTGCGAGTGACTGGCGAGACGTATAAACCTTACAAGGGTGTGAGAGGTCGTTCCACCGGAATTGTCGAATGGAGATGGTAGATATTGAGTGCATACATACGGCTTGGAATACCGGATACAATGGATGGTTAAATGTTATGTGTAACAATTGGAATTACAAGAATAAGACTTGAAAGCTTGAATAATGCCAAAGAACTCTCGCCGTGCAGATAGGTTGTCAATCACCGTGTCTTGATGATACCAGCATTAATAAGCTTCTGGATCTTTTGACGAACGATCGGATTCTTGAGATGTTCTTGCAGAGCCTGAGGGTTCTCCTGTGCTTGTTGAAGGATCGACTGCATGACAGGGTCATTCATGATTTCCTGTCGAAATACGATCAGTGGATACAGCTGGGCCAGGATAAATGAGACAGACTTACCACAATCTCGGGATCACGCATAGCACGATTCAATGTTTCTTCTTGAGTTTCATTACCCCGCTGAGCAAAGAGAGCCTGCTGACATTTGAACTCTTGTTGTTGAATCTCCTTTGTATGCTGCTTCTCAGTATCATGTTCCACAGCCTCCTGAACGGCCGCGATGGCCTTGGTGTAGTCACGCATCGAATACAAGACGTTCGACTTGCGAATATAAGCCTTGACTAAGAAGCACATTAAGTGATTAAGTAATTTCCCTGACGGCGCCTAGAATTTACCTACCAAATTCAGGATCAACCTTAATGGCCTCGTTTACATCTTTCAAAGCTTCAGGGAGTGCAGCTAGCTTGACATATGCAGCTGCGCGATTATTGTAACCGCGTGGATCAGTAGGATCGCGTTTGATACTCTCTGTGTAATCCTTCACGGCTCCTACGAAATCACCAGCTTTGAACTTGACATTCCCCTCTTCACGAGCAGCATGACTCTTGTCGTGATCAATGTAGGCTTCTTTATCTGCTTCAGCCTTAACACGCTCGGCCTCACGAAGCTTATTGAGAATTTCAGGTGTACGATGCTCTGCGAGTGATTTTTGAAAATATTTGATTGCAGAATCAGTTTCACCTTTGCGCTGGTGGGCACTACCGATGCGTCCGAGGGTTTTGGCTATAAGAGTGTAATCTAAACGAAGCTGAAGGGAGAAACAAATCAGAGAGAATGTTTTGATAGACATCGATAATGATGCCTGACCGAACGACCCTCGACAACAGCTTTCTCACACGTTTCAATGGCCTTGTCATAATCTCCTTTCTCATAGTACGCAGCTAAAGAAAGAACAATGAGAATCAATGTCAGTCGAAGGTGACAGATGTTCTAACCACCAGCGTTCGACAAAAATGTGATATCCTTGGGATAACTTTCCCAAGCCTTCTCGAAATGCTCAATAGCAGCATCAAAATCACGATTTCTGTAAGCCTCAGCACCAGCTTTTTTACTGGCTTCAGCCTCCTTCTTTGCTTTGGCCTCATCGTCATCTACTTCTTCCATCTCAACATCCTGAGCGGATGTAGATTCTGCTTCGGGCTTTTTGGCAGAAGAAGCGGTAGTAGCTGCCGGCGGTGTCGGAGGTCGTACTTCTCGCTGTCGAGGAGCACCCTCATTCGAGCCTGCAGGACGTGTTTGAGCCTGAATGTCAATACCCATAAGAACGCCAAGGGCATCAATCATGCGGGGATCTTGCAATGCACTGTGATGTTATTTAATCAATCAAAAGGTGACAAAAAAATTTCAAGGACGTCACTTTTGTGCAAGAGCGGGGTTTCTTTGCATCGCTTGGAGCTGGATAGCATTATGATGTGAAAAGACTCAAATATTTAAAAAGGATACACACTTTTTGGGCAAAAGTGGGATCGGCAAGATGTTTTGATGTACGAGGGTTAGCTGCCAATTTGGCAAGGGCGCTAGGATCGGAAAATAGCTTTCCAAGACCAAGGGCATCGTCACCACCGGTAGCAGTTGCTGTGAGAAATTAAATCATACGATGAGTCATGAAACATGAAACTCACCTTGTGCGTCCTTGACTTCCTGTAACCCTTTGCGCATGGCAGGGCTATCCTCGAGCTTGATACCAACCTCATATGCTTCAATGGCCTCATCAAAACGACGAAGGCCATGCAGTGCAGCACCTTTGCGTAGATATCCTTTAGCCCAGTTGGGATCAAGTTCAATACACTGCAAATGATTGTCAGATGCTAGTACTGAACAAGAAGTCACTTTCAGTCACTTTCTCAGCGTCTTCAAGAGCCTTTGCATAATCTCTTTTACCCGCTTCTGCAGCACTGCGGTTGGAATACAAAATATGATTTTGAGGGTCAGACTCAATGGCCTTCGAGAAATAGCCTATGGCGGTTTTCCAGTCTTTGGCCGCGAAAGCCTTGTTGCCCTGATCTTTCAGTGTGTTGACCTGTTGATTTTGGAGTCAGACGGTCATTTATGAAAGGAATACTAGACAGAACATACGTCAGTCATTTCGGCTGTATGCAAATGAAAATATTCTGAATTTCGTTGGACTGTTTGCAGGCTTCCGACGAGGCAGCGTCACAGTGATTTGGTTTATAAGCGCTTTTTGCTAGACTATTGAGACAATCATTCTAGAAGTTGCTACATATTTCCCAAAATGATCACGTTCTGACAAGCCCTAACCCTAGGCCTACAAAGGATTTTTTTTCTTTTGGACGCTGTTACTGGTTATGAAAAGAGAAAAGACATCAAGATCGTCTTTGTCGGGCGATCCACTTGACTACGTATATAGCCATTTGGGAAACCCGACTCGGAGACGGGCTCCATTCATCACGAGGGAGACTGCTTTGAAATGATCCGTGTTGGGTCGTCCAGACATTGACGACAAATCAACGTCACTGACACACAGTATTTCTCGGTAGTCGCTGTCTGATTTCTAGAGCTTTGGCTATTTCCATGGGATAGGACCCTGACTGGGAGATAGTTTAGAAGGACCCCGTTTGTTTTGGGTTGTTAAATAGTATGTCTGCATTACGTTTGGGACACTGCTAGGTAGGTAAATCATTGGGAGTTGGTACCATGTCGTTCGGAGTAATACAAGATTGGTGTGGTGTCAGATGCCAAAAGAAAAGGAACGGGTCGACACTGGATTCATCAAGGATCCGGTTCACAGAAGGGTGATAGACTCACACGCCACCGCGGCTACCTTGAGGATATGTCGAAATTTATTTGGAATTTATTTGACCGGATGACATTGGATGCGGTTGTTGATCGAGTGATGCGTGCCATGCATGGCAGGGAGTTGGTTCCGATCTCGGGGGCCCAGCTGACTGTGGAATTCTTCCGGGAGAAGATATGGACGAAAAGGAAACTGTGCTGCAAGAGTTTATTCAAGTCGGGGAAGAAATTGGGTTTGAATGCAGCCCAGTGATTTCACATGTGATGGCTGATAAACATGCGCTCTCTATTTAATCTCCACGCGGCAGATCTCGGGCGGGTATGAGTGCGTGAGTGGTGTCCGAGCCGCTCGGACCCTCCTTTCTAGCCGGGAAACGGCCGGCAATCGGCGGCGGCGGCGGAGCGGCCCTTGCAGGGACCCGGAGAGGGAAGGGAGAAATAAATAATGAAGTAGCGATAAATGTAAAAAGAGTTGTTTGTTGCCCTCACTCCAACCCAAACCATGGCAGACGATCATCTCTCCATTGCCCCTTCCACTGTACGCTCAAAGCCAGGGCGGTCGACGGCGGGCACTGTACGGCAGCGCACAACACCCCCGCCAGGCTCTGACAACGCCGACGGTCGGCCCCCGACGAAGCGGGCGCGCAAGGCCATCAACTGCGAACCATGTCGAAACTCCAAGCTCAAGTGCGACAGGCAAGTCTCCTATCCTTTTCTCAACATCCAGCTCATATCCTCCCAGAAACCGCCCCTGCTCTTCCTGTGTCCTCAGAGGTTAGTCAGTCTCGTCTTCCCCTCTGCCCGTCTGAGCTTGCCCAACAGGTACCTCTGCTATGTGCTACCAGGACGGCAGGGGCCCCGACGCTGACACCGCTCGCACCGACGACCCCCAGTGAGTCTTCGTCTTGTCTCCTCTGCCTGTCTGTCTCATGTCTCCAGATACGCCCGCATCGACCCTGCACAAGAACTCGCTCGCATTCGCAATTCTCTCTCCCTCGTCGAAGCCTACATATATCCCCACCAGCGTACCTCTTTCCGTCGTGCAGCAGATATTGTCAGCACCATGACTGCAAAGAAGGAACTCTTGGATCCAGACTCAAAATCCTCACCCCCAACCGTCATTGGCACCCAGACCGCCGGAGGCTTCTACGCGGGGCCCACCAGTGCTGCTACCCACATCGAGATGGTTTGTTCTGTCTCTCCATGGTCTCCCCGTCCTCACTTGATTTTCTTCAAAGGATCATGATGATTCTGACCACCGGCAACCCAGCCATGAGGTCGAGGAATTCCAGCCTCCAGAGTACGACCGTGATCTCCTCGCCATGCTCCCTAGCATAGACGTCATTGATGGTCTCATCACCTTCTACTTCGAGTACTGCAATTGGATATACCGACATATCAACCAGCCTTCCTTCGCTCAGCATTGGCAGCGCTTCAAAAATGGCTCTTCTTCAGATCGAATTACCCTTGCCACAGCTTGTGCCATGATGGCCCTTGCTACACAGTATCTCTCTGCCAAACACCCACTTCTCGAGAGTTTTTCACACCCAATCGAGGAAGTCGGTCTCAAGCTTTGGGAGATTTCTGGTATTGCGCTTCAACGTCGTATGGCTGAAACTCGGTCCTATACACTCGAACTCATCGAGCTTCTTCTCTGCCGCTGCCATTTTCTTACCATGCACAAGAACGATAGCGAAGAGATTTGGACCATTAGAGGTGAGCTCGTCACGACAGCCCTGGCAATGGGCCTGCACCGTGATCCTAGCAAGTGGAAGAAACGGTGGGATCAAACCACGGCTGAGCGGCGACGTTGGGCATGGTGGCACATTGTTCTATTAGAACGGTATGTTGAATCGCCAACAATAATTGACACTGAATAATTGACACTGAATAATCCTCCTTCAGCTGGCAAGCGTTCATGTTCGGCAGACCATTGGCGTTTGCAACACATCATTTTGACACTCAACTTCCCTCGTACTGTGATCCTGCCCTCGACAAAACAGGTCGTCTCTACCTTCCTAACATTGCCCTCTTTCGCCTTGCCTTTATTCTTGGTGACATCGTTGATGACGCACTCTCGGTCCGACCTGTTCCCTATGAAAATGTAATGGCCAATGACCGTGCCTTGACCCAATGGATGGAAAGTTTGCCTGTTGAACTTGACCTCGACGAATTCCGTGTAGCGCGGAGTTTGGCTTCTCCAAACATAGCGGTACGCCGAATTGGTGTTCAAAGCATCATCATTCGTACTTCCTATCATCATATTCGTTTCACCCTCCATCGGCCTTATAGCTTTAATAACAGTACCATAATCGGAAAATCAACAGGTATGGATGCTAGTAAAGCAGCACAGAGTCTTGAGATAGCTGTCAATGGTGCGGAGCGGCTGATTACCATGGTGGGTCAGTCACGACCAGATATTCTTGCCAATGCATCTTTGGCAGTGCCAGCACACATGAACTGGGGACCGTTTCACTGTTTTTCAGCGGCCATGTTCTTCTCATTCCAGCTGATTGCTAGTCCCGACCAGCCAGGCGCAGGTCTATTCCGCGCTAGTATACGGAAGGCCCTGTCGACGTTGCAACAATGTCGGGGCAGTGCCGTTGCCGAAAAAGCATCCAATATTCTTCAAGCTCTTGCCCCTCTCTATACAGTTGGCTTACTTCAAGAAGACAATGATTCCCGCGAGAAATCGAAAGCACAGATCTTCAGCCACATCCGTAAATTGGCGTTTCCGTATTATGACTCACGTAGCGGAAAGCGGAACCTTGAATCACTCAACGTTCGTGGTATTGTGGAGTCTCCTGCTAACTCTTCTTCTGTCAGCCCTCCACTCGATTGTAATGGCTTACCCCCACCTCAACAAAATTACGATGCTGGTCAGATGCATTCAACCTTGCGGTCGCCTTTGGTTGTATATCCTCCTGGTCACCAGACTGGTCACATGCCGGAACTTGATTCACCGCTTTCACAGAACCCGCAGAATACCATGATCCCTGGTGTCATGCCTCACCAATCTACCCCTCTTTCAGTAATCGACCCAGGTTATCAGACTCAGGCATATAGCATGCCTGTGCAACCAGTTTACGATGTTCGAGGTTATAATCCTTATCATACGCACACAACCGAAGAGACTGCAATGTGGGGTGCGGCCATGGGCTTTGGGCATGGTGAATGGTCACAATTGATGGAGGGTTTTCGGCCGATTGCGCCGTCAAATAATCTTGATCGCCAAATGCCGACTTCATAGCGGTAGAACGTTTGGAATCAGAATATTTTTCATCTGTTGCTTGCTCGTTCCATCTTTGCTTTTATCATTTTTATCTTACATGTCAGCATTGCATAAGTGCAATGGTTCTTTGTTCCCCTGCTTACGTACTTATCAGTCACTCAACCGCGTCTCCTTGTTTGCATGTTGTCTTTTCTTTTTTAATCATCTTGCTATCTTGTTATTTTGGGTATTTCATGTCATGTAGCAATATAGATTAATTCTATGTATTCTCCACAATGTTCTTCCTCTTGAAGCGAAGAACGAATTTTAAAAGAAAAATAACCATCAAGAGACGGCCAACAAACAATGTACTAAATGAGTCGGTCGATATATCAATGTGAGAGCTTTTGAAGGCGCTGAATTCTGACGTTAAGCTCTGTCCGTAATTCGGCTAAACGAGGAAGAGGCTTGGATTCTTCAGCGGCTGCCGCTAACACCTGATCAAAGAGATTGTAAGGTAGCCACGTTGCACCCGCAGTTTTCAGCGATCCCCGCATCAGAGCAACTCTGTCCTAAACAGAGTGATCAATCTTCAAAGATGCACTGTGAACAAAGACTCAACCTACTTGTTGTATCATTGAGATTGAATGATCAAGGGCAAGGTCCACTCTCCCATAGGTCAGGTAGATACGTACAAGATATTCAGGTTGATGCTTCTGCTCATTCCCCAGAGTTAATTGTGTTCACCTCAGGAAAAATTCAAGAGCTTGACGCACCGTCAACGTTTGAAGTAACCACGGTGGGGCTACAGAATCCTGGTCATGTACCAAGAGGCTTTGTAAAACCGCTTTCGAGTACCCGTAATCTATATCTGCAGAATCATGCTGCTCAAGTGATTGTCGAATGCAATTCCAGCCCCGTTCTTCAGATGGGCAGGGGGCAAGTTGGTCTGTGAGCAACCAATCATCTTGCTCTTGGTACCTAAAAGTTGCTAAGTCAATAATACTGATGATGGGAGTCACTACCTACACGAAATTATCTGCTTTATTGGTCAGACGCAAACATCGGGCTGTCATTTCCGCGAAAATTCCTGCCATATCGATTTTGATTGACAGAGCTATTGATAGGGCCTCCTGAAAGAAACCCAATGATGCCAAACGCGTCGCAACCGTGTTTGGAGACAGAAAATGCACTATTTAATATGGATATGTCAATATTGCATAGGAACTGATTCAGATACAATGATCGGTAGTGGAATCACCTTGAGGGAATGATAGAGTAGAATCCTTGCGGACGAGGTAGATCCGAGCCTTTAGGAGAGTGCACTTATTTTGCATGTCTGAGAGATGAACTAGGTCAGAATCAAATTTTTGCGGTGTGGAACCATCATCAGAGGCGTAGTCAACAGATGCGCTTCGTGATCGATCCTGAAAACAAATTTAGACAGACAAGATTAAGAATACTGAAGTGCTGTTCCTACTGGGGACTTAGGTACGATAATCCACGCATTGTTACTATCCACCAATGACAGAGCGTTAATGGCGATCATTATGGCTTCCAATGACAATTCTGCCCTTGTAAATGACTTTCGGTCATTTACAGCTGAGGCCAACTGCTCTGATTGCAGATACATGACACGTGCAGCTAAAGTGGTTGAACGTCAGCATAAATGCAACCAGAACAGACTGAAACATGCCATCACGATAATTTCCTCTCTGAAGGTACCAGGTATAGAGAACAGTTACATATGAATGGCGGGAGTCGAGTTCAACTTCCTGTATCCAAGACAAGAGCGCATTTTCGACTTCTTTGGAAACCCCAACAAAAGGAAACGACATCAACGTGTTGATGTCATTGGTTTTACACATCTGGAGGACTAAATGAATGAGACACTCTCGTTTTCTCGAGTATCCTTTCAGCAAATGTCATTGGAAACACTCAAAAGAAAGAATGTACTCACTGTTTGTTGAAAGGTGAGGCTATTAATGCAGCATATGCGTCTTCGTACATGCCAAGATCAGTATAACCCTTGATGACAGTGGATCGCAAAGAGGATGTATCAACATCAAGTGGTGCCGATGAGATAGCCAGCTGCGCAAACAAGACTTCGTAGTAAACCAATGAATGCTTCTTGAACATCTCAGAAACGTGAATATAAAAGGCGTATGCTGAGTCCAATGTCTCAGAGGAAGGCATAACAATTGCCAACGCCTCGTGATCTTCTTGCGTCAGAGGACAATCAGGACCTCAAAGATAGGTCAGCGCTCACAGGAGGCGACGAAGAGACCAAGGAACCTACCGAAGCTTGAGGCAAGTTTCTCGAATAATTCAGCAGAATCCGCCGGCCTACCAAGCTGAAGCCAGATAGTTGCGAGGAGAAATATGGTTGCCGGAGTACGAGGCAACCAGGCCAGCAGGTCTCTAGCGACATCAACTGAACCAAGCAACCGAACCTTTTCGCAGAAAAGGACTTCGTGCGTGGTGACATTGGATGGCGAGACAGGTTGTAACAAGCCCGTCGAGCCCAAGAAGCGGCGCGCTTCAACCAAGAAATGGTTGTTCGATGATTGAGGTAAAAACGAACGAATGAGCGAAGTCCTGTAAGTAAGACCAATATTGGAGAGATTCAGATTCTGCATTCTGCGAACAACATCTTCCGAATCGGCCTGTTCTGTATCCTGTCCGTCATAAGGACCTATTGGCTGGGTGACAATCTGGCGTAGCATTGAAATGCCACGAAAGATAGCAAGTACCTCCCCCAAAATACTAGGATTCCATGTTGACAGATCATCAGCAATGAAAAAGAGCAGCGTGAACAACGATAAGCATAAATCATGACGAGCACTGATCGCAGAGACAAGATATGCGATGGCCAAGTCAGTCGACAATGAAGACGATTCCGCAATGACTGGAGTGCTAGAATCGTTTGCTTCCTCCAATTCGACATCAGAGTCAAATCTACGAATGGCATTAATGACAGCCCCAACACCTGCCTTCAAGTCACCCACACCGTGCAAACGCCGGGTAAACCATTCCAACGTGCCTTCAGTCAAACTTTCCCTAATTCCGACACGACGTGCTTGATCTTGAAAAATGTCAGAGCAGTTGAATGAAATCTCCTGATGTAATATATCCACGATGCAATCCTTTACTGCTGACACAATCTGGGGACCAACCTCTAATCGCAGCTTAGACATGATAGGTAAGATTTCGTATCGCGAGTTGAGATCAATAGGAGCATACAGGGCGTAGCGCTGCAATCGAATGGATGGGTCCTCGGCGACAAGAAGACCAACATGATCTCGTTCGATGATAACAACACCCTGGTTATTGGTCCCAAGCGCTAACGGCCAACGAGCGCTACGTTCGATTTCACGACACCGTGCTATCAAACTCTCCCAGTCACGCTTGAGGGCTATCCAATAAGCAGCATATTGGAGAGCACCTGTCTGAGGATCTCGGTTGAGATTGACCATGCGACCAACAGTGTTCGCTAATTGTTCCTCGGCATTGTTATAGGTATATGTAAGTGGAGGCGAGGCGATGGGAGGCAGAGAAGAACGAGAATTGATATATTGATGTAGGGCAATCTTGAGTGTCTGGAAAGAGTAAACCCCCAATTTCAGAAGGGCTTCAAGGTACTTGCTCTCCAGGGAGCCAGGAGCAAGGAGCTTTTCTTCTATGTACGCAGGTGTTAGATCTGGTTCATTGACATAGTTGGCGACTGCCCATCTGGGCTGGAATTCCCCGTTCTCTCTCTTATCCAACGGGAGTTCAGTCGACTCTACCGCCGACCTTCCTTGTCTCTCCCATAATGTATGAAGACTGTTTCCATGGACGGAGAAATCCTGTAAGTTGGAATGAACAGTGCTTCTGGAGCACTCAAATGCCAATACATCGTGCAAATAATCGCCGTATGAATCAAACAAGCGGAAAATGCCCCCTGATGTAGCGGAAACGAAGGGAATGAAGACAAGCACGTAAACTCGCCCATTCAACGAAAATACTCTGATCAACGACTGCAGTGACGAATCAAGAAGGGGTTGTTTTGCGACACTAGTGGATGAACCGGGATTCGATGGATGATGACGTCCATAAAGATTTATAGTTTTACTTGCGGTACAACCAACTTGGGCTCTCCAGAGGCGCAAGGTCCAATCGCGTGACAACGTCCAAACATGCCCAATATCGGTTGGCCAAGGGTGACTTGCCATGGAAATGATATCGTTGGCAGGATCAGAGTTCATCGAAAGAAAGGATGACAACGAAATTAGGAACGAGCCATGGTGGAGAATTGTTTCAGACCAACCCTCTACGTTTCAATCAAAATTAGGTCATAGAAAAACTCGCAGCACGTACCACCTGACAGTGTTGAGTTAAATTGCAGACGAAGCAAGGAGGCATTTGGCAATGCAATGGTAACGGAATCTAAGCCTTCAATATTTACCAAAGGCTTCTGGACTTCTGGAAAGTTGGCAATAACGTATTCCTGATAAAGATTTCCAGCGCCTTGGTTTTGCCGTAAGCTAGCCTCGTCGACTTCAACCAGTGAGACATCAAGTGGAACAATCAAACGATAGAGAGAACCAGTGATTGTGACTGCAAGCACATGAAGTGTGTTAGATTTCCCTGGGAAGAGTCCAACTTTTGGCAAAAGTGGCACCGGAAAGACGAAACGTATAGGGACCTGACTAGACAAACATGTGAGTTCTACTACTGATTCACCACACAACAGGCGTAGCACGATGACTCCATGAGCAGAAGTGGTGAAGACGGTGGAGAAAGACGCGTGTTGTGGGTGAATATCGGGATCAAAGGAGTTTGAAGGTAGAGGCGGTTGCTGGGAAGTGCGAATAGGGATAGCTATGGGTTTATTGAGGTAAAGCGGGGATAAAGAAGTAGAAACAATAAAAGTATGTCCAGTGTCTGCCATGAGTGATGATGGATGACCTTTGGAAACACAGATTACACAGCTGAGAACGCGTCGATCAAGATTCTCACGCTCTACCTCGTGATCCTGACGCTCGAGCCTTCATTACTACTTCATTACTTTTTTCCTCTTGGCTTGTCACTACTCCACCCATTTTGACATCAGGATAATGATTCTCTATTTGTTCATGACTCGGGACTT
>Ga0153986_1000264_pt1 | contig 16689 bp, 25 predicted proteins | sample TSGA070MetaG_FD_104724 | JGI IMG/M metagenome (GOLD analysis project Ga0153986, IMG submission 104724) | Attine ant fungus gardens microbial communities from Georgia, USA - TSGA070 MetaG | ecosystem: Host-associated > Fungi > Mycelium > Unclassified | place: USA: Georgia, Alexander Wildlife... | reverse complement strand
TGAAACGTAAAACCTCTAAAGTTTTCTTGAACGCTATTTGTTAGAGGCGTACCTGCTGCAACAGATCGAGTTTTCGTTTGTTTGATTTGAATAGTCTGTGCAGTGGTATTATTCGACGACGAAGACGAAGATAACGATGAAAAACCACGATGAGATGGTGTTACAGGCGGTTGATGTGCAGACGATGGCAGTGGTTGTAGGGTGTTGACAGAGTCGACAAGGCTACTACGTGATTGGGAATGAGATGACATTGGTTCCGATCCAAGCGGTCCGACAGGTGTATGCACAAAACCATTTCCTTGGTTAAAGGACTGGGATACCCAAGCTTCACTTGGATCGTCGTCGTCCAAGTTGCCCATGTTACTGCCGTTCAGGGTCATGTTACTGATATCGGCCGAGGTGAATTCTGGATCAAAATTATTGACCGATTCATCGGATTCCACGACCGGCTTGAAAGGGGGCGTAATCTCTTTACGTGAGAGGAGGGACCAATCAATGTCTTTGAAAAAGGGATGTTCCTTGAGCTCTGCTGCATCGCGCTTGGCGCCGAGGCGGTGTTTGGGGTTGCGGTTAAGCAGCTAAATGAGGAACACATGAGATGCTTTGGACAGGTTGAGGAGAGGCTTACGGCCTTGACGAATTGTTTGCCATCTTCGCAGATGACGCCTTTGGGGAACCTGATCTTGCCAAAACAGATGTTCTTGTACATTTGCTGGGTGTCTTCCGCGTAGAAAGGACTCCAACCGCAGCACATTTCGAACAAGAGGACGCCCAAAGACCAAAAGTCGACGATCTTGGAATAACCTTGTTCATCGAGAAGAATTTCCGGAGCGAGGTATTCGGTAGTACCACAGAAGGTAGTGGTGAGTTCGTCGGGACGGAGATCTGGTTTGGAAAGGCCAAAGTCGCAGAGGGCAATGTGGCCTGTAGCGTCGAGTAGAACGTTTTCTGGTTTGAGATCACTGTAGGAGGGGTGTCAGAGAGGCGAGTGAGAGATAGGGCGGGGGCATGCGGACCGGTAGATGATATTGTACTTGTGGAGGTGTTCGAGGGCGAGGGTGAGTTCTGCGATGTAGAAACGAGCGCGCTCCTCGGAGAAGCGAGTCTCGCGCTGGAGATGCCAAAAGAGCTCACCTCCACTCTTGAAGTCCGTAACAAGATAGAGCTCGGTGTCAGTCTGGAAGCTAAACTTGAGGCCGACGAGGAAAGGAGAGTCGAGGGAACGTTGAAGGATCTTGCGCTCACCAATGGTGTGTGCAACTTCCTTCTTGGCGACGATCTCCTTTTTAGACAGGACCTTCATGGCGTATATACGCCTTGTGTCGATTTTGCGGACCTGGAAGACTTTGCCAAAGGTGCCGACGCCAATGAGCTTGAGGAATTCAAAATCTCGAGGGGTGAGCGGTCTGCGGGTCTGCGGAGCGGGGAGGGGGGTGAGAGAGAGGGAGGGAGGGGAGAGATGCAGACCTTGTACTGCTCGAAAGAGACCTGGATGCGAACCTCGCCAGAGACGGGCTCATTTCCAATGGGATGAAGCCTGAAAGCGGTGAGGGGCGGCGTGAAAAAAAGGGGGAGAAACGGACTTGAACCAGTGGTCGAGGGTGAGGTCGTGGACGGAAGGGGGCTTGATCTTGAAGGAACCGAGAAAGCCGGGGTGGGTGACGGCGCGGTCGTAGACCATGCAGGTGATGAGGGAGTCTTGGGAGGTGACATCGCTTGAGGAAACAGTGAGAGAGGGGGAGGAGAGAGAGAGAGGGACTGACAAGGAGACACGGTGCTTCCAGAACGGACTCGAGGGGAGGTCCGACTCGTGCGAGGGCCCGCGCGACACAAACTCGTTGTGTTCGAACTGGACGACGACATACGGACACGGCTGCGGCGACAGCACATGCAGACCCCGCGCCTGGATCAGCAGCAGGTGGATCTGGCCCCGCAGTGCCGGCAGACCTCGCCGTGGCGACGGCGGCTGCTGGATGTTGAAGACCGGGGGGTGCAGGGAGAGCTGTGTTGTGGGCTGGCCGTGCAGCGGAGGGGTTAGTAGTTTAGACATGGGGGTACTGGTCAGACAATGGTTGGTGGCAATGGTAGTGGTAGTCAGTGTAGCAGTGTCAGTGTAATAGTGTCAGTGGTAGTCAATAGTCAGTGTAATAGTGTCAGTGGTGTAGTGTCAGTCTGATAGTAGTCAGTCAGGATAATAGTATCAGTCTGATAGTAGTCAGTATAGTAATAGTCAGTAGTCGGTCAGTCTGATAGTAGTCTTATAGTCAGTAGTCAGTAGTAGTAGTAATCAGTAGTCAGTCCAATAGTAGTCAGTCTAATAGTAGTCAGTCAAATAATAAGTCTAATACTAGTCAGTCACAGTCAACCTGATACATCCCTCATCATCGCCTCAACTCCTCTCAGCAGATCCAGCATCCCCCCCACTGCTCCCCCAAGCAACATGCTTCGCCCCAGTCCTCGCCATCCAAGCCTGTCTGTTCCCCGTCAGCCAACAGAGAGTTGCCGTGCCTCCAACTCACATGCAGCACCAAACCCTGCCCCGGTCCCCGCCCCTGCACAAGTCTCCTTGACTCGCCCCCAGCCCCCCTGTTCCACCAGCTCCTCCATCCCCACCCACCCAGCTCCAGCCAGCCCCAGCCGCATGCTCTCCGCGCCCCCTCCCCGCAGCGCCCCCAGCATCACCTTGTAGTTCTTCGTCTTGTTGTAAAAGTACCAGCCCCCCACCGTCTTCGGCGCCCGATGCGCATTCTCCGCCAGAAACCGCAGCCCAGCCTGCCGTCCTCCCCGCATCATCCCAATCCCCATTCCAACCGCAACACCCGTCCCCGTCACGTACAAATACCGTGGCGGTATTTCTATCCGCACTACTTTGCTCGTCTCACTCATAGATGATGGTATATTAAATCTCTCATACACGTGACCTTACAATTGCGCTTTCATCAACTTTTCCTCCCGAATCTTTCTCTCCTTTCTTTTCTCAGTAAGCAAACTTGCCCGCTTGAGCTCTCTCTGTCCGACTTGTTGCATGTGCACCGCATCGGGTCCCTGGTCTCCCTTTCAGTCCTCTCTCATCATGTCTCTCGTTTGAAAACTCACATCTGCAATGCGAAGGATCCGCACTCCTGCCCATCGCTGAGCCAGCTCTTGATCCTGTGATACCCCCTCAGCCCCAAAGCTTTGCATCGCTCGGTCAATTACTTTCAGCGCCATAGATGGCACAACAAACTGCAGTCTTCGTCAATTCCTACTCATTTCCCTCCCACAATCAACCCACCTTGGCCATTCCAATCTCCTTCAGTGCTCCCTTGGCCTGGTATTTGTCGATCTAGCCCACTATCATGAGAGATATCCCTTTTCTCTCCCTATCTGTTTACCCACCTGAAGTGCTGCACTGTAAACCAATAGCCGAGCTGCCTCTATCTCTGCCCGCGATTTGGCAATGTCGACAACAACAGTTCCTGTACACAATCAAGCTCCGGTTCATATATCATCGATCATATTTACCATGTTCAAACAGATATTTTCCAAACGTCTTGCGATTCGGATCCGTGACACGCTCAATCATCAAGTTCAACGCGCTTTGCGCAACACCAATCGTCCTCATACAATGATGAATCCGTCCAGGCCTATCAGAAGTCAGTCCACAGTCAAAAACTCTTCAGTAATCACACTCACCCAAGTCGTCCTTGTATGATCTCAAATCCTCTTCCCCACCCAAGCACCAAATTCTCCTTGGGCACCCGCACATTTTCATAGACGATCTCACAATGTCCCTCTGGTGCATCATCGTACCCGAACACTTCCATCGCTCTTATCACCTTGACGCCAGGTGTATCCGCAGGAACCAACACAACAGATTGCTGACGATAACCATCCGGATGCGTAGGATCTGACTTGCCCATGACCAGATGAATTTGGCATCGGGGGTCACCAGCCCCTGAGATCCACCATTTATGTCCGTTGATCACAATCTCATCGCCTTGGAGCTCAATCCGGGTTCGGATGTTTTTGGCGTCAGACGACGCCACTGGTCCCGGTCATCAAAACAAAAACAACAGTATGGCGAAGCGAATCAAATGCGACTCACCCCCTTTCTCAGTCATAGCAAATGCAGATCGAATTTCACCGTTCAGGAGAGGTTCAAGCCATTTCTTCTGTTGTGCTTCACTACCGTACCTAGCTAGCACCTCTTTAGAAAATAAATAAGTTCCTTGGCTATTGAATATCAGTGATTCAATTCAATTCCCTCACCCATGTTACCCGTATCAGGCGCAGAGCAGTTGACAACTTCTGATCCAATGTGTCCAGCATGGGCTAAAACTTCAGCCATGACACCATACTACTCATGTGTGTTGAGTCTCTCTCTCTCTCTTTCTCTTTTTTTTTTACAACCATAAACTCACCTCGAGATTGGAAAGAGGAACACCATGTTTCGGATAATGGGCACGACTCAAAAACAAATTCCACAATCCAAGTTTTTTGGCTTTTTCTTTTAATTCTGAGACGATAGGTAGGATCGTTTGCCAGCGTCGAATGGGGTCTTTTGGGATTTGGGCGTGTGCGAGTTTTTGGGCGGGTATGACTTGTTCCTGCACATGCCCACCACCACCACCATCATCATCATCGCCACGAACACGAACGAGGATGTAAGAGGTTTCTGTGATGTTAGGTTGAGGGGCATGATATACGCACCTCGAGAAACGTAATCAGTTTAACCAACGTCTCTTTTGCGAATGGCGAAAACTTGTCTTCGACCTAATACAAAAACAAACGCTTTGACAAACGCACCAATCAACCCAGTTCAGTGGAAAAGCTTTACCATAGCCCATGAAGACTCGGACGTGTACTGGATGACAGGGTGGTGCTGCGACATGGTTACAGTCCAAGAGAATAACCAAGTGTTCATGCTTTAGCTGGACCGGCTTCATGGGTAGCCCGGTTTCCGGATCAAGTATTTCATATGTAAAATTAGAGAAAAAGTTAGCAGTTTACGACTACTCGAAGAGACGCACGACAGTATAGATACAACGATGTAGAACAAGAAAACTCAGAAAAAGTATGCATGAACCAACAAGGTCTGGCAAAGAAAAAGCTAAGCAAGCGAGATTCAATTCAAAACCCCCCCACAGAGAATGGAATTTCAGGATCAACTCCAAATGCATGAGAATCATAACTCTGCCAAAGCCAGTCTTGCTCTCCATTCATATTGAAGCCCCCAGGATTGTAGTTCCGTATATAGTCTAGTCCCGGGAAAGGTAATCCACCAATCGAGAATGAACTGGTTGGAGGAGTAGTCGGTAGACTTGCCAATGTCATATCTGGTCCAGCATCGTAACCCGAGTAACAGCCATCTATCGGCGATCCAAACCCAAAAGGACTCGCGTACAATGTAGCTTCTTGAGCACAGATATCCATCGGTCGATCTTGTCTACTTCCAATCCAGTGCTGTGTGTCTGTCTGACTTTGGTTGGGTGGACTTGATCCTACATAATGAAGAGGCGAAGGAGATGCAGCTGCCACAGTGCTATTGAAACTGTTCAAGGTATTTGAGAGGTGAGGACTCAGCTCTGGTGGATCAAGAGTAGACATTGCTGGCGATGGAAGTCCGTTAGATGCCGGTGAACTATGTTGACTGGCTCCAACAGTGCATGCTGCAGTCGTCGGATTTGAGAAAGACTGATAAAAAGATAAACCACAACTTGGGTCCCCGTTACTTTCGTTGTCATCAAGGGGTCGCCGACGGGAAGTCGAGCGTGCGCGTGATGCACCTGATAGAGGAAGTGTCATAAGAATAAGCAGACAGATGAGGTGACTGGGTGCTTACTATCGACACGATAAGGAGATACAGCAGATAATCTTCTGCCAGGACCTGCATTGGCATCTCGAGACTGGTTCCTTCTTGTGCGTGCCTTTATGGTTCTGCCACGAGTACTAGTCACAATTGCTACTGACTTGCGCCTTTCTGCCTTTGAAGGACCAATAAAACTAGATGAAGGAGGGATACCATCCGACTTGTCTGCCCTAGAAAGGCCGTTCGACTTCTCCGCCTTGGACCCACCTCTGTTATTAGCTTGACCTTGAACAATGGCATCGTTCGTAGTCATCACGAGGTCAGTCAGCAGTTCCTTGCATTTTCGAGCACCTGGCCAAGTGCCTTCCCAATCCTCCAAAGCAGTGAGTGTACTCTTCGCTTCTTCCATAGCTTGATTTGCGGCCCGTACATCGTTCGAATGCATCGCATATAGGAGTAGTATGACTGCGGAGCTGAACAGGTTTTGGATGAAGAATGCCAGATGATGAGAAGACGGCACGACGTGTTTCATGGAAGAGGCAAGGCGAATGCATGACCGTGCAGATGATACGGCCTTGGCAGTAGATTTAGGTGTTACCATCTGGTCTCGCCCGACAGGAATGAAACTGCGATGAAGAGTAGTCACAATACAATAATAATGACTGCATAGGACGATGCCCATAGAAACTTGTTCGTCCGTTTCTGAATGTGATTTGAAGGCAGGTTGCAGATTATCACTCCAATTCTGAAGTTCACTATCCAGTGCCTCTACTGACTTTTGAAGCTCTACTCTTCTTTCCGGTTCCAGATTGTCTTTGCAATTCTCAATGGCATAGACTTGGCGTAATAGTCGACCCGCAATTTCATATAACTTGATCATATGAACAATGCCACACATCAGGGAGGGTTGACGTTGCGTTATCAGGGCGCCCGAGAAATAATCCGGGAGATCTTCATCAATGACTTCCACAGGCATTTCAACATCACAATCAGAATCATTGATGCCAAGTGGGCGTCCCAAAGCCAATGCCAGCATCCGGTCAAGTATGTACACACCCCACCAGGCCTTGCGGCGTGTCTCCTTCTCAATGGAAGATACGAGAAGCCGACGTGGAGAGCGCTAGGAGCAACCATTCATCAGTTTATTTTTGAACTACCAAAAGCGGTCTCAGAGGCACCTACATGTAGCCCCAAATCCTGTCCGGTACGCACAGCCTGTCCCAACAAAATCCATGCTTGCGGTAGACAATTAATGGAGCACAAAAAAGATGATAGGAGAGTGAAACATTGCACATGGAAGATTTGAATATTAGGATGGCTGATGTATTGAAGTATAAGCGCACTAGATGACAATGTCAGGGGATGAACACCGTTCTGGTTATTTTGAAATCGTACCGTTCGTAATAGACCATCCCCATACCGCCATCATCATTGCGGTCGGAAATCGCCAGGCGAGGATCCTGAACCAGATTGGCGGCGCAAGCGAAGACAGCAAATACGAGCGAGAGAAAAGCGGTTTCTGATCGGGCGAGGACGTGGTCATGCGTATTATCCATGAGCTTCTGGTATTTCTGTAAAAAGGAAGGCTTGTCGATCACAGGCATCAAGAAGTGGAATTTCGCGAAATATGCTTCGACCTGATATGACACGATGATTAGCGTTTGCAGAAGTGGGGGAGAAAGGCACACTGACAAGCTGATCTGCGAGGTCTCGCTGTGGATACTCGACTTCCTCGGGGCAGGGGAGGGCACGAATCTTACCAAAGAAGACGGCGGCAGGGAAATAAAGTTTATTTACATTCGGACCGGGGGCATGAGGATCCTCCTCCATTGGAGAGATTCGACGCAAGGGGGACGAGGCGAATGCTTTGAAGGACTGGATGAGGGACATTGTTGATGAGCCCCCTATCCATCTCATATGACCGTATTCATCCAGTGCAAGCTCTCCAAAGGACGCTGCGACGTCTTCTTCTGCCTTGATAGTGTTTGGCGTAGAGGGCACAGATGATTGCTGCTGACCCCTGGACGCGAGTGAGAGCAATGCGGCAGAGACGGCAGGGACAGTCTGATCGGATGACACGCTGCTCAGCGAGATGGCGGAAGACACCGGAGCACCATCAGTTGAAGGACCAAGTTGTTCGAGCACAGGGGCTATTTGAGTGAATAATGATTCCATGTGCATCAGGCGAGCCTCGAGCTCCTGTACGTAGCTTGAGATAATGAATTATGAGCGGTCAGGTCGAAACGCAAAGGGTCGAAGACATACTGTCTACTGAGAGCGGCACGATCCTTGGTCTGAAGCCAGGTACATTGGGCTCCGGAAGATGTGCACTGCGAGCAAGTGGGTTCACACCCATCACATTTGATCTTCTTGCGCCTAGAGGCCTTGAGATGTCGGTGATATATGAGAGGTGGGATGATGGCATACCGACAACTTTCGCATGCTCGCCAGACTCGACGGCGCTGAAGTTGGATTGGTTTCTGGCCGGCGTCAGGTGGGATGGGATCATCGCCTGAGCGTTTCTTCTTGGAAGCAGGTAGCATAGCAGGAAGGCTGTCACCCTTGGCCATGGTGAGATGGTGGTTGATTAGAAAGAGAGGTATGCATAGCCAAGTCAAAGGAGAGAGAGCACGTGTGGGCGAGGAGATCGGGCCGCTCCTTGTCACAATCTGAATGATATTATCTTTTGCCGCCCTTGGTCCAGGGATTGCCGTGACTCGTGCTAGGTCAGGTATGGCCGGTCATCGCCCTGGGTCTGAAAAGATTTGTCTGAGACCAGCACATACGGATGATTCAAATCACTGTGGATGTCAACGACACACTGCCACATCACGTGACCAGTAGGTTGCAAGTGGCACGTCGACGGCCAACCTTGTACACACCCAATGGCCGACGTCGACACAGCGCAGCCGGTACAAGTAGACGATGTCCAGCCAGAAATTAACAATGATGAGGAAGACGAGTCCAAGGTATGTCTCTTAAAAAAACCCTCTGTTTTTCTTCTAGTTGATATTTTTTCGAAGGAGATCATGCTCATGAAGCAACGGGTAGAGGAAATGGAACGCGAAGCAAAAAAACTCAGGGAGCTCCAGGCTGCCGCTGAGAAGGCGGCAAATGGGTCCGAAGGGGGCGACAGTGGTCCAATGGAAGCGGAGGAAGACAAAACTGCTATTGATTCCAGGAGCGTTTACGTTGGAAATGTGCGTCTGCTTGTTTGATCGTGAGGTCCTGACACTCGATTTTTTCACGTCTAGGTGGATTACAGTGCGACCCCCGAGGAAATCCAAGGCCATTTCCAATCGTGCGGTACCATTAACCGGGTCACTATTCTTTGCGACAAGTTCACTGGCCATCCAAAGGGGTCGGTCACGCGTCAGTTTTTTTATGTTTTAATTTTTAATTTTGGTCATCAGATACGCGTATGTGGAATTTGCTGAGCCAGAGCACATCGATGCTGCACTCGCAATGGACAACTCGTTGTTCCGCGGAAGGCTGATCAAAGTACTCGAGAACTCTGGACAGATTCTTTTTTCTGACATTGACTAAGGTGACGGCGAAGCGGACCAACATTCCAGGATTCAACAGGGGCAGGGGGCGTGGCGGCGGTTACAGGGGCGGCTACAGGGGTGGTTACCGAGGCTACGGAGGCTATAGTCCGTATGGGCGTGGGCGAGGAAGGTGCGTTGGCTCTGACTGCTGCTGTGGCAAGACGTGACTGGAATGCAGGGGCCGAGGACGGGGGCACTAACAGCGACGGGCATGGTTTCTATCTTATTCTGACGATTGTATGTTACCGTTACTAATAAAAGGCATCTGCGTCTGCACTTTGTACCTCGGGGATATTTGTGGGTGTTTGTGCGTCTTCAGCCTTGCATGTTTTCTTTCTCGCAAGCAGTCCGCCTGTTCTCCTCCGCCCTCCGTCCATCTCCCCCCGCATATCCCTTTTCAAAGGCTGCCCTCCTCCCGCCCCCGCCATCCCTTCCACCCCCACCCCGCGCTGGTGTCGGTAAGGGCCTCATGGAGTACCTCCACAGGACCATCCCGACACCCGAGAAACGCCAGATGCTCGACGAGTTCTTCTCCCGTCGTTCCTCGAACCAGCTCATGCCTGGCTCCGTTGTCACCGTCACCCTCGAGCATGCACCAAACACCTTCACCGGCGTGCTCTTGTCCATCCGGCGCAGGGGAATCGACACCTCGTTCGTGCTCAGGAACATCGTCCAGCGGATGGGAGTAGAGATGCAGTTCTTTGTGAACTCGCCGCACTTGAAAGAAGTCAGAGTCGTGCAAAAGCCGCCAAAGGGCCAGATGAGGAGGGCCAAGCTGTTCTACCTGCGGACGTCCCCGGTGAAGATGAGCATGCTGGCAGCCGGGAAGGCAGCATGAGGGGTGGAAGGGAGCAGAAACGTGAGCTGGAGATGTGACGGAAAAGGCAGGTGACACCAGAAACATAGCGTACATAACTTTGTGTCCTCCTCATTCCCAAACATGCCGTCTGCCAACCCCCATTCTCTGCGTGCTCTGTCCTTTGGCTCTCGCCGACACACCGCCCAGGGGCCTCCGTCTCCAACCTTCTCAGAGACTACAAATCCCTCAGCGTTCAATTTTGGATCTCATGGTCCCTCCAAAATCATCACACGTACTGACCTCAAAGCCAGTCTCCAGGCTTACGACGACGTAAGCATCTTTCCTGAAGCATACTGAGCTCCAGGGATGGATTTGACTGGCTGCTTCAGGTCATGGACTGTTCGGCCGCTTATCGCGCTGCCCTCCTCGCCATGTCAAAAGCCACGGCTGCTTTCGCAGACGCAATGGAACGCTGTAGTGGGTATGGCCATCGCCCTTGGGCCTGAATCCTCATCCTGACCTTTGGACGCGCAGCTTAAAGGGACCGACCTACGAGACTGGGAGTCGTCTCCAAGCTGCGGCAGGTGTTCACCATCTGATCGGAAACCTATGGCATGTGCTGGTGTGCATGTTTCATCGCCTATCCACGTTGTTGCCGCCTCATTCTGCATTCTCCAGGCAGAAACCCTCGACAAGAAGTTTGAAAAGCCTCTTCGGCAGCACCTCGACACTTATAAAACCATCGTCAATGTATGTCCTGACTCCCGGTGAACCCATAACCCTGGCTTACGGGTCGTTTTTCATCAAGGAACGTTCAGCCTCCTACGAGCGTGCTTTGCGCGAAAAGAGTCAGATCATTCGACAAATTGAAATGCGCAACATGAACCGAAAAGAGCGGAGTACGTGAGCCTGGCTCCATTAGTCTTCATGACTTACGTTGCGTCTTCCATAGATTTGCAAAGTTTTAGGGAAGCTCTGGTAGTGTTGCAGCGCCAAGTCGACGAACTGGACGACCTCAAGGCATCTCATTATCAGGAGATATTGGAGCATGAAGAGGAAGTTTGGGACGTGGTACAAAACAAGGTTCGCCGGGCCAAAATCAATACGTACAATCACATCTTCTGATACGACCTGCGTGTTCAGGTCTGCATTGTGGTCCGTTCGTCCATGGATGTCTTCGATAGATTTACTGCCAAGGCGTGCGTCGTGATGACTCCCCAAGCACCTCTTAAACCCACGGCTGATCGCATAACAGGTCTGATCCCATAATTGAGCCTATGCTTCAATCTGTTCCGGATCCTTTCGATGCTTATGGGCCTCCACAATCAGAAGACCAGATTTTCAGCATTTTAGCCCCTTTATCAATCATGACTCAACCTATATCATCATCCTCAACATCGAGTCCACTGACTAGTACGCCTGAACACGGGACCAGCGAGTCTCTTCCATCCAGTCTCAGTAGCAAAAAGGTCACCTCGTGGTTGCCGTCAAACACTTTGATTAATAAAGGGACTGCGTTCCCTACCGAGGTTAGCGCCTGGGCAGGCGTTCATTCCCCTCTCTCTACCCCGCCTTGCTCTGTTTCACCTCCCCATAACGTCAGTCGCAAACATTCCGCATCCTTACGCCGAAAGGCAGAGTCTAAGCTGCGGTCTGTATTGTCCGTCATTGAAGAACCCCGATCGTCCCGACAAGAAGGCTCGAACACCAACGAAAGTGATCAAACACTCCATCAGTCTCAAGATAGCAACCAATCTTCTTCCATACCGGATGTCCAGAACATTTGTGGCACAACATCGCCTCGACCTGTCACTTTGGATACTCCAACTGATGAACCAGGCGCTGACAATTCTTGGCCCTTTGCTTACGGCCAGTCTCCGTACGAGTATAGTTGCGACAGTAATTCGAGTACTCCCCGTAACTCCATGTTGTTTACCCCAACTGTTGTTCCCCCAGACCCTAGTAATGATCAAGATTCAGACAATTAACTACTCTTTCACAAACGAGTTTGTGATCTAGATGCGAATATCTGTATGTAATTATGTTCAATTGTATGAACTTCTGCTCTGTCTTGCTTCGACTCATGATCAATTTGTGCCGTAAAGCCTCAATGACCATTGTTCTTCCTTCCGTTTTATACTTGTGCTTATTGCCAGTAAAAGAAACACTCGAACAGCGCTGACAATAGCCAATTTTGTGTTCTGATCTATCTACTGACCAGACTTCCATATCTCCACTCCATTGGTCGCAACTCCCATGGAAGGCAACCTCATGCATCATTTTTTTGACTCCGTTCTTGATCGGAGTCCGTACTGGTACAGGGCTTCTTCGCTGATGGTGGCTGGACTTTTGAACAGAAGATCTGTCCCCGCACTCGTCTTTGGGAATGCAATCACATCACGTATCGACTGCGCCCTACAAAGGATCGCCATCAAGCGATCGAATCCTAGTTTGGAACAGAGCGCAAAGGAAAGAGAAGTCAAGGTCATTATCAGATTTCGGGGATTTAGGAAGGAGGGAAGGAATGACACGCATGCCGTAAGGTTGAGAGAAGGACGAGGAAAAAAAAAAACAGAAGAATTATTTTGGGAAAGAATCATGAGTGACTTTTCTTTCTTTTTTTTTTTTTGGGGGGGGAGGGGATTTTGAACCAACAATAAATATGATCTTACCGAGTGCGATACCGCCATGAGGTGGAGCGCCACATTTCAAGGCGTGTAAAAGTTGCTCAAATGGCGCCTGCTCTTGTTCGGTCAACTAGGAGACGTGCATGAGTAAGGACATGATATTGTAAAAATGGAAGGTGAAGCCTAAACAGCAGCTTTAACTATTCCCGGGGGAAAGAAAAAGGGAAATTCAAAGATGGATTGGCACAAAGACGAAGGGAGGCGAGTTTTGATAATGATTGAGAATATGAGCAGCCTTCCCGATGACACCAACTCACCTGCAAGACCTTTCCGAAAATGTACTCCTGCATGGCTGCATCGTGCACTCGGACAGAGCCTCCTCCAATTTCGATCCCATTCAAGACAAGATCATAATGTTGTCCGCGGACCTGTACATGCAGAGGTCAAGAATGAAATGCGCCGTAATAGATTAAAAAGATATCATATCAGTGATTTCATTTGAGCTTGTGAGAAAACAAAGGTGTTATCTCGTAAAAAAAAGTTTAAGAAGCTACACGTACTTGTTCAACATCACCGCGGTACATGGCCTCGATGTCTTGCCACATAGGTGCAGTGAAAAGATGATGAGAACTGCTCCATCTACCTTTTGCTAACAAGTCTTTATCTTCATCAGCATGTGTGAATAATGGAAATTCTGTGATCCACAGAAAATAAGGATCTGGGGTAATCTCAAGTTCACCTGTTATACCAAGATAAAGCCAATCGCCACAAAAAAGATTCATCCACCTACCACGTTTTTGGGCCAATTCAAATAAATGGAGACGAAGTTTACCCAGGGAGGTTGATCCGCCCTATGCCGTTCGAGAAGTCAGTGACTATAACAGCACGATTTGGAGAAAGGGAATACCACCGACCTTGGGCAGGGCTGATCGCTTGGACAACCAGATGTCGTCACCATACTGAAGGTCAAGGATTGTATTCATCTTGACCTGGTCAACGGTAGTGAGAGACTCGCATCCAAGTCCGGATCCATTTAACCATGTCTGAGATGTGGTCCGGGTAAAATTGATATGATACTTGAATAAAACCAAGGAATCGGTCAAAACTCTTGGGCATGTTAATCAAGAAGCCACAGACCGTATCCAAATCGTATTTACAGGCCATTGAAGCACGGATAAACTCGGAATCACTTGATTTACGAACAATGATGCACTCTAGTACTTCTCCATTCCTCTCATACACATTGAGTATATTGGGAGGAAGGTGAGGAGTGACGTTGATGATCTTGACGACAGAAACAGATGAGTTCTCGATTCAAATTTCATGATCTATGGCAAAGTTTACGTGCCTTGAGCCCAAAGCGCGTGTCAGGTTTGTCAGACCCGTACTGCATCAATGAGCACATGTAGTTCTTGGATAGGCTAACTAAATGACTCACACGAGCCATTGCTTCCCGGTAGGTCATCACTTCAAATTGATTGGGGAGGGAGATACCTTCTATTTGCAACCATATCTTCTGAATGAGTGATTCAACGACCAAACGAACCTCTGCGCCTCCAATTCTCCATTCATCAGAGGATCCAGAAGTGGCAGTGCCATCTTGACCCCAAGACACATAAGCCATTTCTAGATCAATCTGAGTGAATTCTGGCTGTCTATCCTTGCGCCCGTCTTCATCTCGGAAGCATTTTGCTAGTTGAAAATAACGGTCGACACTCCCTGAACATATGAGAAGCTGCTTTGGTTGCTGAGGAGACTGTTGAAGTGCATAAAATAAGGGCCGCCCGGATTGAGAGTCGGAGAGACGTGTAGGGACGAGAAACTCGCGGGCGCCTTCAGGAGACGATCTTAGTAATACAGGGGTCTCGACCTCGAAAAAGCCTGAGGAAGACGCAAAAATGAATGACTCGAATATTTTGGGACAAAATCAAAAACCTGCCTTGCTCATGGAGTGCATTCCGAATTAGATGTGTAACTTGACTACGCTTCTTGATGTTATCAGACAAGGCAGTTCTTCTCAAGTCCAAATATCGGTATCGGGCTCTCAGGTCGTCATTCGGCTTAACACGGGGTGATCAATGGATAAAAATAGAGGAGCAGAGCCAGAGCGTACCAAGTTAAATGAGTTTGAAGGGGTAAAGGGCAGTGTAGACGCTGCGTTCAGAACAGTAAAACTTTCTAGTCGGATGTCGATTTCGCCAGTGGAACCCTAGGAGAGTCGGAGAAAGTTAAAATAGAACAACGACCGAATGGTAAGAGGCTACCTGACGCCTAGCGTCTTGTGGGCGAAGAAGAACAGTGCCCTCTATGAGAATGGAAGATTCTGCTGGGACATCTGCCAGAGCCGATACCTCGGTACCTTGCGAGTGATTGACAATAAGCTGTGTTGTACCATATGAGTCCTTGAGTGGGAAGAAAGACTTGAGCCTTCCTTTCCTTGAGATTAGGATAATGAGCTGAGTAGACAGAAGTGGATAGACCAGAATGACAGTCACCGTCCAGGAAGGAGGGAGCCAGCGAGAACCACACGCGCACCAACGTTGGACGCGTTGAGGGAACCACAGTTGTGAGTTGGTTGCGGAAAAGGAGCTGGTGAGATGTCAGGTCAGCACCAAAAACAAAGACCAGTGCTAACCGCAGTGAGCAAAGGCGCGTTTGGCAAAGAAACGGCAAGACATGGAGGTCTGGTAGAGAGCTGACATAAATTGGGTGGATCTCGATCATCACAGGTGATGATTACCCGATTGGGCGATCAGGATTGGAGGTCTATAAATCTAGTGAGCGTACCAGACAACCCAGCATATGATGTCGCTTCCCCACGAACTCCTGGACAATATCTTCTCTTTTCTTCCTCCGTCCGATCTCCTCGCCTGCTCCCGTACTTCATCTGCCTTCGCACACGTCGCACAGCGCCATCTCTTCCGCCATATTTCGGTAGGCGCAACCACCAAGAACGCCCTCATCGTCCTTCTCCTTGCCAAAATTCCCCGCCTTGCACGTTGCGTGAGGACTTTTCAGATGAGATTTCAGCCCTCTTGGCCGGTTTTCAAGTCCTTTTACGATGCTCTCGCCACTGCACTCGCCAATATGACTGGCCTAACTTCCCTCGAACTCCATCTTGGGTTCTGCTCTTCGTCTGTGTTACGCAAAGCAATACTCAATCCAGATATTCTTTATCCTCGCCTTCGGCAGTTTTCCTGCTCGTTTCCTCTCGATGCTACTGTCATCGACTTTCTTTCAAAGGCCCCCAGCCTTGACTCCCTTTCCCTCGACCATATTCCTGTGTCAGTCGACCCACCTCCTTGCATTCCTTCCACTGTCATCCCGTACCTAACGCAATTTGCGGGTCCACAACATGCTGCCCTGGCACTCGTCCCCGGACGTCCCCTTGTCAGTGTCCAACTCCACGATGGTGACCTGACCGAGGACATTGTCCAGGCCCTAGCTGGCAGCTCTTCCAGCCTCCTTCTCCTCTCTGCGTCAACCAGCTCTTCGCCCTTGCCTATCCTTAAGAGTATCAGCAACTCAATGAACAAACTCATGTACCTTCGCCTCATGAGTACCCGGAATTTCTTCGATGTTCCTGACAGGGTGGGGTTTCAACGGAAATATCGTGCTTCTTCTGCTAACGCTTTCTCAGACATTTTTCCTTCAAGTTGCAGACGTTCTCTACAGCATCCTTGATTTAACTGCATTTGAACTCTGTGGAATGTACTGGAATTTGTCCAAGCAGAAGGTTTCAGAAAATGAAGAGCGACGTGTCTGGACAACCCCTTACGAAATCACGATCCCGGCACCCACAACGTCCACCGAATTCGACGATTGGGAGCCATTTTTTGCCTATTGAGTTCGCATGACAAGCAGTTCTCTGTCGTCATACGCTGATATCTTAATTTATGATTCTCTTACAAAAGTACCTATTGA
>Ga0153986_1000262_pt1 | contig 16763 bp, 20 predicted proteins | sample TSGA070MetaG_FD_104724 | JGI IMG/M metagenome (GOLD analysis project Ga0153986, IMG submission 104724) | Attine ant fungus gardens microbial communities from Georgia, USA - TSGA070 MetaG | ecosystem: Host-associated > Fungi > Mycelium > Unclassified | place: USA: Georgia, Alexander Wildlife... | reverse complement strand
GTCAAGAATCTAATCCTACAACTCCAAGTATAGGTCAACCGGCCTGTCCCTGAGTTCCGAGTCTAAGTCCAAATCCTTGTCCACTATTTCTACAATTCAAGGGACTTCCTCTTCTTCTGAGTACATATTATACAGGTCCTTGATGGGGTCCAGGCGATTCATGACACTGTCCTCATTGTCCAAATCAAAGTCCAGTCCATTGTCCACCACTTTTACTATCCTCAGGGTCTCTTCTTCCTCCAAGTACATATCATACAACTCTTTTATGAGGTCCAGTCAATTTATGACTGGCAGACTCAAGATGCATACAAGAAATTCATATGACAACACATACAGGAATCTTTGCTTTTTAGGAAGAGTCAAACATTTAACATACATTCAGCATAGCTAAATGAATAAGTCCTGTGCCTGAGAGAGTGTTCTTGCACAACTACCATCCCCATAGTGATAATTATTTTTGAGGTCAAGATAAGCCATTCAATTCAATGAGACAGAATCCCAAGGCAAGGGCTCAAGATATGTTTGGATTGAGATGTTTTCTTGGATATTGGGACACCAGTCTAAAAGCTGGCTCAGCTCTGGTGCACTAAGATAATAAGAATGGAATCGACGGAAGGGATTCCGCCGCTGCCGTTTATCGAGAAGTGGCTGATGGCAACCGTATGGATCCTTCGAGAAGGGTATCCAACCATTTTTGTGCTTGAAAGTAGCCTTGAGAAGGATAGTTAAAAAAACAACAAACCCTCACCTCTCCTTCTATTGCCTCACGCACATTTCCAGAATCCTCAGGATCTATGCCATAGTAGCTGAATTTATTCTCTGGCCAACGAATTGCAGCGCGGTGCAGGTTCTCGAACCTCAGCTTCTTGAATTCATAGCCAACGACGGATATACGATCGGGGTATCTCCCTGTATATTCCTTGAATCGTGCGATTGAAAATAGAAGATTTTGGAGAGAGTCCAATGCAAAATCCTCGGTTGTCAGTCGAGTAGAGATGTCCTCCTTGGATGTGATGGTACTGCTTGATAAAGCTAGCCGTAGATACGACTGTGCTTCGGTCGTAGTTGATTGAGACCGTGTTTGGCCTCTGTATTCTGTGTTAATATCCAAATGTTTTGACAACGAGATGGACAATACCCGCTGAATACTACAAGTGCACGCTCATCTCTTCTGGCTATATTCAACCTAATCCATATTTTAGCATTTCAAACTTGGGCGTTGTGAAGTGGTAGGCTCACCCTCGTTGTATGTGTTGGTACAGTGCCTCCAATCTAGCGCTTCCTTTCTGATACGGCTCCAATACCCATTGTGACTCGTTGAGTCTTTGTCCTGGATCATTGCCAGTCCAGACTGCGTGTCCAGGAACGACGACAAGGTGCTCCAAGTTCTCTGTGTTTGGGGGGTGCGTTACAGTCGCCCACCATGAACTCCCAAATTTTGTGTTCTGATTGGATGATGTAGTAGAGGCTCGACTTAGTCCCAGTTGAGAAAAAATCGAATTTGAGGAGAGCCAGAAACGTAGATTGTGATATAAAGAAAAGGCTGTGAGAATAGCCAAAAGTATCACCGCGCAGTTTGTAAACCTCGATCGACTCAAAAGAATGTCTTTCAAGGTGCGTCGGGAAACGAGCCTACTGAAATAATTTTTGCGTGTGCCCGAACTGACTGGCGGGGGAAGCATTTGGAGGCGATCTGGATTGCGATCTAGATTAACTCAATTTTCTCAGCCTCCCCACCATCCACACTGTGTCCAATACAATGTGTGACAGGGGATAAGATAACAGTACATTTTTGAAACTAAATACAGGATACAAAAGACCACACCCAAATGATCAACGAAGATAGAAACCTAGGATGAATCAGGGAAAAACTCCAGTAAGCCCTCTTCCCCTTCCTCCAGATCCTGTTGTTGCCAGCTGTGTAACCGGAGCTGCATCAGTTCATCCCAGAAGAGCGTCGGCGCTTCATCATGTATCTTCAAGAAGGCTCGAATGTGTCTCAGCCAGCGTTTCACTAAGCTGAACCTCACTTCTACTTTCTTATTGTTCGGCGAGCCATACTCGAAAGGAGGTAGATTTTCCTGATACGCGAGCATGGCAACTTGGCCTAGCCAATAGAACGGTCCCACTATCAAATAGAATGAATATCTGGCACCACCTGAAGTGTCAAGTGACGCACAATTCTGAATGAACGGAGGTTCACCAGTCCCCTTTTCTAACCGGGAGTCGGGCGAATTCTTCCAATTATTTAACCAATTGTGCAGCGCAAATTGGTGTTTAAACATTTGAGGGTCCATTTCATCATCATTGGCATCGATCTTTGTTTTGGGCGCCTTCCCTCCTACGCAATACTGAAAGAGTTGCTTGAGGATGATGTGGACGAGGACGAAATGAGCAAAAGAGCTTAGAGGCACCGCAGTCGGTATGACCCGAGGTTCCGAAAGGTACGCAACCATTTTCGGAATACTCATACCAGTCAGCCTGCTGGATTGAGTTGTGCCATATGGCGATGAGCGCCGAAGGACTCGGTACCAATCGGTGGCGTTCGAGGCTTGCCAGAGGGCATTTTCACACGGTAAATTAAGAATGACTTCCTGGGGATGATAAGAGGTCGGGAGTGCAAAATAGATGCAATGGCAACAATCATGCATGACTGACCAAAGTATTGCTCTGTTGTCGACTACGTTAGCATCGGGCACCAAGAGTGCTTTAAAGATAATACCGCTTGGCCATCTCATGTTTGGCCCAATCAAACCATGCGCTGTCTAAATCATTTTCATCTATACGAGACGGCTGCCAATTTGCATTACAGGGGATCAATACCGATTGCCTGATCATCTACGAGAAATGAACAAGTGTGATGTAGCCTGACAAGACGGAACCCTCACCATGACGAGCATGCCATGGTAGATGGTTGATGATGCTCTCTGATCTATGTCCTGATGAAAGAGCCCGATAGTCTGGAGTAACACAACAGCAAGAATGAGTTGTACTTGATCCAACCAGTCGGTGGATTTCCTCGCCTGAGCAAAGACATGAATTCATGCGTGAACGAAGAGGATGCTGTAAAGGACTGACAAAATCATGCACAAGCGTCTCCCGAGCGCAAGCAAGTGTCTTGTAAATGAAATTGGTTGCCCGCTTGGATCCAATAAATAAGGCCCCACATGCCTGCATGGCGCTGAGCAAGATTGGCGACTTTGACTCCGCTGGAAAAGTCGGTGCATGTACGATCGGGATTTGTTTCAAGAATGTTGTAAAGAAGACGTGCACTTAGAAGACATTGATTACCCGAATATTGCAATAGCAAAATGTTATGACACTCACAATAGTGTTGTAGCTCGACGGGGGTGGGTTCGACATTTACGAGTCGCAACCGTCGGATGTCTCTGTCTACCTCGAAATCTTGGAATGCACCTGGTTTGAGCATTTCAGTCTGGGGCGATGAGTTCTGATTAGTAGCAGGTGATGTAGAGTCAACAAAGAGCTGAGCATCGAATGGGAAGTTATCCGGGGAATTTTTTACATTGAGCTCGTCGATGTTCAATGTCACTTCCGTCAAGGCTGAAGTAGATGTCATCTGAGGGAAGATATCGGTGAAGAAGGGAGTGAAAACATCGCTGCCATATGCAGGTGATAAATGACTTGAAATTGGAGCCAGTTGATTGTCAGCGTGTGTTAAATTCGAGCCTGTTGGTGAATAGACCAATGGCTCGTTCAAAAATCCACTGTTATAGATAGCGACAGAAGAATAGTCTGACGGATTAGTGGTTCGAGAAGGATGACTAGTAGGCTCGAGGGGTCTCGTTAGTTCTGTCTGTTGTTGATAGACTTTGGGATCCTGGACGTAAACCAGTCCAGAAGACTGCAAAGAATAAATGGTTTCCGACGTCCGAGAAGATACCGAGGAGGAAGGCATGATGGAAGTGTCGGAGAGGTGATCTGGGTGTGTTGATATGGTCTCCCCAGCTTTGTTTAGGTGAGACGTCGTAATAGAGGTTGCAGTGCGTGCAGAAGCCGCCGTCTGAGCTTGAGAATACTCCTCTTCGGTCGTGCTGACATTGTCTACAGAACTGCAGTTAGTTTTGGGAGATGTGGCTGCTGCTGGAATCTTCTGTGTTGTGGGTCCGTATGTGCATGTTGTTCCTTTTGACACACATTTCGCACAGGGTATCTGGCGATCACACTTAGTCTTGGCTTCCATGCATGCAAAACATGAACGTCTTCGGGAACGACTTGTGCTAGTGAGAATCATGCTTCCAGAACCGCATGAAACAGAGGAGCATCTGCTCACGGATTGGTGCAGCTCTTTCTGTGTCTAGTTAGAAGATCACTCCTAGTGAACTGGGAATCGCAGGTCTAGATACCAATCAGCACCTATAGTAGTGCAATCCAACAAGTAACGCACGTCGCAGCGGTGAAGTCTCTCATTAGTATCTACACCGCCAAACCATAAATACTATAATTATCAAGTTTGACAAATGAGTAGTCCATACGGTTGCGCAAATGACGGTTAAGATGTGTAGTGCGAGTGAACTTTGCCGGACAATGTGGACAAAGTTTTGTTTGAGGTAGGACAGGAATGTTGCCGCGATGACTGCGTATCTTGGAGAGTGAGCCGTCCTTCTTCCTGAGCGGCTCGAAATCAGGTCGAGCGAGGAGCGCCTCCGAGCCCAACGCGTAAGTCAGAGAAGATTGCGCAGGCTGGGGAGGGAGCATGGGGTCATGGGAATGCATGGAGATGGAGGAAAGAAAGCAAGATGGGTTTATTGGCGAATTACTTGGACCCAGCTTGTCCATTTACGGCAAGTCTTTTGGTGAGCATTGCTCCAACTTTTAGTCATCTCTATCATTATGTCTTAACACGATCCGGTGAATTTCAGCCTCAAAGAATAAGCAAAGTAGGATATCCGAGGCGATTCCAAAGGGCTTGTGCACAGCCTCCGGAAATGATTCTTACAGCTCTGTTCTGAATCTTTCTATTAGCTATCTTAGGCTGGCGGGCAAATCATGGCCAAGGAGACAACAGTTGCGATGATGCCTGCCTTCTCACTGCCTTCTCAACCAACACCGTTTGCTTATCGATCAGTGGTGTATTTAGCAACTCCAACCGTGATGTATATCTTGTTTCAAAGATAGAAAACATGAAACACCACTCGTTACTGGGTTTTCCCCCTAACTGATAATTAAGCGTACATAGGTAGGGCCATCCAGATGCTTTGAGGAACAGGCAATTCGACCTATCCTGAAACCACGACTCATACAAGCTCTCTATTAATCGCCCATAGGACGGCGGCCTCAACATCTGGAGCTTCATGTGTTGGTGTGTGACTGGGCTTCCCAAATTCGGGCTCGTACACTCCAGTTGCGACAAGAACCGAATGCCAGCCTGCGTTGTTGGCGCCAGCGATATCTAGGTACGATGAGCATCATTTCAGATCCGTCATTTTGCGCTGACTTGGCATACCTGACTCTGGATTGTCTTGGGAAATTTCTCTATATGATCCGACTCGAAATATAAATGAGTAGACTTACCTCCAATCATATATCTGAAGAGGCAACTCAATATGGTTTACGGAGGAGGAATACAGGGTACTTGCATATGTAGTCGTGAAAAGCTATGAGCACCATACAAGTTTCTTAGGTGATTTTCCAACACTTCCTCTGCAAATCTGTAGGTCTCTCGAGTTGGTTTGCCGAATTGTATATGGGGGTATGGCTTTCCTGTTAACGCCTAGTGGAGCTCAGCCACACAAGGGCCACTACATCAACGAGAAAATAATTAACCTGATAAACACCTTGAAATGCAGCCTTAAAACCCCCTTGTCCAAGTCGTGGGCGTGGAAAATTGGACTTCCAAAGTAAGTCAGGATTGCAGAATACGAGTTCAACAGGATCTTGATTTGTCCTCGGATCAACGTATGGACCACCAACTATCCCATCAGATTGGATGATATCACAGAGTATCTGACCTGTTTGGAGCGAACGTAAGATGAAGTGTTCATAACTGAACCGACCGTTAACTGACAGTCAAGTGCCCAATCTAGAGGATCATGAAACACCAAAGCAGCATCAAACCGCGTCTGATCGAGGTCAAATATCTGCCGGTACAAATTATGGTTTTTCAAAGTGATTAGTCCATCAGTCATACCGTAGCTTTCTCCTTTTCTGATGTAGTAAGCAAGTGGAATGGCCACACTCTGTAGTTTCCTTGTCACACAAGAACAAACCCTAGATGCAAGATACACACGATGAATTTGATGCTAGCACGTCAAGGGTGGTGTAGGCCTGGTTGAATCCATAGCTTGAAAGACGAGTCAAATCTGGATAGACAAAGTGAAATGCAGCGAGACATACTCTTGCGCAACCTTTCGCAGGGTATCTAACCGTCCTCCAAGAATAAGCACAGGTTTCTTTTCATATTTGTGAACAAGAGTCTTTAGAATGGTGTGGGCCTGGATGTACTGGTCATCCCTGATCTAGGAGGCCTAGATTATTAGTACCAGCTGCAAGGTCTGAAATGGGACGGACAGAAAACCCTAGATGTTTTGTTAGTTCCTGACAACGAGCCTGCTCGCTGATACCTCCGCCGTTCGTCAACTAGTCCATCAGATAAGTAAAATCGTTGGATGTTCCGTGATCATGGGTACCAAAATATATGGAATTTTACTGGGCGGAGAAGACCGTAAGACCGAGGCCAAGATAGTTGACAATTGGAAGAAACACACCAACCAAAGGGATTATTGCCTTCTAGGATAGTAAGGGCACGTTTGGCCGCGGGTAATATGTTGGGACCACGTATCAATACACCATCCTATAGAACGAGTTTCAGCCAACTGAACCAAATCCTGGGGACACATACAATATCAAAGCAGAATACCAGTGGTGGTGGAGCTGCAGGTTTTCGGGAGAAGAAACGGCCAGCTCGATGTATCTGGTTGCTGAAAATCCGATTCCGGCGGAAGAATACCGCGAAGCGTTGAGATAACATGATGGACTGTTGGCAATCAGGTCACACAGTAGATTCACCTCACACACATCTTTATTCTCAGAACGTAGGCAAGTTCATCACCTCTGAGACTACGATACTCATGACTTGTACAGGTCGTTTCATTGTGATGTCCTTCAGAACATCACCACCTACCCTGGCAAATGCCTCACCATCTGTCGCTCTTGAAAAGGGTGCATACTATCGAACACGACGCTTCCACAAGAATGGCAATTTGAACATGAAATATCCGGACTCAAACATTGGGCGTCGTAGACAACCACAAAACTTTCAGAATGCCAAACTTGTCGCACTTCTACTTCTCTCCTTGGCCTGCCTTACCTGTTTCGGGATGGCGTATTATCTCTTCAAGACGAGGTGGGAGACTCAGAGTCAGGGCTTCCCTCGACCATTGCATGCTGACATGCCCTCCGCTCAAGCCAACGTGTCCATCCACGCTAACATATTGAGCACTGAGGAACGCTTTCTTGCGTATCTACCACACAGCGGGTTCCACAATCAGCGCATAGCCTTCGAAAACGCTCTTGTTTTAGCCCGTCTTCTTAATCGCACTCTGATTGTGCCGCCTATTCGTCTTAGCAATAAACCTATTCCATATTATCCTTTTGGTCGATTGTCTCAACAACTAGCTCTGGCATCCAAAACTGGTTTAGGACACTGTGCACACGTTCCTCCAAAGCTGGCATTACCTCCCGAGTGTCTTGACTACTTCGATTCTACCTTCCTTCCTTGGAGTTCCTTGCTGAATTTGACTTCTGTTCAAACCAAACAAAAGTTGCACGTAAGATGGAACTTTGAAGAAACCTGGATAACAGATTTCTTGGGAATATCTGACGAACAGACGCTGTATTTTCGCGACCAGACACTATATCAGTATCGCTTTGTTGATGATATCAAACAGGTTGCCGAGAAAACATGGTATGCTGAGGACCTGGATCTTGGCTTCCTCGCCCAGCAAACCCAGAAACTGCTCTTCTTTGGGACGCTGTTCGGTTCAACTCGCTTAAGACTACAAGAGAATTTTCATCGAACAGTACGCAAGGAGATACGTGAAGCAATGATGATTATTCATCCTACCTTGGAACAAGTATCTGAGTCGATCTTCCGGGCGCTCGGGGGTGCCTACCTTGCCATCCATCTACGTGCAAGTGAAGCCAAATTCAGAGCATCCAGCAATTTGAATGCGCAAATCCTCTGGCGGTCTCTGCTTAATTGCTTTTTCAATGTAACCTCGGTCGATGTACTAAAGATGGAGGAACAGATTCAGTGGACCAACGAACAACGTGAGACAAGTCCTAGAACAGCTCCTCAAACACCCTCATCAAGACACTGTATGCCTCTAGATGAGAAAGAAAGGTCCCATTTGGCTTTAGTTTCCCGGTTGAGATGTCACCCATCAAGGATAAATTCTTTCAAGATAAGCTCGTTCGGTCCTCATACTCCGATCTTATACGTCGCGACGGATCTAAAAAATCCACATCACCAACCCCTTCTTGATCCGTTCCGGGCTATTTTCCCTTGCATTTTCACATTGTCTGATTTTAAACACAATCTGACCCCCTTAAACCAAGTCATCAACGGAATCGATGGTGTACCTCTCAGGCCTCATCTTCTCCCGTTCGTTGATGCCTTGGTAGCTGGGAAGGCTCAACGAGTATTTGGCACCAAGGGCAGTACGTTCAGCTACTATATCGAAGACATACTTTGGAGACGTATTCATAGATTTCCTATCAAGGAGCGCGGATGATCATACTACCTACAATAATTACCCTCTGCAACCGAGACGGCATTCTCACTATTCCTTATTCTTTATTACGTTGATTCATCCAAATAGTTTATCCACGTTCCAATCACTCGTAGTCAAGAACCCACTAATGAGGATAAGCATGCCAACGTTAGCTACAAGATCAAGTCTGAAACACGATAACTTTCTGTGTTCACCGTCTGAGCACCAGACCAGGTTGGTATAAAATTCACTAATGCATTGCCATCTGGACTATACCAGATGCGATAATGATTGATTGCATCACAGAAATTCTGTATACTGAAACAACTATATCTAGCTTTGATAGACAGAAATGGTCAAGGCCTCGGCAGTTCAAGAGTACTGTTTCCTAAGAACTTGATGAAGGAAGAAACAACGTTGATCATGATAAAGGGCTCTCCCAATCGGGAAGTATCACTGAAGAACAATTTGACTGTTCTGGATAGATGATGTCATTTAGAATCCAAATTGGAACTTACCCTGCAGTCTCACCGGAATGTCACCCAGCTCTTTTTACAAAAACTCCCACCAGAGATATGGACTAGATTTACGCGCCACTAGGATGCAATAATAAGAGAACATATCTCCCCTGAGTCCTTTTATACTTGAGTTTGACCTTTCGAGATGGGCCTTTATCCCGCCGACGAACCAGATGCCGCTGAAGTGTCATTCTAGCAATCAAAGTAGAGTCACGTCTTCACGGCCCTCAGGAAAGAAGAAAAGTAGCTAATAGAACTGGAGAACAGCGAAAGGTGGGCTTCGACCATGCTTCCGTGGAAGCTGGGATTTTCACTTTTATTGAAGACTAATTCAGCATACCCGCGGAGCTCAAAACTTTACAAATATATCCCAACTCGGAGGAGTGAGGATGTTAGTTTTGGAAGGCCCTGGGGGAGAGTGTTGCGGCTTTTTGTGCAAGGCGGCATTGATTGCATTCGCCTGGAATTGAGGTGGAGGCACAGTCGGGGGCACCTGCATTTGATATTTCCATATTGAGAGCTACAGACAGGCTCTAATTCTATCACAACAATTCCCTTGTTGTGGTCAAGTCGGTACCTTCAGACCTGTTCACAACCATTTTCAGACAAGTAGGGTCAAGCTAATTCTGATATTTGAATCCTAACCACGTTATCAAGCTCCTGGTCAGTCAGAAATTTTGGCCTTCCATTCATTTGGTCCATGTATGACATTAAGTGACCATTTTCAATGTTATTATAGGATGTATCATGATTTCATGGCATAAGATTCAAAGTCTCAGAGCGAGCAAGAACTGCTAATAGAGGAAGATCACTGAGCAGGTATGAAGCTGTCCTGTCTCAAATCCAAGGCGAGCAACGATGTCTTTGAGATCATCGTCAGCACATTGAGGCAGATTAGGCAGATCTTGCCGCTTATCATCGAAGTCATAGGTAGGCAGTGTGCCCCCAGCTTCTAGTTGTTGAGCAACTCATTCTGCACCTTTCATATCTATTCCATCCTCTCGAGAATAGTTCGGCAATCTGCAAGGCACTGGAATTTTGGGTTGAGGGACAAAAAATCATACGAAAGCGGGATATCTTGAAGGCCTTCAGGGGTAAGGGTGGTACCGTCAATATCACTCCCAATTCCAATGTTGAATAAGCCCGGATACAATACTCACCCACTACATTTTATCAGTCATCTGGGCTATATGTTCCACATGATCGGCGACAGTCTGTACGATGCCTTCCTCTTTCAATAAATCGGAAGTCGGCGCTAATAAAACGTCTGTAAACGAGTACATCAGCGAGATTCTATAAGCTTGAAGCCCATTACGTCAGGGGTTGACGTGCAACATCAATATCTCTGCGTCATGGCGATAAGATTATGCTTTTACTGATCCGCACAACGAATCTGAGTCTGGGTCGCGTCAAGGAAATTTCCTTCTCCGTCAGGATCGGCACACCCTGATGACCTGCACTCCCCCCACGAAGACGTATAGTCAGTCCACCAAATCACAACATGCCATTGTTTAAACTTACCAAAAGAAAACCCTTACACAACCCGTTCCTCATATCTGCATGTCCATAAGTTGGCTTGATCACGATAGGTAGATCTAGATGACGTTTGGCCTCGTTGACGAACATTGTCCTTGCTTCTGACTCACCAATTTGACCATCCTGGAACTGTTCAGAATCCAAAAATCAAATAATCAGAAGCGTAAGAACAATGACCGGTGCCTGCTGCATGGTGGTGACCAACTTTCGGTATCAGGCCGACTAACGAAATAGCTCAGCAATTGCGTGAAGCTCAAGAAAAATTGTAAAAAAATATTAATGTAGTGATGAGTAGCCTGGTCAACATTGTCCAGGCAACTATCTTTGGCCGAATATTAGGCTCCATCTTTTCCAAACTTTTCCAAACAATGGCAATCACGAGTTTCCAGTAGCTCTGAGTACGGGCGAAGCTTTATTTGTGCATCGTTGGCTGGTCGGCAAGGTCGGTATGCTATTTTTGTGGTGCGAAGAGTAACATGATGTATAATTGACATGTTCAAAAAATTCTTTAAAGGACTGCGAATCCGGCAGCAGTTCAAGTAGTATTATGAAAAGATAGCAACTCGATTTTTGGTTCGATCGCCATGGATCAAACTACCAGTAAACTGTTGAAGACATTGAGGACCGATACTGAGAGACGTAGACTTAAATAGTCTTTTCAAATAAAACATGTTGTGAGCCATGTAAAGTAAACGCTAATACTATCTTGAGGAGGACAAATGAAAACGATGGTCATTCAATGCGCATAGCCTGATAATTTTGTAATGAGAGGATTAGAATACATGGGATGAAAACAACATGAAAACACAAAGAGCAAAGGAGATGCAAAAGGAGATGCAGTGGTAATAAGAATGTAACATTTTGCCTCATGCCTTCAACTTGCCAATGACAGCATCAGGTGCGTAACGTGGAATAACTTTAGGATCATGGAGCATATTAAATTCTTCTGTGGCATCACGACCAGCGTAGAGAAGGATGGCCTTCTCACCTCCCGGGTGGTCTGGAAGAAACTGAGTCACATCGAGAACTTGACCATCGATGACTACCCAGATATCGTTCTTAGATTTATGTTTTTGGACTTCCTCCATCGTGAACTCGCCGGAGGTAGTCTTGCCGACGGGAGTGGCACAAGGGGCATCAGGAGTGGAAGCGGCAACAGGGGTTGAGGAGCCTACGACGTGTCCAGCGATGGCACCGAGTCGGCCACCAGCTTTTTGTACGCTGGCGGTGGTGGCTCGAAGAAGGTATGCGGCAGCAGTGTCGCCAGAAACACGCCCGAAGACAACACAACCCAGAAGCGAAGAGCCACCGAGACGGTTGGCACCGTGGACACCACCAGCAACCTCACCGGCGGCAAAAAGGCCAGGAATGGGCTTGCCGGACTTGTCGATGACGCGAGCCTCAGCGTCGATCTCAAGACCTCCCATGGTGTAGTGGAGAACGGGAGTCATCACAGCCACGTGGAAAAAGTCATCAAACTTCCACTCGCCTTGGAAAAACTAGAATATCAAACGTGACTTGAGTTAAGTAAAAGACGGGAAGACAAAAAATCACACACACACCTTCTTACCAAAGGGGTCCTTCTGTGTGCGGACGGAAACGTTGTAGTCGTCGAAGGTCTTCCTCAAAACCCCCGAGGCAACGCCAAACTCCTTGGCAAGAGCTTCACCACTGTCAAGACGTTTCATGAGACCACGACCGACATAATGCTTGCAGTGCCATTCAATTTCTTTGGAAGCCTTTCCATTGAGGACGAGGCGAATGGGGAATTTGCCATTTTCCCATATCTTGCCCGTAACATAGTCGCGATGTTGTAGCTCGTCAACAAAACGCTTGCCAGTATTGTCAAGGAGGAGACCGCCAACACCTCGGAGAGCCTCAGCAGCCAAAAATTTGACTTTGGCATCAACCTCCTTAGGGTCAACGAGACCAGTAGGATGAACCTGAACCTTTTCAAGATCAACAGCGCTTGCACCAATATCTAGGGCAATCTTATGACCATCACCAGTGGAATGCTCGCCGTTGGTAGTAGGAAGGTTGAAATATTCAGGGCGATACTTTTTGAGTAATGAATTTTCGGTGAAATCGGCAGCATAACCACCCGTTGCGAGGATGACGGGACCGTATACGGTCTCAGATTTTCTATTTACCTCGTAATCGACCCCAATAACAGCACCAGAGTCATCTTTGACAAGTTTAGTAACGCGAGCCTTCTTGATAATTTTGATGCGCTCGGGGCTACTGACTGCCAGGTCTTCCAACCGCTCGAGTTGGGCGTAGGTTATGACCTAAAGCAATGGTAGATCAGCTGTGAAAGCGCGAGAACTTGATGGATGCGAAGCGAAAACTATGATTCAAGCAGGTTGATAACATACCATGCCAGGGAATTGAGCATCACCCCGGTGTGTGCGGGGCTGGTTATGACCGCCGAGACGGGCAACTTTAGAGAGGTCTAGACCAAACTTGCTCTGAAGCCAGTGTACAGCATCAGCAGACCGGCCGGTAAGGACACGAATCAAATCATCGCGAGCTAGATCACGAGCCTGCATGAAAATGAGCGGTCAAATGGAATCGACATTGTAGCAAGGACCAGGAGCTAACGGATTTCTTAGTATCCTCAAAGAAAATTTTGGCAGAATCAGGAATGCCAGCATCTTGCTGAGTCTGGGTACCAGCGCCGTTGATACCAGACGTGGCCTTTGTGGAATTCCCACCCATAAACCTAGAATAATATGGGCATGAAAGAAGAGAACGCAATGATCTAGGTACTTACGGTTGCTTGTCAAGGACGAGGACATTAGCACCTCGCTCGAGGAGTGTATGAGCAGCAGAGAGACCAGCGAGGCCACCTCCAACGACAATGACCTGAGCCATAATGTACTGATGGAAGAAGAAGTAAACAGGAAAGATTGTGCTTATATCATGGGGTAAGCCAATTAAGTGCATGTGATTTTTACTACCCCACATGTGATCTTCCGTCCACGGCTCGGGCCGAGAAAGGGGTAGGCCGTAGTTTTAATTAGTTTTAATTTTGCGTCATTAAGCCTCGACGGACAAACCATCGACCTGGCTTTCGTGATAACCAAGTTACCAAATTGTGTTGTTGGTTAGTTGGATGACTGATTTACGAAATATAGAGCTTATGAAAATTCTGTCTATGAGCTAAGTGTCAATATTGCCTCTTTCAAAACTCGACAACTTCGATCAACCACTTCTCCCATGGTCATTTCTAGTGTATCTAGCAGAACAAGTCCCTTTACCTTGTCGGTGGGGGCGCCGTGTTCGACATCTCCATTCGTGAATACATCTCTATGTGCCTCTAAATATGCTGGGTATACAATTTGTTCCCAGTAGTTCGGTGGATCGCGCCATAAGTTGCCCTCTGGATCAGATTGGACTCCAGATGGTGAGGTCACGGTCAAAAGCGGCCATTATCGCGCAGGTCGGGGTGGGGGTAAAATGCAACGCAGGTGGATTGATGCAAGTGACATTTGGTGAGTGTATTCAAACGTGATAGGGAAACGGTGAAAAAAGGATATGCGTTAGCCTAGACCTGTCGCAATTTGGCTAGATCCATCTCACCCGCAGTGTGATAACCATGTCGTTCGTGCCTCCGTTGCTTCAAGATGTCGTGAGGTACCCGCAACATGATGCGAACATCGAGCTCTGCAATGACATCCTGCACATGATCCAATCACCTATTCTCAGCACTTAACTGGATGATAACGAACGAGCTGACCATGTGCCAATAAAGTAAGAAACCATCTACTATTGCCCACACAATCTTTACACCAGCTTCCTTGGTCTCGTGTTCTTGTTTGATTCTCTGAAAATTTGCAGTCCAGAAATCTTTGAACCCTTCAGTAATTGGAATGTCTTTCTGCTCGTTCAGATGGTCGTGGCTCCTATGGCCAAGAGGTATTTCTCCGGTTTCCTTGACACGACGTAAAAAAGTAATGAATTTATCCCATGAAATTGCCCCGGTTGGTGAATCCCAGTCCTGTACCTGGTGAACAGGGTGCGTTGGGACCAGTTCTTGAGGCTAGTGTCAATAATCACATGTGAGAGTCCAGTTGTCATTCAGTCATGCGCGACATACGGGTGCGAAATCCTGGAGGCATGCACATCAAAGAGGCTTCATACCTCTGAAAGGCTACAAAACTTACATCCTGATGTATAATCGTACTGTCGGGAAGGATGCGCTCGAGATGTTTAGCGAGTGTCGTCTTTCCCGAACAAGTAGCGCCCCTGAACAATCATGAGCCGATCGAGCCCAAAAATTCCGGACGCACCCAATACCCACAAGGATGACTTTGACCTGTCGTTGAGCTCCACCCGTCATCATCATGTAACTCAGAGAACAGCGTGTAGGCTGACAGTGATGACCTCTGTGTAAGATGAACAGGTGGACAAGTACGGCTTTGATTTGCATTACTCGATTACATAGATAAGATAAAATTGCAGATGATCACATGTCAAGACTTTGACTTTTTCTCCAAATAAAAAACATTGCTCTTATCTTGTATCTTTTGCTACTTAATGAGCATGTATAGGCTTTCCTCTTGGTTTCCTCTCGTGCGGTTCAAGTCCCCATCAGCCAATGATAATGCACGCACGTAATCATACGTCATAAGCGTCATCAGCACAGAAGCAGAATATAAGACTCAAAGGGCTCCAGATCCCTCCATTGTAACCCCTAAAATGTTACGCTGTAAAGCATTCCGTCTCACTTCGGTGCAAATCCCTGCAGTATCTCATGCGGCCCGTTTTTCACGGGCAAGTAATTCAGCCTTTGTCTAATCACACAGCCTAATTCCAAAAATAGGTTTCAGCCCGCCGATATGCAACAGAAGCAGAGACCAGAAAATCTGATGATCACACACTTCTCTACACGGCACTTGGTCTTGCTACTTTCGGTGGTGCTTATCTTTATCTAAGTAGAAACCCTAATGACGAGGAGAAGCTGAAGAAGAAAGCACATGCTCATGAAGAGGATATGAAACACGAGGCCCATGAAAGCGCCGCTGCAGTGAAATCAAGAGCAAGAAATACAGTGGAAGAAGGCAAGCACAAGTATGAGGATGCTAAGGTCGGTTAAGTTGGCCCAGAAGAAGTCGTGATCGCTGAATATTTGAAGGATGCCACACGGAGACAACTCAGCGAGACCCATTCCGACCTGAATCAAAAAGCGGAAGAAGCCAAAGCCAAAGGTCGCGGTACTATGAACGATGCGAGGGAGCGTTCTAGTTCCCTTGCACACGACGCCGAAGCCAAGTACGATTCCGCGAAACGATCAACGGGACAGCTGTATGATGAAGTTCGTGATGCAACGGAACGAAAAGCCAGAGACATCAGAGGCGATCTTGAGAGAACGGGAGGAGATGCGAAAGATAGCTGGTTCAGTCTCAAGAGCTGGGGAAAATCTAAAGCTAAGGAAAGCGAAGACAAATTGAAACATAGAGAATCGGAAACCAAAGAGTAGCTGAGGGGAAATAGCTGAGGAGATATGCACAACAGTAGAAAAACATATGTAATTCCATCAACAAAATTTGAGGGAGTGATTGTCAGATCAGATTTATTTATTCCACTTACCACCTCAGTCGTCAATCCAGAGTTGACTGCTAAGACTTACATTGTAAAAATGAAGAATAAATAAATACATAACAGGGATGACTGATGTGGTACCACCAGTAGTCGCTCATGACAAAGTTGTGGTGTGATGGGGCAGAGGATAATTGTTATGATCTCCTACTTGATGACTGAGCAAGCAAATATATTAACTAGAATGAGACTAGGGTCTTACAGTTAACCTATTAAAGTATATATAGTGGCTCCCCTCTTTTACACAGTCAGTCTCAGTGGTCAACAATATAGATTGACGACTACAAACTACCTTTTACACAGTAAGTCTAGGGTGTCATCATTAGGCATATGAAAGGAGCGGAACTGGCAGAATAGGTCTCACCTCAGTGGT
>Ga0153986_1000261_pt1 | contig 16816 bp, 19 predicted proteins | sample TSGA070MetaG_FD_104724 | JGI IMG/M metagenome (GOLD analysis project Ga0153986, IMG submission 104724) | Attine ant fungus gardens microbial communities from Georgia, USA - TSGA070 MetaG | ecosystem: Host-associated > Fungi > Mycelium > Unclassified | place: USA: Georgia, Alexander Wildlife... | reverse complement strand
TATTTATTTCAGCAAATAAATAAACCATAATACGTGGTGTTGTTATGTGGTTTTCCCTTTTTACTCACTGTCCACCAGTTCTAACATGCCTGTAGGCTTAGAAGCCTGGATAACACAAATTCCACCAATTACTCGAGGTTGGTTCGCACTTTCAGTTTTGATGAGTCTGGCTGTGGTATGTGCGTCTCGGTTATCTTAAACATCCTCCAATTGTAGAACTTGTTCGCCCAGCAATGTCAACTGGTTACACCACTACAACTCTACTTCAGCTGGAAGAGCACATTTGTCAACGGCCAAGTATGTAACTGAGATATCTGGTCTCCTTCAAAAACTCAATTCAATCAGCTATGGCGTGCTATAACCACATTCTTTTATTTTGGGTCAATATCACTGGATTTTGTTTTTCATCTCTTCTTCTTGTGCGCTCTTGTTCCATACAGTCAAAAGAAGTTTTATTGAAGGAGGAAACAGCATGCGGTATAGCAGAATGCTGGAAGAATCGTCATTTGCAAACAAAAAAGCAGATTACTTGTGGCTCCTTCTTATGTCTTCAGTGATGCTATTGGTACGGAGCTTTCTTCAAGCTACATGTTTTGCTCCATTCCGTTTCTAGGCCATATCCCCACTTGTGAACATCCCGTTTCTCTCTTCTTCTCTCGCTTTCGTTCCCATATACATATGGTCAAGGCGCCACCCAACGACTCCAATTTCGTTCTTTGGGTTAATCACAATCAATGCCCCCTATCTACCAGTTGCTCTAGTCGCTTTCTCCTGGCTACTCAATGGCACTTGGAAGGCTGTTACAGTTGATCTTGTTGGATGTGGGGTGGCTCATGTCGGCTGGTTTTTACGGGATGTATGGACACGGGAGATGCTTGGGGGAACGACTTTTTTCACCGAACCTCCTGAGTTTTTGTAAGTATGAATACGGTTTGAATCATTGTCAAGTCATTGATCTCGTAATCTATCAGGAAGATCTTGTTAGATGATATCTGACTTAGAAGTCAGCTCCTTGACTCAATAATGAGCTTCGTCTGGAGCATTTGAAGAGCCTACTGTTCGGTTCTAAATGTATCTCAAATTTCCAACAATCTCGAGGCCCTGGAATTGAAGTTTATCAACCAAGTGGAATAGCTCATAGGTAGCCAGAAAGGCAGCGGCATCTACTCGGCTTTCCCTTTGCACAACTTCAACATCATCTGTGTTCGTGGCGAAAAGGGCGGTCATTATGTTATTGCATGCATGAATCTACAAGACTCTGACGCATATGGCGCTAAATTCATCATCCGGTCTGGATCTTTTAACTGACACGAGGTTAACCCTGTATTTCACTAAGCAGCTTGCTACCTGAGTAAGATATAAAAAAATTCGAAAGAGCAGGGCCCCTAGCATACTAATCGTTCACATCTTTATATGATCCTTCCATAATCCTGGTCATTGTCATAGTCTTTTTGTGGAAGGGCGTCGCAGTGGACTGGCTCGATGTTTGTGATCGTTGGGCTGTAATAGGAGGGAACACGAAATGACCCGCGAGATGTCTACCCATTCTATGTCTCTCCCAGTTTGCAACTTCTGCGGGTCTTGATTCAGGGTTCGGCGTTCGTGGGGGCGACAGACACCAATTAGACGATATACGAAAACCAAAAGGGTTATCTCTGCTGAGGCCAGTAAACATGCGTACGGGATGCGAGCGGTCCCTGAGCAAGGGATGAGTATACGCCGAGGAGGAATAGGTGTCACATTTCTGCTGAACTTCTGCCTGGAACCCAATTATGTCGAACTCACGAACTGCGAGTATGAGAAGCAGAACAGTCGCTGCAATACTTGATATGATCATCTGAGGAAAATATCCGATTTCATCTGCCACGGCGTTTCATGAAGAAATTCCTGAACATATGTCCCATTGACCTACCAATCAGAACACCTACTTATGTGAGCCAACAGCTCAGTTATGATATTTGACTGACCGTCAAGACCTGGAGCATCCGGCATACTATTTCTGAGTTGAGGAATAGATATTAGGATTGCACCCGTAGAGACAAGGTATTTGAAAAGAGGTCTTCTTCCGGAGGTTTGTCGTGCCAGTAGAACATGTCCAACAGTGACGTGGGTGAGAAGCCAGCTGATGGTGAAAAGGAACAACGCAGATAATCGCGTCGAGCCAGGTCGCCAAACATGCATATCCATGTCTCTGCTTGGGAGAACAGTCCCGTCATTGACTTTAGAAAAGCTCTCCATGTCAGTGGTCCATATGTTAAAACTGGACATGACATCGATAGTGATAAGCTTCTGAATCGGTAGACTCCCGTTCGAAAAAGTGACAGCTCGGAGAGTGCCAGTCAGGAAATAAGTATCAAAAGGATATAGGCGGGCGTTGTGTACATCAAGAACATGGTTGCTGTCGAACTGCACAAGATTCTGGATACTGAAGAGACAAAACTCATCAGCAATGAGGACTCGAAACATTGTCGTAGATTCACTTGCGACGGTGGCCAGTCACTTTGTTGATAGGGATATTGACTGGGTTGTATGTCGCAGCAGGTATGTCGGAGCTGCTTTGGCTTTAGTTCCACAAAACCTTCTGGTCAAGATATACTCACTTGTCAACAAAAATAAGAACAGGAAGAGAAGGAAGTCCACAGTTATTACTTCCATGAATTCCTGAGGATTCAGGTAGCACATATTCTGGACCACAGGCTAGGATAGACCATCGTATTGTGATCAACGGTTCATCAACATCAATATCTATGCTCTCTCCAATCAACACAATCTAATATGGGTGTATACGAATAAGCCTGCAAAGAGAGAGCACGAAGCATACCCCGGGGGAAGCAATTGCAACCTCGTCGAGAGCTGTCTTGAAATTCAGATCCTCCACGTCTACTCCAAGAAATGCGCACAAAATCGACATCACAAAAAAAAGTGATGCAAGGACAGCGAGCGTGATAAGAGTGGAACCACGAAGAGGAATGAAAAATCTGCTAGTTCTGAAGTTTTCCTCAGCAAGAGAAGAGAAACGAGAAGAACGCAGACGATTGGGGAGGTGACGAGTTTCAAGAAGACGAGGGAACGATGGCATCTCAGCCGTCGTCAAAGGCGAATTAGGGCCAGGAGAACTCCTAGGAAGAGATATAAGAATTTTATAAAGAATCCGAAGCCACCACAGACGCTCAAACTAAACCAGAACGGGTGTATGAAATTCATGTTGCTCTCGTCAGGGTTGGCGGATACATATCCATAAGATTTCTGTCAAAGAGCCAAGCCTACAAAGGATCTAATTTCGCCAATTTCAAGGTTTGGAATCTGTCAGTTCTTGGACTTTTGGAGATCCGATTTTTGAACCCGTTTATTTCCACATGACCTAGTCCACTCCAGTCTCAGAAAGGATGCCACTGAAACTCGACTTTGATTACTATGTGTCTGTAAGACTTCTGGCTTTTGAAAATTCCATAATCAACATTGACAGGTTTATGTAGTTCATGTAGTGGCACAATCGCCTCTGAAGTATATTTAGTGACTTGGCAAACTCTAAAGTTTGACTTCTGCCAAGCAAACCCTCAGTAGCGCAGAAAATTGTTTACCTTTTATATTCTTTTCATTATTTTTATTTTAGGATCCTTTACACAGTCCCTGCATTCCTGTTTTCGACAATTGCATTCCAAAACTGGCCAGAAAATACCGACAAACCCCAATTATGTTACATCCAATACGAAGGGTAGACTTTGTCATTTTAGATTTCCTGGGCGGGGATAAGACCAGCCGATTCACTTCTCTTCTAGCAAGAGATTCTCTAGGCTTCGCAACTCATCCAAGGGACCTCCCTCATCCCCCTCGATTCCATAAACTGTCAAGACTTCACGAGCATGAGTGACTATTACTTGGATTACCTCTACCTCTGTTGGCAGAGGAATTCCAGAACCCACAGAGGCATTCCACTTTGTCTTCGCTAACTCCAAAAGGTGTAATCCTGATTGTGCATTAGTTGGTTAATGTATTTTAGTTGCGAGGGATGATGATATACCAATCTGAGGGTAATTTTTAGGATAGATTAAGAGGTATAGAGCCAGAAGTGTGGCACCACTCTCAATAGCGGTATTATATTCTCCTTCATGTGAAGCTTTTCCGAAACGATCAGAGAGCTGCTCCATATAAGATTCATGTAGGATGCAATGTAGTTCATAGGGGAGATCAGCCAGGGAAGGCGTCGGGAGTGATGATGCCAATGTCAATGTCTTGTCTATACCAACATATTGACGCAGGGTCGTATGAGTATTTTCTATCCCGTCTGGAGATTGAGGTGGCTCGGGTGGTTCACCCAGCTGTCGTAGGATAGTACAAGAATCACACTTGCAAATGAACCCATAAGTGTATTGAAATACTTGATGTCTTGATTGGGTGAGCGCAGGATCCAGATATGGTATGCAAACCTGTAAGACAATGTCGATCAATTACTTGAAGGGGACAAAAATACCCCTCCATCCCACCTCCTCACCCTCGTCTATATCGCGTAAAGCAACAATTTCCATCAGAGGGGGCTTTGCTAGTTCCAAAATATACCTCGGAGCAGCATTTGGAATGCACGAATGATTGAACAGTCGACTTGCTAACGGAAACACACCATGGCCGATAGTGGTCATGTGGGAGTGGACAGTGAAGTTATTGTTGTGGAAGCGGGAATAAATGTTTCTCGTCAGTTCCTTCTGATAGTTGAGAGTTTTTGGTATCATTTCCTCAATTTTCAGCGGATCAGCTGATCCAGGAAGAAGTGAGAGAAACGTCGAGACAGGATCGTCTTCGTCGAAAACTGTGGTGTCCACTGATCCTTTGGAAGAGCTTCGTGCAAGAAAGTGCGCCAAGAGCAAGACATCCATGCGTTCATGCTGAGGTAGTTGGTGAGAACCAACCAGTGCATTCATTCTGTTGTAAATCCTACAAATACGTTTGTGTTCTGTGTTCCAATGCATCGACTGACCTGTGAGAGACGACTATCAATTTCCAAGGCTGGTTCCATCGGACGGGAGACTCTGACAGTCGGCATTACAGTAGTAATAAGAGGCACACCCAGAGCATTTCTTCAATCGCTTATTCTTACAAAAACAAGCATCACACCTCCGTCCCTTTTCCACACCAAGCAAGGCAGATGCAAAACTTGGAACTGATATCACGGTCGATCCAGCAGGGATGGCGTGCACAATACGAGCTTGTGATCGTGCTGTGGGGTGAGGTACGAGTTTAACCGTCTCATGATTGGGGATATCCATGCAAATGGTCAGGGTCACTTATGTAATTTACATTCATGGAAATCATTTCCATCTATGATCCCCTGGCCTTTATATTGGATATCCCGGGTCGATCAAGTGAAGATTTCAAGTGATGTCTCTTCAGCAACTACAAGTTATGTATCTTTGATAGATCCTGAACCGAACATTTATCAATGGGAAGTCACACTCAGAACTCTCTGCAAAAATTTGCTAACTTCCTTGAATAGGTCACTACATTCTTCTTCCGCTGATGGATCATAGTCAAATGAGTGACCTTTGCCCTCGATCACCTTCAGTGTCACCTCTACCTTGACCTTTTCCAATAGTTCCCTCATGTGTTCTGATTCATGGCAATGAACATGATAGTCTTCTGCACCGTGGATCAAGAACACCTCAGGCCACTCTGATGTAACAGACAACTGAGGAAAGAGTGATCGATGACGTGCCGGAATCAATGGCCCTCCCCAATCCTCCGGGATTGTCCTGGTCTGTGCGTCACCAATATATTTCTCGGGTGCCACTAGCACTGTCTGTCTCTGCTGCATCAAAGTCTGACTCAGACTGGGGTCGTGCTCGCCTGTATAGTAATCCAGATAAGCGCCGAGTTGGCAGTACAGTCGTGCAAGATACATTCGGGGATTAGCGGGAAGACCAGGGGTCGGATGATCATCAGGGTGGTACCTGAGTGGTGAATCTGTCACAGTTGACAAGTGCAAGGGGTAAATGAAATCTTCAAATTCTCTTGGATCCAGGATTTCTCTACCAGGGATGAAAATGTCCCGTTTCGGTTCCAACCAGTAGGGCGTCTGTATAAATAATAAGAAAACATGGAATACTTCTGCATGCTTCGCCTTACTAGCAAGTCACCACCCATTCCATAGAGCGATATCAAAGCTTTCGGTCTTGGATGCGCACTGGCCCCGAGATAAGCGCACAGACCGCCAGCGCTGGATCCCGCGAGTACCAAAGCATTAGTGTTTATCTTGCAATTGACCTTCTGTGCTTCTGTCGTGGACGCTGGAAAAGTGAGATTTTTACTACCCAAAAAGGAGATAAGATGTTGAACATCAGAAACTATATCGTGGCCTGTTGCTGGAGGAAGGAGTTGATAGTCTGCGCTCAAGAAAGCGAAGCCCAACTCTACTGTTCTACCTAGAGAGTATTTGAATTCGCAATAAGTCGTTACCAATTGCCTTTCTCCTACTGTGCAACCAGAAGGGAAACCAGCTTTCCCTGTTCCCCACGGTCAGACCTCCCCCGTGGAAGTAGACAACCGCAGGTACTGATACTGTTCCATTGCCTTCCAACGGTGGTATCTCGGGAAGATAGATATCGAAAAGTACGTCTTGGGTTCCAACCTGCTTGTATGCAAGCGTGAAGTGTGGAGGCAGACACCGTGCCATGAAAATCTATAGTCGGGAAAACCCAAAGCCTGATCTATTCACGTGCACGACATAAAGCAACATAAAATCGGGTTGCACACTATTCGATTTTGAGGTTTTCCTGGCAAATTACGAGCAGAATCGGGGCCAGAACCCACAGCCACCGAGTCAAAACTGGAGAAGAACGTCGAGTTGGTATTCAACTTCAATTGGGAAAGTGTCCATTCAACCTGTACCAATAATCATGACACAATGACATAGATCTCAGAAATAGTACGATCAATTGATTAATTTGTTGCCAGGGCCCTTTGACCGTGTCCACTGATCACCAGGTCGGTCGTATTCAAGAAGACCAAACTTGAAACAAAATGAATCCAGATCGCTTGCAGCGACTGAAAAAACTCAGAACCATTAGCTTTGCTGTGTATGCAACCTTGAGGTTTTGCACCAAGATAGGGATTAAGAAAGAAATCATTCATGACTCTAACCTACACACAATTGAGTTACCGTTATGGGACGTTAGGAGAGAATTAAACAAGAAGAAAGTAAGCTGAGTCAACAAAAATGACTCGAAGCGGCCCTGCCTGGAGGTGAACACAGGCTTCTTTCCTCTGCCATCAAGAGTCCCAGATCGCTCCATATGCTGGAATACCTCGACTCTTCATGCCGTACACCACCTTCTCTGTCAGCTTTTGATTTGAAATGATGCACACAGCTTCAGCTTCGAATTCTTTGACAAAACGATACGTCAATTTAACCATGTCTGGTTTGCCATGAGTGCGTGTATCTGAATTTTAGCTGAGTGGAGATACTTTGGTCGGCATTACAGGGAGACTGACCGTAAATGACAGCCCCTGGCGATTTCTTCAATATGGAATCCACAAATTCATCGCCGAACGTTTCGCGAACATTTGGCGACGTCCACAAGAGCTTGATAGGTACCCTTTGTTCAAGAATACAAGGCGCACATGGCCCGATTCCAGATCCTGTTGCAACGAATACTAGACGGCGGAAGAGAGGGACAATACGAAGCACTCCAAATGTTGGAGCACCTCGAACCCAGAGTGTTGACGGTGGTTTGTCGATCTGTTTTGCCGTCCAATCTCCAGCCCTACTGACCACTAAGGAAAACCCCTTGTTACCAGGCTTTGTTATTGTGGCAAAACCATGCCACTCAAATAAAGGGTTATCAGATATACGAATGAAACTCCCAGGGATCGGAGTGCCTAGCATGTTCAATGGGATAAGTAGGGAGCGTCAAAGATCACACAGTTCACTTACAGTGGTCAAAATGAATCCGCACGGCATGTCTCGAAAGCACTTCACTTCGAACGGATACTTTCCTGAGGCGAATCCAGGGTAAAATAATTGAACCTGAAATGATAAGGCAAGTGGAAACTCAAGGCCGTTAGAACATGCTCACAGGTGAGTATACAAAGTAACCAAAAATAGAGGTCATGAATGAGGGCCTTCCCCAGGACCTTGTCCTCTTTATAGTCGTTTATCAATAATAAGAACTATGACTATGTTACTCTAGTTTAATTTTAAACGGATAATGGATACCTGGCACCAGAACATTGCGGTCACGCTCCAACCAAGGAATCGGTGAGTCATTTCAAATTTGTTGTGTTGCTTGGATCTGAAGGTAGGATATGCGAGAAGGATGATACCTATGAGGAAGAAGAGAATTGCATATGCCAAGACAAGAGTCGGAACAGAAACCTGAAGATTTTGACTGTCAATGAACACTTGATTCCTACACAATCCTTACCTTGTCACGTTTCAATAGCTGTTTCGTCGCTTGACCAACGAATAAAATGAGCCAGATCACTCCAGAAACAGCAAAGCCAGAGTGTAAACCGCCTATATGGTAGACACTAGCGCACACGCGACGGATACGAAGTGGCCACCTACAATCAAATGAAGAGAAAGTGACTAATCCAAGAGCGCCGACTTACGATCGGGGAACTGCGCAGCAGGTATTAAATATTGCATTAATCACATAGTCTTGTCGAATAAGGATGGCACAGAAAAGGTTAACGACTATGATTTCCCCAATTTTCTGTGCATCAGCACTTGCCGAACATAACCATATAAGAATAGCCATGTTAATCGTGAAAACGACGCCAAACAAACGCCTGTATAGGGTGAAGATATTGTGACGAAGATGACGGACACGTCTTCCTTGTTTCTGTGTTGGTATGACATCATCCTCATACCCAGTCCACGCTAATTCTTCTTTCGTAGTGGAGAAACGATCAGTTCCAGCCTTGACGGCAGACAAAGATATTTGACTATTTCTCTTCAGTCCCCGATCCCAAACATATGCAGATGGTGGGCTTCTGGGTTCGGAAGGGGTAGATGCTGCAGAGATGGAGGTAGCCTTTTTGGATGATACTTCTAGAATGTCGGAATCACTTTCAGCCTGCAAGAATTTGATTGCAAGCTGTTGTAATTCCCGCTTATCAGTTTTGCCGTTGCTGCAGTATATTCAGGCCTCGACGAACAGGTCGTGTAAAAGAGACTCACCTTGTCTTCGGAAAGTCATCCAGATGTAGAATCCTGGTCGGCACAGCATACGAAGCTTGGATTTTGGAGACCACAGTCTGGATATCTTCTGTCCTGGCGATAGCTGGGGTTACAAATCCCCAAAGTTCACTATTGATCAGAAGAGCAAGGGCTGATCGAACGCCTGGGAAAGTCTTCGGGATATAATAAGACAGTTGCCAAAAATACTAGTTAGACACTCACTTCCATAGCGCGAGCAACCCCATCCAGCTCTACACGAAATCCCTGCCCCTACAATAAGTATCGATTAAATTTAATGATTGTTCTTTAGTACTTGAACTTTGACTTGATTGTCCAACCGGCCAAGAATCTCAAGAGTTCCATCCTCATTCCAGCGCCTGTTGGCTATAGATTTTTAAGAGTTTTATGATAGTGGAAGAATTCCTACCCAAGGTCTCCGGTGTTGAACATGATTCTAGTACGTGACGTCAGGATGAAGAAAGCTTCATATAAGTTCTTCTGGAAACGCACTGGTATCTACCAGAAAATGGGTCGGGTTTATAGCATTCAGCAGTCTTCTCTGGCAGGTTCACATAGCCACGGGACACACATGCACCTCCAGCCCACATCAGTCCTGTAGAACCAATAGGTAGAGGATCAGACGTATCAGGATCCAGAACATAGACACTAGTATTAGGTACTGGTTTTCCGATGTTGAGCGAGTGCTCTGTAGAATACAACTGCATCGTGTTGACTACAGTGACCTATTGACACATCATAAGTGAAGCTATATCTTGTATTGTGCTTTATGATCACCTCTGTCGGCCCACAGCAATGATAGAATTGGACTCTAGTAGCCCATAAGTCGGCAAGGCCTGAAGAGTCGATTGTCAAGAGAGGCAAGGACAAAAATTGCATGAACACGTTTACTCTTGGGGCAAGGCTCACCAGCGACGGCCACGATCTTTATGTTAGGATAGTCAGCAGGATCGTGAGGCATCAACATAGACGGGGTTGAGATAATGACGTCGACAAGTTTCATCACTGAACGCCATTCTTTCGAAGTTTTACCGCGCAGATACAGCGTGCTCCCATTACTCATGCTTCCTAGGATCTCCTTTGGAGAACCTCATCAATCTGAGCAAGAGAGAAGCTATATTCAAAAAAACACTTACCCAAGCAGCCATGTCGAACGAGATGTTCATAAGTTGGGAGACGCGAACTCCAGGTCCCATGTGCAGGTTGCCGGGATGAAGGCACAGTACTGAAATAGAAATTTCACCAGAAGTAAAAAATTGATTTTTGAGATTATGTGCTTACAATTTGTAATATTTTGGTGACTGACATCTACACCCTTGGGCACTCCTGTCGTACCTGTGAAAGATGCCATTCGGATAATCAGATTTCAACACAAGCATCCTATTTACCACTGGTATAAATCACATAGGCACCCCCGTTGGTAGTAGCGTCATCGCCAGGTTTGATACAGTGGTTGGAATGGGAAGAGCAGATGACATCGTTAACTTTGATAACGATCTTTGTCTTATCGGTAATTCTTTCCGTAAACTGAGACAAAGTCAAAACGATTTCAGAGTTTGAATCATTAAGTGCGTGCGCCAGCGTAACATCAGATATAATGTTCCCATCTAGGGGTACATACGCAGCGCCAGCTTTAAGGGTACCAAGGATGGCAACCACCATCCAGATCGAACGTTCGATCAGTATGGGGACTCGAAAGTCTGCCTGTACTCCCATACTACGAAGTTGAGTTGCTAGACAGTTCGCCTGGCGGTCTAACTCGCCATAGGTGACATTCTCTTCAAAATTCACCACGGCTAAGGCATTCGGCTGACGAAGTGCATGATACTCAAATGCATGGTGAATACAGGAGAATGGCGAGGTTTGAGATTCCCCTATTCCAAAACGAAAAAAGAGGTCGCGATCCAGGGGAGAGAGATCGCAAAGTTGGTCCTTGAGTTGTTGCAGAGCGACCATTGGAAACGCTGGGAATCATATCCGCTTCACGATTGCTTTTTAAATAAGCCATGCAAGCTCCTATCGATCGCGTTATAAGGTTTTTGTCGCATTTCAGATGTTCCAAGACTTAAAAACAGATCTTGAATTAACAAAATCCTATCACTCCGGTGAACTGGAAAGTTGATGGACCATATGGACATATTGCGCACTATGGGATCCAAACCGCTAAGTTTATACTTCAATAAAACAAGGAAAGAAGTTTCGAAAGAAGTTTGTCATTAGATTCGCACCACATATTCATTTTTTATGTGGTGCTTCCGAGCCATCCGGCATGGACAATTTTATCGCTGTAAGCTAGAAGTTCGCCAAGCCTACAATTAGTACACTTCCATCTTACAGGAATGGGTGATGGAATTAAGGGTGAAGTCCGTCAGAAAACCTCCGAGAGTCATGGAAGGATATTTATCTGCATCTGTGGCGCTCAATTGCTGACTTTTGGCGAGCATCTCGTGATACGCGCCTAGTCAGGGAACATGAGCGACCGATGCAAGAAAATGACAACAAATGGGCGTACTGATAATATTCCATCACGTCTGCTTGACCAAGCTTTTGTAAGAAACCTTCGTCATGAGTGATGATGATGAGCTGGAAATTCGAATGAGTCCGACGTTCGTTGATAATACTTTGGTGATATTATCAGTCGATTACGCATGTGACAGACCTTGACCCACTCAATGAGGCTTGCAGCCAAAGCGTCAATATTCTCGGTGTCCAACGCATTGGTAGGCTCATCCAATGCAAGAATGCCGCAGTTTTGACCAAAAGAATCTGACAGTGCAAGGCGTATGATTATCGAAGCCAGCATTTTTTGGCCTGCAGAACAACGTCCGCGCATATCCATTTCAACTTGATCTTTGGTCATTACAACCTAGAAGCTTACGTAAGAAAATGAGAACTAGTCTTGGTAAGACGCACCCTGTAGTTGTAAGAACGTTTATTGGCACCTCCCTCTACATCTGACTTGATCATGATTCCATCAATATCTGGCAGAGTTTTGGTGCACGGAAAATTGATTCATCTTCAAGGACTCACCTGTCCCTTGGTAAGTCTTGTTCCAAAGGTGCTTCATAATGTCGTTCACTTCTTCCATCTTGAGTGTATGATATTTCATAATTGCACTAGAATGTGTGTAAGCAAAGGTCTAGTGTCAAATTTGTTGTACTAACTTGTCAAGGGCCTTGGCATACTTCTCCAAGTCACTGTTAGCCATGTCCGACACCTGAAAAAACCTCAAGTTACATTGCAAGGTAGAATCAGATTAGTTACCTTGACTTTTATAAGCTGATCTGTATACCGTTTATTGATGTCTTTAAAGTTTCTCTTTAAATCCGAATGATATTTGTCGACTTGCTGTTGTAAGGTATCAAGCTCTCCACGGACACGGCCATACTGTGACGGCATATGACGTAGAGAGAAGGAATAAAAGATCAACAAACCCTCAGCACAGACGGGCGAATTTATCCATACCTCAACACGTAGATTATCCTCTTTCTCCTTTGCAAGCTTGTACTTCTCATCGAAATTTCTCCGTGCCTTAGCCATCTCTTCCATGTCATGAGAATCTATCTCTGTCTGCACTTCATTGATCTGTTTCACAAGTCGTCTCGCACGAATGTTATCCCTGAGGTTCGCGACCGAAGCACCGCTCTCGTTGATCTCCTTTTGGATATCAGTCATAACTTCACGGATGTCATTGAGTCGCTTATTCAGGCCTTGCAACTCTGAGTTTAGTAGCTCAACTTGCTCTGAAGTGGTCTTGAGTTCTTGGACGCGTCGTTCTTTGACGTACCTGTCAAAAGAGCTCTATCGTGAGATGTAGTGATTGGGAAAGTGGACATTTTACCGCTCTACACCCTTATGGATATGATTGAGTTTGTTGTTGCCGGAATTAAGTTCTTGTATTTGTGCCGAGATTTGTGTGACTTTGCTGTTTAACTCTAGTTGGACATCTTGAAATGAGGCGTTCAGTGCCTCTATTGGGGTCTCTCCTTCGTTGATTTGATTGTCAAGATCCTAATGATAGATCAAACCAATGCGAAACAAAATGATGAAAGGTAATGATACCTCGTTCAACACTAACCTTGATAAGTTCCGTGAAAGAAGTCACCTCCTTTCTCATTCTGGCAATGTTCTCATCTAGTACCTCCTTCCCGCGCAGCCTATTCGAGAGTCCCAATTCCTGTTTTTCCATTCCGTGCAAGTTATCCTCCAGACTTCTGATTGTCACGTTCTGTCGATCTCTCTCTAAAGTAATAGTCTGCTTCTCGCGTTCAATCGTTCGGCTAGATGTGGAGCAAAGGAGTTGTTTCTCAGATGATTATCATCGGAAGGAACATACAATGTGCCCGAAAGTTCATCCAGTTCTCGTTGAACATCATCAGTTGTCCTACTTGACCCAGTATTCAAGAGTTCGTTTTCTATGGAGGTCGCCTCCTGCCGCGCCTTTTCTGCCTCCTTCTGAAGACGTGCAACAGTTGTAGCTTGCTGCTTGAGGTTATTGAGATCGCGTATATGAAGCCTGACTTCATCAAGCTTCTCTTTTTCCTGTATATTTCATGTTGAGCTGAATATACCAGCCGAAAGGTTGAGTAGACACACCTCGTCGGCTTTGAACCTGAGTTCGGGAATTTGCCTTTCAAATTCTTTGATCCTTGCAGCAAGTGCTGGAACTTCCTCAGACTCCAATGTCCTTCTTTTTGCGTCCGCAGGAGACAACTTCTGCAACCTCTCGAACATCTCTTCCCAAGCGGCAACCTCTTCTTTGGCACTTGTAATGTTAACAGCTTCATTTTGTTTGATGAGCGCTTTCAGCTATGCTAAGGCATCACTTGATCGCGTCAAGTTATAGATATGAGTGCACATACAGTCCCCTCCATGATAGCAAGCTCTTGATCATCCATTCCACGACAACACGCCTGACACTTTTTCTTTTCTTTGCTGACCTTGATCAGGTTCTCGTATACCTGGTTGGCTTGGCCAAGGAGAACATCATTGCGACGAATATTAAGCTCCACTGAAACAGTTTCCAAAGCTTCCTGGTAAGACATGTTTTCAAGATCGTCTGTCAATTCTGCCTTTATTTTCATGTTGATGGCTAGAAGGTTGTAGAGACATTGAGTTCGAGGGCGAACAACATTAAGGGGTGTAGGGAACAGTGTACATACACCCAATTTCATGGAGCTTTGCCTGTCTATCTTGAGCTAGGTCGTCTTTTGACTTAGTCATGGATTGGATTTCTGCCGACAAGTTGGCCAGACGAGTGTTGATTGCAGAACCATCCCTTTCCTTCAGTCCTAGCAACTCATCAATCGCTTCCTCTATATTGTCCTGAGTCGAATCCTTCCCAGATAACTTCAGGTATTTTTCGTTCGTGAGCTTAAACCTATTCGAACGGTAGAAATGGAATATCGTAGTCCAAAGGATATCAAGCTTACGTATTACTAGCTTCATTCGTCTTGCTCTTTACCTCAGCCCTCTTGACATCTAAGCGTGCTCTCGAGTCAGCCTGGAGACTCAACGTGCGTATTTCCATATTTAATTTCTCCCTGGTCTCTTCTAACCTTTTTCCTTTGTCGATTTTCTCTTGCAGACGGAAGTCATAACTGGCTCCGGAGAAGTCAGATCTAAGTTTCTTAAGGCGAGATTTCTTTTCTTCGATATCACTCTGGAGGAGGGAAAGCTCAGATTGGATACTTTGTTCGTCCTCGAGTTGGCGTTCTGTTCGCCTGATGTTAATCTGGCGCTCTTGCTGATGGTATAGAGTCCTTAGCAAAAGAAATCGAAAGAGAAAACGTCGTACAATTTGTTCCTCGAGATTTTTTCTTTTCAACCTCTTGTTTCCGAGGTCAGATTCCATTTGAAGTATTTTGCGCTGATGTGCGTTAGTTTTGTCTCTGATTTCCGCCTGGTCGTGTCGGTCAATGACGTCTTCAGCTTGAAGGGACACAACATACTTGCAACTTCTCAAGATCCTCAGTCTGCCTACGACGTAGTTCGTCCAAGCAAACAATAAAATCAGATGAGGAAGAATATTGAGAAGATTTGATTCTATGCTTCTCCCCAAGCTCGGTAATCAGCTTTTCTCGCTCGGCGACTTGTTGATTGTGTGCCTCTCGCTCCCCTAGTAGCTTTCCATGTAGGCCCACGCATTCGGTATGCTCCTGTCGTACACCCACAATCTTTTCTTCCACGTCTGCTTTCTTGTTGACCTCACTTTGCAACCTACGTTTCTGAACACCAATGTATTCATCAAAATTAGCGAGACGTGTGTCAAGCTCTTGGTCGGATCCTATGTCGTGTGAGGATACTCTTCCTCCCGTTTCAAACCAGAAGACGTACCGGTCAACTCTTGCAGATTTAGTTTAAGTTCCTTATAATCGTCCTGCAAACGACCTTTTTGCTTCGCAAGATTCTCGATGTGGATATATGTCTCTCGAAATTTAGTCGCATGTTCGTAGAATTGCTGATTAGACACAACTTGTGCATCATATTGATTTTTAAGCTGCTCGTACGCTGTTTCCTTGTCTGCAATCGTTGCACGGGTCTCAGTGAGGTTCTTCTTGACATCGTCAGCTCTGTCTTTCTCTTGCTTGAGTCCACCGAGCCGAGCCTGCTCTACCTTGAGATCCGATGCGCGTTCCTTGCGCAAATTCTTAATATTGTCAAGCGCTTTTGCATACCTGAATTTGAGAGAAATTAATTGAAGACAAGGTCAAGCCAATCAATGCACCTTGTCGCCTCAAAGATATCGTCGAATTTCTTTTTAAGATTCGATGGTTCAGAGAAAGGCCAATAGGAGTCTTCCTGGTGGCAGAAAATGACATTCTCGAGAATAGCCTTTGACACACCGAGCAATTGTGGTATCTCTATGTCCATCTCGGCACATTTTGTAGAGATAGTCGTGCGCTGAAATGATAATTTATGGATAAAGCGTCTAGATTCAGCGGAAGACCAGCCATACTTTACCAGTCTTATCTGGTTCGTTTGCCAAAGATAGGACACCCTCGAGGGTTTTCATTGTCGTTGTTGTCTTCTTCGCTGTTAAACTCAGATTTCTCACAGCCAGCATCTTGGTACCGTTTGCAGCATAAAATCTCAACTTTACTTGTGCCTTTACTTCCTTCTCATTTGCCATCTTCGGGTCATGAATAAAAGCGCCTCCTCGAGTACCTGGTGGCTGGTCGCCCGTCGTGGCATACTTGAGGCATTCTATGATGGTGGTCTTGCCGCTGCCATTGTGGCCAACTATGACAGTCACAGGTGAGAAGAACTCGACAATTGCAATTTGCTTGTCGTCAAAAGAGCGAATTCCACGAATTGCTAGTTTGTCCAGGTGTGCCATTAATGGCGATGGTGTATTCTTTGACAGGTCACGAAAATTGGTCAGGTCGGTCGCGGAGTACCATGAATATCACGTGACGGACACCGTGATTTTGCAGTAGCGTTTCTGACCATCCAATTATTGACCTTTCACTCTTTCTACTGCGACCATGGCGGCGAATAACAGACCAAACAAATTAGCCTTCTTGTCTATGCCAGCACCTGCATCTTATGTTGCTGGTCTTGGACGAGGGTGTGTCCAGTTTCAAATCAGCGGAAGAATTGCTAACATTGCACACTTAGTGCTTC